>PVBE011200379.1_pt1 | contig 15940 bp, 11 predicted proteins | sample 1631181 | NCBI WGS metagenome assembly PVBE01 (sample SAMN08397723, study PRJNA350692) | Marine metagenome, whole genome shotgun sequencing project. | isolation source: water | place: Pacific Ocean | collected 2012-04
ACATATATATATATACATATACTAAAATTTCTGTTAGGCCACGGGCTCAGCGCAAACTTTGGAGTATTTTTCCCCTAGCTCCTTCGAGATCACTCGGAACGCTGCTGCTGCGCGAACGCGCCGGCCACTAAGGACGTAAGCGTCAACGCCTTGACGGCGAAAGGCAGTCGTCCCGGACGGGCGGCCCCGCGCGAGCGCGCCGGCGCTGCTAGAATCGACGTTGGGGGCAATGTGGGTCGTATCGATCTGAGTCGGATACTCGGAGGGGCGGGCGTTGTTGCGGCGCTCGGCCTTCTGCAATGCGAGGCGGGCGATGCAGCGAACACCGATCCGGTCGCGTTGAAAAAACTCGGTGCGCACCTCGCTACCGGCATTTGCAAAGGCATTGATAAATGCGGCGGTCAGGATTGGCTCCCTTTTCAAAAGAGCTGCGAAGCGGGCATCGGTGCGTTCCTGACGTACGGCGTACAACCCATTGTCGAGGAGGGCGTTCGACGAAATAAGATTCAGTACTTTGGCGGACAGATGGGCTCCTGTCTCGAAGGTCTTGCAAACTGCGGCGACAAGAACCATCTGCCGATCGCCTGTTTCCAAGCCATCAGCGGGACCATGCCGCTCGGAGGCGAATGCAAGAGCGACCTCGAGTGTGAGGGCAATCGCTATTGCGACGGCGATACTTGCCCGGGCCACTGCAGGAGCTGGAAAATACCGGGCGAAACCTGCCGAAGCCAAAACGAATGCGAGTGGGGGCTTCGGTGTCGGGAAGGCTTCTGTAGGCACGCGTTCTCGGATGGCGCACGCTGCGAGAACGAAGACCAGTGCAAGTACTTCAGGCTCTGCATCGTGGATCCCGACGGAGAGCCCAGGCAGCGCGTATGCGTGCGCCCGGAGAACGTGCGAACAGCGAAACTGGGCGAAGCCTGCGGATGGTACGAGAGTCCGCGTTCCGGCCCCTTATGCGACGACAACTCGTTCTGTCGTCGAGACGGCGAATCGGGCGGAGTATGTGCGGCCGCCGGCGGACTCGGGGGGACCTGCGCCGTCGCGACGCTCGACCCATGCAATACCACCAGCTATTGCGACGCCGCCAGCAACCTCTGTAAACCGATGCCCGGCAATGGAGAGCCCTGCGTCTCCGTAAGCGATTCTGGTAAGACGAAATGCGCCGCGCTCCACTATTGCGACTTCAGCGAGGGCGTCTGCCGTCCGTCGAAGTCGTTCAATCAAAGCTGTTCCACCGCCTTTGAGTGCCTGAGCTTCACGTGCTTCGGCGGCCTCTGCAAAGAGGCCTTCTCCTGTGACCCGACATAGGTTGCCCACCGTCATCGCATTGACGCCGGACGCCTGCGAACACGCGGCCTTCCGGACCAAGCCCGGGCCCGACGCGGAAAATCGACGAGCATATTCGAACCCGTGTTGTCAGACGGAAACGCATTGCTACCCTTGTCCCGAAGAGGGGAAATCATGCGTCGAATCGGAACTGTGGTCTTCTTGGGGCTTTTCGCAACCACGGCACTGAGTTGCCAAGAGGCGGCTGCGCCCGGACCTGCGGCACCGATCACAGCCCTTCCGGAGGTCTTTGCGACGGGCATTTGTCGGGGTTACAAGAAATGCGGCGGCCTCGAGGATGTGGAATTTCAGAAAGGCTGCATCCCGCGACTCACGGCAAGGTTCAAGGCGAGCTTCTCACCCGTCGTCGCAGCGGGGAGGAGCGCCGGAACGATTACGTACAACGCCGACTTCATCCAAGGCTGCAGCGGCGCGCTCGACGACTGTGGCCTGACGAACCAGATGCCTGAGGCCTGCCTAGCAATGGTCAACGGGTCGGTCGCTGACGATGGCGCCTGCACGTCGGACTTGGAGTGCAAATTCGGCTCGCGGTGCGTGCCGGGAGCCGGCGACATCTGCCCGGGCGCGTGTCGCCCCTGGGCCGCCGAAGGCGCCGAGTGCGCCGACGATGGGGACTGCGCGAGCGGGTTCAAGTGCGCCGACGCGGGGACGTGCGAGCCGCCCTTGGCAGAAGGCGCCACGTGCGAGAATAGCGAGGACTGCGATTACTACCTCGTCTGTATCGACAAAGACGGGACAGGGGCAGCGGGGACAACTTGCGAACGGACTACACTATTGAAGAACGCCGGCCTCGACGACGAGTGCGGCGCCACGTCTTCCCCGCCCGCAGCGCCCCTATGCCAACCCACCCTTTCGTGCACGGACACGGAGGGAGGAGCAGTCTGCCTCGCAAGCAGCGCCGCGGGCGCGAGTTGCCTGCCAGGGCTCCCCGATCCCTGCCCGCAAGCTCAATATTGCGACGCGACGACCTGCGCGCCCCTGCCCGAGATAGGCGAGGCGTGCGTCACCTACAGCGTAGTTCTCGAAAAGCAGTGCGCGGATGGCTTCTTCTGTGATGACTCGACGAAATGCGAGCCCCTGCTCGAAAACGGAGAGGCCTGCGACGAAGCCAAGTACGACGGCACCGACTGCGTGAGCGGCGATTGTCGTGACGGTAAGTGCGATGGCGCCTACGTCTGCGATCTGCCTCCCGGCTGATTCGTCTCAGTGGAACTCAGCACATCTCCCACCGACGGTACCGGGAGGGCGCGCCTTTGACCACCCGCGCCGCCCGGCATAGAGCAAGTGGCATGCGCTGGCAGTTCTGGATTGACCGCGGCGGCACGTTCACCGACTGCCTCGGCCGCGCCCCCGACTCGGGTCAGATCCGCGTTGCCAAGGTGTTGTCGTCAGATCGCGCTCCGCTGATCGGGATCCGGAATATCCTCGAGCTCCCCTCGGATGCCAAGATCCCCCCGTGCGATATCCGGATGGGAACAACCGTCGCGACCAACGCGCTGCTCGAGCGCAAGGGGACTCCCTGCGCCCTCGTGATCACGAAGGGGTTCGGCGACGCGCTCGAAATCGGGAACCAATCGCGGCCAAAGATCTTCGACCTCGATATCCGAAAGCCCGACGTCCTCTATTCGCGCGTTCTCGAAGTTGCCGCACGCGCGGACCGTGCCGGACGAACCCTCGAAGCGCCCGATCAAGCGAGCCTTCTGTCACAACTCGAGAGCGTCCGGGCCGACGGCATTAGCAGCGTGGCCATCGTCACCCTGCACGCGTATCGCGCGGCAACTCTGGAGCGAGAGATCGGCAAACTCGCGCAACAGGCGGGCTTCGATCACATCTCGCTGAGTCACGAGGTCGCGTCGGAACTCGGCTTGGTCGGCCGCGGAGACACGACGACGCTAGACGCGTATCTCACGCCCTTGATCGCGTCCTACGTTGCGACGCTGAGGGCTGAACTTCCCGGCAGCACGTTGCGCGTCATGCAGTCGAGCGGGGCATTGACCGAGTCCGACCATTTCCGGGGACCGAACGCGATCCTCTCGGGCCCGGCGGGTGGGGTCGTCGCCTACGCGCGCATCGCCGAGGTGGCCGGCTTCCCGACGGCAATTGGCTTCGACATGGGGGGGACCTCGACGGACGTCTCGCGCTTCGACGGCACGTTCGCCCGCGTCTACGAGACGGAGACGGCCGGGGTTCGAATCCGCGCGCCGATGATGGACATCCATACGATAGCCGCCGGAGGCGGCTCGCTGTGCCGCTTCGACGGCCACCGACTGACGGTGGGTCCCGAGAGCGCGGGAGCAGCCCCGGGGCCGCTCGCCTACGGTCGGCCCGAAGCGGCCGAACTCGCCGTCACGGATATCAATCTCGTGCTCGGGCGACTGCAGGCCGACCGTTTCCCCTTTCCGCTCGACTCGGAGCGGCCGCAGCTCGCCTTGGGTCGGATCGCGGCCCAAATCGGCAAGCAAGACGAAAAGAGCATCGAGGAACTCGCACAAGGGTTCTTCCGCGTCGCGAACAGTCGGATGACAGAAGCGATACGCCAGGTATCCGTGGCTCGCGGCTACGACGTGCGCAACGATGCGTTGGTCGTCTTCGGCGGCGCGGGCGGACAACATGCGTGCGCACTCGCCAAGCTGCTCGGAATCGAGACGCTCGTCTTTCACCCTTACGGAGGCGTGCTCTCCGCGTACGGCATGGGGCTCGCCGACGTCGGCTGGCACGGCGAAGCGGACACGGGGCGGGTCGAGCTGAGCGACGAATCGCTGGCGCACCTAACACCGGAGATCGACCGGCTTGCGGGCGACGGCGTGCGACAGCTGGCGGACCAGGGCTTTCCGCAGAGCGCGGTGGAGGTACGGACATTCCTCGATCTCCGGTATCGCGGAACGGAAACGGCGCTGACGATACCGCTCCCCGCTGGTACGGCTGTGGCGGCACTTCGAACACGTTTCGAAGCAGAGCACGAACGGCTCTTCGGCTATCAGCGCCCCGAACACGTCATCGAGATCACGGAGCTTCGCGTCGAGGCGGTCGGCCGCGGCGCTCAGACGCCGGAGCTGGGCGTCGAGCACGAGGGTTCGGAGTCCGAGGGCGGCACGCGCGGCAGCGCGCCGGAGCCACTCCGGAAGACGACGCTCTGGACCGAGTCCGAGCGTCTCGAAAACGTTCCGGTCTTTGAGCGCGAGCAGCTGATTGCGGGGCACGTCATCGCGGGACCCGCGCTGATACTGGAGAATACCGGCACCCTCGCCCTTGATCCGGGATTTGACCTCAAGTGCGGTCAGGGCGGGCTCCTGGTCGCACGTCGAGCTGACCGAGCGTCGGCGCATCCGGCCGCCCCCTCGACGGCGGCTTCCGCCGCATCACGCGCACCAGGCGCACCCGACCCCGTCCTGCTCGAAATCATGGGCAACCTCTACATGTCCGTCGCGGAGCAAATGGGGCACGTCCTCCGCCGCACCGCGCTCAGCACGAATATCCGCGAACGCCTCGATTTCTCCTGCGCCATCTTCGACCAGAGCGGACACCTCGTCGCCAACGCGCCGCACATCCCCGTGCACCTCGGCGCAATGGGCGAGTCTGTCCGAGCTGTCCTCGACGCTCACCCGAATATGGCCCCGGGCGACGCGTACGTGACGAATGACCCGGCCGGTGGCGGCTCGCACTTGCCCGACATCACGGTGGTCACACCGGTTCACGACGCCAGCGGAGCATTGATGTTCTTCACCGCCAGTCGCGGACACCACGCCGACATCGGCGGCATCACCCCCGGGTCCATGCCGCCCTTCTCCTCGTCGCTGATCGAGGAGGGCGTTGTCTTTCGCGGCGAGCGCGTGGTGCACGAGGGGCGCTTCGACCACGCCGCCGTGCTGAAGGCACTTACGGACGCCCCCTACCCGGCGCGAAACCCAAGAGACAACATCGCGGATCTCGAAGCGCAGATCGCAGCGAATAAAAAGGGCGCTGAACTCCTGCACGAATTGGTGGAGCAACACGGACGCGACACGGTCAGCGCGTACATGGGTCACGTGCAGGACAATGCCGCAAAGTGCGTCGCGGCCGAGATCGAGAAGATCCCCGACGGCGAGCACACCTTCGCCGACGCGCTCGACGACGGTTCTGTGATCCGCGTCGCCCTGCGCGTCGCAGGCAGTCGCATGGTCGTCGATTTCGCCGGCAGCGCGAGCCAATCGGACGGTAATCTGAACGCTCCGCGAGCCGTGAGCGTGGCTGCCGTCATCTACGTCCTGCGCGCCCTCGTCGGCTCTTCCATCCCCCTCAACGCCGGATGCCTACGGCCCGTCGAAATCCGGACGCCAACCGCGTCGATCCTCTGTCCGGACGCGGGCCGTGCGGTCGCCGGCGGCAACGTGGAGACCTCCCAGCGGGTCGTTGACGTCCTCCTCGGAGCCCTCGGCCGCGCCGCCGCCAGCCAAGGAACGATGAACAACCTCACCTTCGGCAACGACGACTTCGGCTACTACGAGACCATTGCAGGCGGCGCTGGCGCGGGACCCGGCTTCGACGGCGCCTCCGCCGTGCACACACATATGACGAACACGCGGATCACCGATCCCGAAGTGCTGGAATCCCGTTTTCCCGTTCGGCTCCGTGAATTCTCAATCCGGCGAGGTAGCGGAGGCGATGGCGAGTATCGCGGAGGCGATGGCGTCATCCGAGAGCTCGAGTTTCTCGAGGACATGCGAGTCTCGCTCCTCACTGAGCGCCGGACACGGCGCCCCTTCGGACTGCGTGGCGGCGAGGCGGCGCAAGCCGGAGTCAACTCACTGAACAACGTCGAGAAACCCGGTAAAGCCGCTCTCGACGTATCCGCCGGAGACGTTCTCCGCATCGAGACGCCCGGCGGCGGCGGGTATGGGCCTCCGAGCGGAACGGGTCCTCAGTCCTGAGCTGGCGCGGCGCTAGCGCGAGCTTTTGGCGCGGCTGACTTGGACGATTTGGCGGCCGGCTTGGTCTCGGCGGCCGCAGTCTCGGCCTCGGCCTCGGCCGCGGCCTCAGCATCCGCATCCGCTATCGCGGCGGCCAGAGCCGCATCGTCGTTTCCCATTCGGTTGCGAACCTCGAGCGCCAGCGAGCAGCTATGGGCCAACGCCGCCTGAGCCGCCCGAGCATGCGGATCTCTCACCGGACGCGCGCCCATGTGCAGCAGCTTGCCCTCGGCCCGGATCCGGTCACGGAATAGCAACTCGCCGGTCGCCAAGTCCCAGACGCCAACTCTCGCCCAATGGGGCACACGCTGAATGCGTGAATCGTCGGGCTCTTCCGGCGAGTCGCTTCGGAATTTGGGCAGAGGCTTCGGCATGCCGCCCTCAGGCTCCTCATCCAGGATGAGAGTGAAGTACTTGGCACGACTGAGTAATTTGATGCCGATGGGCACGTCCGTGGAGCTCACCTTCTCCAGGTCGTTCCGAAAGAGGCGCACGGTAATTTCATCGGGCGCCATCTGCAGCTCATCGTTCCACTCGGGGGAGAGGACGCGATAGGCCTGGTACGCGAGCCGCATGTTGTAGGGCTCGACCGGCGGGGAGCAGTGGTGACTCTCGTCGCAGAGCAGCCCTTCGGCGCAATCCGATGCTCGGTAGCAGAGTTCCTCGCAGAGGCTCCGCCCAGTACAGGTGAACCCCTCAGCGCAATCCTTGGTTTCTTCGCACGCCTTGAGGGGGGCGGCCTGGGCACGCTCCGGCCCAACAAAGAAACACGACGTAAAGCCATCGTGCAGTGAGCGTCCAGCTGCGTCCCGAATCGCTTCCGGGCTTGATGCCGCAGAGAGGGGCAAACGCAGGTACACGCCGGGCGCCGTCCGCACGTCTGCCAGCGCCGGCGCGTTGGCCTCCGGCAACGGAGTTGCCGCCGCCAGTTCAGCGGTCCAAGCGTCCGTCTTCTTCAGAAAGGGGCGTAGGTTCGTTCCGAGGTCCTTCTCGATCTGACGCTGTTGCGCCATGATCTCGCTCTTCACTTCACTGAGTTCGGACTCCGAGACTCGCCACACCACCACCATGATCACCGTGATCACGAGGGCAAGCCACAGCCAGGTGTAGCGAGGCAGCGCCGGGCCGAGACGCGTCTTGCCCGTACGGATCCCCCTTGACCGAATCGCTCTCGACCGGTCCAAGGAGGGGAGGCCCCGTGCTTGTGTTTCTGCTCGTCTTTTCGCCACGTTCGCTCTCTAGCCTCAGCGTCCAGCCGCCTGCCCATCTCCTTGGACAAGACCCGACCGCGACAGAGTCTCGATTACCTACCCCGAATTAGACACCAACGCCGGCGGAAGGTGCCCAAATCGCGTCGGATTTTCCCACAAAATCGCCACTGCCCGCCTCCCAATCAAGGGAAAGCGGGCAGTACGAACGCCTGGCCGAAAGGTCAGGTCTTACTCGTCTGCGGCTTCAGCCGCCTTCGGACCGCCTCGCGCTCCGACCATGAAGCTCACGTTGGGGTACCCAGCGTAGGCCACGGTTTGGAAGACGCTCTTGACGACGAGCGCTGAGACCTTGGAGTCGATCTGGAGGATCGCGACCCCCGGGAAGATCTGGCCCGGTCGAACTGACGCCCACAGCTCGCGCTGATTCGTGAGGACTTCCTTCAACTCCGCGATGGTCTCCTGCTTGCCACCTTCAACGATAGAACGGATGTTACCGGCGCGATTCCCGCCAACAAGCACGTGGTTGTCCGTGATGGTGACGATGGTCGCGATCTGCATCGACTGCGTGTTCTGCGCCTTCGGCAACTTGATGCTCGGATCGATGGGCAACTCTCCAGATGCAGAGAAGCTCGCGAGCAAGAAGAGGACGATACAGAGCAGGAAGTCGATGAACGGAATCAGAGGGATTTCCTGGTTCAGCGCGCGCTGCCCACCGCCGACGACCTTATGACGAACCGACTTCAGCGGGATGTGATGCATCAGCCGGCGTCCGGGGACGGACACGGGCTGCTCGAAGCGTGACAGGGCTTTCTCAGACATTCTGTAAACCTCAGTCGACCGCGAAGGTCACGTTGAAGGCGGGGACCAGTTCGGTCTTTTCCTTGAACTTCAGGTCACGCTGCGTGACGTAGATCGCGTCGATAACGGCGATGATCTCGGCAAACTCTGTGGAGTTGTCCGTGTGAAGGACCGCCTGGTCGCGCCTCAAGTCCGAGACACCTTTGTGAGTGCCATTGGCAGCCCACTCCTCTTTGATCTTCTTGCCGAGCGCGGGGAAGCTAACAGCCCCCTTCTCGCCCGTGATCTTCTCGCGCGGTACCTCTGCCGAGCCAACCACGTCCTGGCCTTCCTTCCACTGAAGTTGGAAGACGTCTTCGCCCTTCATTTCAACATGAAGGTGCCGGGGCTTCTCCTCGTCCGGCGGCGGCTCTTCTTCGTCCGGCTTATCCTGAGGCACCAGAGCGCTGGCGTTAATCGTCGCCATCTGGTTCCACACAGCCGTCACCAAGAGAAAGGCAACAAGACAGAGCAGAAAGTCGATGAATGGGATGAGCGGGATCTCGGAGTTCACGGGGCGTTTGCCGCCGTTACCACCACCTGTATCAATTCCAGCCATTCTCGTTTCCTCCGCGGGGTAAGTGACAACGAGTGGGACTGCGGCCGCTCTCTAAACGGGGTTTAGAGAGCAACAGTCCCACCCGAGGTCCTCAGCTAGCTTCCAGGCCCTGAAGGTTGACCTTCTGACGATTCGCCACGACCAGGTTAAGCACCTGGACCGACGCTTCGTTGATGTCGTCCTCAAGGGACTGAGTCTTGCCGTTCAAGAGAGCAAAACCCAGCAGCGCCAGGATGGCGGAGATGAGACCGAATGCCGTGCAGTTCATGGCCTCGGCAATACCTTCGGCAAGAATCTGCGCCTTCATGGCGGCGTCAACGGCTTCGTTACCGACAGCGCCGAACGCCTTGATCAGACCAACGATGGTACCGAACAGACCCGAGAGCATCGCCAAGTTGGCGAGCAGTGCGAGATAGCCGGTACGGGTGTTGATCTTCGGCATCTCTCGAAGAGCTGCCTCATCCATCGCCGCCTGAACTTCCTCATCGGGACGATTCACCTTGGTGAGACCGGCCTGAACGATGCGTGCCATCGGAGAATCGTTGGCGGAGCACGCCTTGATCGCCTTGGCGATATCGCCGGCGAGGATGTGCTTCTGCATCTGAGTGAGGAACACGTCCTTATTCGTGGACGCACGAATCAGGTACACCGACCGCTCGATGATGACGCCAATTGCGAGGACGAGGAAGACGAGGATGATATGCATCGCCCATCCGCCCTCTTGATAGTGTTCCCAAAGACTAGCCATCGCTGTTTACCTTCTCGTTCTTCAGCCGGTGTGAACCGTGTTGTCAGACACTTTGCCGAACCAGACGACGCCTACGCGCACAACAGGGACGACTCGGCAGTGTGCCGGAATGAGGGTGCATCTTGATGAATCCGGCACAATCCCGTCAAGCGAGAACGGATCTGAATCGCTTCTTAGTCTCTCGGCGAAACTTTTGATTCCAGACACTGCGCAATCTTCTTTCGGTGCGAAATTTATGAGCGATTTTGGGCCGTTTCGGACTCTGAGATAGAACGGCGAGTCGCCACAAAACTGGAGGGCCGACATGGTCGGACACGTCGGGAGGCCGCGATTGGGCTCGCCAAGGCTCGAGATGACCCCGGTATGGCTGGGTACGCATGGGCAATCTGGGCCCTGCGCGGTGGCTCACTCCTCATGAAGAGACCGGGGTCAACCCACGAACTCCGAGCCGTTGAGAAGGAGCCACGGGAAGCTCCACGGAAAGCAGAATTGTCCGAGACGGTGGGGCTCCAAGGCGCAACGTACATATCAACGTGTCAACAGGGCACCGGAACGCTTGGCACGTCAAACCTCGGCCGCTATAGTCCCCGACGTCTTCGCGGCACAGGCGCCGCAACCAGTCCACCGATTAAAGAGAGATGACTATGCAGCTCGGGCTTCTCGCCGCCGGTTCTTTTTGGGCCGATTTTGCCGACGCGTACAAGCAGCACCCCGTTTTCCTCACGATCAACTTCGTCTGCTTAGCGGTGGTGATCGTGGTCATTCTGGAACGACTTCTGTTCCAGACCAGGAACTACCGGGTCAACTCAACTGAGTTCTTCTCGCAGATCAAGAAGCTGGTGCTCGCGGGCAATATCGACCGCGCCATCAAGCTCTGCGAGGCGAGAGACTTCCCTGTCTTGGAGCTCGTCAAGTCTGGCCTCACGAACTCCAACAAGGGGCCCGATGACATCGACGCGGCGCTCAGCGAGAGCCTCGCCGAGCTGAAGCCTCAGGTCGAGAAGCGCATCGGCGCACTCTGGTCTCTCGCCAATATCGCAACGCTGATCGGCCTTCTCGGTACTGTCGCGGGTCTGATTACGACCTTCGCGGCAATCGCCAAACCGGGGCTGACCGAGGAGACGAAGCAGCGGATGCTCTCCTCGGGTATCTCTGAGGCCATGTACAACACGGCCCTCGGTCTCGGCATCGCCGTGATCTGCATGGTCGCCCACTTGTGGCTCCACAACCGCGGCAAGACGATCACGCACGACCTCGAAACCACGATGGAAAAGACGTTCAACCTGCTGACTGTGCACACCGGCCGCGCCTAGGCGCGTCGGCACTGGGAATCGGGTCTCGATCTTGTTTCGTCCCAATAATAACGAGGAAAGGTGATGGCGGCAGACGGTCAGCTTAGCGCAGCACAGCGTGCGAAAATCCGCCGTCTCAGCGTCTCCCGCGAGCTAGCGCCGGATGAGGAAGGTGGCGAACTCAACATCATCCCCTTCCTCGACATCATCGTGAACATCCTGATCTTCTTGCTCGCGACGATCGCGGTGATCTTCACCGCCCGGATCGACGCGACTCCCCCCTCGAATCGCAGCGCGGGGACGCGCAAAGCCGGTGCTGACGAGTCGCTGCGCCTAACGGTCTTCCTGGTTAACGACGGGATGTCCCTCAAGGCGTCCGGTGGCAACGTCGCTCCTGGCTGCACAGGGCGGGGGCCAGGCCTTGCGATCCCCAACCGCGCGGGGCACTACGACTTTGCGGCGCTCACGGAATGCGCCACGAGGCTGAAGTCCACCAGCCCCAAGTTCGAGAACGAAAAGCAGTTCTATCTGGCCGCAAACCCGGGCGTCGAATATCAAGACGTGATCTTGGCGATCGACGCCATGCGAGTAAGCCCTTCGGGAGAAGAGCTTTTCCCTGACCCTCTGTTTACGGTGATTAAGTAATGACCGAATCAGCAGGCCGCCAGCACCATCGCGACAAGGCAGCGGTATCCAAGTACAAGTCAGAGCTTCGGAAGGCCATCCGCCGGAATAAGGCGGAGCAGGAGATCAACTTCCTCAACATCACGGCGATGTTGGATATCATGACGATCATCCTCGTCTTCTTGCTCAAGACAATGGGCGAATCGACGGCGTCAATCCCGCAGGGCGATGACCTGCGGTTGCCCATCTCTGACGTATCGGGCGGACCGACGGCGGACGGCGTGCCCGTCACGATATCCAAGACCCAGATCTTGGTGGACAGCAACCAGGTCGTGAACCTCCCCGGTCGCGAGTCCCTGGTACAGAGCGGAGTGGGAGCGCAGTACAAGCGCAGCGGCGCGAATGACATGTATATCGTGCCGCTCGGCAATACGCTTCAGGAGGCGCGGCGCCTCGACCGGATGATCCTGGAGGCGCAGGGCAAGAACTCGTCGATGTCCGAAGCCATCATCATCGCGGACAGGACGACCCCCTTCCGACTGCTCGCAGAGGTGCTTTTCACGCTCGGCGACTCGGAGTTCGGGAAATTTCACCTCATGGTGCTTCAAAAGGGCGGCACCGCGACCGTCGACTGAGCGCAGTGTCCCGCTAGCGCGGAGCCACTGCTAACCACCGCTCCTCGGCCCATCGGCCCGCGGCCCCATTTGATGGAGACCGCGCCAGACCTTGCTCCCCCCAGACCCCTCATGCTAGACGTTCCTTGTCGGTTCGTCGCACCTGTGGGGATGCTTCCCGACTGCAGCCATCCGGACTTCGGAGGGCCTGCTATCGGAGCAATCCCTAGTTGCGGCAAACACCTAGTGCGTAGGGTTGGGTCCGTTGCCTCCGTTGTTTGGTGGGCGGCGACTCAAGCAGGATTACCAGGCTAAAGCTGGGCCCTGCGTGTGCAGCGCGTCGCGCGAACACACGCGTGCCGATACTTCCAACAACACCTCCAACGAAAAGCTCTCACGAGAACCATCGTGTCGTCCTCCATCTCCGACGCGCTCTCCACGCTCTCCGACCGCGGCCTGCGGCGCCTTCTTGGCGCCCGCACGTTCCTGCGCGGGCTCGAGTACGAAAAGCGCCGGTCCGTCGAAAATGTCACCGTCAACCAGATCGCCGCGGAAGGCGAGGTCAAAGGAACCACCGACAGCCCCTACAAAGTAGTGGTCAAGCTCGGTACGGAGGGCATCACCTCTAATTGTTCCTGCCCCGCGTTCCAGAAGAGCAATGGCCAACATTGCAAGCACGTGGCGGCCCTCATCATCACCGTGCGCAATCGCGCGCGTGCGAAGATGCCAAAGCGCGAGCAGCCAGCAAAGCAGCAGCCGGGCGCCGAAAAGGCCACGCCGCGCCGCAGAGAACGCAGACGCCGGGCGCAAACCCAGCAGCACAGCGTGCCGCCTGGGATCCAAGCGCCGCCCAACCCCGACGCCACCGATCGGCCCACGGGTATCGGCGCATGGCTCGCACGAGAGGGAACGCTGCGAACCATGGACGTCGAGTTCCGAATCCATGTGCGGCAGGGCGGCCTCACCGTGACGGCCCTCGACACCACGTACCGCACCGCGCTGCTTCCCAGCGTGCTGTTGACGTGGCTTTCGGTGGCGCCCACGAAAGACCGCGATGCACTCCGGCTTCTGACGCGCTTCGAAAGCGGAAACCCGCGCCATCCAGCGGTGGATCTCCGCGGCGAAGACGTCGCCGAACTCCTGCCCATGTTGCGAGGACGCCGCGTGTTGCTCGAGCCAGCATTGATGCAGCTTCGCTTTGGGGATGAACCGCTAAAGCCCTGCGTCGAACTCGAATTGGTAGGTTCGGACACGATCGTCGCGAAAGCGACGTTTGAGCGCCCGGGTGCCGGCCGTCGCTACCAGCTCACGGCCGGGGGTTGGTACGAAGGATCGCCGGGTTGGCATATCGACACAGGTCAGGGGATCGCCTCCCCCATCGACGATCGGGTGTCGCCGGCCGCACTGCGACGGCTGCTCAGAAGTCCCACCATCGCTGAGCCCGCATCGCAACTTGTGGCGCTGATCGCTCAAGATCTGCCCAAGGTCGCCCTCGAAATGGGCGCGGAGCTGCCCGATCTTTCCCAGGTTGCCGACGTCACGGACATAGAGCCTCACTTTCGCGTCCGCGCGGCGGGGTCGCTGGTCGAGGCGACGGCCACCCTGGAGGTCATCTACGGCGACTTGGAGATGAAGCTCCGCGCTGACGGCATTTCGCCGCCCATCGTCATCCAGCCCCCCGCAGAAGGGCAGCTGCGCGCGCAGTGCATTCGCTGCAACATTCCGACGCAGCAAGAGGCCGTTCAGGTGCTTCTTGATCTGGGCCTGAGCCCGGCTGAGGACGGCGAGTCGTTTGAGGCGGAGGGCAAAGACGCGATCGGTTTCTGGAGCGAGGGGGTCGCGCGGCTTCCGAAGGCTTGGGAGGTGTTCGTGCCCGAAGCGCTCTCCAAGGCGACGGTTCGCTCAGGGGCGCTGGAGATGAACGCGCGCGTGTCCAGCGGGATGGACTGGCTGAGCTTCAAGGTCGCCTACCAGGCGGAGGGCATAGGCGTCGATCGCGACGAACTGGCTCGCTGCCTCGCTGCAGGCAAGAAGTACGTCAAGCTGAGCGACGATACCTACGCGCGCTTCGACCCCGACAACGTCCAGGCGATGATGGATCGCGAGGTCGAGCTCATGGCCGCCGCGGGCAAGAACGGCAAAGTGCCGCTCGCGCAGGCGGGACGCATCCAAGAGCTCCTGGAACAGGCCGATAGCTCGCAGGTGACAGCGGCCGCAAAAGCCCTCTTCGGCAAGCTCGAATCCATCGACGAAATCAAGACAATCCGGAAACCGCGTACGCTCAAGGCAGATCTCCGCCCCTATCAGGAGCAAGGTCTGGCGTGGCTGAGATTCGTGGACGAGATCGGATCCGGCGGGGTGCTCGCCGATGACATGGGCCTCGGCAAGACCATCCAGACACTGGCGCTCTTGCTCAGCCTCAAGTCAAAGAAGAAAGACATCCGAACGCTAATCGTCGCGCCGACGAGCGTCGTCACCAACTGGGTGCGTGAGATCGCGCGCTTTTCCCCAATACTCAAGACCATCGTGTGGCATGGCGCGGGTCGCCGCGAGCAACAAGACGAGCTGCAGTCGGCAAACGTCATCCTGACGAGCTACGCGCTGCTGCGCCGAGACATCGACCTGCTCAAGCGTCTCGATCTCGACTACGCCATCTTGGACGAAGCGCAGGCGATCAAGAACCCGACGAGCGCTACGGCTCAAGCAGCGCGAGACCTGAAAGCGTCGAGGCGACTTGCGCTCACGGGCACGCCCATTGAGAACCGCTTGAGCGAGATCTGGTCGATCTTCGAGTTCGTGAGCCCTGGGTTGCTGGGCACGTTGCCGAAGTTCGAAGAACGTTTCGCGCGACCGATCGACCAAGGTGATACGGACAAGGCCGTGCGCCTGCGGGCCATCATTCACCCCTTTATCCTCAGGCGAACAAAGAACGAGGTCGCCAAGGACCTGCCGGCAAAGATTGAGAGCGACAAGCTCATCGACCTCGCGCCTGATCAGAAGGCCGTCTACACGCAGGTGCTCCGAGAAGTGCGAGCCCAGATCATGGGCGAAGTCGAGCGTACGGGCATGGCCAAGAGCCAGCTCCACATCCTGGCCGGGCTCACCAAGCTAAGGCAGGCCGCCTGCGATCCGCGTCTACTCGGCTTGCCTCGAGACTTCAGCCACGACGATAGTGGCAAGCTCGCAGCGCTACGGGAATTGGTCGATGAATGCGAGTCGGGCGGACATAAGGTGCTCGTATTCAGCCAATTCGTGTCCATGCTGAAGCTCGTCCGCCAAGCCCTCGACGAAGACAAGATCACCTACGAGTACCTCGACGGCAGCACGACGGATCGACAGAAGCATATTGACCGCTTCCAGCTGGATCCGACCGTCACGGTCTTTCTCATCAGCCTCAAGGCGGGCGGCTCTGGGCTCAACCTGACGGCCGCCGACACCGTCGTTCACTTCGACCCCTGGTGGAACCCGGCGGTGGAGGACCAAGCTTCGGACCGCGCTCACCGGATTGGGCAGAACAAGGTCGTCACCGTGTACCGACTTGTCGCCGCAGGCACCATCGAGGAGAAGATCCTCGAGCTGAAGCAGAGGAAGAAGGACCTGGTGGCCTCGGTGCTGAGCGAGGACGCGGGCGGCGCCAAACGGCTGACGCGCGAGGATCTCGACGATCTGTTCCGCTTCGAGTAGCGATTGAGCTGCGCAAGCGCACCTATTCTTCGAGTAGCGATTGAGCTGCGCAAGCGCACCTATTCTTCGAGTAGC
>PVBE011340285.1_pt1 | contig 15940 bp, 13 predicted proteins | sample 1631181 | NCBI WGS metagenome assembly PVBE01 (sample SAMN08397723, study PRJNA350692) | Marine metagenome, whole genome shotgun sequencing project. | isolation source: water | place: Pacific Ocean | collected 2012-04
ACGCACTTCTTTGCCGCTATTTCAGCGGCCGCAAGCATCTCCAGGAGAACGACCAGATCACCGTGGAATTCGCCAGCACCTACCGTCACTACCATTCCTGCCTAATGCGCACCATCATGGTGGGCGAGCCGCACCCCGCGCACGTGGACATGCACAAGGTGGGCGTCGAGGCGATGGCGGCGTGCATGGAGGCGTTGAGGCCGGGCCGACCCATCGGCGAGGTGTTCGACGCCTACGCCCGCGTCATGGATGCCGGCGGCATGAAGGAACACCGGCTGAACGCTTGCGGCTACAGCCTCGGCACCTGCTTCTCGCCGAACTGGATGGACTGGCCCATGTTCTATCACGGCAACCCGGTGATTGCTGAGCCCAACATGGTGTTCTTCCTGCACATGGTCATGATGGACAGCGAGAACAACCGGGCCATGTGCCCGGGCCAGACGGTGGTCGTCATGGAAAAGGGCTGCGAGGTGCTCTCCTGCCGCCCCCTGGACCTGGTCATCAACCCATAACGAGAGGTGCGGCGGGCGGCGCTCCCGGTTGCCCCGTGGAGCGGTCCGGGTGACTGCGGTCAGCCCCACGCCAATTCAGGAAATACCGTAACGGTAGCAATCACAACGCTCTATATTTTGATCAGTGTCTCCCTAAAACCCTAATGCTCAACGGAGATTCCAGCAAATATCCCTAAACGAGTAAATCCGGGCGGAAACTGGTCAAAAACGGCCAAACTTCAACGTGGAATGGGGCGGGTTGGTGTGTGCTGATGCGTCGCGGAGGGACACGCCATATCGATAATGACGTCCGCTTTACCCCCGAAAGCGGACATTCCATAGACGGCGCGGCTCAACCATCCATGGTCAGGACTGGACCGGCAAGTTTGCGGGTAAGGTCCATGCTAAATACGTGCTTCATGGCAATATCCATGCTGGGATTGCGCTTCAGCAATTGTCGCAATTTATCCTTGGGCCAAACGACGTATCGACATGGCCGTGTTGAAGTCACGGTCGCGGTCGCCGCGCCACCCTGAATGTATGACATTTCGCCGATCATGGAGCCGTCGCGGACGCGGCCAACCTCTTCACCGTCCCGTTCGATGACGACCTCGCCGTTGAACAGAAGCTTCAAGCCCTCGATCAAAATTCCTTGTTCGGCAAAGCGATGCCCACTCTCGACCGTCCGCCATTCTCCAATTCGCATGAGCTTCATGAATTCGACGGGTGAAAAGCTTTGGAAGACCGTTTCGTGTAGTTCCAGTTCGTCCTCACTGAAGTCGATCGACCGATGTTCAACGATGATGCCAACCGTTCGGACGCTATTAATAGTGATGATGACAACAATCCAAAAGATCACCAGCCACAGAGGACCAACCGGAATAAAATAGTTGTAGACAAGGCTGACAAGTCCGCTGACGACCGCTAGGCCGCGCAAAACTAAAATATCACGTACATAGTATGACAGTGCAACAAGCACCCAAGCCGTATGCCCCACTATATCGAGAAGCGTTAAGGTCATGGGTCGATCCTCCCTTTCCTGCCATCGCGGACCGGTTCCTCAGTAATCCTGACACGCATTATCAGAATAGCTGCTTCGGACCTCGAAACCATTGAACTTCAGACATCAGCTCTTGGCTTAGAAGCAATTTTTGAACGCACAGCGATGCTTTCCCCGCCGCGCAGACCAGACAAAACAGTGCGGATTTTCTCTTTCGCCAAATATTGCTTGCTGGTCTTGCGACGGATGTCCCGGACAGCCTTCTCTGCGGTGTCTTTCGTACTCATCAATTTCCGTCTCATCTTCGTTCCCTTCGGTCACTACGATGAGCCAGAAATCTTCCGTTATGAAATCATCTCAATTTGTCCCATAGGGGTTGACGTTAGACAACCCTGGCTGCACGGTGGGCAACCCGATTGATCTAGGTCAAGGAAGGTGGTTTGCCGCCCGCACTAACCTTCGGTTCGCCGTGGAAATGGCGGGACGGGGAGAGGCGCGTCAAGTCGGGAGACGTAAGGTCGAGTGACCGAAGTCTGACAGGTCGGAACTTGAGGGGACTGACCGAACATCTAGGGAGGAAGGAAATGCAAACATTACGCACTCATCTTACCGGAGTGTTGCTCGCTGCCTGCGTTATACTGGCGGGAGCGATGCCGCAGGCTTTTGCCGCTAAGTTCAATTGGCGGATGCAGAGCAACCTGGCGGCCGGCGAGCCGGGTTACGAGTCTGTCCGGATTCACTTCGTCGAGGCACTGGAGAAGATGACCGCCGGGCGGATGAAGATCCAGCTGCATCCAGTGGGTGCGCTCTTCCCGATCAAGGAAGGGCTCGAAGCGGTCGGCAGCGGCGTTGTCGAGATCGGCATGTTGACGGGTGGCTACTTCTCCGGAAAGCTCGGTCCCATCGCGACCATGGAATCCGGTGTTCCGGGCGCCGAGCGCAGTCCGACCGAGCGCTACGCCTTCTTCTTCAAGAAGGGCTTCATCGACCTGGCGCGAGAGGCCTATGCGAAATACAACCTTTATTACCTGGCGCCGCACTTGTCGCCATCTTGGGACATCATGTCCACCAAGCCCATACGCGGTCCGGAGGACTTCAAGGGCTTGAAGATCCGTACGTTCGGCATCGAGGCCAAATGGTATAAGTCGATGGGCGCGTCGCCCGTGTTCCTAAGCGGAGCCGAGATCTACACGGCCCTATCCACGGGTGTCGTCGATGCCGTCCGCTGGGGCAGCCCGGCCGTCAACCTCAAGATCGCGCTCCACGAGGTGGGCAAGTACTATATCCAGCCTTCGCCCATGCCGGCACCGAACAATAATTTCCTGATCAACCAGAATGCCTGGAATTCCTTGCCCGATGACATAAAGGCAATGATGGGGCAGGCGGTGAAGGTGGCCTCCCTCGATTACATGGCCCAGGGCGCTCAACTTGACGCCGATGCCTTGAAAAAGATGAAGGCGAAGGGCGTCAAGGTCGTCCGCATCCCGGACGCGGTGTGGAGCGAGATGGAGAAGAACGTGCGCGGTCTGTGGGCCGAGTACGCGAAACAGGACCCGAAACTCGCGGCGCGCGCGGTCAAGATGCTGCAGGAGTACCTCACCGGCCTGGGTCGTTGACCCTGGCCAGATCAGCCGAATTGACCATAGCCCCCCCGCGTGTGGCGTCGCTCCCCATGATCTGGACTTGGGCGGCGCCACACGCGGCCAGGCTTTAGGCGAGGGGGTGTGGTCGAGCGGCTGCTGGACAGGTTGGATGCGGTCAACGAGGTCATTGGCCGCGCCGTTTCGCTCGTGATCTTCGTGATGATCGCGGTGGTCATGTTCGAGACCGTGGCGCGTTACTTCTTCAACGCGCCGACGCCGTGGGCCCACGAGTCCAGCGGCTGGCTGCAAGTCGCCTATATCTTCCTCGGCGGTGCGTTCGCCCTGCAGCGCGGCTTCCTGGTGCGTGTCGACCTGATCTACAGCCACCTGTCCCCGCGAGCCCAGGCTTTGATCGACTTGACGCTGGGAAGCGTCCTCTTCGGCCTGTTCGCGGTCGTGATGATCTGGAAGGGCACGAATTTCGCCTATCTCTCCTTCAAGATGGGTGAGATTTCGGCGACCGAGGCATGGAGCGGCCCGGTCTATCCGGCCAAGTTTATGATACCGGCCGGCATGATCCTGCTTACCTTGGCCTGGCTGACGCGAAGCTGCCGGCAAATCCTGCTTCTCCTCGGTCGTGACACGGACAGATGAGCATCGTCGCCACGACCGTTTTGTTCTTTGGCAGCATGTTTGGCTGCCTGGTCTCGGGCGTTCCCATCGCCATTGCGCTGGGCGGCCTGAGCGCCCTGCTTGTCATCTTTTTCTGGGGACCGAACGCGCTGTCGATGCTGGTGCTGAAGGGGTTCGGCAACACCTCGAGCTTCGAGTTTCTTTCGATCCCCCTGTTCGTCTTCATGGCGAACATGATGGAACGTTCAGGCATCGCCGAAGACCTGTACGCCACCATGTACCGTTTCATCGGCACCCGCCGGGGGGGGCTCGCCGCGGGCACCGTGATCATTTGCACTATTTTTGCCGCCATGGCCGGGATCAGCGGGGCGGCCACGGTGTCCATGGGAATTCTCGCCCTCCCGGCGATGTTATCGCGCAGCTATTCCAAGGATATCGCGCTGGGGTCCATTGCGGCGGGCGGCTCTCTCGGAATTCTTATCCCGCCTAGCGTGACGATGATCATCTATGGGCTCATCGCCAGCACCTCGATCGGCAAGCTCTACGCCGGCGGCATCCTGCCGGGGCTGCTGCTCGCCGTGATGTTCATCGTCTATATCCTCGTGCGTAGCCATCTGTCCCCTGGCCTCGCTCCGGCCGCTCCCGCGGAGGAACGGTTCACTTGGCGCGACAAGGCGGTCTCGCTCAAAGGCCTCATCTTTCCTCTGCTGCTGGTTGTCTGCGTCCTGGGGTCGATACTGTCAGGTTTCACGAGTGTCTCCGAGGCAGCTGCCGTCGGGGCTTTCGGCAGCATCGTGGCCACTCTCGTCAAGCGTGGCTTCCAGTGGAGCATGTTCCGCGAGGCGGCGGAAAAGACGCTCCTCGTCTCTTGCCTGATATTTTGGATCATCATCGGCGCCGGCGCCTTTTCGACGCTCTATACGGCGATGGGTGCGTCGAGCCTGGTCAAGGGGGCCGTCCTCGGCTTGGACGTGGACCGCTACGTAATTCTGGCGGTGATGCAAGTGCTCCTCATCTTGCTCGGCATGGTGATCGATACGGTCGGAATCATGATGATCACGGTGCCCGTGTTCGTGCCGATCATCGTAGCCCTGGGATTCGACCCCACATGGTTCGGCGTGCTGTTCATCATCAACATGGAGATCGGGTTCCTGACCCCACCTTTCGGTTACAACCTCTTCTACCTCAAGGGCGTGGCGCCGCCGGGCATAACCATGTGGGACATCTATCGCTCGATCGTGCCGTTCGTCATCCTGATGGTGATTGGCCTGGGTATTTGCATCGCGGTGCCCGACATCATTCTCTTTCTGCCCAACCTGCTGTTCTAGGAGCCTGCCCGGGGCACATGGGCGGTGACACAAAGAGCACGGAGCAACGTATCGGAATCTGAAGATGCTTAGGATAGGTGACATCGCCGCCGTCGAAACGGCGGGCGGCGGCTACGGCGATGCGCTTGCGCCAGAACCGCGCCGCGTCGTGGACGGCGAGGCGACCTTTCCGGTAGCAACGGGAATGCGCGAAAAGGATAAAAATGAGCGGATGGCAGACGGGAATTGACGTGGGCGGGACGAACACGGACGTCCTGATGGTCGACACCGGCACCGGGGTGTTCCGGGTGGCGAAGGTGCCGTCGACGCCCGACGACCCTTCCCTGGGAGTGATGCGCGGGCTCGAGGCAGGCGAGGTGATGCTGGACGACCTGGCGGTGATCGTTCACGGCACAACGGTCGCCACCAATGCGGTCCTGGAACGCAAGGGGGCGCGCTGCGGGCTCATTACGACGCGCGGTTTTCGCGACGTCCTCGAGTTGGGACGGCGCACGCGGCCGAGCAACTACGGCATGACCGGCAGTTTCGAGGCGCTGATCGACCGTGAGTTCCGCTTCGAGGTGACGGAGCGCATTGACGCGCGCGGCAGGGAGATGGTGGAGCTCGACGACGACGAGGTGCGCGCTGCCGTGGCCCGGTTGCTCGAACTCGGCGCCGAAGCGGTCGTCATTCACTTCCTCCATGCCTACGCCAACCCGGACCACGAACAACGGGCAACAGAAATAGTGCGGTCGCTATGGCCCAACGACTACGTGACCTCCAGCAGCGACGTCCTGTGCGAGGTGCGGGAGTTCGAACGCGGCAGCACGGCCGCCGTCAACGCCTTCGTGCAGCCGGTCCTGGCACGCTACCTGGGGCGCGTCGCCGAGCGGCTGGAGGGTGGCGGGTTCCCAAACCAGCTCCTGGTGATGCAAGGCAACGGCGGCACCATGGCGGCGCCCATGGCGGCGCACCAGCCGGTGCAGACCGTGATGTCGGGCCCGGCCGCGGGAGCCATCGCGGCGGCCCGCATCGGTCAGCAGTCCGGCTTTCCCAACCTGATTGCCTGCGACATTGGCGGCACGAGCTTCGACGTGAGCCTGATACGCGACGGCGAACCGGCGCTATCGGCGGAGAAGGACCTCGCCTACGGGGTGCCGGTGCGGGTGCCGATGGTTGACACCCACATCATCGGCGCCGGCGGCGGCTCCATCGCCTATGTGGATGCGGCCGGCCTGCTGCGCGTGGGACCGGAGAGCGCCGGCGCGGAACCCGGCCCCGTGTGTTACGGCCGTAGCGGCGAGCGGCCGACGGTGACCGACGCCAATGTCGTGCTCGGCCGCGTCGATCCGGCGGGCTTCTCGGGCGTCCAGGGAGCGGCCGGGCTGGGGGCGGTCAAGGAAGCGCTTGACGCCCATTTGGGCCGGCTTCTGGGGCTCGACGCGATCGAGGCGGCATCGGCGCTCATCGACGTCTCCAGCAACCAGCTCGCCTCGGCGATCCGGCTCGTGTCCATCGAAAAGGGGCACGATCCACGCGACTTCGCGCTGTTCGCCTTCGGTGGAGCAGGGCCGATGCATGCCGTGGCCCTGGCTCGGGAACTCGGCATCCCGCAGGTGCTGGTGCCGCGCTTTCCCGGCATCACCTCGGCGCTCGGCTGTGTCCTCGCCGACCTGCGCCACGACTTCGTGCATACCGTCTGGCGGCCGCTGGCGGAGGTCGATCCGGCCGAGGCCGACGCGGTGCTGGCCGAGCAGGCGCGGCGCGGCTGCGACACCATTGCGGATGAGGGCGTGCCGGTCTCCGACGTCGAGGTCGTGCACGAGGCCGACCTCCTCTACCGCGGGCAGACCCATGTCTTCCGGGTGCCGGTGGCGAGCTCCGGCTTTGCCGCGTCACCCGTAACCGCGGCCTTGACCGAGCTCTACAAGGCCCGTTTCGAGATCGAACTCACCGGGATGACGCTGGTGCTGGCAAGTCTGCGCACGACGGTGATTGGTCGCCGGCCGCCGCTCGAGTTGACCATGTTCGGCCGCCTGGTCGGTACGGCCGGGGCCGCTGCGCCCATGGGCGAGCGTCCGGTCTTCTTCGGCAATGAATTCGTCGACACGCGGATATTCGCACGCGACGCACTTGGCGCCGGGGCGGTGGTGGAGGGACCGGCGATTATTCAGCAACCGGATACGACCGTCGTCGTCGACCCCGGGGCCACGGCGAGGGTCGATGACCTTGGCAGCCTCGTTATTGACGTTGGACAGACGACCTGAACGGGAGACGCACGACAGATGTCCCTTGATCCAGTTACCTTGGCCGTCATCGAGAACGGCCTTAAGCAAGTGTGTAGCGAGATGGACCTGGTGCACCAGAAGACGTCCTTCTCGCCGGTCATCTCGGAAGGGTTCGACCGTTCGAATGGCATATACCATCGCGACACCGGGGAGATGATCGCGCAAGGCGAGTTGGGACTTCCGATCTTCCTCGGCGTCATGCAGTTCGCCACGCAGGCCGTTATCGAGTGCCGCAGCGACATCGAGCCCGGGGACGTGATCATACAGAACGACCCCTACCTGGGCGGCACCCACCTCATGGACGTGAAGATGATAACCCCGTTCCATTATCGGGGCCGTTTGTGGTGCTATCTGTCCAACACCGGACACTGGCCGGACACCGGCGGCATGGTGCCGGGCGGCTTCAATTCTACGGCCACCGAGATCCAGCAGGAGGGTCTGAGGCTGCCGCCGGTCAAGCTGGTTCGTCGTGGCGAGGTGGTCCAGGACGTGGTCGACATCATCCTCAACAACATCCGCGTGCCGGAGGAGCGCATCGGCGACATCCGCGCTCAGATTGGCGCCCTGAAGACCGGCGAAAAGCGGCTCACCGCGCTGCTCGATCGCTATGTAGAGGATACGGTGGAGGCGGCAATCATCGAACTTAAGGCGCGCTCGGAGCGGCAAATGCAGGCCTGCATCGAGGCTGTCCCGGACGGTACCTACAGTTTCACCAGCCATATCGACAGCGACGGGGTGGTGAATGAGCCGCTGGCGGTGGCGCTCGATATGACCATCCAGGGCGGCTCCATTCAATTCGACTTCTCACGCTCCAGCCCGCCCTGTCGGGGGCCCATGAACTCGGTGTGGGCGACCACCCAGTCGTCGGTGTATGTGGCAATCAAGCACATCTTCCCCGAGGTGCCGATCAACGCCGGGTGTTTCGCGCCGCTGCGCATCCTGGCGCCCAAGAACACGTTCCTGTATGCCGAGTATCCGCGGCCCGTGGCGGGCTGCGCGGCGGAGGTTGCGCAGCGCATCATGGAGGTGGTGTTCGGGGCCATGGGCCAGGCGATACCGGAGCGCATGTTCGCGGCTCCGGCCGGTACCAGTGGCAACCTGGCGGTGGGCGGCTACGATCCCGAGGATAACGTCAACTACATCATGTACCTGTTCTCCGGTGGCGGCTATGGCGGATGGTGGGAGACGGACGGGCTGAGCAACGGCTGCTCGACGGTGGGCATCTCCAAGACGCAGCCGGTCGAGATACTTGAACAGCACTACCCACTGGTATTCGACGAATACGCGCTGCGCGAGGAATCCGGCGGGGCTGGCCGCCACCGCGGCGGATTTGGAATTAGTTACCGGGTGCGCCTGTTGCGGGGCGAATGCAAGGCGTCGTTCCTGATGGATCATGGGCGCTTCGGCCCGCCGGGCCTGATGGACGGACAAGACGGCGCCACCAATGAGATTGAGGTCTCGCAGAGCGGTCGCGTGACCCGGCCGGAGCACTTCTCCAAGGGTGAAGGCTACGTGCTGACGGCGGGCGATTGGGTTCAGGTCAAGACGCCCGGCGGCGGCGGTTATGGCCCCCCGGCTGAGCGTGATCTGGCCATGATCGAGCGCGACGTGCGGCGCGGCTACTACCCGGTCGGCGGCACCGTTCCCCAAGGCGGGAGCAGCGCGTCCTAGCCGGGAGGCGCCGGCATTTTCGGCCGACACGCCGTTAGTGTCTCGCCGCGATACGAATGGAAAAAACTAGGGATCAGGAGTAGGAACTTGAAACCAACGATCATCAGCTGCGCGGTCACGGGCAGCTTTACCACGCGCCAACACAATCCGGCCCTGCCTGTGACGCCGGGGGAAATCGCCGACTCGTGCATCGGTGCCGCGAAGTCCGGGGCTGCGATCTGCCACATTCACGTGCGCGACCTGGAAACGCAACTCCCGAGCATGGAGATCGAGTATTACCGCGAGGTCGTGAAGCGCATTCGCGAATGCGATACCGATATGGTGATCAACCTGACCACCGGACCCGGCGGGCGGTTCCTTCCCAGCGACGACGAGCCAACGAAAGCGGCGCCCGCGACCACGCTCACCACACCGGAAATCCGCACCGAGCATGTGGTCGAACTGAAGCCCGAGATGTGCAGCCTGGACCTCAACACGATGTGGTTCGGAGGCGGTGCCGTGATCAATTCCCCGCGCACCGTCAGGATCATGGCCGAACGCATCTATGCCGCCGGCGTGAAACCGGAACTCGAAGTCTTTGACACCGGCGACATACATTTAGCCGGCGCGTTGATCGGCGAAGGCGTGCTCAGGATGCCCATCCTTTTCCAACTTGTCATGGGAGTGGAATACGGCATGGTGGCGACGCCGCAATCCCTTGTCCATGCCAGATCCCTGCTGCCGGAGAACAGTGATTGGGCTGCCTTCGGTGCTGGCCGCATGGCCTTTCCCATGTTGGCTCAGGCCTTCCTGCTTGGCGGTCATTGCCGCACCGGAATGGAGGATACGGTCTACCTGTCGAAGGGGGTCAAGACCCCGGACAACGCCTCGCTCATACGCAAGGCGGCAGGCATCATCGAGGGCCTTGGCGGCAAGGTCGCGACGGTGGAGGAGGCACGGAACATCCTCGGCCTGCGGCTATCGAAGGCGTAGGGAGATGGAGCTTTCAGGAGGTTCCGGTACCGCGGCAATGCCTTTCGGGCCAGGCCCGCTACATCTTCACCCGTTCCCCCTTCGAGTCGTAGAAGGGCCGGAAAGAGGCCTCGGCGGGATAGCGTTCGCAGGCAATCTCGATCTCGAACCTGGCGCTCTCCAAGAGTTTCTCTGTCACGCCCTCCGGATGGTGGACGTAACCCATGCCGACCGAGCATCCGAGGGTGAATCCGTAAGCGCCGGAGCTTAAGTAGCCGACGATCCTGCCATCCAGGCGAATGAGTTCGTCGTGGAAAAGAAGCGGTTCCGGATCCACCAGCTTGAACATGACCAGGCGCTTGTCGAGCGCCCTTCCGCGTTGCGCCTCGAGTGTTTCGTGGCCGATGAAGCCGCCCGGCTTATCCATCTTCGCGGTGTAACCGAGCCCCGCCTCGTAAGGGGTGTCCGACGGCGAGATGTCGAGCCCGTGCGCGCGGTAGGCGCGCTCCGAGCGGAGATGATCGAGGGCTCGGTGACCGGCTTGGCGCAGGCCGAATTCGGCACCGGCGTCGACCAGGATGTCGAAGACGTCCTGGGCAAACTCGGTCGGAATGTGGAGCTCCCATCCGAGCTCGCCGACGAAGGTCAGGCGCGTGGCGATCACCCGCGCGCAGCCGATGTCGATCTCCTTCGACGTGGCGAACGGGAAAGCCCCGTTGCTAAGATCGGTGTCGGTAATCCGGCCCAATAGATGGCGGGATTTGGGCCCCTGCACGGAGAGAACCGAATAGCCGGACGTAACGTCGGTGAGCGTCACCGGAGCGTCCCCGTCGAGGTGCCTTTCCATCCACGCCTTGTCCCATGGATGAGTTGCCGCCGACGAGACGATCAGATAGCGGTCCTCGGCGAGCCGGTTGACGGTGATGTCGGCCTCGATCCCGCCGCGCCGGTTCAACATGTGGGTGTAGACCAGCTTGCCCACCGACACATCGAGATCGCCGGTGCACATCCGTTGCAGGAAAACGCAGGCGTCGCGACCCTGTAACAGATGTTTGCCGAAGCAACTCTGGTCGAGAACGACGACCCCTTCGCGGGCGGCGCGGCACTCCTCGGCCGTGTATTCGTACCAGTTAGGCCTGTGGTGGGAGTGGACGTCCTTCGGTTCGACACCTTTCGGGGCAAACCATAGAGCGCGTTCCCAGCCCATGACCTCGCCGAAGCAGGCGTTGCGTGCCGCCAGTCGATCATGGAGAGAGCTTTTCCGCGCCGGTCGGGACGCCTCGCGCTGCCTGTCCGGCCAATGCATCTTGTAAATCGTGCCCAACGACTCGGCGGCGCGGTGATGTAAATACTTCCTGTTGATCTGGAAGGGATGGAAGCGGGCGATGTCAAAGTCCGAGATATCCATGGTCGGCTCGCCCTCTACGATCCATTCGGCAATCGCCCGCCCGGCGCCGGCGCCGACCTCGAAGCCTTCGGAATTGAACCCGGCGGCGACGAAGCAGTTCGGACAGCCGGGCGCTTCGCCCATCACGAACCGTGTGTCCGGTGTGAAGCTTTCCGGCCCGTTCATCAACTTGACGATTCTCGCCTCTTTCAGGGGTGGTAGGATTTCCACCGCCTTGGTGAAGGGTAACTCGAAGTGGTCCCAGTCCTCCTGCAATTCGATGAACTGTTGTTCGAGCGGCAAATTCTCCATCGGCAACGGCTTGCCCCATGGCTCGAAGGAACCGACAAGCAGCTTGCTGGCGTCCTCCTTGATGTAGACGTAGCCGTCCGTGTCCCGGAGAACGGGGAGCGTCGGCTCGACGAAATCCAGGGGCTCGGTCACCGCGTACATATGTTCGCACGGATAAAGCGGCACGCGAACGCCCAACCGTGCCGCTAGATCACGGGTCCACAGCCCGCAGCAAAGAACTAATGTCTCGCATTCGACGGCACCGGTCGTTGTTTCGAGGCGATAGCTTCCCGAAGGCAATCGCCTGATGTCTGCCACGGGAGAATTCTCAAAGACTCGCGCTCCCTGCTGTTTGGCTCCGGCGATCAACGACATGGTGGCGTCCACCGGGTTGAGCTGTCCGTCCTTGGGAGTGTAGATGGCGCCCTCGACCAAGGTGTCGTCGATCTCCGGATAGAGGTCCTTCGCTTCCTTCGGTCCGATGATGGGTGCCTCAATGTCGAAGCTCTTGGCGATGGTCGCGTAGCGTTTCAACTCGTGTAGGCGATCCTTGGTGCGCGCGATGCCGAGCGTCCCGTTCTGCTTGAAACCGGTGGCTTGGCCGGTTTCGGCTTCGAGGCGGGAATAGAGTTCCACGTTGTAGCGGGACAATTCCGTCAGGCCGTGGCTCAAGCGTAGCTGCATGATCAATCCCGCCGCGTGCCACGTGGTGCCGCAGGTCAGGGTTCCGCGCTCGAGAACGACCACGTCCCGTACGCCTAGCTTGGTCAGATGGTAGGCGATGCTGCATCCGGCAACGCCGCCGCCCACGATGACGACGCGAGCCTGGCCGGGAGGAGCGTCCGTCACGATCGCCTCGCGTCATCCGGCGCCGAGGGCGGCGTCGACCAGCACCGCTGCGTAATCGTCGAGGAATTCCTCGAAGGCGGCGACGAAGGCGTCGTGGTCGGCCTCGGTGAGCGGCAGCGACAGGGCTATGAAACCGCGGCGTGCAAAGTAGAAGCCGCACAGGTTCATTTCCAGGTGCAGGAGCTTGCGGGCCGCCAGCGACGTCGGCGGCCAGTCGGAGGGGCGGCGGATTGGCCGGCGCTGATGGTGGATACACATCATCGAGCCCAGCCCCGTGACCTGCATCGGCACCCCGCGGGCGTCGGCTGCCGCCTGCAGGCGCACGCGCAGACGGTCGCCGGTGGCGTTGAGCCGTTCCACGGCCTTTGCGGTAAACACCTTCTCCAGCCCCGCCGCGCCGGCCGCCATGGAGAGCACGTTGTTGTTGTAGGTGCCGGAGTGGGTGAGCGCGTCGGCCCGCCGCTGATCGAGTCGGCGCATCAACTCGGCGCGGCCGCCGAAGGCGCCGAAGCTGATGCCACCGCCCAGGTACTTGCCGAATGCCGCCAGATCCGGCATCACCCCTGTGCGCTCCTGCATGCCGCCGGGCGCCAGCCGCGAGGTCATCACCTCGTCGAATACCAGCACCACGCCGTGTAGCGCGGTCTCCTCGCGTAGTGCCTGAAGGAATTCAGGTTCGCCTGGGATGCAGCCGGCGCTGCCCATCATCGGCTCGACGATGACGGCGGCCAGATCTTTCGCATGCTGGGCGATCAGCCGCCGCGTCCCCTCGGCGTTGTTGTACTCTCCGATGACCGTCTGGAACGGTGCGTTGATCGGCGAACCGCCACCGGCAAAGGCCAAGACCGCGCCGTGATAGCCCCCGGTGAAGGCCATGATCGCCTCGCGGCCCGTCACCGCGCGGGCAAGGCACAGGCACATAAGATTTGCCTCGGTCCCCGAGTTGCAGAAGCGGACCAGTTCAAGGGCCGGGAAGCGAGCGCAAAAGAGCTCCGCCAGCCTCGCCTCAAACCGGTTTGGTCCGCCAAGGGCCAGCCCGTCTTCGAGCGCGCTGCGGATGGCTTCGAGGATTGCCTGGTCCGAATGGCCGTAGAGCCCGGCCGTGTACTCGCCCAGGAAATCCCGGTAGGCGTGGCCATCCAGGTCGAAGAGCGAGGCGCCCTCGCCTTTGACCAGCGTCACGGGGAAGGGGTCGTAGTACAGGCTCGTGCGGGTGTTGCCGCCGGGCATGGAGCGCAGCGCCCCCTGGTGGCGGGCCTGGCTCTTCGGGTTGGCGGCGACGTAGCGGGCCTCGACCCCGGCGACGGCCGTCTCCAGGGTCAGGTTGCGGGTCGACGTCCCGCTCATGGCCCAAACCCTTCTTCGTTCAGTTGCCGCAGGTACTGGCCGGCGATGTCGCAGTCGACGAGATCGGAGTATGCGTCCAGGAGCTGCTTGCTGATCGGTCCCGGCACCTGGCCGCCGGCGATGGGCGCGCAGTTGAAGCTTGACACCGGGCATAAACACAGGCTGGTCGAGGTCACGAAGACCTCGTCTGCCGTGTAGGCGTCGTACGGATCGATGTCACGCTCCACCACCGGGAAGCCGAGTTGCCGCGCCAAACCGATCACCGTCTGCCGGCTCACCCCCGCCAGTACGTAGCGCTCGAGCGGTGTCATCAGCCGCCCGTCCTTGACCACGAAGATATTGGAGCCCATCCCCTCGCACAGGTTACCGTTCTCATCCAGGAGCACCGCCCAGGCATCGGGGTCGCGCCCATGGACTTCTAAATCGGCCATGATGAGATTGAGATAGTTGTGGGTCTTCGTGCGTGGGCTCAGGGAGTCCGGCGACGTGCGCCGCACCGACGGCACGATGACCCGCAGGCCGTCGCGGTAGTAGGGGGCGCGCTGCTTGAACGGCAGCGGCATGCACTCGACGATGACGGTGGGGCCGGTATCCTCCCAGCCCTCGTCGCCGATGGCGCGCACGCCGCGCGAGACACGCTGGCCCAGCCAGTAGTCCTCGCCCTCGCCGAGCAGGTGCAGGTTGCGGCGCAGCACCTCGAGGGTGAGCTCGATCATCTGCTCGGGGTCCATGCCGATGTCGATGCGCAAATAGCCGAGCGAGCGGTAGAAGCGGTCGATGTGCTCCTTCACCTTGAAGGGCTTGCCGTTGAAGGTGCGGGTCAGATCGAAACAACCGTCGCCGTAGAGAAAGCTGCGGTCGCGAAAGGGGATGCGTACGTCAACCTCGGGCAGGTAGCTCCCATTGTAATAGGCTATCCGTTGGTTGGCGCGATCCGCCATGGAATTTCCCCCAAATCAAGCTCTTCGACAAAAACATCGATCACCCGGACCGGATTGTCCTCGCCGATCCATTCATCTAGTCGCACCGAGAACAACGTTCTCTGGCCCCGATCCTCACCCTCAATAAAACGCTTCATCAATAAATCTCACCCACTCCAGAACGAGATTCTAACAGGCATCGCGTTTTTACACAGCCTAGACCCTAAGCGGACCCAGAATGCCCTATCCGGCCTCGGTCCCGACGACAAGGTCGAACTTCCGCGGCTGGATGTCCTCCGGAAACTTTATGTACAGTTCAACCTCGAACAAGCCCTTCGGGGCCTTCTGGTTGTCGTGGTGATGGGAGATAGACGTATGCATAACGCTGCCGTCCTTCGACGGGACCAGGAACCGTATCATCTCGAAGAAATCGTCACCGCTCTCGGGTAAGATAAGGATGAACGCCTGAAAGCGATCCACCCGTATTGGTTCCGTAAAGGCGTTGTACATGAACAGTTGGAACCCGCATTCGAGAGAATAGACAATCTCCATGTGGTGAAGCAGATTAGGCACCATGATGAACTCGCCGCCGCGTACTCCCTTGTGGACGTTGTGAGCGCCTTCCATCTCCTTCATCTTCATGTCCGTCATGAGCATGTTGGCGGACTGTATTGCACCCATCTTCCTCCCGGCCTTCTGTTTGGCCGCCTTCGGCAGCTGGCCGTGGTACATTGCGCCGCCTATCTTCTTCTCGGCCGCCTCGGTTAGGTGCACGGGCGCCGTGCAGGCCACCTTCTTGTGGTCCATTTTCATGTCGCCCTTTTCGTGCTTCATGCCCTCCATCTTCATTTTGCCCTCGTTCTGGTGCTTCTCATCGGCGGTAGCAGGAAGGGTCATGGAGAAAGAGAGGACGAGTGCGACCGTTCCTACCGTCAACATCTTTCTCATCATCTTCATCCCACGTTTCATCTGTTGTCCCAATATCCTCGAGGTTGAATGTATGCCGAGTTTAGAAACCGATGTAACTTAAAACCTCTCACCCAAAGGCATCTCGGCGTCAATTGCGGTTACTGTTGAGGAATGCCGAAAGTTCGCTTTTGGCCAGGAGCGGACCTTAGGCATCGTCGCCACTGATTTCTGCTTCTGATGCGGTGGACGGCTCCCACCCGACGGCATCGCGATGTGCCAAAGTGTGGTTACTCATGAACCACAGGGAAATAGG
>PVBE012767830.1_pt1 | contig 15937 bp, 12 predicted proteins | sample 1631181 | NCBI WGS metagenome assembly PVBE01 (sample SAMN08397723, study PRJNA350692) | Marine metagenome, whole genome shotgun sequencing project. | isolation source: water | place: Pacific Ocean | collected 2012-04
AACTCCGAGTTCTGGTTCTATAACTCTGACAGGGAAAAAGCAGTTTACATAGCAAGAGACAATAATAATATCGGTTTCATAAGATTCTTTCCAAACCCTAATATGATGAGAACCCCTGGCTGCCTAGCAGAAACAGAAATCATCATTGATTCCCCTGATATAAGCTATAAAGACGCTAAAACCTTATCTTCATTAATCATAGGCAAAGCAGGAAAAACCCATTTCATAGGAGACGATGACATAGGCAACATAGGGAGAAAGACAGGCCTTGATGCTTTGGCAGAACTTGATACTTCAAAATCATACGTTTACATCCTCTTAAATGGAATAAGAGACCATGAAAAAAAACTGCTCATAAACTACAACCATCAAGGTGAAGACATCGCAAAAAAGCTAAAATTCTTATTATCTGAAGACATTATCTTCAAGAACTTTGAAACCATCCTTCCACCAACACCAATCACCTCTTTATTAATAGATCGAAGTAACTTAGAAAGACATCCTTCTATAAGCTTAGAATACCCCTTAGAATATTTCATACCCTACCGTCCAGGAGAACAAGCTAGATTAATTAACCTTATTTTAAAATCAATCAAAGACTACCTTCCTCAAGACTCAGAACAAGCCAACTTCAAGCTCTGCGTAAACACCAAAAGCCAGCTTCTAACCTACAATCAAGTCACTGACCAAGTAGAAAATAATGATATAATCATCAGATTTGGTTTAAAAATAGAATAAAACACCTATTCTTGACATGTCAGAATTTTCCACCAAGTATCTGATTAATGGCAAGTTCCACTTGCTTCTGATGTCAGAAAGCTGGAAAATTCTGAGCATACTCAAGAACCACCATTATTTAACATAGTGGTTCTTGATAACATAAAAATATATAAACAAACACATTACATCAATTACTAACATAATCATTCTAAGAAACACAAAAAAATGTTCAAAATACCATTAGAAGACGTGATTGCCAAGATTAAGGAAAAAGCAGGCATATCAGAAGAAGAAATCAACACTAAAATAAAAACCAAGCTTGACCAGCTCTCTGGCCTAATCTCAAAAGAAGGGGCAGCCCATATAATCGCAAACGAGCTTGGAGTCAAAGTAATCGAGCAGGTATCTGGAAAGCTCCAGATAAAAAACATTCTGCCAGGCATGAGAAGCGTAGAAACCGTTGGGAAAGTCACTCAAAAATTCGACATCCATGAATTCCAGAAAGAAGATAGAAAAGGCAAGCTCGGCTCTATGGTAATAGGCGACGAAACCGGCACCATAAGAATAGTACTCTGGCAGGAGCAGGCTGACAAGCTTAATTCTATCAAAGAAGGTGACATCATAAAAATCAAAGACGGCTACTCAAAAGACAATCAGGGAAAAAAAGAAGTGCATATCAGTGAAAAAGGCACCCTTATCATAAACCCTCCAGACGAAACCATAGGAGACATTAAGCTAGGCACATCAACAAGAAAAAACATTAAAGATTTAAGGGAAAACGATGATGATGCAGAACTCCTTGGCACAATTGTCCAGGTCTTTGATATAAGATTCTTTGAAGTCTGCCCAGAATGCGGCAAAAGAGCAAGGCCAAAAGATGACAGCTTTGAATGTATTACTCATAACAAAGTAACCCCTGCCTACTCTTATGTCCTGAATGTGCATATTGATGATGGCACAGAAAACATAAGGATAGTCTGCTTTAGAAACCAGGTAGAACAGCTATTAAACAAAACACAAGATAAAATCCTAAGTTATAAGGAATCACCTGACAAATTCGAAGAAATTAAAACAGAGCTCTTAGGCAACCAAATTAAAATCATAGGCAGAGTATCAAACAACACCATGTTCAACAGGCTGGAATTCGTCTGCAGCCAGGTATTTCCTTCTCCTAACCCTTCTGAAGAAATAAAGCGATTAGAAGAAAACAACAAAGGAACAGAAGAGAACACAGAACAAACCAAAACCGAAGAACCACCAAAGCCAGAAGAACCACAGAAAGAAGTCCAAGAAGAGCCTAAAGAAACCAAAGATGATTCATCCAACACTCCTACAGAAGAAATAGTTGAAGATGTTGTAGAAGGCTAATTCTCTATTTACTACTCTATAATAAAACAACACATTTATAAAAATAAATCTTTACATCAGTATAATGATTGACGAAAAGCAGGTAAAGCAATGCAAGGCTGATTTATTAAAAATCAAAAAAGAAGTTGCTAAAGTAGTGGTAGGCCAGACTAGAATAATAAATGGCTTACTACGCTCAATAATTTCCAACGGCCATGTATTAGTAGAAGGTATTCCTGGCATAGCAAAAACTCTGGCTATAAAGGCATTAGCCACTGCATCCGGCTGTAAATTCAACAGAATCCAGTTTACAGTAGACCTCCTACCCTCAGACATAGTAGGAGTTACGGGCTATGAAAAAGAAAGAGGATTCTTCATTGTACGAGGCCCAATATTCACAAACTTCCTATTAGCAGACGAAATCAACAGGGCTCCTCCAAAAGCTCAATCAGCTCTATTGGAATCAATGCAGGAAAAGCAGGCAACTGTCGGCAAAGAAACCATCCCCACACCCTTACCATTCTTAGTCATGGCAACCATCAATCCAATTGAAACATCAGGTACATATGCCCTTCCTGAAGCTCAGGTTGACAGGTTCCTTTTCAAGCTTGAAATGAGCTATCCCAAAAAAGAAGAAGAAAAGTTAATCATAGAAAGGAACATTTCACTGAAAAAATTTGAAGATTATAAAATCGCCCCTATACTAAACCCTCAAAAATTAATTGATATGCAGAATATTGCTAAAGAAATAGGACACACTGACAAAATAAAAGACTATATAGTTGACATAGTAGAAGCAACAAGGCATCCTAAAAAGTACAACATCAAGCTAGGCGACTATGTGGAATGGGGTTCTTCACCAAGAGCCTGTATTGGGCTATTCATAGCCGCAAAAGCAGATGCTCTCATGAAAGGTGACACATTTATAACGCCTCAGCACATAAAAGATGTTGCGCACGAGGTAATGAGGCACAGGGTCATACTAAACTACAAAGGACAGGCAGAAGGTGTTAAGTCAGACGATATCATCACAGAAATCCTTTCTAAAATAAAAGTCCCTTAAACATTAACCTCTTTAAGGAGCTGAACCAACTGTAACCATGGCAGATAAAACTGATAATCGAAAATTAAAACTGGAATTTGCTCCTTCTATTAAAAAGCTAGAAGTTGTAACCAAAACACTAATCCAGAGTAAATTCATTGGTGAATACAAAAGCGTATTCAAAGGCAAAGGCCTTGAATTTATGGGCTACAGGCCGTTCACTCAAGATGATGATGCTTACCAGATAGATTGGAAAGCCTCTTTAAGATCCAACCAGATGATGGTAAAGCAGTTCGCTGAAGAAAGAGAGCTTGAAGTATTTTTTCTTGTTGATGTCAGCAGCAGCATGCTTCTAAGCTCCACAGAAAAGCTAAAAGCAGAATACGTTGCTGAAGTAATAGCTTCAATGGCATATGCAATCTTATCATCAGGAGACAGCGTTGGGCTCTCCATGTTCAGTGACAAGATAGTCAAAAGAGTAGACTTCAAAAAAGGCATAGGGCAGTTCTACCTACTCTCTAACGCACTAGTTGACCTAAACTATTATGGTGGCACATTTGATCTAGCAGAAGCATTAAAGCACCTTTTCGTATTTCTCAAAGAAAGATCCTTATTAATCATAGTCTCTGACTTCATACCTCTACGTGAAGACTGGGCAAGCTATCTTCCTATTGTAATCAACAAGTTTGAAGTCATAGGAATAATGATAAAAGACCCTTTAGACAGTTACATGCCCAAAGTAAACGGAAGAGTTGCCCTTGCTGATCCTTTCTCAAAAAAGAAAATGCTCATTGAGCCCAACCATATAAGAGAATTATACAACAAGCAGGCAGAAAAAGACGATGCTTGGGTAGAAAAAGTATTTTATGAATCTAACGCAGATTTCATGAAGCTAAGAACAGACAAGGAATTCATAAAGCCTTTTATTGAATTATTCAGGAAACGAACTATGAGGTTCAAATAAAATGGAAGTAGTTGTCATAAACACCCAACTATTATGGCTCTTAATAACAGTCCCCATCCTAGCCATAGTACACTTCTTATCCTTAAAATTCATAAGAAGAGGAACCATAGAATTTGCAAACTACAAAGCATTAGAAAGGATAGCAAAAAAAGCCCCCATATCAACAAACTATGTCTTATTAGGGATAAGATTACTAGCTGTACTACTCTTAATCTTTGCTGTAGCAGGCACAATAGTTTGGTATGAAGGCAACAGCTCTGATTATGACTTTGTTCTTGCCATTGACGCATCTTCCAGTATGCTCATAGAAGACTTTGAGCCCAACAGGTTGGAATCTGCCAAGCAAATACTCAATGAGTTTTTAACCAACATTCCTCCAAGCATGGAAATAGGTATAATCTCCTTTGCAGGAACAAGCTTTATAGAACAAAGATTAACAAATGATTATGATACAACCACAGAAATATTAAACTCCATCGTAGTCAGACCAATTGGAGGCACCAACATAGGAGAAGCCATCATCTCTGCTTCAAACCTTTTTGTAAACGAAGAAAAAGGTAAATTAATAATACTATTAACCGACGGCAGAAGCACAATCGGCACACCTGTGGAAGAAGCAGTTGATTACGCCAACCTCAACGAAGTAACAATCCACACAATAGGCATAGGAACAGAAGAAGGAGGCCTATTAGACTTAGCCAATGTAATGCTCTCCATATCCGGGCAGGAACTCTTAAACATAGCCGAAAGCACTGGTGGCAACTATTATCATGCGCTCGACCAGGCAACCCTCTCAGAAGCATTCTCACAAATCTCAACAGCAAGTAGAAGAACAATCAAAATGGACATGTCACCATTATTTCTTATAGCAGCCTTAGCACTATTAATTATAGAATGGGCACTAATAAACACCAGGTTTATTACATTACCTTAACTAATCAAACCTTAAGAACTTCTCCATCAACAAAAATCTTAGGATTCTTAAACACCTGGTCAAGATGTATAATCGTTTTAATATTTCCTCCAAACCAATAATTTGAGCCAATCCCTATATGCGCAGTATTAAGCACCTTCTCATCTATAATCGTAGAGCCCAAAATTTCAGCCTTTGGGTTAAGCCCAATCCCAAACTCGCCAATCATATTCACCCTTTCAGGATACTTTGCTTTACCTTTAGCCCATTCTATACTCTCCTTCAAAAGCAATGCAGGGTTGCTATCAATAATATCTATTACCTTGCCATCTTCTATAACTATCTTTATATCCTTCTTAAGCAGTTGTGTAGAATGCATATTTCTTGAACTTGCATCAATTATCACAGTCCCTTCAATCTTTCTTGGCGCAAAATATACTTCTCCAGCGGGCAAGTTTCCTCCAAGCCCTTTCTGATTATAATATCCATCAGCAGCCATAGCCTTTACATTTCTAATATCCATATAAAGTTCAGTACCTTTCTCTGACTTAACAATCACTTCCTTACCCTTCCCCATAATTTCTTTAATTCTATCATGCTTCTTCTTTAAAGCTTTATAATCAACATTAATAGCATCAATTATCTTGCTTATTTTATCAGTAGCCAGGCCGCCCAGGCTCGTTGTCGATGTAAATCTATATTTCTTTTTAAGGCACATTTTCCTAAAGCTCTTTCCAACCTTCATACGCCCTAATTTATTGGAAAGATTAAGAATAATAACACTACCTTCTTCCATCCCTTCAAGCTTTTCAGCAACATCTTTATCAACCAATTCACCTCTCTCTTTTGGTTCCTGCAGGATAAGTTCACAATCAAGCTTCTGTTCCTTTGCAGCCAGATAATAAGCTGCAGAAAGAATAGGTGAAATATGTTTCCCTTTACTCCCTCTATCTCCTATAATCAGGATTTTTTCATCTTTAACAGCAAGGCACTCAGTAAAAATATTTCTCACAAAAGAAGAATTCTTTCTTGATATATCTAGCAACTTTCTTTCTCTCAGCCAGTTAATTGCTTTTTTAGTTTCCAATTTAATCTACCTAAACTTTAATAAAAATAAAAAAGGCTCCCTGAGGGGGGGTTAGAAATAGGAATGGGAGCCTTTAGTGATCATTAAGGTGAAAAATTGGCCCATTATTAATAAGCCAATCTTTTGAAGTAATTGAGGTCATCATGTTCATTTTCATCTATATATATTCATGACTCAACTAGTATATAAATGTTACGTTTTAGTATACTGGTTTAGAGATATACCTAAAGCTATACTGCATTATTCTTGCGAATCAAGTCCTGAAAGCTCAACATACTAAAGAATTATTATTTATTTATTAAACACCTAAACTTCCTCAAAAAACTCTTTAATAACCCTTTCATAATCTTTGCTCATCTTCATAGTCCACTCAGGAGGAAAACATTTAAGGTAAGTACTCCATGCATATCTTGTATCAAGAAAAGCAATAACTCCTATATCCGTCTCACTCCTTATACACCTTCCAGCGCTCTGCAGGCACTTAATAAAAGCAGGCAGCTTATACCCATAATCCCATCCCTTGCCAAACTTTTTATCATAATACTTAATCAGCTCTTGAATCTGTAAATCTGGTGGCCTCAAAGGTAACCCCACAACAATAACACACTTAAGAAAATCTCCTATCAAATCAATACCCTCTGAAAAAGAGCCGGAATTAACCCCCAGCAGAACCGCTCCTGTATCCTTATAACCCTTAAACTCCTCAAGCAGCACAGTCTTCTCCTCCTTTGAAAGCATCGGCCTCTCCAATAAAATATTTCTATTATTGCAAATTTGTGAAAAATAGTTATCAACCTTATCCCTCAGGCTATAACTAGGGAAAAAAATAATAGAATTGCCAGGCACATACTTAACCAATCCAGCGCATGCAGCAGCAATCTTCTTATACTCCTGTTCACACCTAAAGTTATACTTAGTCGTTGTCTCAGGAACAATAAGGTTAAGCCTATTCTCTGGAGGGAAAGGCGAATCATACTGCTTCTCAACAGTATCCTCTGGAAACCCTAAAATCTCCTTATACATAGAAGTAGGAGTCATAGTTCCACTCATAACAATAGTCAAATAAGAATTATCCACTGCCTCCTTGCTCATCAATGAAGGGTCAAGGCAATTATACACAATCTCAGTAACCATCTTACCCATAAAATTCCTTGCCCTGACAATCCTAACAAAACCTTCATCAGGTCCCTTCCATCCCTTAAGAAACTTGCCAATAGAGCCAACATAACTCTGCTTCTGCTCCTCCCTCACACCCTCACTTATAAACTCCATATCAGTAATAATCTCACTATACTCTCCTATCTCATTAATCTTATCAATAAACATCTGTCTATCCAGCAATCTTTCCTTTCCTGACTCCATATTCCCTGACAACTCTAATAGAATTTTCTGAATCCTTTTCAGGCATCTTGTCATATCTGTATGCCCATACTTCTTAGCCTCTGAAACAGCCCTGCTAATAATCCTTGAAGAAAGCTTCTGCGACAGCAGTTCCATCAATCTATTAGGCAGGTTATGCCCTTCATCCACAATAACAATAGAATTCTCCAGGCTCTTCCCTGACTTCTTAAGAAAAATCTCTCTCACGCTCTCATTAAAAATATAATAATAATCAGCAACAACCACCTTTGACTTAGCAGCCAACTTCATGCTCATCTCATATGGGCAAAGCCTCTTCTCAGTGCAAACATCAATCAGCTTATCAACATGCATAGGCGAAAACTCCCTCAATTCATCAAGCGCCTGCTTTGCTTTCACTGAAAGCTTACTCTTATCATAAGTATTAGAATAAAACTCACACTTCTTCTCCTCCTTCTGGCTCTTGCAATAATCAGAAAATTCATTAGAATAAAGCTCCTTAGTCCCAGGCACAGGGCACATCCACTTCTTCCCTATAATATCAGTAGCAACAATCTCAACATCATGCTTCTCCTTAATCTGTCTCAAAGTCTCAATAGCAATTTGATGCTGCGTATGCCTTGACGTAAGAAAAAAAACATTAACATCCCTCTTCAAAGCAAAACTCAAAGCAGGACAAAGTGCCGCAACTGTCTTCCCCAACCCAGTAGGAGCATGGATAATCATACTCTTTTTATTTTCAACTGCATCCTTAATATCCTTAACAAGCTTATCCTGCTCAGCCCTAATCTTATCATAAGGAAAAAGAATATCTTTCTTAAATTTATCATCCATCAAAAAAAAGAAATAGAAGTTGGTTATAAAGATTGTTATTGAATACAAATATTCCATCCAGTCTCCCAGAGGGATGCCAGAAATTCGAAGAATTTCTTAGCATTTGACTGGTGATCAGGAAGCAACTAATTACATTCGGAATATTTGTATTCTTAGAAACCCGACCGAGCGAAATGAGCAAGCAATTCCTTTATCTATGATGAGAGGTGTCGGGTTTCTCTTGAACAAACTTATCCAAAACATTCCTTGCCTTCCCTCTCTTCTTCTCATGCTCAAAAAGAAACTTCCCCAGCTCATCACTAAGAATCTTCTTCAGCTCTCCGGTAAGCAATTTGCCTGATTTATAATCCTTATAAACCTTCTCCAGCTTCTTATCATCCTCTTCAATAAAAGTAAGCCATTGATAAGAAACATCAACATCTGGGTTGCCACCCTTCTTCCTATGCTCTTCAACAGTAGCCTGCCCTCCTGAAAATGCATACTTATTAATCTTCTTCTTAACCTCTGTAGGAGAATCAGTCAATGCAACAAAAGACAAAGGGTCAGAAGCGCTCATCTTTCCACCCTTCAACCCAGGCATAAACCTATGATAAGTAGAACTAAGCTGTATGAACTTATGACCTTTAATCCTCTGCGAAATATCCCTTGCCAATCTAATATGAGGATCTTGGTCAATCCCAACAGGAATAAAAGTTGGAACAGGTCCTCCTTCAAACTCAGGCAATTGCGGATGCAGCATATCAGCCGCCTGCAACAAAGCAGCCAGCATCTTTCCCGGGCTAATCTCTCCATACACAGCCTTAAACTCATTAAACGTAGCATGGCCTGAAAGCAAATTCTGCAGCCTATAATACGCATTAGCCTTCTTAGAATCCTTTGCTCTATCACTCTGGAAATAAATCTCGCAATTCTCAGGCTTCAGCCCAAGCGCAATATAATTAAGCACATATTCTTCAATCGCAATCTTCCTGCTCTCTTCAATAGACTGCCCTCTTGCAAGATAAGCCTCAACATCAGCAACCGCAATATACAGCTTAGCCCCTAACTTCTGATAAAAAATCATCTGCTGCGCAAGAATCATATGCCCAATATGAAACCTTCCTGTAGGCATAAGCCCAGTCATCATCACAAACTTCTTCTTACTCTTCACAGCCTCAAGAATTCTCTGAATATCCCTATGCGCAAACACAATATTTCTTCTAAACAAAAGATTCTTATTAAACACAGCAGGCAGCTCTCTCATAGGAGACACACCAAACTCCTTCACAAGCTTATCATAATCAATATCTCCCTTAACTTCCCAAGGTGTAACTACAGCTTTCTTTGCCATAAGAATAATTAGAATAAGTTATTATAAAAATGTTTTGAAATCATAATTAAAAATAAAAAATTATTCTCCTTCTCCATCCTCATCTTCAGGACTGTAAGAAGGTACTGCTGCCTTGGATATAATAACAATATCACCAATAGACTTAACAAGCTGGTGAGGCACTATAACACCCTTTGCTGAACCTAAAACCTTGTTCAGGAAAGAATTCTTAGTAGACCTAACTCTCCACCCAAAAACCTTATTTTGTGTTAAAATAGTCTCCTCAACATCACCAAAATACTCTCCAGTATCAGTAAAAACCTTCATATCATAAGTTTCAGAAATTCTTTTCATTTTAAGCATTTTAAACCCACCTCATATTTATAAAATTAATAGACTATATTTTATATATAAAACTATCGGAAGATTACTACTTCTTAACTGCTTTCTTTTCAACTATCTCTTTCTCAGAACTCTTCTTCTCTATCTCTTTCCCTTTACTAGGTGCTGCCTTTTCCTTGCTTTTTCTGCTCTTTTTAGGCCTTTCTTTGCTTTCTTTTGGCTTTGTAACTCTTGTTTCTAGCCCAATCTCCTTAAAAGCCTTTGTCACATCCTCATGAGAAGCATTCTTTTCTATCTTAATAACCTTCTCTAAAGGCTCAAGATGCGCTATATTGCATTTTCTTCTCCTTGTAGCGCCATCTATAAGAACATGGTTCTTGTCTAATGTATCCACTATTACAGCCTTTTTCCCTGCATCTCTGCCGGCTGTCTTTACAACAACTCTTCCAATCTCATTTAATACCATCTTAACCAAAGGAATATGGCATAGGTTTAAAAATCTTACTGTAAATACTACTATTATATGAAAAACAAGATATCAATCACCATTGACATCAAAACCCTAAACAAAGTAGACAGCATTGTAGACAATGTCTATATTAGGAACAGGAGTCAGGCAATTGAGCATTTAATAGACAATGCTCTTGGAGAAAACAGGACAGCGGTGATTCTATCTGGTGGTGATATTGAAAAATTAAGAATATCAGATAATGACTATAGGCCCACTGCTAATGTAAAAAACAGCACGATTATTGGCCTTGCTATCAAGAAACTAAGAGAAAATGGCTTCAAAAACATTCTTATAGTAGCTCAAAAGGTTATATTAAACAAAATATTTGAGCTATTCGGCGATGGCTCTTCTGAAGGAGTGAAAATAAGCTACATTGAAGAAAAACATTCAAGAGGCACAGCATACTCATTAGGCTTATTAAGAGGCAAAATAAAAACAAACTTTCTCGTAGCCTATGGCGACATAATATTCACTAAGATAAATATAGATGAACTCTGGAAAGATCATCTTAAACACAATGCAGTCTCCACTCTAGTCTTAACAACCTCTTCAAAACCTTCTGAAAAAGGCACTCTTACAATGGAAGGCAGTAAAATCCTCAAATTCACCCAAAAGCCCAAAAAATCAGACATTTATCTTGTCTTCTCTCCTATCTTTGTTGCAGAGCCTGATATCTTTAACTACTTTGGAGACAGCCTTGAAGAAAACATCTTTCCTGAATTAGCAGAAAAAGGCCTGCTAAACGGTCATATGAGCTCTGAAAAAGAAATACATATCCATAAAAAAGAAGATTTGAAGAAAATATAACTTCTTACGGATCCAAAATAGCGCTAATATTAACGCATTCTCCTCCAACACAATTAACCCCTGATGTAAAATTAAACAGAAGATTTCTTCCTGTATTAAAGCTAATATTAGTTGGGGCAATAAGATAAGGCTGCAAAGTACCCCATGCAATCGTCCAGTTACTAGAATTAGTGCTTGACAAAGTGGAAACATCATTGCATGTGACCGTTAAATTCCATACACCACTATCAGCAAAAACATGGCCTGACGTATTGTATGTAAACCAGTCTGCTGTTGTGTAATTGTAGTTAGAAGAATTAATAGTAACGTTATTGTCAGGAATATTCTTTAGAGTATACGTCAAATTAATCTCATTAGTATCTGTGCAGTTAGCTCTAACATGAGTTAAATTATGCCCATAAAGAAGAGATGTGCAATCCATCCATGAAGATATACTATCATTGCTGCATTCTATCTTGTTTATTAAAGGAGGTATTGTATCCAAGATAATTATTCTGGTAGCTGTTGAATTCGTATTATTTGCATCATCCATATGCGTAACATTATAATAATAAATCATATCAGAGTTTAAACTTGTAAAGTTAATGAAGGTAGTGCTATCCGTATAATTAGTATTATTAACTAAACCAGAAGTATTGTATAAATAAAACCTTGTCACATTCATGTTAGTTTCTGTTAATGAAACATTAACAAAAACCCAGTCCCTGTTAAAATATGTATTATTATCCTCTGTGCCTCCTGCAAAACTAATTGACGGGAAAGTAGGGTCAATAGTAAAAGTTCTTGTTTCTGAAGAAATATTAATGTTAAATGCTCCGTCCCAGCAGGTAACATTCCATAAATAAATGTCATCATTAAACCCTGTAATCGTATAGTTAGCGGCAGTATCATTAGTAGTTGCAACCTCTGACTGGTTAACCGTTCCATCAACAGTTATATTGCAGGTAATATTAGCATCCATGTTATCAGTAGATGTCCAGTTGAAGTCAACAAATGAAGAATTAATATAAGCGTCATTATTAGGCAGGTTTAGTGTGATTGATGGCTCTATAGAATCCAAAGTGATCTTTCTTGTATCAGTAGAAGCTCTCAGGTTTAGGTAATCTATAATAGTAACATTATAGAAATATATCTGGTTAGTGTTAAGGTTAGTAAAATTAAAGCTTCTATTGCCTGTTTCAAAGGTTGTGATATTTAATGAGCCTGTTGAGTTATACAAATAAAATGTTATATTAGCTTCAGTATCATCATAAGCTGTTACGTTTATGTATACCCAAGTCCTGTTAACAAACGTATTATCCTGCTCTGTGCCTCCTGCATATTCTATTGATGGCACTGAGCTGTCTAAGATAATTGTTCTTGTTTCAGTTGAGTTGCATAAGCCTGCTAAATCACATATAGATGCTTGGTATGTGTATGTTGCCTCTGCAAGGCTGCTCTGATTGCTTATAAGCCCCCATTGGTTATTGGTTAGTTTGTATATACTTGCAAACTGCAGTTGACTTATTTCTGCTGCAGAAAGGCTCTTGTTATAAATTCTAACCTCATCAATAGTACCATTAAAAAAACTACCAATCCTTCCCCCTATAGTCAAGCCATATATCATTGGCATAGAAAGCAGCATGACTAATATGAAGATGCTTACTTTGCTATGGTTTGTGGTTTTCATTGTTTTTTGATTCAATTTTTACTTGTTGCTGGCAACTTGATATGATATTCTCCTAGCTAACCCTTAGTTCAGAGCCGGATTTAATGAACACCCGGTCACCTGTTGTGTTAAGTTCTAAGCCGCTGCATGTTACATTTGCATTATTATCAAGGTAAAGTTTTCCTCCTGCATTGATGGTAATCTTTCCTGTGCCTAAAGACCGGTCTAAATTTGAACATAAGGTAGGTTGAGTAATTATCCAATCCTGATCAGTTTGTGGATTACAATCAACAATATCAACAGTTGAACTCATGTCCTGAATCTCATAATCTGTATTATTACATCTTATTGACCAGTTATATGTATCTGCTGAAGTAAAGGTTCTGTTGTAATAATAAAGTCCCACACTCCTATTATACCACATTGCCTGCCATACATCTGTATCATTAAAGTAAATGTAACATGGCAGAATCATTTCATAAACATTAACATTTCCGTCATCATCTATGGTTATAATTTCATTTAGATTATCATTATCAAAATCAGCTATATCAGTACCTTGTCCAGAGCCAGAAGGTTGTCCATATGAGCTTCCAGTGGTATAATTTAATATTAAGCCGCCTGTTCTATTCAGAACCCAAACATTTCCATCAGAAAAATATCCAGCTATTATTTCAATTTCATTATCATTGTCGATATCACCGATAGAAAGAGACGTAAGATAATTACTTGGTGGAGTAAACTCCCAGAGATTTCCACTAGGAAATCCAGAAAGACCATCATCAAATGCAAAGATAGAAGCATCATCACCTGCCACTATTTCATTAGCAATTCCGTCACCATCAAGGTCTGCTGTTTCCACCTCATATACTCTTCCATTAGGACCTGTAAAATATACAACCCGGTTACTTGCATCATCCACCACTTCTACATAACCATCTCCACCTATAACCATAGCATCCTCAATTCCATCTCCATCATGATCAATCCCTGCCATGTCCCTGGACTGCGAGTCCCATGATTCTAATATACCACCTGTTTCATTAAACACATTTGCAGGACCACCATTTCGTCCAGCTGCAACATCATCCTTAATCCCATCTCCATCCCAATCAACCAATGCAATATCGTTAACATCACCTGTAAAAGCAGTAGAGTTCCATAATTGAACCCATCCTGTACCATTGGTAGTGTTATAAGCAATAATACCATAATTACTGCCACCAAACCTTATGCTAAACACAAGATCATCTTCTAATCCATCTGAATCAAGGTCACCAGATTCAATAACATAACTTCTATCACCAAGATCAGGGCTCTCCCATGTAATATTTCCTGATGCATTATAAACATAAACAATCCCATCTCCTGCCAGAACTGCAACATCATCCTCAAATCCATCATTATCAAAGTCTCCTGAAATGTTGAGGTTGGAGACGTTCATGTTTCCATTGACTTCCAGTTTGTGGTTTGGAGTTGTTGTCCCGATGCCTACTTTGCCTCCCATAAACGCTGCAGTAGTTCCAGAGCCGTTCACCTGCAGCTTAGCCTGAGGATTGGTGTCGTTGATACCTACGTTGCCTGTTCCCAAATCCATAACTAAAATATCATCTGAAATAACACTTAAACCATTATCAGATATACTTACAAATCTTCCTATTCCTGCATCTACTATAAAAGTCAACCATTTATCATCACTTCCTCCTCCTGTATCAACCAAATCAAACCTTGCACCATTCGCACCCTGAGCAACCAACCTCGCCTCCTGAGTTCCTTCTACAACATTCAAAATAGTTCCTGTGCTACCGCTATAACCTTGTATTGTTGTTGGCGAAGTTGTCCCAATTCCAACATTCCCATTCTGAACAATCCTCATCTTCTCACTTCCTGAGGAGTTAAAGAAGCTGATATTCCCATCTCTGCTAACAATGATGTTAACAGTTAGATTATCAGCGTTTAAGGTAATGCTGCCTAAGTAAGAAGTACCAGCTAACACTGTTCTTTTAGCAAAATTTCCAACTTTCCTTAATACATTTTCAAGTTTCATAAAAAAACAAGCATCTCTTTAGTTAATAAATATTACTACTAAGAGTTACAAATCTCTGCTTCTGGATGGTCAGGACAGATTAATTGTTTTAGTTGCTGTATTTCAGAATTTTTTTGGTCGTTTTCTGCTTGGATTTCTTGGATTGCAAGCCATAATGCCATCTTTACTTCATCTCCTGAAAGACTCTTTTCATCTCCCCTTTTGAAGATTTGATGGAAATCTTCTGCAATTAATCCTATTTTGTTTGTGCATTTGCCGTCGTAATCACTAACATTACAAATCTCTGGTTTAAAGTCATATGTTGTCACAGGTATTTTTGAGATTTGCCTCAAAATACTCTGGTTTAATGTGACATTCTTGATGTTCTGCTTGAAAGTCCTTGAAGAGCCAGTTGTAAAAGTTGATTCTCCAGCATCAATCTCTGAATAAGTGCCTGTTCCTATCTCTAAATCATGGTCTGGACCCGTAGCCCCAATCCCGACATTTTGCGTCACATACACACTCCCCTCAACATTCAATTTTTGGTATAGGCTTGAAGTCCCAATCCCAACATCTCCAGTATCACCAATCTGAATTCCTTCTGCTCCACCATCGCCAGAGAGCCATTGCTTATTTGTATTCAAAACACCTCCTAAAACTAATCCTATGTGTTCTGTGCTTACCCAAGTGGCTTCTGCTGTGGCAACCTCGCCTTCAAGATCTAATCTAATAATAGCAACCGAACCATCTGCATTTGGTGTTGATAAAAACATATCTCCTCCTCTTGCTGCATCATCTTCGCCAAATAGACGGATATACGCAGTATCTTTGCCATATTCACTTTGAAGTCCAGCCCCTATATTTAGTTCGCCAACTGCAATTGATGATATATAATTGCCACCAATCGTTAGAGCATTCCCAATCCCGACGTTGCCTGAACTGTCAACATAAGGCTTTAATGTCGCATTTAAACCAGAAAGATACCTTGCTCTTATTTCAGCTTCTGATAATGCTCTTTTGTAAATCAG
>PVBE011100094.1_pt1 | contig 15936 bp, 16 predicted proteins | sample 1631181 | NCBI WGS metagenome assembly PVBE01 (sample SAMN08397723, study PRJNA350692) | Marine metagenome, whole genome shotgun sequencing project. | isolation source: water | place: Pacific Ocean | collected 2012-04
CCGAGGAGGAAATAGCCACCGAATGCCACGGCGGTGTGCGCGATCAGGTTGTTGAAGTAGTTGTGCCACTCGAAGCCAACCAGCCCCACGTTGGCCATGACGCCGTTGACGATGACCCCGGTCGGTGCGATCGGCGAGAGCGACCCGGCGTTGGCACCGTTGCCGACCATGATCGCCATGAGGAACGCGGGGATCCCCACCTGTCCGGCGACCGCCATCGACATCGGGGCGAGCAGGGCCGCCGCGGCGATGTTCCCGGGACCGATCGACGCCAGGGCGGCCGCCAGCACGAAGAACATGATCGGAATCAGGCCGGCGTTGCCGCGGCAGGTCTGGACCGCTCGATGCGCGACCTTCTCGAGGGTGCCGTTCACCTGCGCCTGGGTGAACAGCAGCGTCACGCCCGCGAGCGTGAGGAAGAGAGACGTGGGGAAGCCGGCGATGATGTCGCGGGTCGACATGCCTCCGATGTACACGCCGATCAGCCACGCCAAGGCGATGGCGAGGAAGCCAACGTTCACCTTAGAGGTCGAGCTGACGATGATCGCTACGACCAATGCCGCCAGCGAGAGCGCTGCCAGGTCCATCGGGCCTCCCATGGAGCCAGGACCATCCCTGGCCTCGGACGTGGAGCGATGAGTATACTGTGCGGCTCAGGTTTTCGAAACGGCTGGCGCCACCCAACTCGCGGCCGGTCTCCGCTTCTCGTAGGCTGCTATAGTGTTCGGGTCACGGATGTTCCTCTACCTGGCCCATCACGGCGAGGCAGTCTCGAGCGACGAAGACCCACAGCGCCCCCTGTCGGAGGCTGGTGTCAAGGGAGTACGTCGTCTCGCGCGTGAGGCGGCCGCACGGCAGGTGAAGCCGGCCGCCATCTGGCACAGCGGCAAGCTGCGTGCCCGGCAGACGGCCGAGGCGTTCTGGCGGGAGTGCAATGCCCTGTCGGACTCCCTGGCGGTTCGTGGTCTACAGTCGTCTGACCCTCCGTCGTGGATCGATCGGCGGGTGGGCGACCTGACCGAGGACACGCTCCTGGTGGGCCACCTACCGAACATCGAGGCTCTGCTCAAGCTGCTGGCCGGCGATGCGACCGTCGACTTCCCCACCCACGGGATGGTCGCCCTGGAGCGGGTCGAGACAGGATGGCGGGAACGTTGGCGCCTGGATGGCCCGGTGTAGCCGCCCCGGGGGTGCGCGAGATCAGTAGCGGAACACGAAGCCGACCGTGGCACGCCAGAAATCGAACTTGCCCGTCGCCACGTCGAGAGGGTCGCCCTCGTTGACGCTGGAGAGGTTCTTGAGGTTACCGGATGTCACCTCTGAACCCGATCGTGTCGTTCAAGAATCCTATGATCCCACCACCGACGTTGACTCCGAAATCGTTGTCCCGGAACAGCAGATTGCCGTTGGCATTGTCGATGCTGATGGTCATGATGCCGACGCCCCCGGAGCCATAGGGACGGAAGCCGGGCCCGTACTCCGGGTACTCCCCGATCGGTACACCGTAGATCACGTTGAACATCGAGGTCATCAGCCGATTGTCGGTGAAGCCCTGGGACTCGGGGAAGAACTTCGATGTATAGCTGAAGTCGTACTCGAACCCAAGCTTGCCGTCCACCATGAAACCGACCGCCGCGCCGTAGGTGGGTTCGGTCTCCCGGCCCAGGAGCTCGTTGGTCTCGGGATCGAAGACGGCACCCGCGAAGGGGATGATCAGACCGTCGGCCCACGCCGGCGCCGGAGCCAGGATCAGCACGAGACCCACCGTCGCTACCAGTCTTCGCATCCTCATGTCCTCCTCGTTGCCCTTATCGGATTATGGATCAGACGTGAGGCCGGTGGTAGCCAAAGGCAGCGCGAACGAGCAGGGTTTGTGTGCAGCGCTCTGCATATTCGTGCAAGCGCTGGCGAGGGCGGGGGAGCCCGTCCGACGGGGCCTCGCGGCCGGTCAGGCTCCTCCACGAGAGCTCGCGGCGGCGAGGCGGTCTGCGTGGTCTCTGAGCAGCTGCCAGGCGCGCGCGACGTGCTGCTCGGTGGTACGGATGTGCCCGATGGCAAGTCGGAGTGTGAAGCGCCCATCCAGGCGGGTGTGCGAGAGGAACACCTCGCCGGTGGCGTTGACGGCCTCGAGGACCGCCTGGTTGAGCGAGTCCAGCCCGGCGTCGCTCCACGATCCCTCGGACGGCCTGGCGCGGAAGCACACGACGCTGAAGGGCACCGGTGCCATACGCTCGAAGTCTGGATCGGCGTCCACCCAGCCCGCGAATCGCCGTGCCAGCGCGATGTGTTCCCGCAGCCGTTGTGCGATGCCCTCCGCTCCGAAATACCGGAGCACCATCCAGAGCTTCAACGCTCGAAAACGCCTGCCCAGCTGGATACCGGTGTCCATCAGGTTGCGGACATCCCCATCCTCGGTTGTCTTCAGGTACTCCGGTGTCAGCGAGAAGGCCGAGCGGACCGTGTCCATGCGGCGGCAGTAGAGCGCGCTCAGGTCGAACGGCGTGAAGAGCCACTTGTGCGGGTTGACGACGAGCGAGTCCGCACGGTCACAGCCCGTGAGCGTGTCCCGTCGTTCGGGGATCACCGCGGCGGCTCCGGCGTACGCCGCGTCGACGTGGAGCCACAGGCGTTCGGCTTCGCAAACGTCCGCGATGGCCCCCACTGGATCGACGCTCGTCGTCGAGGTCGTGCCCACCGTGGCGACGACCGCCAGCGGGTGCAGGCCCGCGGCGCGGTCCGCGCGCACCGTCGCGGCCAGCGCGTCCGGGCGCATGCGGAAGTCCCCGTCGACGGCGATGCGGCGAAGCGCATCGTGCCCCAACCCGAGGAGGATCACCGCCTTGTCGATCGAAGAATGTGCGTGCTCCGAGCAGTAGACGGTGAACGACGGCAGACGACGCCCCGCCAGCCCGCGCCGTCGTACCTCGGGGACGGCGGTCTCGCGTGCGGCCGCGAGGGCGTGCAGGCTCGACACCGAGGCGGTGTCGTAGATCACGCCTTCGAAGGTCGGCGGTAGGCCGATCAGGTCACGCAGCCAGCCCAAGACGACCTCCTCGAGCTCGGTGGCGGCCGGCGAGGTCCGCCAGAGCATCGCCTGCACGTTGAGCGCCGCCGAGAGCATCTCGCCGAGCACTCCCGGAGCGCTCCCGCTGATCGCGAAGTAGGCCATGAACCCTGGGTGGTTCCAGTGGGTGATGCCTGGCAGGATGATCTGCTCGATGTCGGCGAAGATCGCCTCGAAAGGCTCGGCACGCCGTGGTGCCGCGGCCGGCAGGGCATCGCGCACCGCCCCGGGCGCCACGCGGGCGAGCACGGGGTATCGCTCGGCGTGCTCCAGGTAGTCGGCGATCCAGTCGACGAGACCGTGGGCGTGGCGGCGGAAGGTATCGGTGTCCATGTCACCGAGCGGCGGGGGTTGAGTCGGCATGGGGCTCCAGGCGGTCACCCGGACGGGAGTCCCGCCTGGTGGCCTCTCGTGGGACGATGCACCGGATGACGCGTGACATCTCGGGTGCGGGTGACCGAAGATTGTAGATCAGCCGGGTGGCTTCCCCGGCTCGACCGGAACACGTCAGTCCACCAGGAGGGACGAAATGGGCGCATTGGTACACACGAGTCGGATCCGGCTGGAGCGAATCAAGGGGCCGATTCGGCACGCCTACATCGAGAACTTCACCGAGCCGATCAGGTTCGGTGTGCATGGGGCCATCAAGGAGTTCTACGGGATCGAGCCCGAGGAGGAAGTGCCCGCGACGCTCGATCACATGATCGCGGCGGTCGGCGGTTGACTGCTCGGCACCCTAGCCGGCGCACTGGCAGTGCGTCAGATCTCTCCGGACGGCGGCAAGTTGACGGCGAACGTTGAGGGCGACATCGAGGAAGTCGACCGAGTCCTCCGCATCGCTCGGATCAGGGTCGCGTACCGGGTGCGCGTCCCGGCGGACGCGCGGGAGGCCGCGCAGCGGGCCATCGACACGCACGCGGAGAAGTGTCCAGCCTACAACAGCGTGCGGGGGTGCATTCCCGTGGAGATCTCGGCCGACATCGTGGAAGAGTAGCGACGGGTGATGCCCCGTCTCGGCGGCGGTACTATCCCCCGCGGGAGGTGGTCCGTCCCGAGACGGGTTCACTCCTTCTCGACGGTCACCGTCACCGGCTCCGACAGGCGGACCGTCATGGTCGAGCCGGCCTGGAGCACCGCTGGTTTCCGACCGCCGGCCATCACGGCGGCGGTCCCGCCCGCCGCCCCGGCACTCCCGCCGAGCACCGCTCCCGTCGAGCCACCCAGAATGGCTCCGATGATGGCGCCACCGACGGCCGCGCCACCGATCTTCGCGGCGCTCTTGCCCGCCGGAGAGTCACCCTCGCGATATACCGTGGCCGTGCGAATGGGTAGCCTGGTGCCATCGGCGAGGACGACCGTGTGGAATCGGACTCCCAGCCGGGCGCGCTCCTTCATCTTTCCACCCGCTTCCACGAGGGTGATCGAGCCGACGACCTCGGAGCCCGCCGGGATGGCGATGTCGCTGCCGACCTTCACGTCACGCGTGACCCGAGCGTCCACGGGATCCTCGATGCGTGCGGTCTCGGTCGTCACCGTGGTTTCCACCTGGAGTCCGATGACCGAGTCCGCCGACACCACGAACTCCTCGAGGAGGACCAGTGGTTCGGTGGGCAACGGCAGGTGATCCTCCGTGTCGATCGGGCCGGGCAGGGGCGCGATCGGCCCTTCGTACGGATCGGAGGTGGCGTCGGCCACCTCGCCCGCGTCGTCGCGCCCGGGGGCTGGCCACGGTTCCTCGAGACCCGACCAACCCTCGTCCGACGTTTCATCCGCCGCGTCAGCGTCGTGGGGTGGATCCACCGAGATCGGTTCGGTCGGGGGCGCCGGCGCTCGCGAAGCGGTCGTTGCCACCGGTTCGACCGGTGTGGGCGGCACCTCGGCGGTCCGCGCGGGCTCCGGCGATCTCGCGCGCCGCTTGGGACGGGCGCTCGGTGGGGGAAGTGTGGGTGTCGGCTCGAGTTCGGCCGGCTCGTCCGAGATCGTCTCCTCGGTCTCCATCACCGGTGATTTGCTCGGTGTCGCCCCCGGGAGCGCTGTGCCGGGTTCGTCCGAGGTGACGGCGTCCGGGAGGCCCGGTGGGACCAACGCACGCGTCGCGAAATATGCACCTCCGCCCGCCGCGATGACGACCGCCGCGAGCCAGAGCGCTGTTACCTGCCTTGAGAGCATCTGGGTCTCCTGACTATGTGATCTCCAAGCAAGACTCGTGCCTGGTCAACCAACGCCGGGCTTGCGTCCAGCGTATGGGCAATCACCCTCGCCTCTGCCCGCCGAGGGCGATCACGCTCCGTGGCTGAGGACAACTGTCCTGTCCTATTGTCCTATCCTGGAAGCAGCCCGTGGTGAAAGTCCTGCATCGACTGCAGCAGGACTCTTGCCACGGGCTGCTAGGGTTTTCGGGTCTTCGCCGGAATGCGGATAGCCATGACGTGTCACAACCGCTATCCTGGGACGGCCTGTCAAAGGTCCTGGGCAGGAGCCGGGGCGCACCGGCCGTCCTGTCAGGCTGTCCGAACCGACTGCGAGAGGAGCGAAAGATGCGACGTCGCCTGGGCCTCCGTGTTGCCGTTCTGCTCGTTGCGCTCCTGCCGTCGCGCGCCCTGGCCGTCTCCGTGCGAGACATCGTCGAGCTCTCGCGCGCCGGGCTGAGCGACGAGGTCATCCTGGCTCTGATCGAGGTCGATGGTACCATCTTCAGCCTGGATGCGCAGCAGGTCGCTGGGATGGCGGCCGCGGGTGTTAGCCAACGTGTTCTCTTGGCCATGCTGGACACGCAGCGGCGCGACGATGCACCGGTGCCGGGGCCCGATGGATCGCCACCGCTCGCGGGTGGTCACGCGCCCCCGCCGTACGCGGGCTCTCGCACGATCGGCGGTTGGTGGTCGACCGGCTTCGTGCCCCCGCCCGTCGTGGTGCAGGTGCCTGTGCTCGTACCGGTCTGGGGGCGTCCCAGGCCGCACCTCTCCGCCACCGGCTCGGCGCCCGCTGCCGCCGGGTTCGGCCGCTTCATCAACGATGGCGTCCGGCTGGCGCCGCCCTCGGCCATCGCCGAGCAGACCAGGAACTTCTGGCACCACCGAGGCGACACGGCGCCGCGAGTCGGCCTCCGACGGCAGGCCAGGGTGCGCTGAGCCAGCGCCGCCGAGACATGTGTGGGGACGGGAGCGGGCACCATCGGCCACCGCCGCGGCTCGTTGCCGTCTCGTTGGCGATCGCCCTGTCCGCGGGTCTCCCGAACGGTGCACCGCGATCCGACCCCGCGGGATCTGCGGCGCGCGGGCAGGCCGAGCCGGCGCGCCAAACGGTCGGCTCGGGTGACCGGCGGTCGCCGGTGGATCCGGACTACACCGCGCTTATTCTGGAGTACACCCTCGACCCTCTGATCACGACCGAGCTGGTCGATCATCTACCGGCCTCCGAGACTGTTCCCACCCCGTTGGATGTCCTAGGGCGGATCCCGGGGACGCCGAACGAGCTCACCTACTATCGAGAGATCGTCCGCTACCTGGAGGCACTCGACCGAGCGTCGGACCGACTGGCCCTCGTGCGGATCGGTCGGAGCGCCGAGGGCCGGGAGATCGTCACGGCGGTCGTGGCCGACGCGGACACGATCGCGACGCTCGACCGGTATCGAACGATCACGTCGCGCCTCACCGATCCGCGGCACATTTCGCCCACCGCGGCACGCGCTCTGGTCGCCGAGGGAAAGCCCGTCTACTACGTGACCGCGGGGACGCATGCTCCCGAGACGGGCGGTCCGGAGATGCTGATGGAGCTGGCCTATCGGTTGGCCGTAGGCGAATCCGAGTTCGTACGCACCATCCGCGAGCGCAGCATCGTGGTGCTCACGCCGGTCACCGACGTCGACGGGCGCGAGCGGGTGGTCGACACGTTCTACTACGCAAAGCGCACGGGGAGGACGCCGCCACCGCTGCTCTACTGGGGTGAGCGGGTTGGATGGGACGCGAACCGAGACGCCCTCGCCTTGGGTCTGGAGCTGACGCGGACCATGATGGCCGCCTTCCTGGACTGGCATCCGACGGTGTGGCACGACCTTCATGAGTCGACGCCCTACCTGTACACCTCGACCGGTATGGGTCCGTACAATCCGTCGATCGATCCCCAGGTCGTCCAGGAATGGCGGGAGCTGGCCGAGCACGAGATCGATGAGCTGGCCAGAAGGCGGGTCCCGGGGGTGTGGACCGGCGGCTTCTACGATGGCTGGACACCGAGCTACCTGTTCTTCATCGCGAACCTGCACAACTCGATTGGCCGTTTCTACGAGACCCAGGGCTACGGTCCTGAGACCCGCGACCTCCGCCTAGAGCCCGAGACCGTCCAGCGCCACCGGTCCCTGGGGACACCGCCGCTGCCGACCGTTCGCTGGGGACCACGCAGCAACGTGAATCTCCAGCAGAGCGCCCTCCTGCTCGCGATGCACCACGTGGCGCTCCACAAGGAGACGTTTCTTCGGAACTACTACCTCAAGAACCAACGCGCCATCACGCGCGGTCGCACTCGACCTCCCCATGCATGGATCATCCCGGCCGGACAGCGGCGCCGGGTCGAGGCCGTCGGGCTCGTGAACCTGATCCGCCGTCAGGGCGCTGAAGTCCACGTGCTCGACGAGCCATTCGCTGGGACGGTCGTCGGGACCCCGGGTGATTTCGTCGTGCGGATGGACCAGCCTTACGCGCCGGTCGTGGAGACGCTGCTCGACACCCAGTTCTATCCGCACACGGGCCGACGGCCCTACGACGACACCGGTTGGTCCCTTCCGCTGCTGCGCAACGTCGACGTCGGGCGTGTCTCGGATCGCTCCATCCTCGCGCACCCCATGACGCTGCTCGACACGGACGCGGTGGCCGTCGGCGACGTCACCGGGCGCGGCCCGTTCTTGATCGTCGAGCACGCGACGGACAACACTCTGGCGACGCTCCGCTTCGCACACCGGCAGGTCCGGATGCTAGCGGCCGAGGAGGCCTTCGAGGCGGGGGGGCGACGGTTCCTGACCGGAGCGTTCGTCGTTGCGGAGCCAGACCCACCCGGGTTGGAGCAGAGCGTCATCGACCTCGGGCTGCGAGCGCACCGCGTCGAGGCACTTCCCTCGGTCAGAACTCACGAGCTCGACCCTCCCCGTGTCGGTCTGGTGCACACGTGGACCGGGACCCAGGACGAGGGGTGGGTACGGCTGGCGCTCGACCGGTTCGACGTGCCCTACGCCTACGTCGGGGACCAGCGGCTCAGGACCGAGCCGCTCCGGCGGCGGTTCGACGTCATCATTCTCCCGCACATCGACGGGCCGCCGCAGGTCCAAGTGAACGGACTACCGCTCAGCGGCGATCCTATTCCCTATCGACGAACCGACCTGACTCCCCACCTGGGCCAGACCGACTCGAGCGAGGACATCCGTGGCGGCATGGGCGCCACGGGACTGGCGCGCCTGATGGAATTCGTGCGGGATGGGGGCACGTTGATTCTCGAAGGGGCGACGGCGACCATTCCCCCCACCTACGGCGTGGTCACCGACGTCGTCGTCGAGCATCCACCCGAGCTGCTCGTTCCCGGCTCCGTTCTCTGGGCTGAGTTCGCCGATCCTGCGAGTCCCATTGCTCACGGCTACCCCGAGGCCGGGTTGCCCGTGTACTTCAGGGACGGACCGGTCGTCGGCGTGCGGGAGCCCAACCGGGGCACGGCGCAGGAGGCCACGCACCGCGGGTCAATGGGCGCGGCCCAGACGTTCCGCGAGGCTGCCAGGGCGATCGGCCTCGACCTGGTCGATGCGGGCCCCGCGGCGTCGCGCGTCGTGATGCGCTTTCCCGAGGACGTCGACCGCTTGTTGCTCAGCGGTTTGGCGGTCGGTGGCGAGAGCCTGTCCGGGCGCGCCGTCGTCCTGGACGTCACGTTCGGCGATGGGCACATCGTCATGTTCGCCAACAGGCCCTTCTGGCGCTGGGAGACGCAGGGGAGCTTCTTCCTCTGCTTCAACGCGATCCTGCACTGGAACGACCTGAGCACCGGCGACCGTTCCTCGCCTCGCCCGGCCGGTTCCGGGCAACGACCATGAGCTGGCTGGACGACATCGGACTTCGAGCTGGCGTCCGCCTGGTGTAGCCTGTAGCCTTAGACGAAGGTCTGGCCGGAGGCGGGAGGTCCAGCGTGACGAAGCCCACCAAGCTCTCGAGCGCCGACGTGGAAACCCGCTTGGCGGGGCTCACGGGTTGGTGCCGACAGGGCGAAGCGATTGTGAAGCACTACACCCACGGATCGTTCCCCGAGGCCATCGCGTTCGTCACTCGGATGGCGTTCGGGGCGGAAGCCGCGGATCACCACCCCGACATCCTCGTGAGCTACAAGCGTGTGACCCTGACGTACTCGACCCACAGTGTGGGGGGGATCACCGAGAAGGACTTCGAGGGAGCCATGTTGGCCGACGCCTGCTTGTAGGGGGCTGACCGCTCGCCCCTGGTAGGCTCATCGGCCTGGACGTGAGATGCGTCTGAAGAGCAGCTACAGCGCCCGCGAGGTCGCGGCCCTCACCGGGCTCACCGCACGGCAGCTCCAGTGGTGGGACGCCCGTCGGCTGTTCCCGTCGGCGATTGCGTCTCGTCGGACCGAAGCCGGCGGCTATACGGAGCGCCGTTACTCTCCTATCGACCTGCTCGAGCTGCTCGTGCTCGCGGAGTTGCGTCGGCACGGCTTCTCCGTTGCCAAGATCCGGCTGCTCCTCGACACGCTGCGCGATCGGTTCGGGATCCGCCTGATCGAGGCGGTCGGTGGCGAAGGTCCCATCACCCTGCTGACCGATGGGCGTGAGGTCTACGCCCGTACGTCGGCGGGCGAGTTCTTCAATCTGCTACGGTCTCCCACGCAGCCGCTCCTGGTGATCGGACAGGAAGGCGCGTTGCGCCGCCTGAGCTCGCGGGTGCGAACCAAGCGAAAGGGCAAGACCGTACGCAAGCGCCCCGCTCGGACCGGGCCGAAGGGCGCATCCAGCTGAGGACCGATAGCCCGTTGTCTCGCTCAGCTCGCGTGGACGCGACCTCCGGCCCGGGTCGGCGACGCCGGAAACGGCCTGCCGGGACCGCGACGAACGACCTGGTCGTGAGTGCCTACCAGGGCACCAACGTCGACGCGTTTCCGCGTGTGCTCGGGTTGTACGTGCCGCCTGGAAGCCTCGTCGCCGATGTGACCTACGGCCGTGGGGTGTTCTGGCGAGACGTGCCCCCCGATCGCTATCGCCTGCTGCGGAGCGACCTGCGAGACGGGGTGGACTGCTGCACCCTTCCCTACGCCGATGACAGCGTCGACTGTGTCGTCCTGGATCCGCCCTACATGCACACGCCGGGCGGGACGGCGCACGTGGGGCACCAGAACTTCGAGGCCTACTATCGCAACAACGGTGGCACGCCGGGGAGTCCGCTCAAGTATCACGAGGCCGTGCTAGACCTGTATTTCCGGGCGAGCGACGAGGCCTGGCGGGTGCTTGCGCCGAAGGGCATCTTGATTCTCAAGTGTCAGGACGAGGTCTGTGCGTGCCGCCAGCGGCTGACACACGTGGAGATTGTCAACCGGCTGACCGAGCGACGCTTCACGGTCGAGGATCTGTTCGTGCTGGTGAGGACCAACCGACCGGGTGTGAGCCGGATGGTCAAACAACGACACGCGCGCAAGAACCACTCGTACTTTCTGGTCTTCCGGAAGCGCCGCCAACGACCTTGACGGCCGCGCCGACGGACGCCTATACTCGGCGGGTTTTTTTCCGCGGACACTCTATGGTCATCGCGAAGTTCGGAGGGACGTCCGTCACCGACGCGGAGGCGATGCGGCGAGTGGTCCGGATCATCGAGCGGCAACGCGCGGCGGATGGGATCGGACCGGTCGTGGTGGCCTCGGCGCTCTCGCGGGTGACGGATCAGCTGGTCAAGTTGGCCGAGCTGGCCGAACGCGGGGACGCCGAATCGGCGGCGCGCACGGTTGAAGCCCTGCACCGCCGACACGTCGAGGTCGCCGGCGTCGTGGAGGGTCCGGCACGCCGTAGGTTGGTCGAGCAGATCGACCGCGGGTGCGCAGACCTGGGCGATTTCGTCAAGGCTCTCGCGGTCATCCGTGAGGTGTCGCCGCGCTCGCTCGACGCGCTGCTCTCGGTCGGCGAGCTGCTGAGCAGCCGGATGTTGACCGCCGCGCTGGCCGGCGCTGGTGTCCCGGCGACGTGGTTCGATGCCCGACGAGTCTTGGTGACGGATGCGGCGCACACCTGCGCGGTGCCGGCCATCGAGGCCACCGGCGCGCGGCTGCGGTCCGCGGTCGTGCCTGCGCTCGAGTCGGAGCAGGTTCCCGTCGTCGGGGGCTTCGTGGGCTCCACGGCGGAGGGCGTGACGACGACGCTCGGGCGTGGTGGGTCGGACTATTCCGCCGCGGTCATCGGCGCCTGTCTCGACGCCAGCGAGATCCAGATCTGGACGGACGTCGATGGGATGCTGACGGCCGACCCGCGCGTCGTCGACCACCCCAAACTGGTTCGGTGGCTGTCGTTCGCGGAGGCATCCGAGCTGGCCTACTTCGGTGCCAAGGTTCTCCACCCCAGCACGATCCAGCCGGCGGTCGCCCGCAGCATCCCAGTGCGCATCCTGAACTCCCTCCGGCCCGAGGGTGCGGGGACGTTGATCACCGAAGAGCCAAGCGCGGGACCGGCACCGATCACGGCGATCGCCTGCAAGCGGGAGGTCACGGTGATCGAGATCACCTCCACCCGTATGCTCATGGCGCACGGGTTTCTCCGGCGGCTGTTCGAGATCTTCGATCGCTTCGGTACCCCGGTGGACGTCGTGACGACCTCGGAGGTCAGCGTGTCGGTGACGGTGGACGACCGTCGACGGTTGCGCCCGCTGCTCGACGCGCTGGCCGAGTTCGCGGACGTGTCGTGTGATCACGAGATGGCGTTGGTCTGCGTGGTCGGGGAGCGGCTGCGAACGGATCCAACGCTGTTCACGCAGGTCGTGAGCGCGCTCGATCGGACGAGCCTGCGCATGGTGTCACAGGCGGCCTCGCGTCGGAACATCACGTTCGTCCTCCGCCAGGCTGACCTCGCGGCCGCCATGACCCGCTTGCACGAGCGCTTCTTCGGCGAGGAGCCCGTCGGTTTGCCCCAGGCGAGGAACGCGTAGGATTCGGAGTAGTCAAGTCGAGGAACAGTCATGGAGCAGAAACTTCGGCTCTTGCTGGTGGGCTACGGGAGGATGGGACGCCTGATCGAGGCGCTGAGCCCGGAGTACGGCTGTGAGGTGGCCGGGCACCTCGACGACACGAACAACCTCCAGGGCGAGGGACTGCAGCCCGATCGTTGGCGTGATGTGGATGTGGCCATCGATTTCTCGCTCGCGCCGGCGTTTCTGGAGAACCTGCCGCGACTCCTCGCGCTCGGCGTGAATCTCGTCGTCGGGACGACGGGGTGGCAAGCCCGAGAGGCCGAGGTCCGTCGCGCGGTCGCCGACGCCGACGTTGGAGCCGTTGTGGCCGCCAACTTCTCGACTGGCGTGAACCTGTTCGAGGCGCTCGTCGAGTATGCCGGGACGTTGTTGGCCGGCCAGCCCGACTACGGAGCGTGGGTGCACGAGATGCACCACTCGGCCAAGAAGGATCGGCCGTCGGGGACGGCGGTCGCCCTGGAGGGGGCCTTGAGACGGGCCGGGTACGACCGGCCCGTCGACGTCGCCTCGACCCGCGCGGGCTCGATGCCGGGGACCCATGCGGTTGGCTTTGATGGGCCATCGGAGAGCATCACGCTGACGCACGCGACGCGGGATCGGGCGACGTTCGCGCGGGGGGCGCTGCAGGCCGCGCGCTGGGTCAACGGGCGGCGGGGCTGGTTTACCATGAGGGACGTTCTCGGAATCCGTTCGCCGGGGGCCTCCGGGTCCGACTGACCCGGTTGGATGGGGTTGCGTGCAGGGAGGTGTGCGATGACGGAAGCGTGGACCGGCTGTGGTACGGCGTTGGTCACTCCCTTCACCAAGGCGGGGGCCCTCGACGAGGCGGGCGTTCGCCGGCTGGCACGGCGGCAGATCGACGCGGGCATTCACTTCTTGGTGCCGTGCGGGACGACCGGCGAGAACCCGACCCTCACGATGGCGGAACGTGTCCGTGTGGTCGAGCTGGTGGTCGAGGAGGCGGGGGGCCGAACACCGGTGCTGGCGGGCGCGGGCGGCTACGACACCGACGAGGTGATCCGTCTAGCGCGCGAGATGGAGCGCGCGGGCGCCAACGGCCTGCTGTCCGTCACGCCCTACTACAACAAGCCCACGCCAGAAGGTCTGTTTCAGCACTACCGCGCGATTGCCGAGAGCAGTCGCCTGCCGATCGTGCTCTACAACGTGCCCGGTCGAACAGGCTGCAACATCGATGTCGGCACGCTCGTGCGCCTCACCCAGATCCCGAACGTGGTGGGGGTCAAGGAAGCCTCGGGCAACATCACCCAGATGTGCGAGATCTGCCGGGCGGTGCCGGACGGCTTCATCGTGCTGTCCGGCGACGACGCGCTGACCCTGCCGCTGATGGCAATCGGCGGCCGGGGGGTCATCTCGGTCGCGGCGAACGAGGCACCCGCGGACATGTCGCGCATGGTGGAGGCGGCTGGGGCGGGGGACTTCGAGACGGCTCGGGGACTTCACACACGCCTGCTGCCGTTGATGCTCGTGAACTTCGTCGAGTCGAACCCGGTGCCCGTCAAGGCGGCGATGGCGAGCATGGGCCTGCTCGAGGAGGTGTACCGTCTCCCGATGGTGTCGCCGCGGCCCGAGTCGAGAGAACGTATCGAGCGGGTGCTGCGGGACCTGGATCTACTGGTGGCCCCGGCGCGGCCGGCGGTGTGAGTGCGGACCACGCAGCGCGTCGGACCGATCGGAGAGGAGCCAGGCACCGACCATGAGTGACGATCTCGAGCTCGAGACCGAGATAACGCGGCTGTTCGAGCAGGGGGCGTCGGCGGACCGGGCGGCCGCGCGGTCGGCGTTCGCGCGGCTGCGGGCGGACCTCGATGCTGGTCGGGTCCGGGCTGCCGAGCCAGACCCGGGGTCCCCTACCGGCTGGCGGGTCAACGCCTGGGTGAAGCAAGGCATCTTGGTCGGCTTCAGGGTGGGCGGCCTGGAGGACGCCTCCGTGCATCGGGATCGTCTCCCGTTCTTCGACAAGGACACCCTGCCTTTGAAGCGGCTCGAACCCGACTCGGGCGTCCGGCTCGTCCCGGGTGGCTCATCGATCCGCGCGGGCGCCCACGTCGCGTCCGGTGTGATCTGCATGCCGCCGATGTACATCAACATTGGGGCCTACGTCGGCGAGGCCTCGCTGATCGATTCTCACGCGCTCGTTGGCTCCTGTGCGCAGATCGGAGCACGCGTTCATGTGAGCGCGGGTGCCCAGATCGGTGGGGTGCTCGAACCGGTTGGCGCCCTGCCGGTGATCATCGAGGACGACGTGCTCGTCGGCGGCAACACCGGGGTCTACGAGGGAGTCGTGGTCCGCGCACGCGCGGTTCTGGCGGCCGGGACGATCTTGACCGGCTCCACGCCGGTCTACGACCTGCCGAACGGTCGGGTCATCAAGCCGGTGTCTGGGGTCCCGTTGGTGATTCCCCAGGGGGCTGTCGTGGTTCCGGGGGCTCGCGCGGTGACGGTGGGGCGGGGGCAGGACTGGGGTGTCTCGCTCTACACCCCGGTCATCGTCAAGTACCGGGACGAGCGCACCGACGCGCGCACGGAGCTCGAGGCGTGGATCAGGTAGACGTCGTCAGCCTGACCCGGTCCCTCGTCGACATCGACTCGACGACGGGACGGGAGGCGGAGGTCGGCCGGTGGCTGTCCGACCTCCTGACGCGGCTGGGCTGGACGGTCCAGGAGCAACCCGTCCAGGACGACCGCTTCAATCTCTTCGCGTGCGTGGGACCCCCGCGCGTCGTGCTCTCCACGCACATCGACTGCGTGCCGCCGTTCTTCCCCAGTCGAGAGGAGGCCGGGCTCCTCTACGGCCGGGGGGCGTGCGACGCGAAGGGCATTCTGGCCGCGCAGCTGGCCGCCGCCGATCGCATGCGTCGCCTCGGCGAGGATCGCGTCGGGTTGCTCTTCGTGGTCGGCGAGGAGCGGGGCAGCGACGGGGCACGGGCGGCCAACACCCTGGCGGGCGGTTCGGCGTTTCTGGTCAACGGTGAGCCGACCGACTGCCGCCTGGGTCGCGCAACGCGTGGCGTCCTCCGCGTGCGCTGCGTCGCGACCGGGCGCGCCGCGCACTCGTCGTATCCAGAGCTGGGCGAGTCGGCGATCGACAAGCTCGTCGACGGTCTCGTGGCGCTACGGCGCCTGGAGTTGCCCTCTGACCCGTTGCTCGGGTCCACACACTTCTCGGTCGGGTTGATCTCGGGCGGTCTTGCCCCCAACGTCATCCCACCGCACGCCGAAGCCGAGGTGATGTTCCGGACGGTCGGGCCGGCCGAGGACCTCTATGCCCTGCTCGCGCCCCTGGAGCGCACGCTCGCCCTCGTGCGCATCCTGGAGGTGCCGCCGGTCCAGCTCGAGACGGTCCCCGACCTCGAGACGGCGACCTTTCCCTTCACGACGGACATCCCGTTCCTCACGCGTTGGGGCCGTCCTCTGCTGCTCGGCCCGGGCTCGGTGCACGTGGCCCACACGGCCGATGAACACGTGCCGGTGGCCGAGCTCGAGCGCGCCATCGACCTCTACGAGCGGCTGACGGTCTCGCTCCTCGCCCGCTAGCGTAACCGTGGGAGACCCCCCGGCTTTGCCGGGGCGGCCCCCAGGGTTTGACAGTTCCGGGAATGAAATGGGGAACTCCCCTGCGTGAGCCGCCAAAGCATCACGAAA
>PVBE011988188.1_pt1 | contig 15934 bp, 15 predicted proteins | sample 1631181 | NCBI WGS metagenome assembly PVBE01 (sample SAMN08397723, study PRJNA350692) | Marine metagenome, whole genome shotgun sequencing project. | isolation source: water | place: Pacific Ocean | collected 2012-04
CGGCCAATGGCTCGACCCGGCGGTATCGCTACGGGAAAAAGGCTGGCAGACCCAAATGGGAATCGACGCTACATTCTGCAATGAAGAATACGAATTCTGAGGCGAACTGCAACCGCGTCTGGTGGACGATCCCGATACTGTCGCCAAAACCATGGAAAAATGGGGCGATAAGCTGTCCTGGCGGAAATAGATTTGAGCTCCCTGTAAAACTCCAAATCTGGGGATGCACGAATTGTGTGTCCCCTTTACATCAAGTATTATCTAGCTCTCCATTGACTCAATTATCGAAATGCCCGTTAATTTTATAAGCGATAAATTTAGGGATTGGCAGGGAACTAATGAATTATCTCAAACCAACGACTGTCGAAGAAGCGGTAAAACTACTTGCGGCCAATGCAGACGCCCGCTGCCTGGCCGGTGGCGCAAGTCTGGTTGCCATGATGAATGCTGAGTTGGTTGAACCGTCGGCACTCATTTCGCTTAAGAACATCAAAGAACTGGACGGCATAAACGTCGAAGATGACGGTTCCGTTTCCATCGGCCCCATGACCAAGCATAAAGCTGTTGTGAATTTCGATGGCTTTCTTGGCGGCCAGGATATTGTCCGCATCGCCGCCCGCCATATCGGTCACCCGCCCATTCGGAGTATGGGGACAATTGGCGGCTCGATCGCCAACGCAGACCCAGCTGCTGACTATCCCACCGCTTTGACAGCAGTTAACGCCATCATTAAGACTTTCTCTTCTAAGGGAGAGCGTTTGATCCCGGCAGGTGAATTTTTCATCGATTTTATGGAAACGGCTCTGGAACCCGGCGAAATTGTGCGTTCCATTACCATTCCCGCAGGGCCTGCTGACGCCATTGCGGTTTACGACAAACTCGTCCGAGTCGACGGTGACTTCGCCACCGTTTCCGTTGCGGTGGTTCTAACCATGGACGGCAGCAATTGCAGTTTCCTAAAGATGGTCATCGGTGGCTGCGACGCGACACCTGTCCACGTGACAGAAGCAGACGACAAATTAATCGGCACCGACCTGAACGACACTGCAATCGCGAAAGCGGCAGCCATAGTGGCAGAAGCCTGCGATCCCATGGACGATGTACGCGCCAGTGCGCAATACCGTTTAAAAGTCCTCCCCCGTCTAATCAATCGAACTATCGATACCGCCCGCCAGAAATGGGAGGTACGATAATGCCTGATCTTCTGTCTCTTGATCTCAATGTAAATGGCGAGATTGAAACCGTTACCGTTCGCACTTCAGATACGCTTTTGTCAGTGCTGCGGGATAAGCTTCATCTCACCGGCGCCAAGCGCGGTTGCAACCAGGGTGTTTGCGGCACCTGCACCGTCTTGATTAATGGTGAACCTATGCGCGGATGCCTGACCTTAGCAGTCGAATGCGAGGACGCCGAAATTCAAACCATCGAAGGACTGGGCGAAGGCAGCGAACTGTCGTCCGTGCAGATGGCCTTCATTAATACCGGTGCCATCCAATGCGGTTTTTGCTCTTCCGGTATGATCCTGACGGTCACATCATTGTTGAAGGAAAATCCAACTGCGACAAAAGAGGAAATTCGTGAAGGCATATCTGGTAATTTGTGCCGCTGCACGGGTTACGGGAAAATACTCGAGGCGGCCTTGAACGCCCTCGATGGACAGTCAGGGGAGATCAGCCGATGAATGAGATGTTTGATACCATTGGCAAAAGGATTCCCAGAACCGACGTAACCGACAAGGCAACAGGAAGGGCCCAATATACTGATGACATGAGCCTGCCCGGCATGCTTTTCGGCGCGATTGCGCAAAGCCCCTATCCCCACGCCAACATTCTCTCTTACGATATATCTGCCGCCCTCGAAGTGCCGGGGGTAAAGGCCGTTATCACAGGCGACGATTACGGCTGGTTCTATAGCGGCGGCCATGTCAAAGACGAAACATTACTGGCCAAGGGAAAAGTCCGATATATCGGTGAGCCCATCGCCGCCGTCGCCGCCCGCAACAAAGAAGCCGCCGAAGAGGCTGCCCGTCTAATCGAAGTTGAGTACGAGGAACTTCAACCGGTATTTAATATCGATGAAGCGCTAGCGGAAAACGCGCCGATCCTACACGATAATTACCTTTCCTATGCTATGAAAGCCACCGATCTGGATGTAACCGGCAACGAGTGCTGGAGGACTTCGGCGGAAGAAGGCGATGTTGATGCCGCCTGGGACCAATGCGATGCTATCGTCGAAGAGGAAATCGAAACCCAGGCACAACATCACATGTATCTGGAACCAGCCTCGGCCCTAGCTGACGTTGACGCCACCGGCAAAGTAACCCTCTGGGGCGCCAACCAGGGCATTCACTTCATCCAGACCCGCACGGCGGACTATCTGGACCTGCCCTTGACCAAAGTGCGCGTAATTTCGCCGGCCATCGGCGGCGGCTTCGGTGGCCGCGCCGGGCCGCATGTCCAACCCATTGCCGCCGCCCTAGCATTGAAATCCGGCAAGCCGGTTAAAATCACCCTGAGCCGCGCCGACGATTTCGAAATTTGCCGGTCCCGCCATCCTGCCCGCGTCCGCATGAAAATTGGCGCCAGTAAAGACGGCACCTTGGTCGCTCAGGAAGTTAACTTGATATTCGATGGCGGCTCTTTCGTTGATGAAACGCCGGCCGTGGCTAGTTTCGGTCTGATGATGGCGCGGGGGCCCTATCGGGCGGAACATTTTAGAGGATTGAGCCGCGCCGTTTACACCAACAAACTGCGCGCCGGATCGTTCCGCGGTTTCGGCAATCCTCAGGTAACATTCGCCAGAGAAACCTTGTTTGACCGACTGGCCGATGAACTGGGTATATCCCCCATTGAGCTGCGTTTGAAAAACGCCATGCTGGCCAAGGAAAAATGGCTGGGCGGCCAGGCCTTACCCGCCTGCGGTATCGTCCAATGTTTCGAAACTGTGCGGGATGTTCAGAAAAAAGACATGACCGGTGATGAAACCTTGCCGCCGCCTGCTCCTGGTAAAAAACGTGGCATCGGTTTCTCGGGATTTGCGCATATCTCCAGTTTCCTAGCCAGTGGTGCCACGGTGCAGCTGCGCGAAGACGGCACGCTGGTTCTCAGCACCGGCGCGGCGGAAATTGGCCAGGGTGCCGACACCATACTCACTCAGATCTGCGCTGAGGCCTTGAAGGTGCCGATGGAAGATATTAATCTGGCGACTCCGGATACTGACACGACCCCCTACAACTACAAAAGTGTCGGCAGCCGGACGACCTACACCACCGGGCGCGCCGTGAAAAAAGCATCGGACAAAGTCGCCGATGAAATTATGGGCCATGCCGCCGCCATTCTGGGCTGCGATCAGAAGCACCTTCAATTACTGCCAGGCGGCAAAATCGGTGTTAATTCGGGAATCGTCGATGCACCGCGTATCAATGAAACCGTCAGCTTTAAAGAAGCTGCCCTCCGCGCCCAGTACGGTGTCGGTGGCCCCATCATCGGCAGCGACACTTTTGTCTTTGACGGCCCGCCCTTCGACCGGGATGGCTCGAAAATGGTTTCGGTCGTCTTCGGTAATATGGGCGCTTATATCTTTGGCGCTTTGGCAGTCGAGGTCGAAGTCGATGAAGTGACTGGACAGGTGGAGGTTCTGCGAGCCTGGGGAACGGCTGATGTTGGTCGCGCCATCAATCCCAATAACGTGGAAGGCCAGGTGCAAGGCGGCTTTGTCCAAGGTATGGGTTATGCACTGTTCGAGGAAATGGTCTGGGAGGACGGCCGCTTGGTTAATCCGTCTATGATGGACTACAAAATCTCCAGCTCCCTCGAAGCCCCGGAGATCAAAGCATATATTGTGGAGGCACCGGAACCCAGCGGCCCCTTCGGCGCCAAAGGTGTCGGTGAACCGGCCATGGTCGGCGTCGCCCCGGCCATCGCTAATGCCATCAGAGATGCCGTGGGAATTAACCTCACGCAGTTACCTATGACCCCGGAACGAGTGTTAGATGCTTTGTTAGAAAAATAGCCGGCGACGAATAGCTATTGATGTTGCAAATGGATTGCGCCTAAACTTTAGGCGGAGCAACGGAAAATAAGAAGCGTTAGAAATTTTGAATCGTTCATGCCATAGGTTTCGTTTCTGGCTTTGGGCGGTTGTGACGGCGGCGTTGATTACGTCACCCTGTGCACCGACAAAGGTGCCAAAAAATTGCGGCTCTAAGCATCTCAATCACCAAGGAAAAATGGACCAAAACCGGCTCTGACGTTGCCGTGACGATTTCCATGCCGCCATTATCGAAGGTAAAAAGAAAGATGGTATATCGAAGTTGTCGTATTACAAAACTAGCTACATCTTCAAAAGCGACCGCATTGCCCGCTCGTTCATCAAGCCGGTCAAAGCAGGCTAGTTATTCCTAACTATTCTCGGGCCATCATGGCCATTTTCTGACGTCCAGCAAGGGTAATGGCGGCAATAACGATGGCAGCACCCAGGAGCTGCAAAGGCGTCAGTACTTGACCCAAAACGAAAAACCCCAGAATGATTGTCGATACCGGCTCAAAGTTTAGGAACAAAGAGGTCCTCACCGGGCCGATCATGGCATTTGCGAAAAACATGATAATGATGGCGAAGGAATAGGCGACCGCCACGCCAAAGAAGGCCACCATTCCGACCGATGTCGTCGGCAATAAAAATCTTCCGACAACTAGATCGACGACGACAAATATGACAGCATTGGAGGATAGGATGATAAGAGTGATGGATCGAGGGTCCTTCCCTTTCACCAACTTGCTGTTGAACAACATCAAAAAAGTTATGGCAAGTGCGGCGGCCATCGCCAGACCAACGCCCTTAAGATCGAAATTATTACCCCCGATGTTAAGTGCGAGAGCCAATCCGACAAGGGCAAATACCAGCGCCATTACGAATATCGGGGTCAGCGGTTCCCGATCCATAATCCAGGCGCCGATCGCCGTCATTAGCGGAAATAGGTAAAAGATCAATATCGCTAAGGCAACCGGGATGTATTGGAATGAACTCAGGAGACAAAAAGAGCCGACGGAGAGAAAAATACCGAGTCCGGTAGCCGCCAACACATCCCTTAGTGATAGAGCCAGCGAAACCTTTTTAATTTTAAGCAGCAGGTACAATCCAATCGACCCGACAACAATCCGCGTCGTCAAAACCGATAGAGGCTCAGCACCTTCAGCGTAGGAAATTGCGGCAAAGTTGGAATTCAGTGAATAGCAGAATGCCGACAGCAGAGTAAGCGCCACCCCACAGTAAAATGTTTTCTTTTCTTTATCCATCTTAATTCGATCGTTCTTGTCGGTTACCGCCCTGCTTATCCAATCAGCCGACTACCGTCCAGCATCCTTTTTGTTAACTGCGTGTCGGTTTGGATTGATAGAGCGGATAAATACCTTAATCTGGCTTGCTATGACGACGTATCGTTCAAGCGTCGCCGGCGTCATTTTAGCGGCCGGCCTATCCTCCCGGTATAACGGCAACAAGCTGTTGGCGCCGCTAAAAGGTAAACCTCTGATCCAATGGGTTGCCGAGGCAGCCTTAGCGTCAAAGCTCGACCGTATCGTCGCTGTTTTTGGCCATGAAAAAGACCAAGCCCGGAAAATGGTATCAGCAATTCTTCAGGACCCGCGCTTTGACTACATCGATATAGATGACTACCAAAGTGGTCAAAGCCGGTCCGTCATCGCCGGGTTAATGCATATCAGCCGGGATTATGCTGGAACGATGTATTTAATGGGTGACCAGCCGTTAATTGATCCGGCTATTATAGATGAAATTATCACGACGTTTGAAAATTCCGATAAGGGTATCTGCTATCCCTCCTTCAACGGAAAACGTCGCAATCCGGTTATTTTTGGAGAGAAGTTCTATCCTGATATCCTAGCACTTACCGGCGATACCGGGGCGCGGCAAATAATCGATAGTAATCCGGATTCTACGGTTTCATTAGAATACCAGTCGGAGATTTACTTTCGTGACGTGGACCGGGAAATCGATTTGCAATCCCTGGTCTTAGATGAGAAGAATAGCGTGAAATGACAGAGAAAAATGACAATCATTCACTGGTATCTCCATTTATCCTGATCAAAGGCGCAGGCGAAATGGCCAGTGCCATCGCCTGGCGGCTTTACCAGGCGAATATGCGACACATTTGTATGCTGGATCTCGAAAACGCCTTGGCGGTCCGTCGGCAGGTTTCGTTTTGCACGGTCTTTGAAGACACCGAAACCAGCGTTGAAGGGGTTCCGGCCATATCGGTCAAAGATGGCGACGGTATCGATGCTGCTTGGAATAAAAGCAAAATCGCCGTCACCTTAACAACCGATTGGGATCTTATTGAGGGCCACCGGCCGGATGTCGTGATAGACGCCATTTTGGCAAAACGAAATACCGGAACGGCTTTAGCGGATGCACCATTGGTCATTGCGCTGGGACCAGGATTTGAAGCCGGTGCGGATTGCCATCTGCTGATCGAAACCAACCGGGGTCATAATTTAGGGCGAATTATCGAAAATGGGGCCGCCACCGCCGATACCGGTATTCCCGGCGCAATTTCAGGGCACACAGCGCAACGCGTTCTTCGAGCTCCCGCCGCCGGCACCTTTAAAACCGACAGGGTCATCGGCGACTTGGTTAAGGCGGGCGATGTTGTTGGCCAAGTTGAAGGAAATCCACTAGTGGCCGAGATCGACGGTATTCTACGTGGTCTTATAAAACCGGGAACCGTTATCCCCCGAGGCCTTAAAATCGGCGATATCGATCCGCGGGGCGATGCCCAGTATTGCGACACCATATCAGACAAAGCCCGCGCGATCGGCGGCTCGGTCCTGGAAGCCATCATGCGGCAGTACAACAAGGCGGCTTAGCATGCACACTGAAGGGGGAATTTCATTGATTGAAGCATTGGGTCTTGGGGACGCCCGTTTGATTTCCATCTGCGGCGCCGGAGGCAAAACCACTTTGATGTTTACCTTGGCGCAGATGTTTGTCGATCAGGGAAAAAGAGTCCTGATCACGACAACAACCAAAATCGCCAAAGAAGAGGCGGAAGACAACTGGCCCGCTATCGTCGCTAGCACCGCCGATGAGGTCATTGAACTTTACTCTGAGCAGATACCTGAAAACGGCGGCGCGCTGATCGCGACGACGGGTCGGGCGAAAGACCCAATTAAACTTGGCGGACTGGCGCCGGAAGAAATTGATCTCCTGAAAGAAAGTGGCGCTTTTGATCGCATACTGGTCGAAGCGGATGGATCCCGGCGTTTGCCACTGAAAGCCCCTGCTCCCTATGAACCGGTCGTGCCATCTCTTACGGATTTGCATATCATTGTAGCCGGACTGAACGGACTTAGGGAACCTTTGGGCGAGAATACTTTGTTTCGGGCAGAAATTTGGGCGGAATTAACGGGTACAAACTTGGGCGATCCGGTTATGCCGGAAGCGCTTGCAGCAGCTGTTCTACACAAAGGCGGGCTGGCCAAAGGCTGTCCTCCAGGAACCAGAAACGTATTGTTTCTAAACCGTTCCAGCTCATTGCAAAGACTTTTGGATGCCAAAGAAGTTTTCCGGAAACTGTCTGATGCCGACGGACCGAAACCGGCGACGGTGGTGGCGGGGTGGCTCTTGCCAGAACCTGGAATTTCAGAAATTATCGATTATTTGGAGAACGCTTAATTTATTAGGGAGGCAATAATTATGTCTGATTTCAACGTAACTAGTGAAAGTTTCAACGACGGCGACGCCATCGGAATGGATCACATCCTCAGCGAGGAGTACGGTTTCGGCTGTTCCGGCGGCAACAAGTCACCGCAGCTGAGCTGGTCTGACCCTCCGGAAGGCACTAAAAGTTTCGCCGTCACTTGTTACGACCCCGACGCCCCAACAGGCAGCGGTTTCTGGCATTGGCTGGTGGTGAACATTCCCGACGATGTACGCTCACTTGATCTGGGTGCCGGTAGCCAGGGTGGCAATTTGCCCGCTGGCGCACTCCAGACTCGCACCGACTTTGGCGCTCCAGGCTATGGCGGTCCCTGCCCGCCCGAAGGTCACGGCCCACACCGCTATTATTTCGTCGTCCACGCAGTCGGCGCCGATGAACTGCCGGTAGAAGCCGAAACTTCTGCCGCCGTGGTCGGCTTCAACCTCCACTTCGCCACTTTGGCCAAAGCAGCGGTGTTGGGAACGTTCGAGAAGTAAGAATGTGAATTGGTTGACACTTACATCCCATCCCGACCTTCCCTCGCAAGGGGGAGGGAGAAACAATTAGCCCCCCTTGCGAGGGAGGGTTAGGGGGGGGGATAAATTTATGCTTTTTCTTTCGCCCGTTCTCTCAGCAACTGTGAGACGATACTGACGGCGATTTCAGGCGGGGTATTATCGCCCACGTCCTGATCGCCGATAGGGCAGACAATGCTGTCGATGAAAGGCTCTGAAATTCTATCTTCCAGCATTTCCTTGCGGACAATCCGCGCTTTCGATTCACTGCCGATCATACCCAGGAACGGCAAATCCAAACCGACCGCCTGAATACCCTTTAGGACCGGCACATCCGACGAATGGCCCATGGTCATCAGGATCACTGTATCGGTAGGCTGAATGCGTTCCACGCCGTCTTCGAAATCGTTGACGTGAAAAGCTTCCAGGCGGTCGCTGTCCGGTAACTTATCAAGCCATTCCTGACGTGTGTCGATGCAAAGCACACGGCACTCCAACTCGCTCAGAAAACGGCACAATTTTTGTGAAACGTGCCCAGCTCCGAAAATAACGATGTTCCAGTCTATCTCCGGCCGGAAGACTTCGAAATAGAAGGCCACTTCGCCGCCGCAGGTCATATTAATGTCTTTCTGAATATTACAGCGAGCAAAGAAGTTTTTCTCGCTGCTGTCGCCGTTCAGCAGTTCCTTGGCTTTTTCCTGGCATTTGACCTCCATGCGGCCGCCGCCGACCGTACCGATGTGAAGCCCGTCGCCAGTGAAGATAGCTTTGGCGCCAATGATCTGCGGAATACTGCCTTTGCCGTCCACCATGGTGACAAGGCAAAACGGCACATTCGCCACCTGCAGCTTCTCTATTTCGCCATGTAATTCACCGTTGAGCATTTTGGATTTTTATTCCTCGCGGATCAGCCGCTTGCCTTTACCTTCAAACCGAGGAAGGCTGCCGATTTCGACCACTTCAACGTCCGGCGTGACTTTGATGTGTGTTCTGATCGCTTCAATCAATTTCTGCCGGGCGTTATCCAACTGCCCCGCCGTCATCATTCCCGAGACCGGTTCAACGCTGATTTTTAAGTGATTACCGCTGCCCATGCGCGGCACGAATATTTTGTACTCAAGGGAAAATTCGTCCAATTCGTGTAGCAAATCTTGAATTTGCGATGGGTAAATATTGACACCGGCAAAATGGAACATGTCGTCGGTACGGCCCAGCACGCCGCCCATTAGACGGAGATTGGTGCGGCCACAGGCACAGACCTCGCGGTTGAAGTTCACCAAATCCTTCATGCGGTAACGTATCAAGGGCGCACTTTCACTGGATAGATTAGTCAAAATCAGTTCACCCGGCTGGCCGTCCGGCAATGGTTCCAGGGTTTCCGGATCAACCACCTCGCCGATGAACAATCCTTCGGATATATGGGTGCCTTGGTGATAAATGCATTCGTAACCGAAATTACCGCCTTCGGTGGAGCCGATGTCGTCAAACAACTCCGCTCCCCAGGCGGTTTCCAGCGCCTGCTTGGTGGCGGGAACATTGGCGCCGGGCTCACCGGCCGCCACCATTTTCTTAATGGGAGATCCGATCAAATCGATGCCTAGTTCCTTTGCCGATTCCGCCATATACAGCAAATAGGACGGCGTGCCGCAAACGCTAGTCGCCCCCCAATTTAACATGGAATTGAGTCGGTCCTTGGTGCTTTGACCGCCGCCCGGGACGATCATTAGTCCGGCCTTTTCCATAGCGTACTGAAATCCCCACCACGCAATGAACAGTCCATAATTGAACGGAACGAATAATATATCTTTATCCGTCAACCCGTAGCCGCACCTAAAATGGGATAGCTGGTCATAAAAGTTCTCAAACCAGTCCTTGTGATTGAGCATGATCCGAACCGGTACACCGGTAGTGCCGGATGTCTGGAAAATCCGCACGGCCTCTCCCTGTTTGATACAGGAAAAATCCCCCCAGGGTGGATTGTCCACCTGGCTTTTTTGCAATTCCTCTTTGGTGGTCAAGGGGATACGGCGTATATCCTCCATGGTCTTAATATCATCCGGTCTGATGCCGGCGCCATCCAACTTGCGTTTGTAAAACGGGCTTTTCTCGTAAACCCGATGGAGCTGATCCCGGAGCTTGCCCAGTTGATGCTGTTCCAGAACATCCCGCGTCATACATTCGAGATCTTTATTCCAGTAAATGACGTCTTCGGTAACCATATCCCCCCCCGGGATTGAACAATTGAGTATTAAGCGCTCTTCTGGCGTTCCAATTCTCTCAGACCCTTCAGAATTTTATCTGGCGAGAACGGCGTCGAATGAAGACGCACACCGGTGGCATCATAGACTGCATTGGCCATGGCCGCCAGAATACCGGACACTAGACCTTCGCCGACTTCTTTGGTGCGATAGGACTGACCGACTTCATATTTCTCGGTAATGACGTCGGCATCATCCGATTCCGCCATATTGTGGATGGTCGGCATTCGGTAATCGAGCCAGTTGGGATTCAGAGTATAGCCGTCCTTGGTCATGATCTCTTCCATGAAAGCATGGCCGAGGGCCATGGAGACCTGACCATCGATCTGGCCTTTGACCAATGCCGGATTGATGGGAAAGCCGCAATCGTGAACCGTCAGCGCCTTCACCAGTTTGGCGTCACCGGTTTTAATATCGACCTCCACTTCGGCAACTTGGGCGGAAAAGGCGTAGTTTTCCGTCCAGCGGCCCTTGGTTGTGGCTAGACTGGGATGATTTGGTTCATCCCGCATGGTCCGCCAGAAGCCTTCACCGATGATGGTGTCGCCACGGTGGTTAGCAACGCTGGCGGCGATGACTTGCTGATAAGTAAGCCGGTTGTCAGGGTTACTCTTGGAAACGACTTCCTTGTTTTCAAGATAAAGGTCATCTTTTAGGACGTTCATCTGCTCCGCCGCCACATCAAGCAATTTAAGCCGTGCGTTATAGGCCGCCTGGCGTGCCGCGTTGCCAGTGACATAGGTGAGACCGCTGATCCAGGCGCCGATATCTTGTGGCGTCGTATCTGTATCTGAGGCGATTATTTTGATGTCATCCATATCGACGCTGAGTTCTTCGGCGATGATCTGGGTGATCACCGTTTCAGCCCCCTGCCCGATATCGATGGCGCCGGTCAACACGACGGCGGATCCGTCATCGTTCATTTTAACGATCACACCGGAGCCGTTGGGATAAATCAAGGTGCCGCCCATATAGGCGCTGATGCCGATACCGATACCCCGGCGGATGGAACTTTTTTCCGGCGGCGAATTTCGGTCCCGGCCGTATTTTTCCAGCAAGTTGCTTCTTTCATTGGCGATCTTGATGCAGTCAATCAGACCGGCCTGGTGAACGTTGTCTTTGTTGGGCAGTTCTTCACCGGGCTCGCGGGCGTTGACCAGCCGGATCTGTATGGGATCGATACCGATTTCCTCAGCTATGGTGTCCAGCTGGGATTCAATGGCGAACCTCACCTGCGGACAACCGTGCCCCCGCTGGGGCGCCCGCACCGTGTAGTTGGTGTAGACCGAGTAACCTTCATATTTAAGATTGGGGATCCGGTACGGCGCCATGGTGAAACCCCACGCCAGGAAGACGACGACCACACCGCTGCCCCGATGGGCTCCACCATTGTTGATGATGCGGAGTTCCTGGGCAACCAAAGTGCCGTCCTTTTTGACACCGGTTTTAAGATCGACGATCATCGGCTGGCCATGACGGAAGGCTGAGAATATTTCTTCACGGCTGGCGGTACAGCGGACGGGGCGCCCCGTCAGCATTGATAGGCGGGCTGCGGCGTATTCGTGAGTATAAAGATCGACCTTACCGCCAAAAGCGCCGCCCACATAAGCTTTGTGAACACGCACGGAGGAGTACGGCAGATCCAAAACACGCGCCAGTTTGGCCCGTTTGTTGAATGCCCCCATGGAAGAGGTCCAGACATTGAGCTTGTCGCTTTCCCAATGAGCTAGGGTCACCTGAGTTTCAAGATAACCGTGCGTTCTAAGATGGCTTTCGTAGCGGTCGGTGCGCACATAGTCGGATTCTTCGAATCCTTTTTCTACATCGCCCCAACCGGTTTCCGTCTTGCCGCCGATATTCGAAAACGGTTCTTTATCCGCCACTTTGGGGTGGCTGGGATGAATCTTCGGAGCGTTTTCGTTCATTGCCTTGTTGGGATCAAAAACGGCGGGCAGGATTTCGTATTTGACTTTGATCAAATCAAGCGCCTGTTGGGCGGTGACTTCATCGACGGCCGCTACGGCGGCAATTTCATGTCCGACATGAACAACCTTGTCACGTGCAAAGACTTCCTGGTCGGCGGGATAGCGTGGCGTTTCAACAAAACCGTGCTTGATCCCCTGGGTGTCATCAATGGTAATCACCCCTTTGACGCCAACCAAAGCCTCTGCCTTGGACGTATCGACCGAGATCAATTTGGCATGAGGGTGCTGACTGCGAAGTATGCGCCCGACCAAGGTACCCGGAAGTTTGACGTCCTGACAATAAACGGCCCGCCCGGTAACCTTATCCGGTCCGTCTTTACGTTTCATACTTTTACCGACGTTTCTCAATTCATTCATGAGACTAAATCCTGCTTTGAATTTCTTTTCTATTGCATCTTGGCTTTGACGCCCTGCTCCGAAACCTGAAGGACAGCATCAACGATGGAGTTATAGCCAGTGCAGCGGCAGAGGTTGCCCTCAAGGGCCTTGTTGATTTGCTGTTTGTTCGGCTTGGCTGTTTTTTCCAATAATGCCGTTGCCGACATCAACACGCCCGGCGTGCAAAAACCGCATTGAGTGGCGCCTTGATCGAGAAAGGCTTCCTGCAGATCGTTGAGCTTTTCGCCGTCAGCCAGGCCTTCCACCGTGCGGATTTCCTTACCGTCGCACTCCACTGCGAGAGTGATGCAGGCCAAGGTTGGCTTGTCATCGACCAGGACAGTGCAGGCGCCGCAGGTGCCGGATTCACAGCCATCCTTGGTGCCGGTTAGACCGACCTGATCGCGAATGACTTCCAGGAGCATCACGCGGGGCTTAGCCGTTACTTCATGGGTTTCGCCATTAACGTTGAGGTCCAATAGGCGTGTACGGGATTTCTTGCCGTCTACATTTAGTCTGCTTCTGATTTGATCCATATCTCGCTCCTAACCTTTACCTTGCGCCCGCTCAATTGCTCTAATCAGCAAGCGTTCGGTATTTACTTTTATGTTATCCCGAAGATACCCCTTCTTGAATCCGTGATGGGGCAAGGGAGTAACTTCCTGGCTGGCGTCATGGGCGATTTGAACTGCGTCGATCTTGGCGCCGCTCATGGATGATTCCGTCGCGGTCGGGCGAAGTGGCCCCTCCCCGATGGCACCGTAGATGATTTTTGCGTTGGCACAGGTTTCGCCGTCTTCTTCCATCTGCAATGCTATGACAACAATTGCCGTACCGAAATCGAGACCGCCGCGCACGGTCGTCTTGTGATAGCCCCAGCCGAAACGCTCGGGCAGCGGCGGTACAATGACCGCCAGGATGATTTCCGAAGACTTCAGCGTCATGGGATCCATAGCGTTACCGGTGAACAGATCTTCAATGCGAATATTACGCGCGCCATCAGGACCGAGGATTTCCAGTTCGGCACCGAGGGCAATCAAAACGGGTGCAATATCCGACATATAAACGGACCAGCAGATGGTACGGTCGTTGCCCGGAAATGGGTAACAGGTACCACCGCCCCGCTTATAGCAGGGCTCAACAAATTGATAGTCATGCTTCTGATTGAAATAGAGGCAGCGGGTCTCCTGGCAGAGATTACCGCCGAGCGTCCCCATTTCACGCACCTGATTGCCAGCAACCGTGTGCGCACTTTCCGCAACCATGGGCAACTTGTCCCGCAGCAGATCAGAGTCCGCTAGATCGGCCAACTTGGATAGTGCATCGATACGGATGGAACCGTCCGATTGCACTTTCGGCTCCTGTGCCTCAATGCCGCTTAAACTGACCAGCATGGATGGCACGATGATTTCCACCCGCATATTGGGCAGCAGATCTGTACCGCCCGCCAACAAGTGCGCGTTATCGCCGGATTCATTGAGAAGCGTCATCGCTTCTTGCAATGACTTCGGTTTTTCATATTCGAAATCGTAAAGAATCATGGTATCTCACTCACAATATCTAATAACGAAAATTAGTCTTATTTTTTTTGTGTGTATTCACTATAAATGAAAATGGTTTGATATTAAAACTATTTCTTGTAGAATTTTATCAGGCAAACCTTGAACAGGTAAAATGACGGAGAAAAAGAACAATTCACGCGGTTCCGTAAATTTAGGAAAGCTACCGACTTATCTCGGTTATCAGTCCCGCCAGGCACAGGCGGCGGTATGGCGGGATTTCCCACGCCTGATGAATGAAGTCGGCATTACCCCCGGAGAATTTGGGCTGCTGACCCTGATCGACGCCAATTCAGGCATCAACCAGATCAGTCTGGCCAAAGTTTACCAATTGGATAAATCTACTCTCTCCTACGCCATCAACCGTCTCGTCAAACGCGACCTCATTTCCCGCACCCGTGACTCCAATGACAAGCGCCACTATGCCCTTTGGCTCACCGAAACCGGGCGGAAAACCTTAGATCAAGCAACGGAAAAAGTCGAAGATCAGGAACGCACGATGGATGCGGTTCTGGAACCCGGCGAACGGGAAAAGCTATTGGATATGTTGCAGCGGATATCCCGGGCGTTTGAGTCCTGAAGCCGCCAGACGGAATTTCAATAGTTGGGCCGCATTCTTACCGAGTATGCCATCCTTCTGATTATCGGACAGGGTTTTTGCTGTTTTAATGAACTGAATAGAACGTATTTCACCGAACGGGGAATCTGTCCCCATCAAACCCCGGCAATTACTCACCTTGTTCGCCAGGAAATCCAACATATCGGGATTAAATATTACCGTCTCGTAGTAAAATTTTCGAATTTAGGAACTGATATCGCCACTAAGTTTGGCGCCATCGTTGCTAACCCGGTGAGCGCTGTCCTGGTGCCCTGCATAGTAAGGTAGATATCCGCCACCATAAGCGACTAGAATTTTCAGCTTTGGGAACCTATCCATAGCGCCTTCGTAAATCAAAGACGATAAAGCCAGCGTTTCCTCATAAGGCTGACCTACCGTAAACGCCATGCCAAGTCCGGCGATGCGGTCGGGATTTTCCATAACGACCTCGGCGACGCCATCATTAACTTTCTACACCAATTTTAAAGCCCGTTCTCCTTCCAGAGAGGCCGTGTTCTGATGGATCAGGCTGGGATAAATCACCTGGATATCTACACCCATTTTATCCATATCTTGCAAACATAAAGCAGGATCGATAATGCGTGCAGAGCTTTCCTGGGATTTTTTTGCGTTACCCAGGCTGGTGCGGTTTTTAAGCCCGATACGCTAGTGCAGTGAATATTTTTTTGTGATTGAAAATACTTCGGGCACAACGATATGGCTATGAAGGTCAATAACCACCAGCCGCCTCTTTCGCGTTGATTTAACTTGTTTTTTCATAATTTTTCCGAATTGAAATGTTCGATTTCAGATTGAACGGGAAAAATCGGCGTTAAATCGCAATCAATACGAATTTTTTCAAATGTTTTATTTGATTCATTGAATTGTAATAATTGAAGGGTAAATTGATCTGAATCAATTTAACGC
>PVBE010599870.1_pt1 | contig 15930 bp, 13 predicted proteins | sample 1631181 | NCBI WGS metagenome assembly PVBE01 (sample SAMN08397723, study PRJNA350692) | Marine metagenome, whole genome shotgun sequencing project. | isolation source: water | place: Pacific Ocean | collected 2012-04
ACTACGGCGTCAAGGGGCTTCGCCTCGGCTACAAGAACCGGCAGCGGATTTCCGGCTTCTACCAGCCCGACCCCCTCGGCATCCCCGATCAGATGATGCGCGTGCACTGGGACGAGGCCTACGCCCAGCTGGCCGGCGCGCCCACCATGTACGACTACGGCCGCATGCGCGAGTGCTGGCTCGTGCATCTGTGCACGGACTGGATGGGCGACAGCGGATGGCTCTGGAAGCTCGACTGCGAGTTCCGGCGCTTCAACTTCGTAGGCGATACCCAGTGGATGCGCGGACGCATCGAGCGCAAGTATCTCGCGGAAGGCGATCGGCCGGCGGTGGACCTCGAGATCTGGGGAGAGAACCAGCGCGGCGACATCACGACGCCTGGACACGCAACGCTGCTGCTCCCCAGCCGGGAGCACGGCGAAGTGCGTCTTCCCGACCCGCCGGGCGGCGCGTCCGACCTGCAGAGCACGCTCGATGCCCTGGCGGAACGCTTCGCAGAGAGCGACGACTGAGCCCTTGCTGATCCACGATCACTTCGATTACTGGGCTCGCGTCGCTCCGGACCGCGAGTTCGGTGTGGATGCTAAGCGACGCCTCTGCTTCGGTGACGCCGCCGCCGAAGTGTCGCGCCTGGCGTCGGCTCTTCAAGGCGCGGGGGTCGCCCCTGGCGACCGGGTCGCGATCGTCGCGCGAAACCGCATCGAGTTCCCCATCGCGAGCTTCGCAGCCTCGCGACTCGGCGCGGTGGTGGTGCCCGTCAACGTGCGACTGGCCCCGGACGAGCTCCACTTCGTGCTGGAGGACGCCAACGCCCGGTTCGCGTTGGTCGACGCGCCCTTTGCGGAGACGCTGCAGGGCATTCGAGGCAGACTCCCGAGGCTCGACGGCATCGTGGGGCTCGCCGAGGCCGACGACGAGGCGCTACCCGACGGCGTCACAGCCTACGCGGACTTCCTCGAGACCGCCGCCCACGCCTTGCCCGACCGGCGCGCAGCGCTCGGCGACGAAGCCGTACAGTTCTACACCAGCGGCACAACCGGGCGTCCGAAGGGCGTCGTGCACTCCCACCTATCCCTTTTTCTAGCGGCCTGCTATTGGCGCAGCGTCTTTCCGATCACCGCGAATGAACGACAGCTTCTCGTCTCGCCCGCCTTCCACTCCGGTGGGTTTCTGAACTTCCTGCACACCTCGCTATGCGGCGCGTCGGTCTACCTGCTGGCGAAGTTCGACCCGGGCGAGGTGCTTCGCCTGATCGCCGAAGAGCGGCTGGTTCGCGTCAGCCTGGTGCCGGCGACGCTGGACGCCTGCCTGGCAGAGGTGAAAGAGACGCGGCGAAATCGATTCGAGAGCCTTCGCTACCTGAGCTACGGCGCCTCGCCGATTTCGGCCTCCAGCATGCGCCGAGCCCTCGAGGTCTTTCCCTGCGAGATCCACCAGCAGTTCGGTCAGACCGAGGCGCCGATCCTCACCCACCTCATGCCCGACGATCACCTGCGCGGGCTCGAGGAGCCGTCGCTGCTGCTCTCGACGGGTCGCCCGACAGTGGGCTGCGAGATCCGGATCCTCGGAAGCGACGGCCAGTCGCTTCCCACAGGCGAACGGGGCGAGATCTGCGCGCGCACGCCGCTCGTGATGAAGGGCTACTACGGGCGCCCCGAGGCCACCGCCGAGACCCTGCGCGATGGCTGGATTCACACCGGCGACATCGGCTTTCTCGACGATCGCGGCTATCTCTCCATCGTCGACCGCTTGAAGGACATGATCGTCTCCGGCGGCGAGAATGTGTTCGCCAAGGAAGTGGAAGAGTGCCTGCTCGCCCACCCGCTGGTGCGAGAGGCCGCCGTCATCGGCGTCCCGAGCCCGCGCTGGGGCGAAGAGGTGAAGGCCGTGATCGTCCTCGAGGGCGCCCCGTCGCTCAGCGCCGAAGACCTGATGGCTTTCTGCGGCGAAGGACTAGCGGGCTACAAGCGGCCGCGCTCGGTGGATTTCGTCACCGAGCTCCCGCGCAACGCGAACGGCAAGGTGCTGAAGCGCGTGCTTCGCGATCCCTACTGGAAGGGACACTCGCGCGGCGTTGCGTGATCGCGAATCTCGAGGAAGACGTCGGAAGATGTCCTCGAAGTGGTGCTGAATCCCGAGCCGGCATGTAGCGTGGTCGGTGAACCAGAAGCAGGGTCGTTTCGATGCTCGAAGGCTTTCGCATTCTCGACTGCTCGGGAGAGTCCGGCTTCCTCGCCGGCAAGATCCTGGGCGACATGGGCGCCGACGTCGTGAAGCTCGAAGCGCCCGGCGGCGACGCCGCTCGCCGCGGGCCCTATCTCGGCGACATCGAGGATCCCGAGCGCAGCCTCGTCTGGCTCTCGCTGAACACCAGTAAGCGCGGCATCACGCTGGACCTCGAGTCGGAGCGCGGCTGTGAATTGTTCCGCCGTCTCGTCCCGCTCTTCGACGTCGTGCTCGAGAGCGCTCGGCCCGGAAGCTTCGAGCGACGCGGCATCGGCTTCGAGTTGCTGCGCGCGGCGCACCCGGGCCTCGTCTGGTGCGCCCTCACCCCTTTCGGTCAGACGGGACCCTACGCCGACTACCGAGCGAGTGACATCAGCATCGTCGCGATGGGGGGCAACTCGCACGCGACGGGCTGGCTCGATCGCGCGCCGATCCGGTGCACGATGCCGACCGGCGACTACCACGCCGCCCCGGAGGCCGCGCTCGGCATCGCGCTGGCACTCTACGGACGCGAGGACACCGGACGGGGTCAGTTGGTCGACGTCTCGATGCGGGAGACCCAGCTCCAGACGCATCTCTCGACGCCCGCGCAATTCGAGGCGAACCCGGCGTTCTACGCCGACCGACACCGCGCCGGCGATCGGATGGGCAAGTCGCGCGAGATCTGGCGCGTCAAGGATGGATACGTGAGCTTCGGGCTGCGCGGCGGTGCCTCGCGGATCCCGAACCTGAAGGCCACCGTCCAGTGGATGAACGAATGCGGCATGGCCCCGCAGTGGCTGCTCGACCACGATTGGGCGCACTACAACCACATGATCATGAGCATCGAAGACTTCGGCCCCTTCGAAGAGGCCTTCGGCGCCTTCTTTGCGAGCAAGACCATGCGCGAGCTCTTCGAGGGCGCGGTCGACCGGCGCGTGCTGCTGGCGCCCTGCAACGACGCTCGCGAAATCAGCGAGCACGAGCAGCTCCGCAGCCGCGAACTCTTCGTCACCCTCGACTACCCCGAGCTCGGGGCATCGATCGAACACCCGGCCTTCTTCGCCAAGACGAGCCGCAACGGCATCCGCCTGCGGACGCGTGCGCCGCGCATCGGCGAGCACAACGCCGAGATCTACGCAGAGCTCGGGCTCGGCGCGGAGCAGATCACCGAGCTGCAAAGGGAGGGTGTGTTGTGAGCCTAAGCAACGCTGCAGGTCCGGGCCGCGGCGTCTGCGCTGGCCTCAAGGTGCTCGAGCTCGGCTCCGGCGCCGCCGGACCGGTCGCCACGAAGTACCTCGCAGAGCACGGCGCGGACGTCGTCCGCATCGAATCGTCGAAGCGACCCGACTTCCTGCGCGTGCTCTTTCTGACGCCCGACTCGAAGCACGGCGTCGACGGCTCGCCGATGTTCATCCTGCTGAACCCCAACAAACGCAGCGTCGCGCTCAACATGAAGCATCCCGAGGGCGTCGCCCTGGCCAAGCGCCTGGCGCTCGAGTGGGCCGATGTCGTGTGCGAGAACTTCGCACCAGGCCCGATGCAACGCTTCGGGATGGACTACGAAACACTCGCCCGCGAGAAGCCGGACCTGGTGATGGTGAGCGGCTGTCTGTTCGGACAGACCGGGCCGCACCGCGCCTACCCCGGCTTCGGGGCACAGGGCTCGGCCCTCTCGGGCTTCAATCACCTCACGGGCTGGCCCGATCGCGCCTCGGCCGGACCCAGCGGCACGATCACGGATTCGCTCTCGCCGCGATATGTGGCGCTCGCGATGGTCGCGGCCTTGCTCGAGCGCCGTCGCACCGGCGAGGGTCAGTACGTCGACGTATCGCAGATCGAGACCGCGGTCTACAGCACCTCCGAAGTGCAGGTTCGCTATGCGGCGCGCGGCGAGGTGGTGACCCGCAGCGGGAACCGCTCCGAACAGGTCGCGCCGCACGCTGCGTACCCGTGTCGCGGCGAGGATCGCTGGCTGGTGATCGCGGTCTGGAACGACGACGACTGGCAGCGACTACGCGAGCAGATGGGCCATCCGGAATGGTCCGCCGACCCCGCCTACGCCAGCAACGCCGGTCGCCTCGCCGCTGCCGACGCCCTAGACGAGGCCATCTCGCTGTGGACGCGCGAGCACGACGCCCGCGAGCTGATGACCAGCCTGCAGGCCGCGGGCATCGAAGCCGGCGTGTGCCAGCAATTCCACGAGATCGTCGACGATCCCCAGCTCGCGCATCGCAGACATTGGACGCGGGTCGAGCACTCGAACGTGGGCTCCCTGTTGGTCGAGCGCAGCGGCTTCCGGCTGTCGGAAACGGACGGCGAGCTGCGCGCGGCGGGGCCAAACCTCGGCGAGCACACGGACGCCATCCTGTCGAAATGCCTGGGGCTCGACTCCGCCGAGCTCGAGCGCCTGCACGCCGACGAGGTGCTGGTGTGAAGAGAACAGCGCCATGACTCGACAGGTCCGACGCGTGGTGACCGGCCGCAACGCCGCCGGTCGCTCGGTGGTCGAGAGCGACGGCGACCCCCCCGGCGCCGTTGCGGTCGGCGACACCGGTCTCACCGAGCTCTGGAGCTTGCCCGCGGGCCCGCTCCACCCCGAATCCGGCGCTGATCGGGCGCCTGGCGACGACGACCTCGAGCCGCCCCCCGGCGCCATCACCTGGCGCGTCGTGCGGCTCGCGCCCACGGGCGGCCCGGCCCATCCACCGCAGGACCGGATGCAGCGAGACCCGCGCTTCGACGCCGAGCGTCCCGGCGTGCACCGCACCGACACCCTCGACTGGATCACCATCTTGGCTGGCGAGGTCGAGCTGATCCTCGACGACGAAACGCTTCAGCTGGGTCCTGGCGACTGCGTGGTTCAGCGCGGAACCCCACATGCGTGGCGCGTGGTCGGCGATGCGGATTGTGTCTTCGGAGCGCTGATGCTGCGCTCCCTCGATCGCGCCCAGCCGCCCTCCGAGCACGCTGGGCCGCGAGGCTCGGCAGACCCCCAAGCTGTGGGACCGCGTCGTGTGGTCACGCGCCTCGGCAGCGACGGCCGCTCCGGGGTCGCCCAGGACGGCGAACCGCCGAACGTGCTGCGCCTCGAGCACGGTGCGGGCATGGCGTACTCGGACATCTGGCAGACCCTGGGCCCGGTCGGCTCGCCCACCGCCGGAGGCGATACCCCGCCCGGGCCCTTCGAGTTCTACGCAGTCGGCGGCGGCGCCGCCTGGAAGCACATGGTGCTTCCACCCGACGCCGCCCTTGCGGATGTCGACGGCGACGCCCTGGCGGCCGAGTATGCGGCGCGAGCGCCGGGCATGGCGGCCGGCGGCGAGCACGATCCGGCTCGACCGGGCCGACACCGCACGGACTCGATCGACCTCGTGCAGATCCTCTCCGGGCACATCACGCTGATGCTCGACGAGGACGAGGTCGATCTCGGCCCCGGCGACTTCGTCGTCCAGCGCGGGACCTGGCACGCATGGAGCAATCGCGGCGACGAACCCTGCGTGTTCCAGGCGATGATGATCGCCACACAGCCGCTCCCGGACTGACCGCTCGAAGCCACCGAATGCCCGGGCTGCCGATCATCGGGATGCGCGAAGACGCCGCGGCGCGCGGGGCACGCAGATCGCGCAGCCGGTCCGCCCCGACGGCCCCGTTCCACGGACGCGCGCGACCGGGTATGCTGCGCACGTGATACGCGACAAAGCCGCCATCGTCGGGATCGGCCAGACCGAGTACGTGCGCCGGATCGGGCGCAGCGAACGCGAGACGGCGCACGAGGCGTCGCGCGCCGCGCTGGCCGATGCAGGACTCAGTGCACGCGACGTCGACGGGATCTATTACGTCGAAGGTCAGAGTGGCCAGGCGACCGACCTCGCCCGCCGACTCGGAGTGCCGAACCTGCGTTCGTGGGCCGCGGCCAGCGGCGGCGGCGGCGCCGCCTGCGCGCCGGTCGTGCACGCGGCGATGGCGATCGCGAGCGGCGTGTGCGAGGTCGCGATCGCGTACCGCGCGCGCAACCGCGGCGCGGTCGGGGGACGCCCGTGGGCGAAGACGAGCAGCCTCGTCGGCGGGCAGGCTGCCTTCGAGAACCCGCACGGCTTCGTGAACCCGGTTCACATGCAGGCCTTCATGGCGCGGCGCTACCTCTTCGAGACGGGTGCGCCCGAGGAGACCTTCGCCCGCATTGCGGTCGCGCAGCGGCGCTATGCGAGCCACAACCCGGTGGCGTACTTCCGCGATCCGATCACGATCGAAGACGTGCTCGGCTCGCGCATGATCGCGGATCCCCTGCACCTGCTCGAGTGCTGCCCGGAAAATGACGGCGCGTGTGCGGTCGTCGTGACGACGGCCGAGCGCGCAAGGGACTGCCCGCACACGCCGGCCTGGGTGTCCGGTGTTGCGCAGGGCGTCGGCCCGCGACACGTGCCGATGACGAATTTCTACAACAAGTCCGACCCCTGGGACTGGCCCGGCGCATACGCCGCGCGCGACATCTACGCCATGGCCGGTCTGGGCCCCGGGGACGTCGACGTGTTCCAGCTCTACGACATGTTCGCGCCGGTCGTCGTGTACGGCCTCGAGGCCTTCGGCTTCTGCAAGTTCGGCGAAGGCGGGTCTTTCGTGGCCGAGGGCCATACGCAGACCGTGAGCGCGACGATCCCGACCAACACCGGCGGTGGCAGCCTCTCCGAGGCCTACATCCACGGCTTCAATCACATCCTCGAGGGCGTGCGCCAGCTGCGCGGGACGGCCGCCAATCAGGTTCCCGGAGCCGAGGTGTCCCTGGTGGCCGCAGCCCCCGTGGTGCCCACGTCGGCGATCTTGTTGACGAGGAAATAAGGAGCTCCCGTGGACGAACCCGGAATGGTCCCCGAGCGGCCCGCGCCCGAAATCGAGCCCCACACTGAGCCCTTCTGGCGCGCCGCGAAGCAGCGTCGGCTGCTGTTGCCGCGCTGTACGGATTGCCAGGCGCTGCAGTTCCCGCCCGAGCTCAGCTGTGTTCACTGCGGCTCGCCGAGCCAGGAGTGGGTCGAGGCCAGCGGCCGCGCGACGCTCTACACGTGGACGCTGTGCCACGCGCCGCTGCTGCCCTACTTCGCAGCCCACGCACCCTGGGCCGTCGCCGCCGTGACCCTCGAGGAGGGTGTGCGCATGATCACGCGCGTCGTCGGCATTCCGGAGAGCCAGTACCAGATGGAGATGCCGCTCGTGGCCGACTACGAGGATCTCGACGATGAGCGCACGCTGGTTGTGTTCCGGCCTGCGGACGATGGGCTCACGTCCTCTGAGAGCCCTGTCCCCTGATGGCCGTCGTTCTTCCTGCCCGGAGTCGTTCTTGAATCTCGACCAACTGATCGCGCGTCAATGAGTATCTGGATATCGCATAACACGCCATGAACACGAGAATGAGGACGGCGGGGCCATAGACAAGCGCAAGATTTCTCAGCAGCTCTTCCGGCACACTTCCCGGCACAGCGTCGGTCGGAAATTGGATCAAGTCGAGCATCAGGCCCGCGATCAAATGGCCGAGACCTGAAGATGCTTTGCTCGAGAAGGAGAGTGCGCCGAAGAACATACCCTCCTGCCGCCGACCGGTTGTGATCTCATGCTCGTCCGCGATATCGGCGAGCATGGAACCGCTCGTGATCTGCGAGCCCTTGAAGAACATCGCCAATCCGCCGAACACCGCCAAGAGTGGAAGAAAGAACCGGCTCTCATGAGCCGGGAAGAAACCCAACAGATGGGCGAGCGGAGGCAGGCTCATGCAGCAGGTCCAGAGCACGAGACCAGAAATATACGTGTACTTCTTGCTCAAATACTTAGCGACATGCGCCCATACGAAGATGCCGGCGGTAGAGCCAATCAGGACTGCCGTGCCCCATGTCGCAATAGCTTCCGGGGCAAGCTGCCAAAAGAAAGTGAACATGTGCACATTGAGAGCGTTCTGTGTGCCACGAGCGATGGAGTACAAGAACATCCCCAGGAAGAACCAACGAAACGAAATGTTCTTGAGGCTCTCTACGACGTCGATGACGACGCGGCTGAGTGTGAAGGCTTCCGGTGCGCGGCTGGGCTGCGGCAAATGAGGGATCCGACCATGGGTGCCGACGCCGGTCCCCACGATCGCGAAGACCATGAGGAGGGCCAATACAGATGCGAATGGGCCGTAGGCGGCCGGGTCGAGTTGCCCGTTGGGATAGGCATCGCTCGCTCCAAAAAACAGCCAGAAGCTCAGTGGGACCACGGCAGACATGGACGTGATCAAGAAGAACGTGCGGTATGCGACGATCGTCGTTCGCTCGTCGTAGTCTGAGGAGAGCTCCGCGCCCAGGGCAAGATGCGGTATGACGCAAAAAGTCATGGCGACCCGCACCAGGATGGAAAATCCCGCCAACCACAAGAAGAGCCCCAATTGGCCAAGCCCGTCTGGGGGCAAGAAGACAACGACAAAGAAGAAGGCCATGGGGATGGCCGACCCGTAGATGAAGGGATGACGCCGACCAAGTCGAGAACGGTGATTGTCGGAAATCGAGGCGACCAGGGGATCGGTCACAGCGTCGGCGATCATCGCTACGAGGAGCGCCGCTCCCGACAATGTACCCGACAGGCCTAATACCTGGACATAGTAGAAGAACAGGATGTACTCGAAAGCACCCGTCTTCAAGCCTTCGGCCGCCTGACCGAGGCCATACCCCAGTTTTGATCCCAATCCCAATCTATTCATCGATCCCCCAAGGCTACTACACCACGCATCGCCCGCCGCAGCCACATCTGGGGGAGCCCACCCGCTTATCTGCCATCGACGCCGACCGCTCCACGCTGCTCTTCGACAAGCGCGAGTCGCGGCGGCCGGCATGTCGAGCGGATGAGATACCCTGTGCGCTGCGGATTGCGCTACCAATCGTCCGCTGGCCGAGATGACGGAGGAGGGGCAACGAATGGAGAGCGAGCTGGAAGCGCACCCTTACGCGATGACACGGCCGGACCAGGTGCCGGCCGCACGTTACCACGACCCTGAGTTCTTCGAGCTCGAGTGCGAGCGGCTGTGGCCCCGCGTGTGGCAGATGGCGTGCCGCCTCGAGGAGATCCCCGACGCGGGCGACTTCGTCGAGTACCAGAACCTGGGCCAATCGATCATCGTGCTCAGGCAAGACGACGACACGGTCAAAGCCTTCCACAACACCTGTCGCCACCGCGGAACGCGCCTCGTCGAGGACCGCGGCAGCTGCCGCGACGGGATCGTCTGCCCCTTCCACGGCTGGTGTTGGAACCTGGACGGCTCGAACCGCAGCGTCTATGCACCGGCTCTGTTCGACGAGTCCAAGCTCGATCCCGAGCGCCTGAAGCTACTGGAATGCCGCGTGGAGCTCTGGGGCGGATGCGCGTTCATCTGTATGGACGACGACGCGCCGAGTCTGCGCGACTCGATCGAGCCCTTCGCGAGCTTCCACGATGCACGCGGCGTCGAGAAGATGCGCACCGAGTGGTGGTACTCGACCGTGCTCCCGGTGAACTGGAAGCTCGCCATGGAGGCATTCATGGAGAGCTATCACGTGGCGCAGACGCATCCCCAGATCATCGCCCGCAACAACGGCGCGGGCGATGGGGCGCAGGACGGCCTGGCGTCGCGGAAGGTTGGAGAGGTCCTGACGCGGGCCGCGAGCTCCGACGAGGTGGTCGAGAGCTCACTCTATTTCATGCGGATCCTGAACGAGGGCATGGCCAGCATGGTGCACGAGAAGGACATCCGCGTGGCCGAGGGACTGCGCGATATCTCGCTCCCCGCCGATCCGGGGCAGGCTTCCGAGGAGTGGAATCGCCGTCTGAACGACGCGATCACGGGCTGGAACCGGAGCTCGGGCATTCCGCTGCCCGATCAGAACGAGCTGTTGGAGCGGGCCTCATATCGGTGGTCAACTACTGCTTCCCCCACTTCTTTCTGCTTCCGATGTACGGGAACGCGGCGGCCTATCGCGTGCGGCCGCTGGGTCCCGAAGAGACCCTGTTCGAGATCTGGAGCCTGACGATGTTTCCGGAGGGAGAAGCCCCCAAGGAGCCGCTGCGCACACCGGTCCCCATGGCCCCCGACGACCCCCGTTGGCCGATCATTCCACGCCAGGACTTCGCCAACATTCCGCGTCAGCAGGCCGGCCTGCACGCGAAGGGCTTCGAGTTCATGCAGCTGTCCACCCAAGTCGAGGGCATGATCGGGAACTACCAGCGCCTGATCGATGGCTACCTCGCTCGACGCAGATACGACCAGCTACTGCCGGCGGTCCAGAAGGTGTCCGGCCCCATCGACGACCACACAAAAGATCTGGGCTTCTAGCGAGCCCCCCTGCTCCGCATTGGGGGGGGGCTTCAGAACAGGGTTGCGGGTCCACGCGCGACTGAGGGATTCGCCACCGCATCGGCTCGCACGCGATTCGACGGCCGAGCCCCGCATCCAAAATCTTTTCACCGCACAGCCTGGAAGAGGTTAGTATCGCGGCATGCCGGAATCACTTTCCCATCAGGTCGTGGCCAGCGACCTCGAATTTCCAGAGGGGCCCGTCGCGCTCCAGGACGGCTCGGTGCTGGTGGTGGAGATTCGCGGGGCTTGCCTCACGCGCATTCGAAGCGATGGTGGCCGCGAGACTGTGGCGCGCTGGGACGGTCCCGAACGGGCCGGTCCCAACGGCGCCGCCATCGGGCCGGACGGAGCCTGTTACATCGCCAACAACGGCGGCTTCGTGTGGAGTCTCCGCGGCGAATACTTCGTTCCCGCCGACCCCGCCACTGGAGCCACCCAGCCCGACGCCTACGTGACGGGCTCCATCGACCGGGTCGACCTCGACAGCGGAGAGATCACCACCCTCTACACGCACTGCGAGGGCCAGCGTCTGTGCGGCCCCAACGACCTGGTCTTCGACAGCGAAGGGGGGCTGTGGTTCACGGATCACGGCAAGCGCCGCGCCTTCGACGAAGACCGCTGCGGAGTCTATTACGCCAAGCCAGACGGCTCGATGATCCAGCGCGTCCTCTTCCCCCTGCACGCGCCCAATGGCATCGGACTCTCCCCCGACGAGGGCACCCTCTACGTGGCAGAGACGCCCACCGGACGCCTGTGGTCCTACCCGCTGACGCGGCCCGGCAAGGCCGATCGGCACGGTGCCCAGTGTCTGGTCAACACGCTGGGGCGTTTCGATTCGCTCGGCGTAGAGGCCGACGGCAGCGTGGTAGTCGCCGCCATCGAGCAGGGCCTGTGTATCGTGCACCCGGACGGCGAGGTCTCCTGGGTCGACGTGCCTGGCCCGGCCGTCACCAACGTGTGTTGGGGCGGAGAGGGCCTGAGGACGGCCTACGTGACCGAGTCGCTGGAGGGGAAGCTCTACCGCTACGAGTGGCCCCGGCCGGGGCTCGCCCTGGCGTACTCGGCATGAGCGATGCGGCGCGACGCCGCACGGTGCTCATCACCGGGGCCTCCGCGGGTCTCGGGGAAGCACTCGCCCTGGCCTGCGCGGCCAAAGGTTGGCGCCTGGCTCTGGGGGCCCGCCGCGTCGATCGCCTGGAGTCGGTGGCCCACCGGGCGCGGGAGGCGGGCGCGGTGGTCTACGCCGCTGCTCTAGACGTGGGTCGCGAAGACTCCGTCGAGCACTTCTTCGCCGAGAGCGAAGCCGCCCTGGGGATAGCGGACATCATCGTGAACAGCGCCGGCCATTCGACGCCCGGACTGCTGCACGAGAGCGACACCGCCGACATCCGACGCGAGGTCGAGACGAACCTGCTCGGAACGCTATTCGTGACGCGACGCGGTGTGGCGGCGCTGGTGGAGAGCGGCCAGCGCGGCGATGTGGTCTTCATGGGAAGCGATGCGGCCACTCTCCCGCGGCCCGGTCAGGTGACCTACAGTGCGACCAAGGGAGCCCTCGAGACATTGTGCACGAGCCTCTCGCGCGAGCTCGAGGGCACCGGGGTGCGGATCATCCGCTTGCGCCTCGGTCCCACGATGAGCGAATTCGCCGCCGAGTGGGATCTCTCGCCCGAGGCCCTGGAGATGCGCACGGAGCTGTTCCGGCGCTTCGGACTCCGCGATGCGCGTCACTTCGGCAACGTGATGCCCGCCGCAGAAGTCGCCGAGGCGATCCTGTTCGCCGTGGGGCGGCCGCCCGGCGTCGTCGTGGACACCATCGACATGTACCCCGAGGCACCGCTCGGCAACGCCGTCGAGGGGCTGCGCTGAAGTAACCGGCGCTGTCGGCATCGCTCGACGCCAGGTCGAGGTCGTCATGAAGGCGGCTGGCATCGAGCCATGATGACGCTCCGGGCGCCGTGGTGCGCCGTCTCACCGGCCTCTACGCGGATATCGGCGCCATCCGCGGCTTCTTCGTGGAGATCGGTTGGCGGTCTCGAGCCCACGACTCGTGCGCCGACGCCGAAGATCGGCGCGCTCGACGACCCGCGTCGTCAGGGGCTCCGGATCCGGTGCGTCGAGCTCAGCTCAGGACTTCGACCTGGCCGCTGCTTCCGTCGATGCGCAGACGATCGCCGTTTCGCAGGCGGCGCGTCCCATCGACGCAGTTGACCACGCACGGAATCCCGAGCTCACGGGCCACGATCGCGCCGTGGCTGAGTGGCCCGCCCACGTCGATGACGACGCCCGCAGCGAGCAGGAAATAGGAGCTCCAGCTGGGATCCGTGATGCTGCATACCAGGATCTCACCGGCCAGCAGCCCCCCCTCGCTGGGATCGAGCACGACACGTGCCGCGCCCTCGGCAACACCCGGACTCACACCGAGACCCGTGATCGGTCCGGAAGCGCCGCTCGCGGCGCAATCCCGCAGCGAGAAGGGCTCGGGCATGCCCGTGAACTCCAGCGGAAGATCCAGCGCCTGATATTCGCGTCGCAACTCGCGCCGCGACGCGACCCGCCCTCGCGCGTCCGGCGGCGGATCGGCGAGCTCGTCGCGCGTCAGGTAGAAGACATCGTCGGCCTGCTCGAGTCGACCGTCCGACGCGAGAACGGTGCCGATCTGGCGCGCCGCGGCCCGGGCCACGTCGAAGGTCTGCTGGAAGGCCGCCTTGGCGACCCCGCGCAGCGGCACATAGCGCGCTGCGAGACGCAGCAGCAGCTGGGCACGCATGCGCTCGCCGAGCTGGAGTCGGCCGAGCAGCTCGCGAATCGCCGCCTGTCGGTGCTGCGCACAACGGCGCTCGGCAGCAGCGGGGCTCCTGGCCTCGGGCAGTGTCCGATAGGGCGCCAGCAACGCCTCGATCGGTGTGGAGTTCTCACGCCAGGATCGACTCGAGAGCTCGCCGTCCGCGGGTCCGCGAAAACCATGCCGCGACAGGAAGCCGTCGATCTCGCACCCCTCCCGCGCTACCTGCCAGAGTTCCGCCGAGACCCGGATCTCCTCCATATCGCCGAAGCCGCCGAGCAGTCGCAGCTCGAGACCCTCGGCGTCGCTGGTGTCGGCGGCGTCGGCGTCGGCGACGTAGCCGTCGGCAAGGGCCACCGCATGGCGGCCGATCAGCCCTCGGATGCGTGCCGAGAATAACGCGGCAACGGTCGAGGCCACGATCTGCGCTGCCACCTCCTCGCTGAAACGCCCGAGCGCGCGCTCGAAGCGACGCACCGCAGCGGGCGCATCCTCACCCGGCAAAGCATCGAGGGACTCGCGCCAGAACTCTTGGCTGTCGACGCGAAGCTTCGCGAGCCGCCGGGGCAGCCCAAGAGCCGCCGCCGGCAGGCGCAGCGACGCGGCAAACCGCCGCCGCCGCGAGCTCTTCTCCCGAGCATGGGTGCTGCGAGACGAAAAGAAGCTCTGCTCCGCGTCGTCGGTCGCGGCAAAGGGCATGGCGTCGAGGGCGCTGCGGAAGGCACTGACGTTGGTGGCGGCACGGCCGTAGAAGATGGCGGTAAACTTCTCGTCGATGTCATTCGGAATCGACAGGGCGGAGCTCGGCAGGAATCCAAGCTCACAGTAGGCGCGACGGAAGCCGAGCTCACCGCCATCGTCCCAGAACGACCAGCTGAGCGGTGTCTGCACGCCGACCACGGATTCGGCGGTGTTCACCCGTGACCTCACGGGCCGGGGGCCCGAGATCTGGTGCAGGACGTTCCCTGTCCCGGACTTCATGCGCTCTCCATTCCGATATTTTCACCTGAGCGAGCTGGACGTCCAGCCCAAGACTAGTAGAGGGCGATGAAGGCGTCGCTGCAGCCAAACGAGCGCGGTCGGGCGAGCTGGCCACGCTGATCGCAGGGTCCCCGAACAGGCGATGACCAGTGGGCCGGATTGCGAGATCGCGACCTCTTGCGACTTCGGATGACGCGACCTTCGGCCGAAATCGTCCAATGTGAGTGGGTTCTTCAGCAAGGTAGACTTCCTCGCCCCCGCGGACGAGGACGACCCGAGAGTCCTTCGTGCCCTTGACGTCGAGAATTTCCTCGCCGCCGACGAGCGCATCGTGTGGCGCGCCCGCCCGTCGAGTCGCCACGCCTGGGGCGATCACGATCAGCTCGAGCCCGTCCGCGGAACGAGGATGCAGCCCGCGAGTCGCGTCGGCCGGATCCTGGTCTCCTCGCTCTGCACGGCGCTGACCCTGGCCCTTGCTGCGGGAGGTTGGGTACTGCTGACAGACGCCGTCGAAACCTCGAACGCGCAACGGTGGGCGGGCGCAGCAGTTTCCGGGATGCTGGGACTCACCATGCTCAGCGGCCTGCCGATCCTGTTTCGACCCTTAGTCAACATGCTTCGAGCGCGGCGACTCGGGTACGTGTTGACGAGCCGGCGCGCACTCGTCGTGCGCCGGGGGCCGGCCACGGACGAATTGTGGATACGCTCGCCTCTGCTGGCCACGCTCTCGGCGACCGCGCTCTTCGGGGGCACCCTGGGACTCGTCGGTCAATGGACGGCCGGGATTCGGCTCCTGTTCTCGGGTGAACTCGGTCTGGGCGGAGCCCTGGGTCTGGTCGGCGTGGGCCTGGTCTTCCCACCGATCTTCGGCGGTCTCACGCTGCTGGGCGGAGCAGGTCTGTGGTCGGTGTACGCCGGCATTCGCCGCTCGGTCGTGGACCGGAAGCACTATTTTGCGCGCGAGTTCGACTACACGTCGATGCGCAAGAACGCGATGCTCCGGATGTCGCGCCTTCGTCGTCACGGTGTCGGCGACCTGGTGCTCGACGTCGACAGCGACTACCAATCCGACCCGAATTCCGGTGGCGGCAGCAGCGTGCTACTCGACGTGGGCTTCCTTTCTGTCCCCTCCGTGGAGACGGTCGCCGCCCATCTCGACGAGCTCCTCGAGGAAGAGGCCCTCCCGGCAAGCTGAACGATCTGCTGCTCGTCTCACAGGAATGCCGTCGGGCCACATCTGCGCTCGAGTTGCCTCGCAGCTGCGTCGCCTCGCCCCTCACGCGCGCGGGGACGTTCTTCAAATGAATCGTCGAGGTGAATAGCAAAGGGTTATGGGATAGGCTCTGAATTCGACATGACGACTGGACTTAGGGCTCGCGCAAAATTAAACCAGTAGTTTTGGCGTAACTCTACGGAACGCACCGAACTGTTCGAGAGGCCCTGAATTCGGTGAAGGCCGAGTTCAGGGTAAAGCGCCCCCGGTTTTCTTGGACACAGATCTCATACGAGTATGATGTCCAAGGAGGTAGGGATGACCAGGAAGAGTCGAAGCAAGGGGGGTACGCCGCCGCGCACGGAGGGAGCCCGTAGGGCGACTGGAGAAAGC
>PVBE010774799.1_pt1 | contig 15928 bp, 14 predicted proteins | sample 1631181 | NCBI WGS metagenome assembly PVBE01 (sample SAMN08397723, study PRJNA350692) | Marine metagenome, whole genome shotgun sequencing project. | isolation source: water | place: Pacific Ocean | collected 2012-04
CTATATTATTGAAAGTCTGATTAAGGAAATTAATTAAATAGTTGTGAAAATAAAATTTTAAAGAATTAATTATATAACAAATAAATAGATTATTTTATGAAAATTACAGTAACTGGTGGTAGCGGATTTCTAGGATCACATGTTGCTGATGAGTTAAGCAAAAGAGGTCATAAAGTGACGATTTTTGATAAAAAAAAATCAAAATGGATTAGACCTGATCAGAAAATGTATCTAGGTGATATTTTAAATGCTAAGGATCTTGAAAATGTAATTAAAGGTGCCGATGCTGTTTTTCACTTTGCCGCTCTGGCAGATATAGATGAAGCTTTAAAAAAACCAATTCAGACAGCTAATATCAATGTCTTTGGAACTGTTTTAGCACTTGAATTGAGTTCTAAATATAAAATAAAGAGATTTGTCCACGCAAGCACTATTTATGTAAATAGTAATGAAGGAGGTTTTTATCGTTGTAGTAAGAAAGCTGCAGAAGATTATGTTGAAGAGTATCACAAAATTTTCGGTATGAATTATACCGTCCTAAGATTTGGATCATTATATGGAGAACGTTCTGATAATACTAATGGATTAACCAATATTATTAATAGAGCAATTGTTAATGGCGAGATAAGCTATGTGGGTAGTAAAGCATTCGTTAGAGAATATATACATGTTTTAGATGCCGCAAGGGCAAGCACAGATATTCTTAAAGACAAATATAAAAATCAACATATTATTTTAACAGGAATGAAAAAAATTAAAGTTCACGATTTTCTGAAAACATTAGCTAAAATATTAAAAATATCAAAAAAAATAAAATTTCTTAACGAAAAGTATACTGGTCACTACACAATATCACCATTCTCTTATAAACTAAAAGTTGGAAAAAAATTTGCTTTTAGTTCGCAAATTAATTTTCACAAAGGTTTGTTAAAACTAGTTAATAGTACAAAAAATATTAGAAAATATCCTGAAGAATAATGCGGAAATGGTATAAGTATTTATTAGTTAAAAAATCCAACATAAATGTGAATCATGAAAGGGATCAAAACTTCTTTGATCACGAGAAGAAAAGTATGGTGGGCGACTATAATGAAAATGAATATTATAAAAATAAAAGATTATTTTTTGAAAAATATCTTGTTGGAAGATATAAGCTTTATACCACTTTTGTTAGAAAACATTTATCAAAAAAAGAAAAAATTTTGTCATTAGGAAGTGGCAGATGCATATTTGAACTACCACTTTTAAACGATGGCTACAATATAACCTGTTCAGATCTGAAAATTCCAGGGTGTTACGAGGCGTCAAAAAAAATTTTTTGCAATTATAAATATATAAAATTAAATATTTTAGAAGACAATTTAGATCAAAAATTTAATTCTGTGATTTGTATTAGTATAGTTTTTTTATTTACAAAAAAAGAATTAGAGATTTTTTTTGGGAAAATATATAATTTGCTTGAATCTGGTGGTTTTTTAATTATTGATCCCGGAGGAAGTAAAGATAATTTATTTTCTTTAATTTATGATAAAATTTATTTACCCGTCGAAAGTTATTTTATTTTTTTACTGTCAAAATTGTTTGGTAGACAATATGTTTTATTCAAAAAGCATCATGGTTATAGATTTACTGATAATGAATTTACAAAATTAGCGAAAGAAAATGGATTTGATCTTTTGCAGATGAATGAAGGTGATTATCAACAAGAATTGTATAGAAGTAAATTATTAAGTTTTTTAAAGAGAAAATTTTTAATTTCGAGACACATATTTGAAATATTAGGTAGGCCTATCCCTTTTGTTAGAATATTTAAATTTAAAAAAAAAAATGAAAAAAATATTTAAAATTATAATTATAAGGCTTGCGAAAATTTTTGTAACAATTGCTAGCACAAATAGAATAGGTCGTTATTTTACCGAATACCTTGCAAAATATATTTTTGAACAAAAGAGAAATATAAATTACAAAAATATTAAATTAGCATTTTACTCTCCAAATCGATTAAATAAGTTTCGGATAGATACTTTTTCATCCAAGGAACCGACGAATCTTTTTATAAATGTAAAAAAAATCTTTCAAAAAAATATTTGCTGGATTATGACAATTTAAATAACAGAACTGAAGCACTTAACAAAGCTCTTGAGGCTATTTCAAACAATCAATTATCAGAGAGATAATAAAAGAAAAAGAGAAATGAGAATTTGGCATAAGTTATTTTTAATAAAAGATTCAAAAATAAATATAAATTTAAAAAAGGATCAAAGCTATTTTGATCATGAAAGGTCTATGGGTGACTATAATGAAAATGAATATTATAAAAGCCAAGAAATATTTTTAAAAAAATATTCTAACAGCAGATATCAACTTTATACTACTTTCATTAAAGAACATTTACCTAAAACAGACAAGATATTATCAATAGGCAGCGGTAGGTGTGTACCAGAATTATTACTCTTAAATGATGGTTACAATATAGTTTGTTCGGATATAGAAATTCCAAATTGCTACGAAGCTTCAAAAAAAATTTACAGTAATTTTGAATATAAAAAGCTAGATATTTTAAGTGAAAGTTTGGATCAAAAATTTAATTCAATGCTTTGTTTTAGTATGATTTATTTATTTGAAAAGAAAGAGTTGGAAATCTTCTTTAAAAAAATTCATAATTCTCTCGAATCTAATGGTTTTTTAATTCTTGATCCCGGCGGAGGAGAAGACATTATGTTTTCTTATTTTTATGATAATATTTACTTAACCATAGAAAGCTGGTTAATTTTGTTAATATCTAAATTATTTAGACGAAAATATTTTCTGTTTAAGAAGCATCAAGGATATAGATTTTCAAATAGAGAATTAATAAAATTTGCTAAAGAAAATGGATTTGAGTTTATTGAGATAAAAGAAGGTGAATATAATATAGAGTTTACTCGAAGTAAGATATTTAGCTTTTTAATGAAAAAATTTCCAATAACAAAGACCATATTCAATGTATGTGGAAAATTTTTTCCATATGTAAGAATATTTAAATTTAGAAAAATAAATGAAAAAATTTCAGCTATTTAATAAGTTAATTAATATTATAAATAAAGCATTTGATAGTTGTGATTTTTATCTAAATAATTATAATGCAGTATTAACATGAAAGTGCTTTTAGTTTATCCCAATATGAGAGGCATGAACATGCTTCCACCTGCTATAGCCTTATTTTCCGCTATATTAAAAGATCGTGGTCACGAAATTGATCTTTTTGATGCAACAGATTATCCCAACCCAGAAACAGTGGATGGTGAAGCTGATTTTAATAGTGATAAACTTAAAGAAGCAAATTTAAATGTTCGTCCGTTTGATGATTCAAAACTAAAAGTTTCATGGTTGGAAGAGGATGTTTTTGGAGCTTTTAAACGTAAGGTTAAAGATTTTCAGCCTGAATTGCTAGCAATGTCAGCTACGGAAGATACGTTTCCTATCGGTGTTAGTCTTTTAAAACATACCAAGAATTTAAAAATTCCTACAATTTTAGGCGGAGTCTTTGCTACTTTTGCTCCTGAGGTTGCTTTATCTTATTCAGACATTGATGTGGTTTGTGTTGGAGAAGGCGAGCATGTACTGCCCGAATTATGTGAACGTATGGAGAATAAAAAAACATATGACGATATCCCTGGTTTATGGGTTAAAAAGAAAGATGGCACGATAACTAAAAACGCTATGGCTAAGTCTATTAATATAGACAAGAATCCAATTCTTGATCTTAGTATTTTCGAGAAGGGGAGACTTTATCGTCCGATGCAAGGAAAGGTTTGGAAAATGTTTCCATTAGAGACTCATCGTGGTTGTCCATATCGATGCACTTACTGTAATTCGCCTTTTCAGTATGATTTATATAAACAACAGACTAGTTCTAATCATTTTCGTAAAAAAGATTTTAATAAAATTCGTGATGAAATTATAGAATTCCGCGATAAATATAATGTAGAAGGTTTTTATTTTTGGGCTGATACGTTTTTTGCATACTCACCAAAAGAATTTGACGAATTTATTGAAATGTATTCTGAATTTAAGATACCCTTTTGGTGCCAAACTCGCCCAGAGACAGTTACTAAGAAGCGTGTTCAACAATTAATAGATATTGGCCTTTTCCGGATGGCATTCGGAGTAGAACATGGCAATGAAGAATTCCGCAGAAAATACATAGCACGAAACATGAAAAACCAGGTGATTATTGATGCTCTACAAATAATGGATACTTTAGATGTGAAATACAGCGTAAACAATATTTTAGGCTTTCCTCACGAAACTAGAAAGTTAACATTTGATACTATCGAATTAAATCGACATTTCTTTCCAGATAGTACGAACGCATATTCTTTCAGCCCTTTTCATGGAACGCTACTTCGTAAAATAGCTGAACAAAATGGATATATTGAAAAAGGGCTAATAGCTCGTTCAGCAACTAAACCAACTAAACTTAATATGCCACAGTATTCAGCCGATCAAATTGAAGGAATGAGACGTTGTTTCGTTTTGTATGTTAAGCTCCCAAAAAAACGTTGGCCCGAAATTGAAAAAGCAGAAGCCTTAACCCCTGAAGGAGATAAAATATGGAAAGCTTTGCGTAATGAAGTAGAACAAACCTATATGAAGACTAACTGGAAAGATCAAAAAGACGATATTACCTTGACCAATTTTGAAGAAATGGCATCAGGTATGGCTGATCTATAGGGCCTACATATTAATAAAAAATACAAAAAATTTTATGAAGAATAAGACTAATAGATACAAAAGTATAAATTGTGCTTTAGTTATTGGACGAAAATATAGCAAAGGATTTCCAGGTAAGAATGTTTATAAAATACTTGGCAGGCCGATGTGTTGGTTTGCAATAAATGCAGCAAAAAAATCAAAATTAGTAAACAGAATTTTCTTTTCTACAGATTCAGAAAAAATTAAAAAAATAGCCAAAAAGGAAAAAGTTGAGATAATTGATCGCCCATCAAAGCTGGCAACAAGTAAGGCGCTTGGAGATGATGTTTTTGTTCATGGTTATTATGAAATTAAAAAAATATTACAAAAAGAAAATTTGAAAATAAACACAATGGTTTTGCTTTTTGCAAATGCTCCCACCATTACAGGAAAGCTTATTGATAAAGGTATAATGACTTTGAATAAAAATCGATCTATCGATTCTGCCGTTACTACCTCTGTATATAATATGTGGAGTCCTTTGAGAGCTAGAAGATTGAATAAAAATAAACTGTTAAAACCTTTCGTTCCACTTAATACTTTTGGTAACCCAAAAACTTTAAATTGCGACAGAAATTCACAAGGAGATGTTTATTATGCAGACATGTCAGCTTCAATAGTTCGTCCTCATTGTTTGGAAAAATTGAAAGACGGTCTATTACCTCAAAAATGGATGGGGAAAAAAATAACCCCTATCAAATCGTCAGGCGGGTGTGATGTTGATTATAAATGGCAAATTCCTACCGTAGAATATTGGCTTAAAAAAAACAGACACTAATAATATTTTATTAATGAAAATTTTGATTACTGGAATTGCAGGATTCATTGGTAGCTCAGTTGCTATAAAATTGAAAAAAAATAATGTTAAAATTTTTGGTATTGATAACTTATTTAGCGGAATTAAAAAAAATATACCAAAAAATATAAAATGGAAGAAGATTGATATTCGCAATATTGACAGTTTTAAAAAATTGCCAAAAAAATTTGATATAATAATACATGCCGCAGCTCAAACATCTGGAGAAAAATCTTTTTCAATACCATCTTATGATTTTGAAACTAATGCTTTAGGAACATGCAATGTTTATCATTTTGCTAAAATGTGCAATGCGAAGTTGATGATAAATTTAAGTTCAATGTCAGTTTATGGAGCCGCAAAAAGAACAAAAATCGTCAATGAAAATTTTAATTTGAAACCAATATCTGTTTATGGAAATTCAAAATTAACTGCTGAAAAAATGTTAGAAATCTTGTTTGAACGACATAGAATACCTGTGGTTAATTTAAGGCTTTTTAACGTTTATGGCCCTGGCCAAAATCTTAATAATTTGCAGCAAGGAATGGTGAGTATTTATTTATATTATTTGCTTTATAAAAAAAAAATTGCAGTCAAAGGATCACTTAGCAGAATCAGAGATTTTATTTTTATAGATGATGTTACTAATGCCATTAATTCAATAATCAACAGCAAGCTATATACAAATGGAACCTTTAACATTTCTTCAAAAAAAAAAACTACAGTAAGAAATTTAATAAAATTGTTACAAAAAAATTTTAAAACGAAAAAAGATATTATTGTAAACAAAAAAACCCAAGGGGATATTTTTGGGTTTAGCGGAAATAATGATAAATTTAGAAAAAAGTATAAATGGAGACCTACTTTTACTTTAAAAAAAGGAATTAAGATATTAAGTGAATATTATGGTATTTAATGAATCATGAAAAACTGTCTCTGCGGAAATTCAATTAAAGACTCAATTTTATTAACAGAAAAATTAAGATTTGATCAAAAAGGTAAAGTGCTAAAGTGCAATAACTGTTCTTTAGTTTTTCTAGATCAGAATTCTGTTAAATTTTCTGATGAATTTTATAAAAAAGAATATCATCAAACTTATCTTACACATATAGAACCTGACGCACTAGACCCAAAAAAATATTTTGATAAAATGATCAATGTAACCAAGATTTGGAGTGACAAATTTAAGAAAAAACTAAATGGTACGGAAACAATTTTAGACGTAGGATGTTCAACTGGTCATTTTATTAAGAATATAGAAAAAAATGCAAAAAAAGTTTTTGGTCACGAATTGTCAGAAAAAGAAATAAATTTTTGTAAAAAAGAACTTAACTTAGATGTTGATTCAGTTCCTTTGCATGAAAGATTTAAAGAAAACTCTTTTGATTTTATTACTATGATTTTTGTTTTGGAACATATTCTTGATCCAATTAATTTTCTCAACTATCTAAAAAAATTTTTGAAACCTAATGGAAAATTCATAATATTAGTTCCCAATATTAATGACGCGCTATTGAATTTTTATAACATTCCTGACTTTAAACATTTTTATTATTGCATTGAACACGTCTTTTATTATAACCCAAAAACTATTAAAAATCTTTTTGATAAGACAGGACTTGATGGCGTTATAGAAGTTATTCAAGAGTATCCAGTTACTAATCACATAAACTGGGGATTTAAGAAAAAACCCACGGATGTAAAAAAATCAAGAGAAGGAGTGCCAGATATTTTGCTGTCAGACACTAAATTCAATCAGGAATGGGAAAATTTATGGAAAAATTTTTCAAATACCTACAAGGATTTTTTATTAAAAAATGATTTTGGAGATAGAATTTGGTGCGAAGTTTCCAAAAATAATTAATTTTATGAAAAAAATATCTATAGCTGTATCTGGTATTGGTAATAGAGCTTTACCTAAAGATAAAAAAAAAACATTTTGGAATGGTTGGATTAAACAAATTAAACAGTCGAATAAATTTAACCTAATATCTGCACACGATGTTTCAGTTGAAAAGTTGAAAAAGCTTGTTGATGATAAATTATTAAGACCAGACCAAGTTTATAAAAGCTTTGAAAAGATGATTAGTAATGAGAAGTTAGATGCGGTTTTGATTTGCAATCCTGCAAAGGTTCATTTTGATTATATCAAGAAGGCCTTAAATAAAAATTTATATGTTTTGGTTGAAAAACCGGCAGTTAACAATTTTGATGAGGCAAAAAAATTATTAAAAAATAAAAAAAATAAAAAAATTGCCGTAGTTCAAAATTGGAGAACTAAGGATGTCGGTAAGATTCTCAGAAAAAAAATTTTGGGGGGCAATATTGGCTATGTGGGTCAAATTTTTTTTAGATACATTAGAAATAGGGAAAAATCTTTTTATCCAAAGTATATTTATAAGGAAAAACTTCCCGCACTTTATGCTATGGGAATTCATCATTTGGATTTGTTTCGATACATTTTAAATGATGAAATAGTTAAGGTGAGTGGTAATTTTTTTAAGCCCAAATGGAGCCTCTATTCTTCATTCACAGGTTTTAACTTACATTTAGTAACTAAAAAAAAAATCTATATTAATTACACAAGTACATTTTCATCTTTAGCAAATATTGATAATCAGGAATCACTTATTGTAAATGGATCAAAAGCATCGTTAATAAATGAAAGCAATTGGTTAGAACCTCCACTATATTTGCAAAAAAATAATAGTAAAAGTAAAATGAATTTGACTATAGATGTTAAAAAAAACTCAATAAGAAACCAATATGATATTTCGGACAAAACAATTATAGAAAATTTTTTTGCTTTTGTTTCTAAAAGAAAAAAACCAATTTGTTCTTATGCGGACGCTTTCAAAACAATTAAACTTATTGAATATTGCAAAAGAGCCTGTTTTCAAAAAAAAAATATAACAATTCCACTTTAAATGAAAATTTCAATTTCTAATATTGCCTGGGATAATAATTTGTTTTCATACTTTTTGGAATTTATTAAAAGTAATGGCTGTTCGGGTATAGAAATAGCCCCAAGTCGTATATGGAACGAACCAATAAAATCTTCAAAAACACAAAGATTAAATATTGTAAAATCTATAAATAAAGCTGGACTAGAATTAGTAGGCTTTCACGCTCTTTTGTACCACAGACCTGATTTGCAGCTTTTCTTAGGAAAAGAATCAAGAAAAGCAACAATAGAATATTTATGTGATCTTGTTGATTTATGTTCTGAAATGGGAGGTAAGCAACTAATTTTTGGTTCACCGAATAACAGAAGGTTGCATGGAAAAAATTATGAAGAGTGTTTTAATCAAGCTATTTCAGATTTTTATGAGATTGCAGAATATGGAAAAAAAAGAAATATTTTTTTTTGTATTGAGCCCTTGGGAAAGGAATATACTGATTTTATAAAATCTGTAGATGAAGGCGGCAAATTAGTTTCTAAAGTTAATCACCCCTTTTTTAAACTACATTTAGACACCAAAACACTATTTAGTACAAAGGAAAACCCTAATCAAATTATAAAAAAATATGGCAAACTTATACAGCATGTTCATATAGGTGACGATAATCTTAAAGAACCCGGCTCTATCAACAAAGGACATAAAATGATCGGGGTCGCTCTAAATGAAATAAATTACTCTAATTATTTGTCTATCGAAATCAGAAAACCGGATAAAGATGTAAAAAAAATTATTTCAAGGAGCATTTTATTTGTTAAAGAGAATTACAAAACACAATAATGAAATTAATTAAACAAACAGTAAAAAAAGAAATAAAAAAATTGGTAAGAACAAATATTTCTGCCGAAAGAAGATTTGATTATTTAAGATTAGATAAAAATGAAAGACTCCTTCCTTTTAATAAAAAGGATCTTAAATCGTTCAAGCTTTCCATATCAGATGATGATTTAATGGGATATGCAGAAATTGGCAACACATACAACAAGCTTGCTAAGTTCCTCAAAATTAAAGTTAATCAGTTACTTATAACCGCAGGTTCAGATTTAGCAATAAAGACGGTATTCGAAACTTTCGTCGATAATAAAGATTCAATAGTGATTCAATCACCATCATATGCAATGACTGAAGTTTATGGAAAAATGTTTGGCTCAAGAATTAAACGTTATAGTGTTAATAATGATTTAACAGCAAAACCAAGTGATATCTTCAATCAAATTGACAAAAAAACAAAATTAGTAGTTATAGAAAATCCAAATGGATTTGTAGGCAACATGTTTAAAATTTATGAAATTGAAAACATTGCAAAAAAACTTTTGTCAAAAAATGTTTTATTATTAATTGACGAAGTTTATTTTTACATTGAAAATAGTTTTTTTGATAAAAAGCATTTTTTAACAAAATATCCTAACGTGATAATTTCTCAATCTTTTTCAAAGGGGCATGGATTAGCAGGTGTAAGATTTGGTTATTTAATAAGCAATTCGAATCTTATGCATTATTTAAAAAAAGTTAGACCAATACATGAAGTTTCTAGCTTGTCAGCCAAAGCTGCTAATTGGGTTTTAGATAGACCTAAAATTCATAAACAGTTTCAGTTCTCACAAAAAGCTAGTAAAAAATATTTAATGAAACAACTTTCAGTTTTAAAAATTAAATATAAAATGACTACTGGAAATTTTTTTTTAATTTTTGCTCCTAATTTCGGCAGAACAAAAAACCTTGCTAAAAAATTAAAGCAAAAAAAGATATTGATTCGTAGGCCTTTTGAACAAAAAAATATTAAAGGTTGGCTCAGAATTTGTGTTGGTGGTTTGCTTGAATCAAAAAAATTTATATCTGCATTAAAAAATATTTTATAGGATTGAACTTTGAAAAAAAAAAAATGCAAAGATAATCGTTGTCTTTATTTAACTGATAAAAAACAACAGTCAGAAAAAAGTTTTTCAATCCTAACCAAAAAAACAAGAGAAGGCACCGGACTTTGGGAAAAATGTAATATTTGCGGTTTAGCAATTAACAGAAGTTGCGTTGAAAAGAATAAAGCCGAAGAATTTTACAATACAGAATATCAAAAAGAAAATTCTTTAGAAGCTGGCAAAAGGTTATCTGCAAAAGATCATTTTGAAAAAAGAAAGCCAACGGTAAAAAAAATATTCAATAAATTAAAACCATACTTAAAAAAATCAATGAGTGTTTATGAATTGGGAGCTGGTGCTGGAGAACTTTTATTTTACTTGAAAGGCGAAGTTAAAAATTGCGAAGGTAACGAGATTAACAAAGCTTATTCTGATTTTATAAATAATAAGCTTAAAATCAAATGTAGTCACAACAATTTTCTAAATGAGAAATTAGAAAAAAAGTTTGATCTAATCATATCTATAAGTTCTATAGATCATATTTATGAAACACGAGAAATAATAGAAAAAATATACAACGATTTAAAAAAAGGTGGTCTATTTTATCTTGAACTTCCAAACGATCATCAAATTTTGAACAAGTATTTAACACCAGCTTTTGGAAATTCATTTTCTAATTTTATGTACCAAAAAGCACACTATTATTCTTTTACGTTTGAAACTATAACGAAACTACTTAAAAATGTTGGATTTCGAATTCAAAGCAAAGAATCTAGACAAGAGTATACTCTAAAAAATTTTTTAAACTGGTATTTTGTAAAAAAACCTCAGCGTTCATTTGATAAAGCTACTGAAGAAAAAAAAATACTAAATAATTTTAATGATACTGTAGAAAAAAAAATAAACAATTTATTCAAGAATTTTGAAAAAGATTTTGAGAGGATTGTAATAGATAATAAAGTTGCAGATACAATTTGCATATTAGCAAAAAAATAATTTTTTTTATGAATATTATCATTACCCACACTTCTCGATTTAATGATTATAATTTACCATGGATATATTTTGGAAATTCTTATTTAAAAATGAAGGATTGGGAAAATAAGCTTTCTGGAAATAGAATAAATCTTCAATTTGAGATTCACGAGCAAGCAAGAAAACAAAAAATACCATTTTTAAAATGGATAGAGGAGCAAAGGGTGGCAAATAAAGATTCAATTTATTGGTGGATGTCTCAAATAGCTGGTAGAAATAATGCTTATTCAAATTTCTATCCTTATTTGTGTCAGTTATTTGCAATAAAAGATTATTTGCAAAAAAATAATCAACAAAAATCTGTTCTTATTGTTTGCGAAAACACTTTTTTAATTAAACTACTTGCCAAAAATTTTTCATCAAATTTTAAATTTAAATTTCCAACTTTTTTACAAGTTTATTGGCTATCAGATCTAGCATCATTATTTATGAAAGGTATGTTAACTCAAACAAAGCTTATATATTTTTTAATAATCAATTTTATTTATGCAAGGTTAACTAAACCAAAAAAAATTACAACACCCGCTGGAGACGCTGTCCTTTTTCATCATCTATTAGATAATGTTAATTGTATTAAAAATAGTCACATGACATGCATCTATTTTACAATTTTACCCAATTGGATAAAAAAGAAAGGAAAAAAAGTTTTTGGTCTTCCATGGCTTTTTAAAAACCAACCTACATTAGACTATTATAAAGATTTAAGAAGAACCGATTATTTAATTCCTGAAGATTGGTTAAATATTAAAGATTATTTTAATATTTTAAAAAATTCTTTTAAATCTTTAAGGAATTTAAAATATGAAATTTCTTATCCTGATGCTAATTTACATTATTTAATTTTTTATGAAAGAATTGTTCAACTTAACGAACAAAGTGTAATTTTTTGGCGTTATGCTCCCGCAATACAAAAATGGAGTAAAGAACTCAAATCTCTCACTGTTTATGATCAATATTACAATTTTATTTTTGAACACATGATTAGATATTTAACAAAAAAACTACCAATCAAGACAAAATCCATTGGATACTATAATTCTCTTACTTCTAAAGAGTTTATGCCTCATCAACATTTAGAAAGCGAATGGTTAAGTCAGGTAAAACCTGATCATGTGGTTTGCGTGGGAAAGGTTGGAGAGAATGTATTATTGGAGCAAGGTGTTCCTGCAAAAAGATTGTCATCAGCAGCAGCTTTGCGTCAGTTATATCTGCTAAATGAATCTGGAGTTAAAAAAAATTCTAAACAAATATTAATTCTTTTATCTCTAGTTCCAGAAATATGCGTAGAAATTTTGTCCAAAATGTACTCAGTTAATTCCATTATTGTTGATGAATTAAAATTAAAAGTTAAGGTTAAAATTCATCCAATGATGGAAACCGATTTTATTTTAAAAAAAATTAATTGGAAAAAACTTCCCCAAGGTTGGGAGTGGACAAAAAAAAGTTTGAATTCTGAACTAGATGATTCATATTGCTGTGTTGGGATGGACACTGCAAGCGTTTTTGATGCTGTATTTAATAAAAATATAGTAATTTCCATAATGAGCGATCTTAGAATAATGGATAATTATTTGGATATTTTTTCACACAAATATCCTTTAACTTCTTCTGTAGTCGAAAAAGAATTAGTTGATAAATTAAGAGATATTTTTGTATCAAAAAAAAAACTATATATTGATGAATTTTTAAAATTAAGAAATGAACTGATCGCCGGTACCAATCCAGCAATCCCAAAAAATCTTGACTTATTTATAAAAAAACTTTAATTACGATTTAGCTAAATATAGAGTTTATGCACACACTTCAAAAGTTTGTTTTATCAATATTAATATTTATTTTTTATATTAGTAAATTATTGGCATCCGAAATACCCATTATCGTTATAGCTCCAAGTCAGAAGGCACAATCTAAGTCAACAGTTGGCACGTCCGTTACAGTCTATGATGAATCTGTAATTGGACAATCAAATGATTATTTTTTAGGAGATGTTTTGGGTAATGGAACAACAAGTTTTAATTATTTTCAAACGGGAGGTCATGGTATGACTTCTGGAATACAATTAAGAGGACTCCCAAAAAGATACTCGACTGTTTATATTGATGGAGTCAGACAATCTGATCCATCGAGTGTTCAAGATGATTATGAATTCAATCATTTATTAAAAAATTCAATATCTATAGTGGAAATTTTAAAAGGAAATCAAAACTTCAAGAAAAACAATTTATAAAAAATTATGAAAAAAAGGTTCCTCTAAAAAGATTAGGAAATCCGGAAGAGATAGCAAATGTTATTACTTTTATTGCTTCGGACGCCGCCTCTTACATCACCGGATCAAATCTTATAGTAGATGGTGGTTGGACCGTTATATAAAAAATCAACGATTATAATTTACAAATTCATGCATATCATTTTTGGGGAAGTAAGCGGTTGGCAAGTTTCTTTTATAAAGCTACTTAAATACTTTAAGTTAAAAGTTTATTATTTTTTTATCGAATCGAAATCTGAATTTGAAAAAAATAAAATTGCTGACGATCTTGCAAAAAAAAATATAACACCTGTACCAATTGAGTTCGGAAAAAATATTCCATCAGAAACTTTTTCTTTATTCGCTTTAGATAATGATGAAATTTCATATAAAAGAAATATTAATATGATTCCAGATAGAATATTAAAAGGGTATTGTGATTTATTTTCGATCGATGGAAAAAGAATAAAAAAACTTAGGTTGATGTTACAAGATGTTGTGGGTTCCCAAATGGCTTGGTATTCCTCAAGATGTCAAATGTGGGCAACCCTAAACCCTTCTACAAAAATAATATTTGTAAACTTTAAATTAATAAATTTTTTCATTCCAAAAACTAATTCCAATATTTTTAAAATAATTATACCTTTGGACATTTTTTTTGCTTTAGCAAACGGGATTAAAAAATTATTAAATGTATTTTTTTTAAAAGTAAAAAAAGAAAAAAACTCAAAAAACAAAATTCTTAATGAAGAAAATCTAGATCAATTTGACAATAAAACTGTATCCTTTATTACTCACAAAGGACTTATTTATGGATCAAAAGTAAACAAGATTTTTGAAAAAACACTTTACTATTCAGAAGACACAAGTTCACATTTAAATAAATATAATATTTTACATTTTGATTATTCAGACTATCCGTGCCCAGAAAAAAACATTTGTTGGATATCTCTAAGTAAAATGGATATTTATAATATTCAAATTTTTCTAAAAACTCTAATAGCTGGGATTAGAACAAGTTATCTTATAAGAGGCTGGAAAACATTTCTTGTGTGGCTACTTCTTATAAAAAAATATGACAAATATATGAGGTATTGCGAAATTATTAAAAAATTTAAAAAAATTAAAATAGCCATAATAGATCATGACTATTTATGTCCTAAAACCTTAATATTAGCCTTAGAAAAAAATAACATTAAAACGGTAGCAACCCAAGATCGCTTCATAACAACTTATTATAAATCTTTTTACAATATAATGGTTGATACCTATTATGTAGCAAGTGAAAATATCAAAAATTTTATAAAAAATTCAAAGTATCATGATGTAAAAAATATTATTCCAGTTGGCTTATATAGAAGTGATTATTTGTCTTTGTATAAAAATAAAGATGTGCCAAAAGAGATTGCTTTAGCCAAGAAAGGTGGTAAAAAAATACTAATAGTCTTAGGCAACAATTCACCAAGCAATAAATTCGAGTCCTATGTAAATCCAATTGCTAGTTGGTCCGCTCAATTAAACTTCCTGGAAAATTTTCTAAAACTTGCTGAGTATCTGAATGACACCTTTATAGCTTTAAGGTACAAAAATTTGGATTGGTTAAAAAATAATAAACATTTCGAGGATATTATGAAAAGGATAAATAATTGTGAAAATATGATTATTTCCAATTGTCAAGACGAAGCTTTATATGGTTATAAATTATGTGCAAATGCAGATTTAATCATAACTCAACATACATCATTGGGAGACGAATGTTTATCAAAAGGAATTCCAGTTTTGTTTTACGACTTCACACATAACATTCAAAAAGTTGTTATAGATATTCCTAACTATTTGCCTCCTGCATTAATATGCTACAATTTTGAAGAACTATTAGAAAAGAGCAAATCGCTATTGTTTGATAATTCAAGTAGATTAACAGAAGAAATAAATAAGCTAAGTAAGACAGTTTACGATTTAAAAGAAAAAGGGAATATAAAAAAAAAAATAATTGGAAACTTAGAAAATTTATTATTCACAACATGATTAAACACGATAAAAATGTTAGAAAAGTTTTTCACAAAATACACAAGAGTCAAATAGCATCAAAAACAGGATTTAAAAAAGTTGAAAATTTGTTAAATTGTAAAAATTTAAGGTTACCAAAAAGTTATTTTAAAAACAAAATATGTGCAGATTTTGGATGTGGATCAACTGGCGCGGGTGGGCTAAATCTACTTAAGCTTGGAGCACAATATGTCCATTTTATTGACCTAGATAAAAATATAGTAAATTCTGTAAATAGAAATTTAAAAAA
>PVBE010774904.1_pt1 | contig 15926 bp, 15 predicted proteins | sample 1631181 | NCBI WGS metagenome assembly PVBE01 (sample SAMN08397723, study PRJNA350692) | Marine metagenome, whole genome shotgun sequencing project. | isolation source: water | place: Pacific Ocean | collected 2012-04
CCATCTGCGTCAGCAGGTACTCACCGGCAACAGGTTCGAAGGTTTCGCGCCCACCCACATCGATGTACACGGGCGAGGAGTGCGCCATCACCGGACCGGCCCCGGTCCCATGGGGTCCCCAGCAGCGTGCCGTGACCCAGCAGGGGGTCTCCGTCTTCAGTCTGTGATTCAGCGTGATGGTGCGCGGAAAATCCGGATCGGCCTCCTCGCGCACATCCGGTACGCCGTTGACTACCAGCTCGATCGCAGTCAGCGGCCACACGCTTTCAGCCGTTGCCTGTACCTCGACCGTGCCGCCGTTACCAGCTCGCTCTATGGTCTGTTACGCATCGCCAACCGCGCCATAGCCCAGATTTACACTGTTGTATCCAGCCGTTATCGCTAGGCGACCTATGACTGATCGCATTCGCTCGCTTGAACCAACCCACTCTGACATCCAGGAGTTTTGGGAAAGCTTCAAGAACGAGAACGACGCGCGAGCTCGTGAAGGCCTGATTCTCCACTACTCACCGCTCGTAAAATTCGTCGCCGGCAGAGTCGGCGTCGGTCTACCTCGCAATGTCGAGCAAGTCGACCTGACCTCGTACGGAATCTTCGGCCTCATCGATGCCATCGACAAGTTCGATTTGGATCGCAACATCAAGTTCGAGACCTATGCCGTCAACAGAATCAAGGGAGCTATCCTCGACGAGCTGCGGGCCCTCGATTGGGTTCCTCGCTCGGTTCGGGCTCGGACTCGGGAGATGCAGCGATCCCTGGACGAACTCGAGCACAGACTCAAGCGCAGCGCGACCGAAGGGGAACTCGCCACCCATATGGGCCTCACGGTGTCGACCCTCCAGGATCAACTCGGTGAGATAGCCGGGCTCGGTTTCGTCGCCCTGGACGAGTTGCTCGATCCGGATGAACGGTCCTCGGCAACGATTGGCGGCCTGTTATCCGATGCCCGCATCGGGGCGCCGGGAGAGTCGTTCGAGAAGCAGGAGATGAGGTATTTCCTCACGGATGCGATCGCCCGTCTCCCGGAGCGGGAGCGTCTTGTCGTGACGCTCTACTACTACGAGGGCTTGACTCTGGCGGAGATCGGGTCGGTGTTGGGTGTCACCGAGTCCCGCATCTGCCAGATTCATACGAAGTCGGTGATGAGCCTCCGCAACAGAATGAGTGAGCCCGGGGGTCAGTCGGTCTGACAGTTGCCTGCCAGGGCTACACTCTCGGCTAATTACACACGTCTACTGCAGACTCCCGCGGTCGGAACGCGCCTCGGCGCGGGTTTCGGGGATTGTCCGAGGGCAGGCGGAAGAAATAACCGCAGAACAAGGAGGCAGAGGTGGCCAACGTCACCATGCGGCAGCTCTTAGAAGCAGGCGTCCATTTCGGACATCAGACTCGTCGCTGGGATCCCAAGATGCGCCCGTACATCTTCTCGGAGAGAAACGGGATTCACATCATCGACCTGCGTCAGACGCTCGATGCGGCGCAGCGCGCCCACGATCTCGTTCGCGACACGGTAGCAAAGGGTGGCACTGTGCTTTTCGTTGGGACGAAGAAGCAAGCTCAGGGGGTCATTCAAGAGGCCGCTGAGAAGGCCGGAATGCCCTTCGTGAACCACCGTTGGCTGGGTGGGATGCTGACCAACTTCGCCACGATCCACAAGCGCATTCTCTACATGCGTGAATTGGAACGGATGGACGCTTCGAGCGAGATGGACGCCCTACCGAAGAAAGAACGACTTCGGCTGCGGCGTGAGCTCGGCAAACTCCAGACGGTGCTTGGTGGAGTGGGCGACATGCATCGTCGCCCGGAAGTCGTCTTTATCGTCGACGTGAAGACAGAGGCGATCGCAGTCAGGGAAGCGTCTCGGATCGAAGCAAAGGTTGTGGCATTGGTCGACACCAACTGCAACCCCGATCTGATCGACTACGTCATCCCCGGTAACGATGATGCCATTCGCTCGGCCTACCTCATGGCCGACCTGATGGCCGAGGGCTGCATCGCAGGCGCCGAGATCGCCAGGGCCAAGGCCAAGGACGAACCCGAGGATGCCGAAGGCGATGAGTGATTTCACGGCGAAGGATGTCGCCGCGCTCCGCAAGGCGACAGGTTCCGGCATGATGAACGCCAAGCGCGCTCTCACAGAGGCCGGAGGCGACGCAGAGCGAGCCGCGGAGATCCTGCGTGAGAAGGGCCTGGCTGCGGCCCGAAAGCGGGCCGACCGGGCCACTGACGAGGGAACAATCGGCCACTACCTGCACATGCAGGCTGATAGGCCTGTGATCGGTGTGCTAGTCGAACTCGCTTCAGAGAGCGACTTCGTCGCAAAAAGCGACGCTTTCCAGGAGGCTGCCCGCGATATTGCGATGCACGTCGCCGCCTATCGTCCACAATGGGTGAGCCGGAACGAGGTTCCGGCCGATGCGCTGGCGAAGGAGGAGAAACTGATCGCGGCGCAAGCTCGCAACGAGGGCAAGGCTGACGACATCATCGCAAAGATTGTTGAAGGCCGAATTGGATCGTTTTACGAGGAAAATGTGCTGTACGACCAGACCTTTGTTAATAAGGACAAGTTTGACGGGACGGTCGGCCAGATGGTGGAGCAGATGATCTTGCACATGGGTGAGAACATTGGAGTCCGTCGCTTTGTTAGAGTCGGGATCGGGGAGACGGACTAATGCCCGGCCTCTCCACCGGGGGCTCTCAACGCGGCGCAGGTTGTATGTTGGGGCATCACGAGTGAGTCATCGGGTCGCACTCAAGTTGTCGGGGGAGGCTTTCGCCGATCCCGATCTCGGGTATGGCATCGATCCCAAGACCATTCAGGCCGTGGCTTCTGAGATCGCCGAGGCCCACCGCGAGGGTCACGGGATCGCGATGGTCGTAGGCGGGGGAAACATCTTCCGCGGTTTGTCGGCCGCAGCGGTGGGTATGGATCGCGCCAATGCCGACTACATGGGGATGCTGGCGACCGTCATCAATGCCCTTGCTCTGCGCGACGCACTCGAGGCTGAAGGCTGCCCTACGCGGGTTCAAACGGCGATCAAGATCGAGCAGGTGGCCGAGCCCTACATCAGATTGCGCGCCATGCGCCATCTTGAGAAGGGTCGGACGGTGATCTTTGCCGGCGGTACTGGTAACCCGTATTTCACCACCGACACCACTGTCGCATTGCGGGCTGCCGAGATCGGTGCCGACCTGGTACTCAAGGCAACGCGGGTCGACGGCGTGTTCTCGGCAGATCCTGAGCAGGAGCCGAACGCTGAGATCTTTGAGCAAATCTCCTATCTGGATGTGATCAACAAAGGTCTTCGGGTGATGGACTCCACCGCCATTACGATGTGCATGGAAAACGACCTCCCGATCCGGGTGTTCAATATCAGCGTTGCGGGGAACATCACTCGTGCCATTCGCGGGGAGCCGGTCGGAACGTTGGTGAGATGAGAGGAGGCCACCGTGATCAAGGAACTTCTTGGCGAGGCCTCGACCAAGATGGGTCAGGCTCTGGACCACGTCCAGGGCGAGTTTGCAACGGTTCGCACGGGCAGGGCCAACGCTGCGATCTTGCATCGTGTAACCGTTGACTACTACGGGACCATGACCCCGCTACAACAGCTTGCTTCCGTGTCGGTCCCCGAACCCCAACTCCTTCTCGTGCAGCCCTACGACAAGTCGGTTCTAGGCGAAATCGAAAAAGCGGTCCAGGCTTCAGATCTCGGCCTCAATCCCTCGAGCGATGGCAATGTGATCCGCCTAGCGTTTCCGCAGCTCAATGAAGAGCGACGTCGGGAGCTCATCAAGGTAGTTCGGCACATGGCCGAGGAAGGGCGGATCGCAGTTCGCAACATCCGTCGACACACGAAGGACGATATTGAATCGCTCGATGGTGAAGTGTCAGAAGATGACATCCGCAAGGGCGAACAGGATTTGCAGACGATCACCGATGAGCACACCGGGCGAATCGACGGCTTCCTTGAACACAAGGAAGCCGAACTGCTCGAGGTGTGAGCCGGGACAGGTCGAGGAGGCGCCGTGACCGGAACCGATGACGGGGAGTTCTACTCACACTCGGGTGACCCCGGGTATTCCGGTCTGGCCGATGACGAGGAAGAGGCCGCCGTCGAGGATCCAGAATTTCTTCAGGTCCAGGCTGAAACCTCCACCGAGTTGCCGGGTGGCGACGAGGCGTTCGGCGATTGGGCAGAGCCGGAACCCAAGGAGCTGCGCGGCTTCTTTGGAAGGGGAAGGCACGGCCGTGGTGAGGATGTCAACGTCGACGATTCGACGGAGGTCGTCTGGGATGACGATCCGGTCGGGATTGCCGCCTCGGAAGTTCCCGCGGATTTCCTGGATACCGATCAAGCGGCCCCTCCGGACTTTGGGGGTCTCTTCGAACCAATCACGGAAGAATCGATCCTCGCGACCGAAGTTCCATCAGTCGAGTCGATACCGCTGGTGCAGCCGAAGCCGACCGACGTGTTTGACATCGATGAACCGGAGCTGGTGCAGCGACCCCAGCCGCAGCCTCAACTTCTCCGGGATGGCGGCGTCGCCGTTCCGGAGGGATATGAGCGTTGGCAGGAAGCGGTGGAAGACGCGATTGAACTCGGGACGGGAGTCGATGCCTGTGTCGATGAGCACACAGACGAGGACGAGTTGCAGGCGCCCAGGGATGTCTACCCGGTCACCAATGAGTTGCCGGCAGGATTCGAGGCGTTCCCTGGGACCACGGACGTTGAGGTGTTCGATCTTCCCGTTGAGACGATGCGACATGAAATGGAGGGCGACGGACTCGATGGTGCGTGGACTATCGACAGTGTGGACGCCGATCAGATGTTGAGCGAGGAGATGGATATCCCCTTTCCTGTGGGAGGGGACGAATTGGAGGAGCAGATCTACTCGGCGTCGGGAACAATCGAGCACCGCGACCTTGCGGCTGCAGTCGCTGAGGGGAGCGATGACGACACCCAGTGGCAGGCGATCAGCGCTGCGATGCCCGGAGTAGAGACCGGTGTTCTCGGGTTCGAGGACGTTGCTGATTTGGGGACCGGCGGTGAATATGTCGCTCCGGCCCAATCCGATATCAGAACCCGGGTCATCACTGGCTTGGTGCTGATCGCCCTTCTGATCGGTTCGCTGTACGTTGCTGAAGAGGTCTTCGTCGGTTTCGTCTGCCTCGTCGTGATACTCGGTCTCGTCGAATTCTACGGCTCGCTACGCCGGTCCGGGTACCTTCCCTTGAGCCTCTTCGGGATTGTCGGTGGCGTCGGCACCCTGGTGGCCACCTGGTTCCATGGGCCGGTGGCGATCTTGGTCGGCGTGCTGCTCACGTCGTCGGTCACCTTCTTTTTCTATGCGTTTTCGCAGACCCGGAAGGATGCGCTGCCGAACGCGGGTCTGACCGTTCTTGGGGTCGGGTGGGTCGTTGCCACGGTTGCCTTTGTGATTCCGATAGCCAGATCGGAAGAGCAGGTGATACTCATCCTCGCCATTGTGACGGTGACGGCTGCTACCGATGTGGGAGCGTTCGCGTTTGGGAGGATGTGGGGCAGAAGCCCGCTCGCTCCGATCTTGTCGCCGAACAAGACGACTGAGGGCCTAGCCGGAGGAGTCATGCTCTCGTTGGTCGTTGCCGGTGCATTCGGTTTCTTCGAACTCGGGCCGTTCGATCTCAACTCCGGCCTGGCCTTAGGTGTGATCGTGGCATTCCTGGCACCGATCGGTGATCTCTCCGAGTCGATGATTAAGCGAAGCCTGGGAATCAAGGACATGGGATTTATTCTTCCGGGGCACGGAGGAGTGCTAGATCGAATAGACGCCTTCCTGTTTGTGATCCCGGCTGCCTGGGTGCTCTACGAGACGATCGGTTACCTGGGGTGACCCGACTTGTCGTGTTGGGGGCCACCGGCTCGATTGGACGCCAGACCCTCGACGTAGCGAACCGGCTTGATCTCGAGGTGGAAGCCATTTCAGCCAGAAGCGGTTCCGACGGCTTGTTGGCGCTCGTCGGTGTCTATCCGGATGCTCGCGTAGGCGTCGCAGAGCCGACGCCTACTGAGCGAGGAAAGCTGGTGGAGGCCCTCGGTGACCGCGTGATGTTTGGGCCCGAAGCGCTTGAAGACCTGGCAGCCACGCCGGAATCGACTGTGGTCAACGGAACCGTCGGGGTTGCCGGACTTCCGGCGTCCGTCGCCGCTCTCGAGGCAGGAAATCGGTTGGCTCTCGCCAACAAGGAGAGTCTTGTCTCTGGCGGGGATGTAGTGCTGAGGGCGCTCGGTCGGGGCGGGGGCATGTTGCTGCCCGTTGATAGCGAGCACTCTGCAATCCATCAGTGTCTGGTGGGAGAGCCGGCCACGTCCGTGCGAAGATTGATCTTGTCCGCCTCGGGCGGCCCCTTTTGTGGGAGCGCTTTCGCCGAGATCGAGTCCGCGACTGTCGCTGAGGCACTGGACCATCCCACGTGGAAGATGGGCCCGAGAATATCGATCGATTCGGCCACACTCATGAACAAGGCATTCGAAGTGATAGAAGCTCACCACTTGTTCGGCATCGACTACGACCGGATCGATGTGGTCGTACATCCACAGAGCATCGTGCATTCACTCGTAGAGTTCGTCGATGGATCGCTCAAAGCCCATCTCGGGGAGCCCGATATGCGGGTGCCGATCCAGTATGCGATCACGGCGCCAGACCGTACAGCCGGCTCGCTACCGCCCTTCGACCTCATTGGAAGAACCCTGTCTTTCGAGAGTCCGAATCGAGAAGTGTTCCGCTGTCTCGATCTCGGCTATGCCGCTGGCCGAGACGGCGGGTCAGCTCCGGCGGTACTGAACGCCGCCGATGAGATCGCCGTTCTGTCTTTTCTGGAACGACGGATCGCTTTCGGTTCGATTCCCGAAATCGTGGAGCGCACTCTCGATGAGGTCGATCACCGTGCGCTTACCTCGGTGGAGGACGTCCTCGACATCGACACGGAAGCGCGCTCTGTTGCTCGAGATCTTGTCGGTAGGTCATGCTGAAGTATCGGCAAGTGGGCGATGCGACATGGGTCAACCTCCAGTACCGAATACTCGACTCACGCCCTTCACGCTGGGGAACCAATGCCCGAACTCCTTCCTCCTCTTGGAGATTGACGACTGAAACTGCAAAGGTGGCATCTCCAATCAAACTACTACGCGCCAACTCTCGGTAGCGTGGGTGCCTTCCGACGGAGCTAAATCAGATGATCGGTGGTCTTATCGTTCTCTTCGGCATCATTGCCATGGTGATGGTGCACGAGGGAGGCCACTTCCTCGCTGCAAAAACCACAGGCATGAAGGCAACGGAGTTCTACTTCGGTTTCGGACCAAGGCTGTGGTCTACCCGGCGTGGTGAGACCGAGTACGGGGTGAAGGCGATTCCTCTCGGCGGATACGTTCGAATCGTCGGCATGAATCCATACGAAGAGGTGGCACCCGAGGATGCGGGGCGCACCTATCGGGAGCAGCCTTACTGGGCCAAGTCCGTTGTGGTCCTCGCCGGCGTAGCCAGTCATTTCATTGTGGCCTTCCTCATCTTCTTCTTTGTTGCAACCTTCGTGGGATCCGACGAGGCCACGACCACGATCAACGTGGTCCAGGAGACGTTCGATGACGACTCGGTGACCCCCGCCGCGGCGGCAGGGATCGAGGCGGGGGATACGATTCTAAGGATCGCCGGATTCGAGGTCGAAACCTGGGGCGATATCGTTGATCAGATACGGGCCAATCCCGGCGAGACGGTCTCGATCAGAGTCGAGCGTGATACCGAAGAAGTCGTCCTGGCCGCGACCCTAGCTGCACTTGACGATGATGCCGGAGGCAAACGAGGCTTTCTTGGCGTAGAACCGGCCGCCCGCACCACGCGGCTCAACCCGATCGCGGCCCTGGTCGATTCTGGAGCTTCGCTGGGCCAAGCGGCGAGGACGTCGGTCGCCGGAATGTGGAGGCTGCTGTCAAGTTTGGGTGATCTGGTGCAGGCAACGATCACCGGTGATACCGAAACGATCGACGAGACTCGCCCCGCCAGCCCGATTGGTCTGGTGCGCATCGGGGCTCAGACTGCAGATTTTGGCATCGGGTTCACCCTCGAGCTCCTCGCCTTAGTCAACATCTTCGTGGGGTTGTTCAATCTCATCCCGATGTATCCACTGGACGGCGGACATTTCGCCGTCGCCAGTTACGAGAAGATCCGGGGTAAGGAGGCAGATGTGGCCAAACTGGCACCGATTGCGGCGGTCGTTGTCATCTTCATGGTGCTGCTCGGAGTGCTGGCGATCTATCTGGACATCACCAACCCTTTCACTCTCTGATGATCGAGCGTAAGCGGACTGAGCAGATACTCCTCGGTGACGTCGCCATTGGCGGCGAAGCCCTTGTCTCGGTGCAGTCGATGACGACGACAAGAACCTCTGACGTCGACGCCACACTGGTCCAGGTCTATGCCCTTCGGGGTGCGGGCGCTGACATCGTGCGCATCACATGCAACGACATCGGCGCAGCGCAGGGACTCGCTGAGATCGTGCCCCGGTCCCCGGTCCCGATCGTGGCAGACATCCACTTTCAGTATCGGCTGGCGCTTGCCGCGCTCGAAGCTGGAGTCGATGGCCTCCGTCTCAATCCGGGCAACATTCGCAAGGCCGACCACATCAAGGCGGTGGCTTCAGCAGCTGCAGATCGCGGCGTCCCTATCCGCATCGGCGTAAACGCCGGCTCCCTTGACAAGGACCTGTTAAACCGATACGGCTCGGCGACGCCACAGGCGCTGGTGGAGTCTGCTCTCGCCGAGGTGCGCCTGTTCGAGGCCGCCGATTTCACAGATATCAAGATATCGGTCAAGCACAGCCACGTGCCATCGATGGTCGAGTCATACCGCCTCCTTTCCGACTCGGTCGACTACCCGCTCCACCTTGGGGTCACGGAAGCTGGCCCTCCCCCCGCCGGGATAATGAAATCGGTCGCCGGTATCGCCACGCTCCTGCTCGAAGGAATCGGTGATACGATCCGTTTCTCTCTCACCGCCGATCCCGTCGAGGAGGCCGAGGCCGGTCGGCGGCTGCTTGAGCAGTTGGGTCTGCGGGAACGGTCCGGGCTTGATCTGGTCGCGTGTCCGTCGTGTGGCCGGGCCGAAGTCGATGTTGTGGCCGTCGTCACCAAGGCTCAGCGAGCCCTCGTAGCCGAGAATCTTCCGATCCAGGTAGCGATCATGGGCTGCGTCGTAAACGGCCCTGGAGAAGCACGCGAGGCCGATATTGGCATCGCTGCCGGCAAGGGGAAGGGACATCTGTTCATCAAGGGTCAAGTCGTGAGGGTGGTGCCCGAAGCCGACATGGTGGAAGCGCTCGTCGACGAGGCGCGCAAACTGGCCGACGAGGGCTTCGAAGCACGGCTTGCCGCCGCCGATGCCGCCGCCGAGAAACTCGCCGGCGAGACCGCCGCCGAACTGTTGGTGGCTCAGGGCGACGTCAATCAGACCCAGGAGAGAAAGGAGCGCGTCGCCGAGGTAGCGAAAGCGGAGTAGCCAGTACTCAGTACCAGAATACGGTGAACGCGCTACTGGAAACTTGCTACCGATCAGCAGCGGGAACCTCGTGACTATTCTCCCGCTCCTATGCGCTGGTCCCGCGCCTTCATTCCCACGCTGCGCGATGATCCTGCCGACGCCGAGGCGGTCAATCATCGTCTGCTGGTACGTGGCGGGTTTATTCGACGCCTCATGGCCGGTTCTTGGTCGCTCCTTCCTCTCGGAATGCGAGTGACCAAGAGGATCGAGCAGATCATCAGCGAGGAGATCGACGAGATCGGCGGCCAAGAAGTGCTGCTCCCGGTAGTTCACCCCGGTGAGATCTGGAAGAAGACCGGTCGGTGGGACGATGTGGAGGGCATTCTTATCAAGTTCACCGACCGGCGAGACACGGATCTTCTTCTTGCGATGACTCACGAAGAGATCTTCAGCACGATCGCTACGGAGCTCACCTCCTATCGCCAGTTGCCTCAGCTCTGGTACCACCTCCAGACCAAATTCCGTGACGAGAAGCGGTCCAAGGGCGGTCTGTTGCGCGTTCGCGAGTTCACAATGAAGGACTCGTACACCTTCGACATCGACGAAGCAGGTCTTGGTGTTCAATTCGACCGGCATTACGGCGCCTACAAGAAGATATTCTCCCGGTTCGGCATGAAGGCGATACCTGTGCATGCTTCTAGTGGCTGGATGGGTGGATCGGAGTCGGTTGAATTCATGGTCGAATCCGAGGCCGGCGAGGACGACATCGCCTATTGCCCTGCCTGCGAGTACGCGGCCAACACGGAAACGGCGACCAGCCGTCTTGCCCCTATGGAGGATGAGCCATGGGACGGAGATGCTGAGCGGTTCGCTACGCCTGGTATCAAGACAATCTCCGACTTGGCAGAGACTTTCGACTTTGCGCCGGAGAATCGGCAGGTCAAGAGCCTTCTCTACATGATTGGCGATGATCCGGTACTGCTCTTGTTACGTGGCGACCATGAGCTCATGGAGCAGAAGTTGATCGACGCTCTGGAGACATTCGAGGCGCGACCGGCAAACGAAGATGAGATCGTGGCTGCACTGGGCGCCCACGCTGGCAGTCTCGGGGCCGTCGGCCTCGAGGGATTTCGGATCATCGCCGACCCTGCACTGCAGGCACGGACCAACATGACCACCGGCGCCAACGTCGATGGATGGCATCTGCGCGGTGTCGACGTCGAGCGTGATATCGCGGTCGATACCTGGCTCGATTTGAAGCTCGTGACCGGGGGAGAGGGATGCCCTGAGTGCGGCGAGCCGCTCGAAGTGAAGCGGGCGATCGAAGTTGGTCATATCTTCAAGCTTGGAACGAAGTTCAGTGAAGCGCTGGGAATATCAGTCACCGACGAGAAGGGTGATGATCGTGTCGTGTGGATGGGGTCTTATGGCATAGGTGTCGGCCGCAGTATGGCGGCCATTGTCGAGTCCTCATTTGACGAGTCAGGAATCGTGTGGCCGATCTCAGTCGCTCCCTACGAAGCAGTGATCACCGTCGTCAAGATGGACGATGGCGCCACTGTGGCGACGGCGAACACTCTGTATGAGGACCTTCGGTCAGAGGGGGTCGATGTGATCATCGACGATCGGGAAGAACGCGTCGGCGTGAAGTTCGCCGACGTCGAACTCATCGGGATTCCGTACCGGATCACGGTCGGCCCCCGCGGTATCTCCGACGGGACGGTTGAGGTGCTGGGTCGGTCCGCCGGCGTGGACGAATCGATTCTAATCTCAGATGCAGCCGCCTCGGTCGCGGCGAGGATCCGACGGGATCGGGGAGAGTAGGTCTCCGACGGAGTAGAGGCGGTCTCCGCGGTAGAAGTCGCTGGTATACTAGCGGCCTAATCTAGGACGCTGTTGGAAGTGGGCGCCCGTGCCCGCTTCTTTTTATGAGGAGATGGCAATGGTGACCGCAACGGGCGGACCCAGAGGCGATGTTGCCGATCGGCTCTGGGAATCCCTGGAGTCCTATCTGAAGTTGGAGGGCGTGGAACTCGACGACCTCGAGGTGCGTGGCAGAGGACGCGGACGCATGGTGCGCATAAGCGTCGATGCCCTCGGAGGTATCGGTGTGGGCCGGCTCGCCGAGTTGTCGCGTGAAATGTCGCGTTTACTCGACGACACCGAGCCGGTGAGCGGCGCTTACACGCTCGAAGTGACGTCGCCTGGCTTGGAGCGCTTGCTGCGTCGCCCGAGTCATTTCGAAAAGGCAATTGGCCGCGAAGTCGACGTCAAGACCAACGAAGAGATCGACGGTTCGAAGCGCCATTGTGGCATTCTGGAGGGTATCGGTGAAGAGCATCTCCGCCTTGTCATGGATGGCGATACTCGAACCATCCCGCTGCGGTTGGTCGCACAGGCGCGGACGATCTTTCGGTGGGAGAAATCTCCTAAGCCGGGGGGCAAGCGAGGGAAGCGGTGAACGAGAACTTCATGGAGGAACTCGACCTTCTCGAACGTGAAAAGGGTGTGTCGAAGGAGACGATCCTCGATGCTCTTGCCAATGCCATGGTGGCGGCTTACAAGCGGAGTCCCGGAGCGGCTGAGGAAGCCCGGGTGACCATCGACACCGATACAGGCGAGATGATCGTCTACGGACAAGAGCTCGATGAGGACGGCAACGTGGTGCGGGAGTGGGAGGACACTCCGAACGACTTTGGCCGCATTGCGGCCCAGACCGCTAAGCAAGTGATCGTGCAGCGATTGCGAGACGCCAAGCGGTCTCAGGTCTTTGACATCTATCAGGGCCGCGAGGGCGACCTGGTGACGGGGATCGTCCAACAGTCCGATCACCGAACCGTGATGCTCGATCTCGGCAATGCCGAAGCCGTGATGCCATCGGGCGAGAAGATCCCTTACGAGAGGCTGGAGCGCGGCGCCAGAGTGAAGGCTCTCATTGTGGAGGTACGCGAGGAGTCGAAAGGCGCGCCTATTGTTGCGAGCCGAAGCCATCCAGACTTTATTCGGAGGCTGTTTGAACTCGAGGTTCCCGAACTCGTCGAGGGAACGATTGAGATAAAGGCAATCGCCCGCGATGCAGGCCACCGCACCAAGATTGCGGTCGCGTCCTATGATCAGAACGTCGATCCGGTTGGGGCGTGCGTCGGCGCCAGGGGGAGCAGGGTACGCCAGGTGGTCAACGAATTGCGGGGGGAGAAGGTGGACATCGTGCCCTGGCGGGAGAACACGTCAGAGTTCATCTCTGATGCTTTGAGCCCTGCCAAGGTTCGTCAGGTGATTCTCGACGAGGAGGAGATGGAGGCGGTCGTGATTGTTCCCGATCGTGAACTCTCGCTCGCAATCGGCAAAGAGGGCCAGAACGCACGTCTGGCCGCACGTTTGTCGGGCTATCGAATCGATATCTGCTCGGAGACCGAGCACGCCACCGGCACCGCGCCCTCAGGCGGCGGCGGGGCGCTACAGCCATCAGGTGATGAGGTGGAAAGCGTCGAGGAAGCTGTCGAGGAAGCCGAGACTGAGCCTGCAGAAGGTGACCCGCCCACCGAGGTGTAGCCGTCCCGTGGCACAATGACGGCGTAGGGAGTGATGTTTGCGCGTCTATGAACTAGCCAGAGAACTCGACGTCGAGTCCAAGGAGTTGATGGCGCGCGCCCAGGACCTTGATATCGAAGTGAAGACGGCTTCGTCGGGACTCTCCGACGAGGACGTCGGACTCCTCAAGTTGTCTTATGCCGAGGAGCGCGGTCCGGCGGTTCTTCCTGCCGCTGAGCAGGAAGAACCGCCGGAGAGGGCAGAAGAGGTCGCTGAAGTTTCCGACGCCGGGACCACCGGTGATGAGGCTTGGGATGATGAGGCCGAATCCGAGGAGTGGCGCCGTTACGCCATCACCGTGACGGAAGGTATCACCGTTCAAGAGTTCGCCGAACTGATGCGCCGACCAGTCGGAATAGTCGTTCGGGAATTGGTCACTCGCGGACAGATGGCCGGCGCCACCCAGCCGGTACCGACCCACCTCCTCGGTGTCGTGGGAGAGGCGCTCGGTTGCGACGTCGAGGTGGAGGTTCTTGAGGTCACCGAGGAGGTGGTGCAGCCAATTGTTCGCGCCAAGCGGGTGTTCGATGACGATCTGGACGATCTGGAGCTCCGACCTCCCGTGGTGACGGTCATGGGCCACGTTGATCACGGCAAGACACAGCTACTCGACTCGATCCGCAAAGCCAACGTCATCGAGGGTGAGGCTGGTGGCATCACTCAACACATCGGTGCCTATCAAGCTCAGATTGGAGATCGCAAGATCACGTTCATCGACACTCCGGGCCACGAGGCGTTTACGACGCTGCGCGCACGTGGTGCCGAGGTGACCGATATTGTCGTCCTCGTTGTGGCTGCCGACGACGGGGTAATGCCTCAAACGGTCGAGGCGATCAACCATGCCAAGGCGGCGAATGTCCCGATCGTCATAGCCATCAACAAGATCGACCTCGAAGTCGCTAACCCTCATTCGGTGCGAGCCCAACTCACTGAGCATGGACTGGTAGTCGAGGACCTTGGAGGTCAGGTCGTGAGCGCCGAGGTGTCGGCGCTCACCGGTACCGGGATCGACCAGCTGCTCGAGTACATCGATCTCATCGCAGAACTCGAAGAGTTCAGTGCCAATCCTTTTGTCCCCGCTGTGGGGACAGTGATCGAGGCTCAGCTCGATCAGGGACGCGGCCCCGTTGCCACCGTCATCGTTGAGCGTGGCACATTGCGTCGAGGCGACGCTCTCATTGCCGGTCCGGTGGCGGGGAGGGTTCGCGCCATGTTCGACGAGAGGGGTGAGCAGATCCAGGAAGCACTACCCAGCTCACCGGTGCTGACCATGGGATGGGATGAGGTACCCCAGGCTGGTGACTACTTCGAGGTTGTCTCCAACGACCGAGAGGCCCGCGCGATGGCAGCCGACCGCGCCGACGAGGCTCGCAGCGAGGAAATGGTGGTGCCGACCGCCGCGGAGCGTCTAACCAACCTTCTGGAGAAGCTCAGAACCGCCGAGCATGCGGAACTTCCGATAATCGTGAAGGCGGATGCCCACGGTTCGCTCGAGGCCATTCGTGATGCGGTCGCCAAGGTTCAGCGGGAGGATGGGCGGGTGACGATCGTACACGCCGCGATTGGGGGCATCACCGAGAACGACATCGTTCTTGCCGAAGCTACCGATTCTCTGATCTTCGGTTTCAGTGTGCGTCCCGATGCCAAGGCGAGACGGGCGGCAGAGGAGGCCGGCATCGAGGTAAGGACCTATCGGATTATCTATGAACTCCTCGACGATGTCGAGGCGATACTCGTTGGGCGGTTGTCACCTGAAGAGATCGAGCAACTGCTCGGGTCCGCCGAGGTGCGCGAGACGTTCCGTGCCCCGCGTTTCGGGACCGTCGCCGGTTCGTATGTGACCGAAGGAGAGATCAACCGGGGGGCACGGGTTCGACTGGTGCGTGACGGCGTTGTCGTTTATGACGGCACGATCGGATCGCTGCGTCGTTTTAGGGACGATGTGCGCACGGTCGCCACCGGATTCGAATGCGGGATCGGTCTCGACAACTTCCGCGACATCAAACAGGGCGACGTGTTGGAGTCGTATCAGGTGCGAGAGGTCGCCAGGACCTAGTTCAGCGATGTACCCAATCAGCAGCTCCCGGTGGGCTCGCCACTAGGGTGGCCACACGATGCATGTTGCCGGTCTCCGCATCGAACTTCGGCTCCCGGCCTGTTCCTCCCTTAAGGAGAAGCGACGCCGTCTTCGTCCGTTGCTGGGTTACCTTCGGCGCCGCATGGAGTTGTCAGCATCCGAAGTCAGCCAGCACGATCTTTGGCAACTTACCACCATTGGCATCGCCGTCGTCGCCCCGCAAGCCGGCCGCCTCGACGAGATCATCGAAAGAATCCGAGCTTGGGCCCTCGATCTCGACGAAGCAGAACTGGTCGAATTCGACATTGACCATCTGGAGATGCAGTGAGTAGAGGAGGTTCACGGATTCGTCGGGTGAATGAGTCGTTGCGCGAAGTGGTTGCCGACGAGTTGCTTCGGCTTAAGGATCCTGGACTCGGCTTCGTCACGATCACCGGCGTGGCGGTCAGCCCAGACTTGCGCACTGCTCGCGTTTACTACTCGGTGCTGGGCAATGACGCAGACAAGGAGTCGACGCAATCTGCCTTGGACCGTGCTGCGCCACGTATCCAGGGGGTAGTGGGGCGCGAGGTGCGGCTCAAATACAATCCCCGGCTCACTTTTGTATTCGATGAGTCGGTTGAGCAAGGCTTACGCATGGAGAAGCTGCTCCACGACATCGCTGAGGCCGACGATGACATCTGAAGCCATGGACGCCGCCATCCGGGCGGTCTCGTCAGCACGCTCGCTGGCCATCACCTGTCAC
>PVBE012789869.1_pt1 | contig 15925 bp, 12 predicted proteins | sample 1631181 | NCBI WGS metagenome assembly PVBE01 (sample SAMN08397723, study PRJNA350692) | Marine metagenome, whole genome shotgun sequencing project. | isolation source: water | place: Pacific Ocean | collected 2012-04
AGTTTCCCGAAGGACACTTCGATGGCTTGAGGGCTCCGAGTTGCTGGACCTGCCATCGTGGATCCGTCGCACCGGAAATCAATCCGGACGATGAGACGCTCTCAGCGCTTCGCCCGAACCCTCCCGCCATTCCCGAGCCCGATCCCTTCTCGACGGAAGCCCGTCCGGCGGGTGAAGTCTACGAAAACATCCAGCAGTACACCGAAGTGCCCGCCAATCAGCTGCGGTCCGTGATGCAGGCCTACAGCACGTCGCTCGGTGTCGGCTGCGACCATTGTCATGAGGTTGGCGACTGGGCCAGCGACGAAATCTATACGAAGACGGTCGCCCGCCGAATGTTTGTGATCCTGGCAGGCATCGAGGAACAGTTCTTCGACGGGCGGCAGGTCTTGAGCTGCTGGACCTGCCACCGTGGCCAGGAAGGCACTCCCCGAATCATGCCGCCACCCGACTTGCTGCCGCCGGAATGAGCGGCGGCAGCGCTGGGAAGAATAGGGACAGTCCTGTCCCCATTTTCCCCTCTCTTTGGATCTGAACGACCAGGTCCGCGCTTCGCTTTGCGAAAGGCGCCGGCTTCTGGCAGACTGGGTCGGTGACCCGTAACGACGTTCTTCGCCGCCTTCGATACGCCTTTGACTTCAGCGATAGCCGTGTCATTGGCCTGTTTGAACTGGGGGGACGTGCGGTCAGCGGTGACCAGATCAGGGCCTGGATGAAGAAAGAGGAGGAGCCGAGCTTCCAGGCCCTCAGCCGCAAGGATCTTGCGGCGTTCCTGGACGGTTTGATCGCTGATCGTCGGGGGAAGCGCGAAGGCGCAGCGCCGGCAGCCCCGGTTGCCCTGACCAACAATGTGGTTCTTCGGAAGCTCAGGATTGCGTTAAGTTTCCAGGAAGCCGACATGCTTGAGATCATGTCCCTGACCGACATGCCGATAAGTCGCGCGGAGTTGAGTGCACTTTTTCGCAGGACGGATCATAGAAACTACAAGGAATGTCAGGACCAGTTGTTGCGCAACTTCCTGACAGGCCTGCAGTACAAGTTTCGCGGCAAGCCGGATCAGGTTTCGGCCGAGGACTGAGGATGGCTATCTCGTCGACTCTGTACCGGTTTCAAATCGAACTGTCTGACATCGACAGAGGTGTCTACGAAAGTCTCGACTGGCGCGTTGCCTGTCACCCCTCCGAGGACAGCGAGCGAATGGTCGTGAGAGTTCTAGCGCGGGCGATCGCACACGAGGAGGGGCTCGACTTTGGTCGGGGACTTCGGACACCCGAGGATCCGGCACCTTGGACGCGGTCCGGCACCGGGGACGTTGCTCTGTGGATCGATGTGGGTATGCCCACGGCAGCGCGCTTACATCGCGCGAGCAAGCGCGCCGATCGCGTCATGGTCTTCACCCACAAGTCTGAATCGTCGCTTCGCAAAGAATGGTCGTCCCGTGCGATTCACACCGCAGATGGCATCGAAGTTGTGCGGTTGCCGGCGGCACTGATTGGCGAACTGGCCTCGCGGCTTGACCGCGACGTTCACTGGTATCTGACCCTGCAAGAGGGGGGGATGTCCGTTGCTGAAGGTGAAGACAGTCTGGACGGGACGCTTGAGCGGTTGTCGCTGGCAACCTTCCTTGCGGCGTAACGCTGCCCGACCTATTCGGTCAAGTCTGTTTCTGTAACGTCCAGGATGTCCGACGCGATCCAGTTTTGCAGATCTTCAACCAGACCCCACAGCAGGCCATCAAACTCTTGCGACGAGGCTTCACGTTTCTTCGGATCCGAAACGCCATCCGCGGTCCTTCGCCATGGCCACAATGAATTCAGCGGCCAACATTCCAGTACCGCTGTTGAGAATGTTCGAACCGGATGGTGGACTCCTCTGACTGGATACTGATGACCAGGAACCAGGCCTTCCTTGACCTTGAAGTTGCGCACGAGGACGAGGAGGAAATGCCCGAGCCCGGGCCACTGTGGACGGATGATTTCAGCAGTGTCTTTGAAGTTGTCGAGTTCAACGACTGACGACATCACCTTCCAGCGCTGCGCAGCGGTCACCCTCGCCCGACATAAGGCATCTTCGTTGCCATCACGGTCATGAACTGGACGTTGGCGTCGAGCGGTAGACCCGCCATGTATACCACGGCGCGGGCGACGTCATCCACGGCCATCCGGGGCTCGACGGCAACGGTTCCATTCGCTTGCGAAACACCCTCGTTCATCACCTCGGTCATCTCCGTGGCGGCGTTGCCGATGTCGATCTGACCGCAGGCGATGTCGTACCTGCGCCCGTCCAGGGACGTGGACTTTGTAAGGCCGGTGATCGCGTGCTTGGTCGCCGTGTATGGCGCCGAGTCGGGCCGGGGGGCGTGAGCGGATATGGATCCGTTGTTGATGATGCGCCCGCCACGGGGGGCCTGGTTCTTCATAACCCTGAAAGCTTCCTGCGTGCACAGGAAGGCACCGGTCAGGTTTGTGTCCACAACGGCTTTCCACTGCTCGTAGGTCAGTTCCTCCAGGGGGATTGCAGGCGCACCGACGCCCGCGTTGTTGAACAACACATCCAGCCGCCCGAAGGCCTCCTTCGTCCGGTCGAACAGCGCCCGGACCGAGTCCGGGTTTGAGACGTCGGTGGGAGCAGCCAGCGCTCTCTCTCCGGCACCGGCTTCGGAACCCGTCGCCTCCAGCGGTTCCGGCCGGCGGCCTGCCATGACAACCGAGTATCCTTCCCGTAGCAGCGCGAGTGCAGTCCGCCTGCCGATTCCGGATCCCGCCCCCGTAACGATGGCAACCTTTCGAGTTGAATTCAATGATCCTACCTCCTGCACAGGTCACAAGCCTCGTGCTGTGGTGTCTATCCTCAAGACGGTATTCCAGTTGCGTCCCGTGCCCCGAGTGCCAAGTACCTTTTCGATTAGTTTCGTCGTCAAACGCGACCGGCCAATACCATCTGGATAGGTGATGTAGGCCTGTCGACCTATCGAGCGAACTATCTCGCGGCCCTTGATCTCTTTCTGGAGTGCCATCACCCTTGAGTGATCCGGCGCCGCCTTCAGAAACATGACCACGAAATGACTCGGGTCGCGCTGGGCCTCCACCCGGAGAGGATTGTCGGTAACTAGCTCTCTCCAGTCGTTGCCGGTACGAACAAGGAAATCCGTCTTAAGCCCGAGCCGTCGCTGTGTCGCTTCTTCGAGCATGCTCTCCAAACCGGCAGGTTGATCGACGTCACTTCGAAAGACCAGGTTGCCGCTTTGAAGCAGCGACCGCACGTCCTTCATTCCCATGTCGGTAAGGAGGTCACGCAATTCGGCCATCCCAACCTTGTTGCGACCAGCGACGTTCACCGCACGAAGCAGTCCGACGTGAATCGTCATCGGAGTTCTTTCCTTGTCTGCCCAACTGATCACGATTGAGCTGTGGCGGCGGCAACCGATTGCCGACAAGATGTTCTTGCAGCCGTTGTCAGTTCCAATCGGTTGTCAGGCTCAACTCTTCGTCGATCCGTTCAGCCAGGAACAGCGGGCCCTATGATATCGTACCCTCTCTTTTTAACAACCCACCGCGGGCGGACGGAAACGAGACGCCGGGGACACGAGCAACGCTGTAAGGCCCTCGGCTCCGGCACCCACCGAAGCGCCCCGCAGGACACCCAAAGCGGGCCCGGAGATTCCCGTTGCGGGATACAGACTGGAGGAATAGACGTGCGTACACTGGAAAGAATGTTCCTGCTGATGGGCGGCCTGCTTCTCACCGCCTGTGTCGCCCCCGAGGCGATCGAGTATCCCAGGGAGATGGACATGACCACCTGGTCGATCGTAGCGGTCGATCCGGAGACGGGCGACGTGGGCGTGGCGGTGTCTTCCTGCGTCGCGAGCTTTGGCGATGCTGTGGCGGCGCTGGTGCCTGGAAAGGGCGCGGCTGCCACTCAGGCAGGCTTCAACATCGACAACCGGAACCGGGTGTTCGAGGCGATTAAGGAGGGGCTCACCGCCGAAGAGGTGATCGCTCGTGTGACGGACCCCGAGTGGGACAGCGAGCTCGAGCGCCGACAGTACGGAGTGGTCACTATTGACGACGGTTTTGTGCGTACTGCCGGTTACACCACGCCCCTCCGGCAGGGGCTGATCGTCGGCGAGGAAGGCGTCGCCCGCTACGCCGGCGTGATGGCCGACCCGAGCCGAGGCGTGAGCGCACAGGGGAACACCCTGGCCAGCTCGCAGGTGGTCCAGGGGCCCCTGGATGCCTACCGTCGGGACGATCCGGCGGGCTTCAATACCCTGCCCGACCGGCTCATACGAGCTCTCGAGGCCGGATCGATCGCCGGTGGTGACGTCCGCTGCAATAACGGGAACGTGCGGCAGACCACATCCATGGCAGCGATCCTCGTCGCACGCGGTGGGGACGAGCCCTACGCCACCGAGAACATCGGCATGACGGACGCGGGTACCGACGCCGCACCCTGGCTCGCGCTATCCGTGCGTACAGACCGTGGGGCGGAAAACCCGCTGTTGGAGCTCCGCCGCCAGTACGACGAGTGGCGACGGACAGTACCCAAGTATTGACGACCTCGCGGGCAACCGGAACCAGGCGGGCGCCTATTACTTCCCCTACGCACAGGAGCCTCTGGACGATAAAGATGGGTCAGTGTATGGCGATTTCAGGGGCGGCAGCAAGAGAAATTCGGATTGGCACGCACTACCTGGAGACCTCGAACCGGAGTCTGGTGCCGCAGCCTGAACATGCGCTGGTATAATCACTAGATTCACATTACCGAGGTGTATGCAGTGAGCCAACCAGAAGAAGATTTCGCGGCGATGTTCGAGGCGTCGGTCGGGGCCAAGCGGTTCGACCGGGGTCAGACCGTCGATGGCACGATCGTGGCCATCGGCGACGAGGTGCCCCTTGTCAGCGTGGGCGGCAAGAGCGAGGCCCAGATCAATGTCGCGGAACTGAAGGACGCCGACGGCAACCTGGAAGTCGCCGTTGACGATGTCATACAGGCCATAGTGGTCTCTACGAGCAGCGGCCTCACGCTGTCGCGCAGGGGCGTGCGCAACGCCGCCACACAGCGCGAGATAGAAGACGCATTCCAGGACGACATCGCCATAGAAGGGAAGGTCGAGCGTACGATAAAGGGCGGCTACGAAGTGCGCATCGCCCGGGAGCGCGCGTTCTGCCCGCTGTCTCAAATCGACATCACCCGGACGGACGATCCGGCAGTCCACGAGGGGGAGGTCTACAGCTTCCGCGTCATCGAGTACAAGGAAGGCGGCAGGAACATCGTGGTATCGAGGCGCAAACAACTCGAAGCGGAGCAACGCGTTGTGGCCGCCGAGATTCGCAAGTCCATCGTGGCTGGCGCAGTGCTCACTGGAAGGGTCGTCTCGGTGCCCAAATTCGGTGCGTTCGTGGATCTGGGTGGCGGCATCCAGGGCCTGCTGCATGTGTCCGAGATGAGCTGGTCGCGCGTGAGCAGTCCCGAGGCCGTTGTGGCGGTCGGCGACCAGATCACCGTCCAGGTGCTGCGCGTGGATGCCGACGACGACAGGATCTCGCTCGGACTGAAACAGCTCCAGGCTGATCCGTGGGCGGGTGTGACGACCAGCTACGAAGTAGGCCAGGTGCGTACGGGTCGCGTCACCCGCGTGGTGGAGTTCGGTGCTTTCGTGGAGCTGGAGCCAGGAATCGAGGCGCTGGCACACTCCTCGACATTTGCCCCGACAGGGCGAGCCGGCGGGTGGACCGAGTCCATCGCTGTGGGCACCGACGCCGCATTCGAGATCTTGAACATCGACCCCGAGAAGAAGCGCATGGGTATCGCACTGGTAGAGGAAGGTTCCACCCGCGCGGAAGGCGCCCAGACACCGCAGGGTGGCATCGAGCCGGGTTCGATCCTGACCGGCAAGGTGGAGCGGCATGAGCAGTTCGGCGTATTCGTGTTCCTGGCGCCGGGCAAGACCGGACTCGTGCCGATTGCGGAAACCGGTGTGGACCGCGACCAGGACATGCTGAAGGCATTTCCGCTGGGCAGCGAGGTTGAGGTGATGGTCCTCGAGGTTGATCCGGCAGGCCGTCGGATTCGCCTCAGCAAGAAGGCGGTAGCCGATCAGCGAGACAAAGCAGAACTGCGCGAGTACGCGGATCGTCAAGATGCCGACACACCGGCATCGTTTGGATCACTGGCCGACAAACTAAAAGGGGCGCTCGGCGATCATTAGGAACCACCGCGGAGTTACTCTTGAGCGGGCCCTAAGCCCAGCCGCGCGATTCGAAACTTTCCTTGCCGACACATCTGGACTCGAAGAGAACGCGATGACACGTGCGCCCCGGAACACCGCGCACCTTGCTTGTTAGTACATCTGGTAACAAGAATGACATCGAAGCAAGTCACAGTCAGTGGGGAAGGCCTCTCACTGGATGATATCGTCGCCGTATCGCGGCGGCATGCGGACGCAAAGATCAGTGAGTCCCTCGACGTCGGCGCCCGCGTCCTTGCCTCCGAAGACTTTGTCAGAAGAGCAGTCGCTTCCGGAGTCGCCATTTATGGCGTGACGACAGGGGTCGGCGCGAATGCCACACAGGCCATCCCCCGGGAAGAAGTCGAGGCCATGCAGGAGAATTTGCTCTGGCTGCTTAAAGCCGGGAGCGGGGAACGCATCGGTTCCGACGCCGTGCGAGCGGGGATGCTCTTGCGCTTGAATTCCCTCCTGCGTGGGGTCTCGGGCATACGCATGGATCTTCTCCGACGACTGGAGACCTTCCTGAACGAAGATGTGGTCCCTCATGTTCTCGAACACGGGTCCATTGGCGCCAGCGGTGATCTGGTCCCGCTGGCCTATGTGACCGGTGCACTGATTGGCCTGGACAATGACTTCCGCGTAGATCTCAGGGGAGAGGAAATGGGTGCGGTCGAAGCCCTCGCCCAGCTGGGTCTGGATCGCGAGCGTCTTCGTGCAAAGGAGGGGCTGGCCCTCATAAACGGGAACTCCATGATGACCGGACTCGCGGCGCTGTGTGTGGCGGATACAAAGGATCTGCTTTTACTCGCCCACGGCGTGCACGCCCTTGCCGTCCAGGCGCTTTGTGGTTCGGAAGCCTCTTTTGCCCCCTTCATCCACGAGCACAAACCGCATCCGGGTCAACTGCGCAGTGCGGCCTGGATGCGCGCACTCCTGGCCGCGTCCCGGATGACAACCGAGGGCGTGAAGGGGCACTACGCCCAGCCTGACAATGCCCTCATCCAGGATCGTTACTCGCTTCGCTGCCTCCCGCAGTTTATGGCGCCTCTGCTCGAAGGCATCGCACATATCGAGGGACAAATAGAAATCGAAGCCAACTGCGCAAACGATAATCCTCTCTTCGACGTAGAAACAGGAACCACCTACAACGGGGGCAACTTCCTCGGACAGGTCGTGGGTGTGGGCATGGACCAACTGCGCTTCTACATCGGCCTCATGGCCAAGCACCTGGACACTCAGCTCTCCCTGTTGATGTCGCCTGAATTCAGCAACGGGCTTCCGATGTCCCTCAGCGGAGATCCGAACCGCACATGGAATATGGGACTCAAGGGGCTGCAGGTACTGGGAAATTCCATGATGCCCATCCTGACGTTCATGGGCAATACGATGACCGACCGCTTCCCGACGCATGCCGAACAGTTCAATCAAAATGTGAACAGCCAGGGTTATGGTGCGGCAAACCTCGGCCGAAGGTCCGTCGAAACAGCCCAACAGTACATGGCTGTCGCCCTCCTGGTGAGCACACAGGCAGTCGACCTGCGTACGCGCGTCCTGACGGGACAATGCGACGCCCGGGTCTGCCTGTCCCCCGGGTGTACGCCGCTCTATGAAGTTACAAAGGAAATTCTTTCCTGTCCGACCAACAAGGAGACCCCGCTGTTGCCCACCGACGACGCACAGCATGTGGATGCATACGTCAAAGCACTGGTACAGGACATCAAAGAGGACGGGCGTCTCGTCGCGACGCTCACGTCATTGCAGGACGTCAGGTAGATCCGTTGTGTTCGCTCCGCTCGGTAACCGCCCGAACCAGCAGTTTTCTACACGAAGAGACGTCCCGACACGGAAGTGTGAAGGTGACGGCAATTCGGCTCACCTCGATGTACTCCGCATAAGTTAGGGGTCGTTTCTCTGGAGTGTTTCGGGGGTGTGGTGGGTCCCCTGGACGTTGCCCTACCAGTTGAAACGGATCGATGCGCTGATACTCCGCCCATCCCGTGCCCGCGTCGGCCTGCCGAAAAACGGTGAGGTCATCACGCCGCTGAAGCTCTGGAAATTGACATTGTTCAGCAGGTTTCGGGCACGCGCGGAAATCGTCATCCGGACTCCGGTTCGCTGCCCATAATAGCCGCCGCCGGCCACCGGACCGCTCGTTGCGCCTTCTCGAAGCTCGATGCGATCGGAACGAAGCTGAACGGACTTGGAGAAGTCCATGCCCATTTCGAAGAAGCCCGGGCCGGTCAGTGAGTTTCTGGGGACTCCTGACGGTCGGTCGTTCGTGTTCGTGTCCCGGTTGTCGTCCTCACCCGTCCGGAGCGAGTACGGGTTGCCGCTGTTCCACGTCACCCCAGTGTTGGCGTTGATGTTCCAGGGCAGCCTCAGGTTGAACGATGAACTGAACCGGCGCCGGGCACCGAAACGGCCCCACTCGGAAGCCAGATCGTAGTTATCGGCCGGGAGGCTGAAGGTCCCACCGAAAGTGTCGCTGTAGTTCGAGCTGTGAGTGTAGCTGCCGTTGATATTCACGAAGCTGAAACGCCTCCGCCAACCGAGACGAAAGTTGTGGTTCTTCGAAGTTCCGGTCGACTCCAGCAGGATGAGGTTGCCGCGGGTCGGGTCGGACACAAGTCGTGCTGTCCTGATCCGAGGTACAGGACCGGGGCACCGAGGACGTGACATCCAGAGGCCCGTTGATGTTCCGGCTGCGGAACCGGTGAACACCACGGTCGAACTTGTAGGAACCGGTCACCGTCAAGCGACCGGGAAGCTCCGTCTCGATCGACACTTAAGAAATCCACGAATAGGGGGTCGCCAGGTCGTCGGCTGCACTGCGGATTGCAGAGGTCTGTCCGCGGACCTCTGCCTCGGATTCTCCCAGAAAAGGATTCGGGTACGTGGGATTCCGAATGATGAGTTCTTCCTGACCGGTTCCGTCAAACTGGATCAACTGCCGGTAGTCGCGCAGGCTGAGCCGGCCGTGAAAGATTCCGCTGCCTCCGCGCAGCACCGTCGACGACCCCAGGGAGTAGGCAAAGCCCAGGCGCGGAGCGAAGTTATTGGAATCGTTTACCTGCGTCTGGGTTTCGTAGCGCAGACCAAGACTGGTCGTCAGCCTCCGACTCAGCCGAAAATCGGTCTGGATGAAAGCGGAACTCTCGAACTTACTAACCACCAACTGCGGGTCGCCCTGCTTGACCGTATAGCGGATCGGCCGGCCTGCGGAGAAGGCACCCTCGCAGAAATCTTCACCGGGCTCCACTTCGTCGGGCGACAGGCATTCGAGCCGTGAAAAAGTGAACGTGCCGTTGTAGTTGGACCGTGCTTGCACATCCTCACGTTCGGTGATGCCCTGGAAACCGGCCCGTAGAGACATCGATTGTCCCGTGTACATCAGCAGGTTGCTGAACTCATAGTTGCGGATGTCGCTTACACCGTTGAAGACAGCGCCACCCCCACGGAATGCGTCGGAAACGATGATGTGAGCACCCGTGTTGACGGGCGTGTAGACCCGTGCCAGCCCGCCGACACGGAACTGGACCTCGTGGTTGAACCGGTTCGAAAGAACGGCGGTTTCCTTGATCTGGAAGTTGAAATCGTTGTCTTCGGTGTTGTAAGCCTGCTCGGGCAGGCCGAAGCCGCCGACACCGGCGTTCGTGCTCGTCTCGGTCCCGTAGGTATAGCTCGCGTTAACGACGTGGTTCTCCGATAGCTGTGCTGTGGCACGCAGAGTAAAGCCGCGCTCGACCTTCGGCTTAACGATGGCATCGTCGACCAGGCCGTCTGGCGTGATCGCCCGCAGGGTGTCGCCATCTTCGTTCGTGTTGTTCTTCAGACTGAACGTGAGGGTCAGCAGGTTGCGGATCAGGGGACCGCTGACGTTCGTCGAAAAGTTCCGCTGCTGGTAGGGCGGCCGGAACGATGCAAATGTGTTCCGTGCATCAAGGGACTCGTCGGCGAAGTTGAACGTGGTGTCTCCGTTGAACCGGCCCGTTCCGCCACGCGTGATGATCTCGGTACGTCCCCTGCTCTGGTTGCTCTGTTCCGCGGTGAACGCATTCTCGTTGATGCGGATCTCCTGGATCTCGTTCCGGTTCGGCATTCGGCCACCGCCGAAACCATCGATCACGACCCCGCCGCCACCGCCATGGGCCCCACGACCCCCACCCCCACCACTGCCCGCCGGACTTCGAAGATCACTCAGGTACTCTCTCAGCTCGTCCTCGTCCTCGGGCAGGTCGCTGTTCAGTTCTGCGAAGTCGGCCGCCGACAGAGATCCGGTGAGCGCAGTCCGTTGCGCCGGATTCAGGAACTTCAACGCAGCCAGAAAGAGTTGGTCTTCAAGCGCCCGAATGTCGGGTTCGATAGCCTCGGTGCTCCCGCCGTTGGCCTCGAGCATGCCGTCGAGGGCGAGAACATGGTCGTCGTAAACCGACTGGACCTGAGTCTCCTGGTCGAACGTCAGCGGAGGAGCACCGGCAGTGGCCAAAACCCGCCGCAGACCCTCGACCCCATCCTCGAGAAGCTTGCGCGCGGTCTGGGCACGCAACAACGCGCTCGTCTGGACCGGGGTCAGGATGTCGCCGGCCCGGCCCCGTACTTGCCCGGTGATGACGGCGCCCACCTGATTGTCGCCATGCGGCGCTTCGGCGACGATTGGTCGGAGCACCTCTTCCTGCTCCCGGGTGAGCGGCTCTTCCGTGTCCGCCAGGACCCCCCGTATGTCTTCGAGAACCTGGTCCGTCCGGGTGACTGGCGCCAGGGTCTCCTGAGCGAGCAAAAGGGCAGGAAGAGAGATCAATACCAGGACGAGGTTCAAGGCGATCTTCTGCATGAAAAGGCTCTGATCGATGTCTATCGCGTTCGGATCATTAGAGAGTGATACTGCGGCGGACCTCTACGGATCCGAGTACTTCTAATCGCGTTGGACGGTCCGACAACACACAGCAATTCCCGGTCTTACCAGACAGAGGACGGAAGCCCTGACAAAGGCACGATGCGGGAGTGCCTGCTTGAGGGTAGCGGAGGGTAGCCACGGGGTCAAGTACCGGTTGTATACCAGCCCCTTCAGAATCGTGCTGCGGTGGACTACCTGTTGACGCTACCGGCATCAACAGGAACACTTCTTCAGGCCGCTTCGAGCAATGGCCGTATCTTTTCTTCAAATTCATCCACCTTGAACGGCTTTTGCAGGTGTCCGTTTGCTCCCGCCGCCAGGGCGCGGGTAACGGCGAAACTATCAGCGCCCTCGGTCGTAACCAGAACGATGAGCGGGCGATCAACCATGTCACAGGTCGACTTCACAAACTGCAGACCGTTCATGTTCGGCATTACGATGTCGCACAGGACCAGGTCCACCTTCTGATCGTTCAAGGTATCGAGCCCCTTCTGACCATCCCCTGCCTGAAACACTTCGTCCAGATCCAGGCCGGTCGCACGCAGGCTTCTTTCGACCATCGTTCTCATCATTGGTGAATCATCAATGATGAGCGCCTTGTAGCTCATGTTCGCCTCCTCAAGTCTATGTCCATCCCCTGCCGGCACGCAGAAGCTGACCCCAAGTTGGACACCCTTGTATCAGCAGATAGTGTCGCCACGCACATCCCCGTAATGGCTAAATAAATAGCCGTGAAAGGCTGAATAGGGGCTAGACAGATAGCGATAAGGAGCCTGACGTATGCATAGTGATGCAAGAGTAGCTACAACACCCAGATATGTAAGCTACTTATTATCAATATGTTATAGTTTTGGCAAAGATTCAGAGTTCTTGAGGCGGCGCGATCGCCGTCAGGTTCGGCAGATAGGCTGATTCGGCCAGAAGCGTTCCACCAAACTCAAGCGCCAGGCACACCACTTCGGTTCGTGCAAGCGTGGCCATGGGACCGTCGTCACACTTCAGCGGTGCCTCGGCCGGATGGGAATCCTCACCGCCATTCACCCTCCGGGCGGGACACGAGAGATCCTCGACGGCGCTTGACCCGAATCAGCGGACGGTGTTCCCCGACCGCCTGCCGGAGAACGGTCGATTGGAACAGGTCCCTCTGTCCTTTATTCTCCAGTGCCCTTGGCGTGTATTTACTGATAAACGAATTCGGGTGTTGAGGGCTCTGCCCTGATCAATTGCCCTTACCCTTCCCGGGTTTCGCCCGTCCGTTTCCGTCGCCCGGCTGGCGATCGTCAAGCGTGGTGTTTGGCCGGATGACAGGCAGCGTGCAGCCGTCCGAGGACGGGTTCCCCGCCAGATCGGTTGCCGCTAGCGACCACGAGATGACATCGCCCACGCCTCCGGAATCGAGGACAGTAAGCTTGGAGCCGTCGACGACGATCTCGCAGGATCGATGGACTTGCTTGCCGGCTCCATTGTTGGCCACGCATGCAAACCCCGTTACGCCGGCTGTGGCACCCGGATCAAGATTGTCGATTGCGTTTGCGACGAACGTGACGGGGGCGTCGGGCGGGGTGATGAAATCGGGACTATTGCATTGCAGGATGGGTGCGGTCTTGTCGATGTTGATGTTGCCCAGTGTCACCGATGCGGTGTTCCCGGCCACGTCGTCGACCGTACCAGTTGCGGATTGAATCGGGCCCTCCACCGACAGAACCTGGTTCGGACCACAGGAGCTCACCCCCGACCCCGGCAGCGTATCGTCGCAGACAAAACTGACGGTTACGTCGGAGTTGTTCCAACCGTTTTCGTTTGCAAGAGGAAGCCGGCTCGCAGTGATCGTCGGCGCGGTCTGGTCAACGTTGACCCCACCGACGGTGTCCGATGCTTGATTGCCGGCCCGGTCTGTCACGGTTTGCGTCACCGATTGATTCACGCCCTCGCCCAGAGTCTGACCGAGCGTTCCGCAGTCGCCGTCCAGGCCCGACAACGGGTCGCTGCACGCGAACGATACGGTGACGTCGGTGTTGTTCCAGCCGCTGGGGTTCGCGTCCGGGCTGGCCGAGCCGGTGATGGTTGGCAGGATTGTGTCGATGTTGATGTTGCCCAGCGTCGCCGATGTGGTGTTACCAGCCACGTCGGTTGCCGTGCCGGTCGCCGATTGACCCGCGCCGTCGGTAGAAAGCAACTGGCCCGAATCGCAGGAGCTCACACCCGACAGATCGTCGCTGCACGAAAACGACACGGTTACGTCGGTCTTGTTCCACCCGTTGTTGTTTGCAGCAGGAAGCCGGCTCGCAGTAATCGTTGGCGGAGTCTTGTCGATCTTGAATGCCGGCGTTAGAAACGTTACGGGATTGCCGGCGACATCGGTTACGCTCACACTTCCCGAAGTTGCCGCGCCCTCTGAAGACAGAGTCAGTTCATATACGCCAAGCTCGGGATCAGACGTGGGTGTCGAAGTCAAAATGGGGGAACTCACGTTCGCCGTCCCCGACAGGAGATCCTGGACCGTCATCTCGAGGACGACATCCTCCGCATACCAGGGAGCCGCACTGGGGGGATCGAGGAGCGTCGCTAACGGCGGTGCGGTGTCCCGTTTGATCGTGACGCTCTGTCTGGTCTTGCCGCCCTCGCTTTCCGCCGAACATTCGAACGTGACACCCCCTGTATCAGAATTGATCAATTGATCTCCGCAGCCGGAGGTGCCGGTGATGTCGGAATCCGGATCGTTGATGGACCAGGTCAACGTCACGTCGCCCAGATACCACCCGTTATTGCCCAGAAGTCCTGTTATTACGGGTCCCACAACCGGTGGCGTCAGGTCCGGCGGTTCGACCTCGGGAGGCGTCACCGCACTTTCCCACACCCGGATGTAGGCCTCGGCGGACCGGAAGAGCGGCTCGAGTTGCTCGTCTGTTATGCCGATCATTTTCATTTCTTCGATGAAGTCCGGCAGCATCCCCACGTTCGTCAGGCCGTGTTGATTGATGTCGAATTGGATACTGAGATGATCCTCGTCAGGATTCATGTTTCCGGCCGGGATTTGCTTGTCAAACAGTTGGGGAGGCAGGTTCAACGCGGGATCCGTATGTCGACGAAAGGGGTATTGGACGAGGGGGTCGGCAGTCGGGATTATATTATCGCCGTCCTTGCAGGGGTCACGGGGTCCCGGATGCTGAAGGAACCCGTTGAAGTCGCTTCCGAAGCCGACTCCGTAGAATTGGTCCTCGTCCTCCGGTGGTTTCATCCTGTCCACGGCGTACAGATACAGCTGAGCCCATGTTTTTGATGAGTTGTCACAGTCGGGAACGATGCCGCCGTATGCGGCAATATCTTCCTTCGTCGCCCGGGCTAGGGCCGGTGCGACCATGCCTCCCGACTGGCGGAGTTGTTCGATCTGAACGTCCGTGCGCTGGGTCTCGGCTGCTGCCTGGCCCTGGGCGATCGCACGGAAACCGGTATGACTGGAGACGAGGGGGAAGTTTCGCAATTTCGCCTTCACCACCACTCGATCGAACATGGACGTCGACATGTGGTCGATATCGATGATCATTCCGAGATCCATCATTTTGTCGATCACGGCCTCGCCCAGATTCGAGAAGCCCACAGGGTTGCAATGTCCGACTATGGTGTCCCCGTCAGCTGGATCGTCGGTGGCGAGAGCCGGCCGTGTCCCAAATGACAGGATACCCTTGATGAAGTCCAGGAAACCGCCTGTCGTTCCCAGCTCAAACTGCACGCCATCTGCGGAGCAGTCGACTGTGTTCAGCCAGGTTCCCGTCGTGAAGAAGTTCCCCAGGTCGACGATGGGATTCGCCAGTGCCGTGCCACCGATTCCGTTGTCGAACAGGTGAACCGGGAACACGTGGCGCACGCCCTGATCGTAGTAATTCTGAAGGCGGTCCAGAGCTTGGGCTTCGGTGCAGGTGCCAGCCCAGCCGATACCACAATCGAAGAGCGTATCGACTTCGATACCCAGGACTGCCGCCATGTTTCCGCCGTCGATAATCGTCCGGGCCTGTTGCGGGGAATATGCGATCTGGTACCAGCCGGTTCCGTTCAGCTGGAAGTCGTCGCTGTAGTCGATCCAGAATTCCATGGTCTTGGCGGCAGCCAGCTGCAGGTCCACAGCGTCCATGTCATCACAGGTAAAGCCGACCCGCCGGTTTGAGATGCCACACAAGACCTCGTTGTTGACCGCGAGCACTACCTGCAGCTTCTGCCCTCCAAGGAAAGATCGGTAGAGCCACTGGTAATACTCTTGCTGGTGCGTCACATCGTTATATTTTGGCCAGCCGTCGAAATACGGGTACCCTCCGACCTTGTGACCAAGCCCCCCTTGTCCGACGAAAGTACCGATCAGATCGCCGACTCCCCCCGGCCCGTGAATCCAATAACCCGCAAATGGGAACGGCCCCCAATGAACACCAAGGGAAGACTGTGTCGGGTACTTCCAGGAGAAATCTCCCCAGGGCAGATGGCTCTTTGTATCGCCCAAGAGGCCGAAAGAATCGCCCCATATCATCAGACCGCCAAATCCCAAATCCCCAAATTCGTGGGAGTGAAGATCGGCGTAACCCCAGATGGGATCCGTCGGGCCCGATGGCACGCTCGCTGGCGGGTCCTTTGGCGCATCGCAGTTGCAGTCGGGTGTCGGCACAAAAATGCCCTGAGTGTCGGCCCCGGCTGGGTGAAAGAGGAAAACGGAAAAGACGATGGCCGCACAACAAGCCGCCCTGGCAGTCGGGAGAAAACTGAATCGACTCATACTAAGTCCTCCATCGCGGACGCTGTGAACCTTCGCCCTG
>PVBE011022504.1_pt1 | contig 15924 bp, 12 predicted proteins | sample 1631181 | NCBI WGS metagenome assembly PVBE01 (sample SAMN08397723, study PRJNA350692) | Marine metagenome, whole genome shotgun sequencing project. | isolation source: water | place: Pacific Ocean | collected 2012-04
ACCAACAGGCGCCGGGCCTGCTGGCGGCTCAGCCCCCTGGTCATGAGGTAGAACAGCTCCTGCTCGTTTACCGGCCCGATGGCCGCGCCGTGGGAGCAGCGCACGTCGTCGTTTTCGATCTCGAGCTGGGGGTTGGAGTCGGCGCGCGCCCCCGGGCTGAGCAGCAGGTTGCGGTTGGACTGGTAGGCGTCGGAGCCTGCGGCGTCGGGATGAACGCGGATCACGCCATAGTAGAGCGACCGCGCCTCGCCCGACAGCGCGCCGGCGTAGACCAGGTCGGAGGAAGTGTCCGGCGCCAGGTGGTCCTGGACGGTCCACTGCTCCACCGCCTGCTCGTCCCTGGGGTAGGCCACGCCCAACAGCTGGCTGCTGGCGCCGCGGCCGGCCAACTCCACGTGACTGCGCACCCGGGATAGCTCGCCGCCCAGGGAGACGGAGGCCATGTCGAGGTGCGCGTCGCGCTCCAGCCGCGCCTTGAGGTGGGCCACGTAGCGCGCCCCCTCGCCCAGCTCCTGCCAGGTCATCCAGCCGACGCTGGCGCCCGCGCCCACGAACATCTCGGTCACCGGCGCAACCAGCGCGGGGCTGCCCAGTGGGGCCGAGCAGTAGTGGTCGCAGAACACAACACGTGCTCCCTCGCCCACCACCACCACGTTGCGCACGTGGCGCTCCACGCCGTCCGACGAGCTCCAGCTCAGCGACTGCAGGGGCAGCTCCAGCTCCACGCCGGGCGGCACGTAGAGGAAGGTCCCCTGATCGTGCAGCGCCAGGGAGCGCGATCCCATCAGGTCGTCCTGGCCCACCAGCGTGCCGAGCCGCGAGCGCAGCACGTGACCGTGGGTCGCCGCGGCCTGGGTCACGCTGGTAAAGACCACCCCCGCCTCGGCGGCCTCGCGGCCGAGGGTCGAGGAGAGCGTGGTGCCGTTGGTGTGCAGCACGTCCCCCGCCGACGGCCCCTCGAGCACGCGCGCGGCGGCCTTGTCCGTCTGCTGCGCCACCTCGGTGGCCGCCTCCCGGGCGGCGAAGCGGTACTGGCCGAAGTCCAGCATGGAAAGATCGGTGTAGCGCCACCGCTCGTCCCTCGGCTTGGGCGATGGCAGCTCGCGGTGGCGCCGCCAGGCCTGTTTGCGCAGGTCCGCGATCCAGCCCGGCCCGTCGCCGGTGATCAGCTCCTGCTCCTCCTCCTGCTCCTTTTCCTCGGTCGGTTCGACGATGTCCAGCGTATGCATGTCACCTCCTCCGCGGTCAGCCCACGGAGCCTTCCATCTGCAACTCGATGAGCCGGTTGAGCTCCACCGCGTACTCCATGGGCAGCTCGCGCGTCACCGGCTCGATAAACCCCCGCACCACCATGGCCGCCGCGTCGTCCTCGGCGATGCCGCGGCTCATGAGGTAGAACAGCTGCTGCTCGTTGATCCGCGCCACCGTGGCCTCGTGGCCCACCTGGGCGTCCTCCTCCTGGATGTCCATGTAGGGGTAGGTGTCGCTGCGTGATTCCGGGTCCAGCAGCAGGGCGTCGCAGCGCACGCTCGCCTTGACGTCGGTGGCGCCGGGCAGCACCTTGACCAGCCCGCGATACGAGGTTCGACCGCCGGCCCGCGAGATCGACTTGGACACCACCAGAGAGCTGGTCTCCGGGGCGGCGTGGGTCATCTTGGCGCCGGTGTCCTGGTGCTGGCCCGCGCCGGCCATGGCCAGCGACAGCACCTCGCCGTGGGCCTTGCGGCCGCTGAGCACCACCGCCGGGTACTTCATCGTCGCCCGGGAGCCGAGGTTGCCGTCGACCCACTCCACCACCGCCGCCTCGTGGGCCACGGCCCGCTTGGTCACCAGGTTATAAACGTTGTTCGACCAGTTCTGGATCGTGGTGTAGCGAATGCGTGAGTGGGGCAGGGCGATGAGCTCCACCACCGCGGCGTGCAGCGAGTCGGTGCTGTAGATCGGCGCGGTGCAGCCCTCCACGTAGTGCACATAGGAGCCCTCGTCGGCGATGATCAGCGTCCGCTCGAACTGGCCCGCGTTCTCGGTGTTGATGCGGAAGTAGGCCTGCAGCGGGATCTCCACCTCCACCCCCGGAGGCACGTAGATGAACGAGCCGCCGGACCAGGTGGCCGAGTTGAGCGCGGCCAGCTTGTTGTCGCCGGGCGGGATCACCGTGGCGAAGTAGCGGCGCACAAGGTCCGGGTGATCGCGCACCGCGCTGTCCATGTCGGAGAAGATCACGCCCTGCTTGGCCAGGGAGTCCTGCATCTGGTGGTAGACGACCTCGGACTCGTACTGTGCCGAGACGCCGGCCAGGTGCTTGCGCTCGGCTTCGGGGATGCCAAGTCGCTCGAAGGTGTTCTTGATGTCGTCCGGCACCTCGCTCCAGTCGCGGCCCTTCTTTTCGGTGGCCCGGAGGAAGTAGAAGATGTTCTGAAAGTCCATGCCGGACAGATCCACACCCCAGTCCGGCATCGGCTTGCGCTGGAAGCGCTTGTAGGCCCCCAGCCTGAAGCGGCGCATCCACTCGGGCTCGGACTTGAGCGACGAGATCTCCTCCACCACCTCCTCGCTCAGGCCCCTGCGCGGCTGGAACACGTGGCGCTCTGGATCGTGCCAGCCGAAGCGCTCCTTGTAGCCTTCCTGGAGGTCGCCGATGTCCGATTGTGTGGCCATGTTTTCTCCTCGGGGGCGACCGTTGCCCCGGCAGACAATATGTAGCTCAAAAGTCTACCAAGTCAATAGACATGGAAACGATTCCATACGCGTTGCATTCTGGTACGAGTCGGTCTAGAAATCGGGACAAATCGCTGAAACGGAGAAGCAAGATGTTGGAAGCACTTACCGTAAAGAAGGCCGTCGAGTTCGCCATAACCACCGAGCAGCAGGGCTCGCGGATCTACCGCAAGCTGGCCAGGCGCTACGCCGACAACAAGGAGCTGGTGGATCTGTTCGAGCTGCTGGCCGATGAGGAGGACAAGCACGAGCAGGCGCTGGTCAAGCTCAGGGAGCGGGTGTCCGACCAGGAGGTCTCATCCGGCGACGAGAGCTTCCAGTACCTGCGGGCCATGTCCATCTCCGAGTTCTTCTCCGGCGCGGACAAGCTCTTCTCCAGGGACAACGTGGGCAGCGCCGAGGACGCCCTGAGCCGGGCCATGGGCCTGGAGAAGGCGACCCTCTCGTTCTACGAGGCCATGCGCGACGTGCTCGACGAACACAACGACGTGCTCGACGGCCTGATCAAGGCCGAGAAGCGCCACGTCCTCTTCCTCATGCGGTACATGATCACCGACGAAAGAATAAAGGGGCTGCCTTCAGGAAAGCTGTAGGGGACCAAATGTAGGGCGGAGAGGCGGGGGACAAGCCCCCGCCCTACGTCCTCGTCATCGGTTTTCGGGGGGTGCCAAGAGCTCGTCAGTTACCGAGTACGGACTTTGCGGCGGCCTCCAGACTGGAGAGGGTGACCTTGCCCGACTTGGTGTGCGTGATCTTCATGGTGCGAAGATCCACGGCGATGTTGAAGGGCAGGCCGACCTTACCCGACGAGTAGGTGGGGTGGTAGGGGTAGATCTTCTTCTTGTCGGCAGCCACCTGCGGGAAGTTCACGCCGTAGGCCTTGGTGATCTCCCAGAGGTAGGCGGCGTCAGCGGGCACGCCCTTTTGCGTCTTCTCCACAGAAACGTTCACAAGCAGCACACGGTCGTCGATCTTGTTCTTCGCGTAACCAGGACCAAGCTGAGCCAGCTCGGCGCGACAAATGCCTCACCAGCCGGCCGTGATGGCCATCCAGAGGAACTGCTTCTTCTTCTTGGGGCAGAAGCCGCTACCGTTTGCCATCTGCAGCAACGACAGGGTGCGGGAGCCGCGTGAGTTTTTCATGTCCAGGCGGTCGTTGTCCTTGCACCAGGTCTCCTGGTCCATGAGGGCGGCCGCGAACTGCAGGTGCTCGATGGTGTCCCCCACGTTCCTGCCGTAGGGCCCCGAGGGGTAAGACATCTGTTGCACCTCGTCCTGGGCCAGCTTGGACGGGTCAGGGGTGTATGTCCCGTCTCCCCCACAGCCACCTGCCATGAGGACGACGAGGACGGTGAACAGGCCGGCCGCCAAGCCGGCCCCACAGCGAGTTTTTTTCATGATACACTCTCGACAATTAATGCAGGAATAGTCTACATCATTCCGAGCAACTTGGTACACCATATTTCCACCAACGAGCTGGAGTATTCATGCGATCAGTCATCTTAACGCTGCCTCTGCTGGCCATGGGCCTGACGGCCTGCTCCTCGGACAGCAACCCCTTCGGCCCCTACAAGACCGCCTTCAAGATCAAGAGCGGCTGCACCCTCAACGTGGAGAAGTCCAAGGTCTCCGCCGGCTGCTCCGACGTGAACATCGTGGCCAACATGACCACCGAGCAGGTGACCCTCAAGACGGCCCAGTTCACGGAGTCGGTCAAGGGCAACGAGTGTTACGAGGCGTACACCTGCCAGCTGCTCTACCGCGGCGTGGCCGACAAGAAAGGCGGCGGCTCCACCAAAAAAGACGCCGGCAGCTCCTCGGGCGCCGACGGCGCGGTGCCCACCGCGGAACCCGACACCGCCGACGGCGGCGCGACCCCCGACGCCGGGCCGAAGAAGTCCTCCAACAAGGGCCTGTTCTCGCCCCTCGAGGGAAGCTGGTCGGGCAAGCTGCGCCTGGACCGCACCTGCGGGATGAAGCTCAAGTCCGGCGCGCCGGAGTACTGCAAGGCCACCGCCAAGGAGGTCATCCAGTACGACTTCACCGCCACGGTGGAGCGTTACCAGGTCACCTTCAAGTGGAGCGGCGACAACGGCTCCTCCGGCAACCTCGAGGTCATCGAGACCAAGGGCGGCGTCCGGGCCGCCGGCGCGTTCTACCCGCGGGTGGAGGCGAAGAAGTCCGCCGACACCGGCGCCTCCAAGGCCGACGGCGAGTAGCCGCCTCCTCCCCCGGCGTTACCTCAAGCCGGGGTGCTCCCTTTCCCTGAGCCAGATCCCCCGCGGCCGGATCCCCGGCAGGTCCAGCACCAGGGCCTCGCCATGGGGTGAAAAACCCGCGCGCAGGATGGCCCGTCGCGACGCCGTGTTGCGCCTCGAGGTGTCGATGTAGACCGGCGCGGCGGGATCCTCGGCCCGCGCCATGGCGACGAGCCGGTCCATGGCCGCCCCGTACAGCCCCCGCCCGCGGAAGTCTTCCCGGGTCCGACAGTAAAAGATCCAGTGTGCCCCCAGGCGCCCGGCCCATCGCGGCAGGTGGCCCGGCCCGGCCGTGGACGGCCGACTGATCCAGGCATAGGTCTGCCAGACGTCGCCCTCGTGCAGCAGCACGCCCCGGATGCCCTGGCGCAGAAAGGAGAGGAACAGCGTGCGCCGGGGGGCGTCGTCGCAAAAGAGCCGGCAGACCAGCTCCACCGACGCCCGGCTGGCCAGGGCGGAGGGCTCGCGGCGTTGCCCCTCGCCGCGGGGCAGGCCGTAGACCAGGTAGCGATGGACCATGCCGCTGACCATACACCCACCGCGCCCCGCGTGCGGCCGCCGCCAGAAAAAATGAAGACCAAACGCTCCATTATCCGTAGATAATGGCGCAGATGAAGAAGACGCTTCACCAGGCCGGGCACGCCTTCGCGGTGCTCCTGTTGACCGGGATGGCCTATCGCGCGCGCCTGCACGCGGGCCAGCCCGGCGCGGAGCTGACGGGCGCCCACCTGCCGGGCCAGCTGCTCAGTGACGTGCTGGCCGCCGGCGCGTTGAGCCTTGTGCTGCTGCCGTTGCTGCTCGGGCTCGCGGCCCTCGGCGGTCGCGTGCGTTTGCTGAAGCGCCCGGCCGCCGTGGCGGGCCACGCTTTGGCCGCGCTGCTGATCACCCTGGCCGCCGTGGCGGGCCACGCTTTGGCCGCGCTGCTGATCACCCTGGCCGCCGTGGCGACCCAGGTCCACCTGGCGCTGCTCTCCCTGACCCGCAGCGGGTTGACCTTCGACCTGTTGCAGGAGGGCGTCGACACCGGGATCTCCGGGGCGTCCACCTACGTCACCGCCGGCACCCTGCTGGACCTGACGCTGATGCAGGCTCCCGGGGCGCTCTACCTCGGGCTCACCTTCGCGCCGCCTGTGGTGGGCCGCTGGTGCCGGCGCCTGGCGCTGGCGGCGGCCGTGGTGCTGCTCGGGATCGGCGTGCTCGTCTCGGCCAGCGCGCCGGCGACCACCGCGCTCGGCCGCAGCCCTGTGCTCTTCGTCGCGGGCGAGCTGTGGGCCGGCCTGGGCCAGGGCGAGGGCGGCGCCACAACGGAGCCCATGCCCGAGGCCGGGCTGCCCGGCGCCACCGGGGGGCGCAAGGCGGGCGAGACCACCCGAGAGCGAAAGTCCGACGTGCCGTGGAACGTGGTCCTGGTGATCATGGAGAGCACCGGCCGCGAGTACCCCGCGGCCACGCGCTACGGCGATATCCCGATGCCCTTTTTGGAGAAGCTCAAGGAGCGCAGCCTGGTGCTCGACAGCCACTACTCCACCAGCAACACCAGCCCACACTCGCTGTTTTCGCTGTTCACCGGGCTCTTTCCCATGCCGGACAAGAAGATCTTCGTCTTCAAAAAGTGGCTGCGCTACCCGTCCATCTTCTCCCTGCTGCCCGCCGTCTACCGCACCGCGCTGGTCACGCCGGGCTCCCTGGCCTACTACTACCCCAAGGACCTCATGGCCCACCGCGGCCCAAAGGAGACCTTCGATCGCGACGCCCTGCCGGGCAAGCGCATGGCGCCCGGCATCAAGCTGGCCAAGCACGAGGCCGAGTCGGTGACCTTCTTCCTCGAGCACCTCGACACCTACGGCAAGAGGCCGTTCTTCGCTGTCTACTACAGCTTCGCGCCCCACTGGCCCTACCCGCGCTACGGCGAGGAGTACGACAGGTACCCCTGCAAGGACCGGCGCTTCCGCGCCAACGTCAACCAGTGCCTCTACTTCAACAACCTCAACCTGCTCGACCTGCAGCTGCGACGGATTCACGATCACCTGAAGAAGCGCGGCCTGCTGGATCGCACGATCATCGCCCTGGTGGGCGACCACGGTGAGGCCTTCGGCCAGCACGAGAAGAACTGGATCCACGCCCACAACAGCTACAACGAAAACGTCATGGTGCCGGCGCTGCTCTTCCAGCCGCGGCTGTTCAAGCCGCGCCGGGTGAAAAAAATGACGTCCCACGTGGACTTCTTTCCGACCCTGCTCGACGCCCTCGGCCTGGCCTACAACCCGAGGTTGATCCAGGGCGAGTCGCTGCTGGGCGGGTCTCCCGACCGGGAGTACATCTACATCTATGGCAAGGAGAACACCCTCTCCAGCGTGAGCAAGGACGGCATCAAGCTACAGATCGCCTACCGCTGGCGGGGCAAATGCTGGGCCTATGACCTGGCGCGGGATCCCGGGGAGACCAGCCGGTTGAGGTGCCGCGCCTACCCCGCACAGTACCGGGACCTGCGCGCCTACCGCAGGCAGCAGCGCGCCATGCTGCTGAGCTACAACAAGGCCTGCAAGAAAGGGCAGCCGTTCAAGGGGCAGGTGCACCCGGAGCGATGAGCCTCACGACGAGCAGAGGTCGTCGTCGCCCATCTCCATGGACTCGCAGCCCCTGGAGCAGTTGATCGTCACCGGCTTGCCCCCCTCGCAACGGTTGAGCAGGCCCTCGTGGCAGGTCCATATCTGATGGCCCTCGTAGGCCGAGTCCTTGCAGTCCCACTTGATGGTGTCCTCGGCGGCCGGCGCCGGCGCCGCGATCACCCCGTGCCGGGGCGTCATGGGCACCACGGCCACAGGCAGCCTGGCGTGGTAGCAGCTGCCGAGGCCGGGGGCGTCGCCGCAGGGCGAGCAGGGCACGGCTCCTCCGCAGCGGGTGGCCTGCACCGCGGGCGTGGGGAACGGGGGCTGCCAGGGCGCGCAGCCCTGGGCCAGCGAGGCGGCCAGGACGAGCAGGGCGAAGGTGACGGTACGAGTAAGTTGATGCATCCTCGGCTCCGGTGATTGGCCATTTTTAGCATTTTCTGGAGACTTTAACCATCGACCGCGCGCGCGGGCGACCCGGACCAGCGAGTGCCCGCGGGGAGGGTCTCACCCTTCATCAACAGCGAGAGGCCGCCGAGCACGGCGCCCTCCTCCATCTCCGAGTCGTACAGCACCACCGACATGGGGCCCACGGTGCAGCCGTCGCCGACCCGCAGGTGCGACATCTTCATCACCCGGTCCTCGAAGAGGTGGGTCTGCACGGTGGAGCCGTAGTTGAGGCTGGCGCCGTCGCCGACCTCCACCAGGTCGAACTCGGTGAGCTCGGTGGTGTCCATGTAGACCCCGCGGCCGAGGCGAGCGCCGAGCAGCCGGAAGAACAGCGGCAGCAGCGGCGTGCCGACCAGGGTCCGCAGCAGCAGGGGGTAGGCCAGGTTCTCGCACAGAGAGTTGATCAGCTCCGAGCGCCACACCAGGTGGTTCCACAGCGGCCGGTCCTGCCGGCGGTAGCGGCCGATGACCAGCCACTTGAGAGCCACGGTGATCGCGGCGCCGCACAGACCCGCGCCGAGCATCAGCAGCGGCATGAGCAACACCAGCCCCAGGGGCTCCACCACCGTGCCCAGCCAGCTCCACATCAGGTAGAGCACAACGAACAGCGAGGTGGTCAGCGCCGTCGGCAGCGTGATCTTGATCATCTCCACCAGGCCCCGGGCCAGCACCCGGGCGGCCGTGGGCTGGAAGGTCTGGGCCGGGCGATACGCCGCGCTGGGCTGGCGGCGGGGCAGGTGCATCGGCGGCGAACCGAGCCACGCGCCCCTGCCGGCGTCGCGGTCCGAGCCAGGGGGCGGTAGTGAGAGCACGCCGATGAGGCAGCCGTCACCCACCCGCGTGCCGCCGGGGAGCACCGCGCTGTTGCCGATGAAGGAGCGACGGCCCAGCACCGTGGCGTCCACCGTCAGGTGGCCGCCGCTGACCCGCGGCGGGCCCACGCTGGCCGAGTCGGCGATGAAGCTGCCCGGCGCCACCTCGAGCAGGTCCGTGGAGAGGTGGTCCACGGTGGAGATCTCGGCGTGGCGCCCGATGCGCGCCCCCATCATCCGCAGCCACGTGGGCAGGTAGATGGTGGCGTACAGCGGCTGGATCACCATCAGGCTCAGCTGCATCAGCGCGTCCACGGTCCACTTGCGCACGAAGGCCAGGGAGTCCACCGGTACCGTACCCGGCCGGGCCCGGCCCACCAGCGCCCACTTGACGCAGGCGGTGAGCAGGCAGAAGACCAGCACGAACGCGGCCGCCGCGGGCAGGGTGGCCAGCAGGGTCCACGCCGGCCCCCAGAGCACCCACACCGTGTAGCAGAGCCAGATGCCCGGGACCATGGCCGCCATGGGCACGCCCAACACCAGCGCCACCGCCAGCAGCTGGGCCACGCCGGCCAGCGGTCCCACGCTGTTGGTCCGCGGCTCCACGGCAGGCTCGCTCGTCTGCTCGGCGTCCTCTCGCGGCGCGGCCGGCGAGCCGGACCAGGCCTGGCCCGCGGGCACCCGGACCCCGTCGGGCACCATGGCCTGGTCCGCCAGGGAGGCCCCGTCCTCCAGCACCGCGCCGGGACAGAGCACGCTGCGGGTGCCCACCGTGCAGCCCCGGCCGACCTGGATCGGTGCGACGATGAGCTGGCCGCCCTCCACCCTGTAGCCCATGAGGTGCGCGTCAGCGCCGAGGCTGGCGCCGTCGCCCACGGTGACCATGTCGAAGGCCCGCAGGCGGTCGGTGCCGACGTGGACCCCCCGGCCCAGGCGGGCGCCCATCATGCGGTAGTAGAGGGGCAGCAGCCAGGTGCCGCGCAGCACCCGCAGGGGCACCATGTCCACCACCCGCCAGACCAGCCACAGCCGCAGATAGGTCAGACCCCACAGGGGGTACGTGCCGGCGCGCAGGCGGCCGACCAGCGACCACTTGAGCGCCACCGACAGCAGCGCCGTGGCCGGGATCAACGCTACCAGCCCCACCATGGAGGCGCCGATCCACGCCGTGGCCTGCAGATCGGGCACCAGCAGGTCCACCACGAAGGGCACCAGCAGGCCCAGGGAGAAGAGCAGGTAGATCAACGGCAGCGCCGCTGCCTGGGCCGCGCCGCAGGCCAGGCGCCGCCAGGTGGAGGGCGCCGGCGTCGCGGCCACCGCGGCCGGCGGCTCCTCGGTGGAGATCCGCCGCCGCGCTGTCTCGCAGTCTCCGTCCACGAAGCGGGCCAGGCAGGACACGGTGGGGTGACGGTAGATGTCCTGGATCGAGAGGCGGTTCATGCCGCCCTCGGAGCGCAGCCGCGACACCAGGTTGGCCGCCAGCAGGGAGTGGCCCCCCAGGTCGAAGAAGTCGTCGTTGACTGAAAAGGTGAGCCCGGCGAAGAGCCGCTGCCACTGGCCGTGGATCCGCTGCTCCGTGGGGGTCCGCGGCCCCTCTCCGGGGGCCCGCTGCTTCAGATCGGTCCGGGGGCGGGGTGGGGGCAGGGCGCGGCGGTCCACCTTGCCGCTCGGCAGCAGCGGCAGCTCCTCGGCCAGCTCGACGAAGGCCGGGACCATGAACCGCGGCAGGCGGCGGCGCAGGGACTTGCGCACCCGCGCCTCGTCGAAGGTTTGTGGATCCCGCGGGATGACGTGGGCCACCAGGTGCTCCACCTGCTCCAGCTCGTGGACCGAGACCACGGCGGCCTGCACCCCGGGCGCCCTGGCCAGCACCGCCTCGATCTCCGACAGCTCCACCCGGTAGCCGCGCAGCTTGACCTGGGAGTCCACGCGGCCGCAAAACTCCACCTCGCCCGCCGCGCTGAAGCGGGCCACGTCGCCCGAGCGGTACAGCCGCTGGGGGTAGCCGCCCGACATGGAAAATGGCGGCTCGACGAAGCGCTCCCGGGTCAGCTCCTCGCGGTTGATGTATCCGTCCGCCAGGCTCATGCCGCCGATGTGCAGCTCACCGCGGACGCCGATGGGCACGGGGCGCAGGCGGCGGTCCAGCACGTGGACAGAGTAGTTGGGCACCGGCCGCCCGATGGTCACCTTGCGATCCGGGGCGCAGCGATGGAAGGTGGCGATGACCGTGGACTCGGTGGGACCGTAGGTGTTGAACACCTTGCGCCCCGGCGCGTGCCACGGCGCCAGCAGGGTGCCGGTGCACTCCTCGCCGCCCAGGATCAGGATCCGCATCAACGGCACGTCGTCGGTCATCATCGACAGCTGGGTCGGCACCGTGGAAAAGACCGTCACCAGGTTCTCCGCCAAAAAGCCGGACAGCTCGGGCCCCGTGCGGATCACCTCCTCGGTGGCCACCACTAGGGCCGCGCCGCAGTAGAACGCCATCCACACCTCTTCAACCGAGGCGTCGAAGGCCAAAGAGAAGCCCTGAAAGACGCGGTCCCCGGGGCGCACCCCGTAGACCACGCCCTCGGCGCGCACGAGGTTGCAGGCCGCGGCGTGGGAGATCTGCACTCCCTTGGGGCGGCCCGTGGAGCCCGAGGTGAAGATGGCGTAGGCCGGGTCCGCCGGCGTCACGCCGGTCTCATTGTCGGTCAGGTCGCCGGCCGGATGGTCGGCCCACAGCGCGGCGTGCCTGTCCATCTCGAGCAGCCGCACCGAGGAGCCCACCCGGGCGCCCAGATCGCGCCTGGTGATCACCAGACGGACGCCGCAGTCCGCCAGGATGCGCGCCACGCGCCCCGTGGGGTAGCCGATGTCCAGGGGCACGTAGGCCGCGCCGCTCTTGAGCACCGCCAACAGGGCGATGATCGCCTCGGCCGACCGCGGCAGGTAGAGGGCCACGAAGTCACCGGGACCCACGCCTCGCTCCCGCACCATCCGCGCCAGGCGGTTGGCCTCGGCGTTGAGCGCGGCGTAGGTCAGCGTGCGGCCGAGGCAGCTGAGGGCGGGGCGGTCGCCGTGACGAGCGGCGGTCTCCTCGAACAGCCGGTGCAGGCAGGCCGGCTCGCTGAGCTCCGGGTTGAGCGGGGCGCCCGCGAACCAGGACAGCAGCGCCTCCTCCTCCGGGGCCAGCAGGTCCAGGGCCGCCAGCGGCTCGGTGGGCTTGGCCATCAGCCCGGCCAGCAGCGTGGCCAGGTGGCTGCCGCTGCGCTTCAACGCGTCGGTCAGCCCGGCGCCATCGTCGGCCCACAGCGAAAGCTCCCGGTCCGCGGCCCTCGAGTAGCGCAGCTGTAGCCCGCCGCCGTGGCCGTTGTCGGGCACCTGCCCGATGGTCAGCGACGGAGGCAGCTGCGCCAGGCTGCCGGCCTGCCCCAGGGGCGAGCTGGCCGCCGTGAGCTCCTGCTCCAGAGCCTGGAGCAGGTCCTCGCCGGTGAGAGTGTCGTGGAGTTCGACCTTCAGCCGCTCCTCTGGGGCCCCGTCGGTGGACAGCGCCAGCCTGGCGACCACGCGCTCCCCGCCGCCGTAGCGCAAGCCGAGCACCCCGAGGGCCGCCGCCAGCACCGAGGTGGCCGAGACCTGCTGGTGGCGGCAGAAACGGTCCAGCGCCGCGGTGAGCTCCGCGTCCAGCGGCAGCCGGTTGCCCCCCTCCCGGGACGCCGGCTGGTCGCCCGCCGGGTCAGGGGCCTCCACAGGGCGCAATTCGACTCCGGTGTGCCTGAACCTGCTCACATCACGAGATTAGGGATTCTCCTCGGAAACCACGAGGTTTATCGACAAGAGATTCAACGCCGCTCGTGGTTCCTCTCCCCACATGCTAATCATCAAGCACACGGAAAGTTGAAACGCTCGCAGGGTTACACACGCCCGAGGTATGCACGATGACTTCATCGCGGCCCGGATCTGCCCCATGGCTCTCCCTTATCACGGTCCTGGCTCTGGCCCTCGGCGCCTGCAGCGGCGGCAACGGCGAGACCGCAGACGGCGGGGTGGCCGGAGACGGAGGCGGCCTGAGCACGGCCAAGCTGACCCAGACCGAGCTGATGGAGTCCTGCCTCACGGCCAGCGCTTGCAACATCATGACCTATCCGGCCCTGACCAACTGCATGGAGACCTACCACAAGCTGTACATCCCCCTGGGCCTGGGGCCGATCTACAACAGGCTCTACCGCTGCGTCAACGCGGCCAAGGGGGACTGTGACAAGGTGGGCCAGTGCTACAAGTGGGGCAAGGCCTGCGACAAGGACTTCAAGGCCACCTGCAAGGACGGCGTGGCCACCTCCTGCGATCTCATCGGCAAGCGGGTCTACGCGCTCAACTGCACCGACGGCAAGCTCAAGTGCGCCATCAAGTCGGGCCAGACCTACGAGGCGTCGTGCACCATCGGCACCTGCAAGGCCGGGTACCAGGACACGTGCGATGGCGACAAGGAGGTCTCCTGCACCGGCGGCGTGCTGGAGATGCGCGACTGCGGGTACCTCGGCATGAAGTGTGGATACGGCGGCTGGAAGAAGACCTACAAGAACGGCTGCCAGGGCGAAAGCGGCGACAAGTGCTCCGGCTGGGGCAAGAACACGTTCAAGGCCTCATGCGATGGCAGCGTGGCCAAGACCTGCCACCTCTCCCGGGTGCACCAGGACGACTGCGCGGATTACAAGTTGATGCACACCGCCTGCAGCGGCGGCACGTGCGTGGCCGCGGGCAAGGAGTGCACGGGCTCCATGAACCGCTGCAGCGGCGACAAGCTCGAGGCCTGCCTCGACGGCACCTGGAAGGCCATCGACTGCACCAAGCTCGGGCTGGGCAAGTGCAAGAAGGCCTCGACCTACGGGGCCAACTGCACCAAGAAAGTCACCGAGTAGGCCGCGACCTCCAGGCCAGCCCCAGCAGCAGCAACAGCATCATCAGGGTGTTGGTCGGCGCCGGCGAGCCCACCGCGCAGCCGCCGCTGGCCGTCGCCGGGCCGCCTCCCGAGGCCTGGGAGGGCAGGTCGCCGCCGATCCAGGCATCGCCGCCGGCGGGGGGCTCGGGATCCCAGCCGTCCGGGGCGCCGCGGTCGGGAGCCTTGGGGGCGCCCTTGTCCGGGACCGGTGCCGGCGCGCCGGCGTCCTTCTTGGGCTTCGGCTTCGGCTTCGGCTTGCTGCAGACGCCCTCGTCCACGGTGCCGTCGCAGTCGTTGTCCTTCTTGTCGCAGACCTCCTTGGACAGCACGTCGGTCTGGGTGTAGGCGTGGAGGTTGCCGCCGTTTTGCTTCTGGTAGCCCTTGACGTTGTTGAAGGGGTACTTGGGCTTGGCCGAGCCGATGCGGTGCCGCCGGCGCGCCACGTAGTTGGAGGTGACGTAGCGCGTGCGGTAGCGGATGCCGTAGGCCGTACCCATGGCCTCGTAGACCATGGCGTTGCCCCACTTGTTGCCCGAGGAGTAGAGCACGATGTGCCCCTTGCTGCCGGTGTTGTAGACCAGGGCGTCGGCCTTGAGCAGGCCGTTGCGGCTGATGCTGCTCCAGTGGGTCGAGGTGTTCTTGTAGCTGTAGGTCGTGTAGTAGTGCGGCAGGCACGACGTGGAGGACGAGGCCTTGGGCACCTGCCAGCAGACCGTGACGTAGCCCGAACAGTCGGCGCCTTTCCAGGCCTTGTTCTTGGGGTTCCAGCAGGTGCCGCCCCAGACGTACTTGCAGCCCACGCCGCTCTTGGCGATGGAGATGACTTTGTCGCGGGTGATGGTGGGGCAGGCGGCGCCCGCGGTGGTCGGGGCCAGGGCCGCGCCCAGAAAGATGAAAAGCACGCAGCGGGCGGTCATGGCGTCACCTCCCTGGCGGACAGGTCCCAGCGCCGCACGAGCACCTGGTGCTCGGTGGTCTGCAGCTGGTACAGCGCGCCGCCGGGGCTCACCGCCACCGGCCGGAAGACGTCCGTGGCCTGCTTTGCGGCCAGCTCCACGGTGAGGCAGCGTCGCCACCCCCGCTTCCAGACCACCACCACCTTGCGCAGGTTCATCGGGCCATCATCGGGCCCGGAGAGCTCACCGAGCAGCAGGCCGAGGTAGACGCGGCCGTCCGCGTCGCTCTCCAGCTCCTGAATCGCCACCAGATCCCGGGGCGTCTGCACCTCCAGCAGGGGGCGGGCGCCGTGGCCCGGTTGCACCCCGAGCACCACGGCGTGGCGCGCGTCGCGGCGCAGGGCGCTGAGGCGCCAGCCGGGCAGGCCGCGGTGGGGGCGCCCGAGGACCCGCGCGGTCTGCTCGTGCGCCGCCAGGGCGCGGCCGCCGGCCACCACCTTCAGCTGCGTGTCGTGGTTCTGCTCCACCCAGAGCTCGGGGGCCGCCGGCGCTCCGGTGACGAAGAGCCCCGTGGCCAGCTCCAGATCGCTGCGCAGCGGCAGCCGCAGGTCGGGCCCCCCCTCACCGTAGCGCTCCACCCGGTAGCCCGCGCGGCCGGGCACGTAGGTCAGACCCCAGATGCGCTGGCCGGCCGCGGCGATGTCCTCCACGGTCTGCGACGCCGTGGGCAGCGGCGCCAGCGGGCGTCCGCCGCGGGTCAGGCGCTGCACCCGGCGGTTGACCCGATCCAGCACCAGCAGGGTGTCGTCCGCGGTCACGGCCAGGCTGGCCGGCCCGGGCCGGGCGCCCTGCTCCTGGCGGCCGTACTGCCCGGGGCCGTCGCCCCAGGTGCTGCGCAGCACCATGGCGGCGTCGGCCAGCCGCAGGTCTGCTCCGGAGCCCAGAGACCAGCGCAGGGGCCCCGCGGGGGAGGCCGGCGGTCGTTGCAGCGCCCGGGAGCCGCTGCCCGCAGGCGGCGCCAGGTCGGCCTGGCAGGCGCCGAGCAGGCAGACCAGCGCGAGGGATCCGAGCCCCCATGAGACCTGGGGTGTGCAACCTGTTGTGGGCGACGGCGCCCGGTGACTCACGGATTTCCGCGGGTTGGCCATGACATTGCTCCTGCAGTGGCGTTGTGCAGGGAAGAAATGCAGGAACGGTGCCGGGAATCGGCGTCGGGTCGGTCGAGGGGCTAAACGACCGATCGCGATTCGAGAT
>PVBE010281494.1_pt1 | contig 15923 bp, 6 predicted proteins | sample 1631181 | NCBI WGS metagenome assembly PVBE01 (sample SAMN08397723, study PRJNA350692) | Marine metagenome, whole genome shotgun sequencing project. | isolation source: water | place: Pacific Ocean | collected 2012-04
CCGACGGTGGTGGTGAATCAAAACGCCTCGCGCGAGACGGGATCGATCGCGCGCGCGAATAACATCGCGGCGGCCAAGGCGGTGAGCGACGTCGTGCGCACGACTCTGGGACCGAGATCGATGTTGAAGATGATTCTGGACGCGTCGGGAGGTGCGTGTGATGCGTCGTTCGAGCGGAGTGGAGGATGGGGACGGGGACGCGCGAGGAGGAGGAGGAGGACGGAAGAGAGGAGGAGGATGGTCAAAGGGTCGGCGGCGAGACGAAGCGAGACGCGAAACCGCCGAGGAGGACGCGCGACTGACCATCTGACCGTTCGTTCGTGCGCGCGTCGCGTCGGTCGTAGGTATCGTGTTGACGAACGATGGAAACGCCATCTTGAGAGAGATCGACGTCACGCACCCGGCGGCGAAGAGCATGATTGAGTTGTCGCGAACGCAAGACGAAGAAACCGGGGACGGGACGACCTCCGTCATCATTCTCGCGGGGGAGATTTTACACCTCTCGCAACCGTTTTTGGAGAAGGATATTCACCCGACGGTGATCGTGCGCGCGTACATGAAGGCGTTGGACGCGGCGCTCGGGGTGATCGACGCCATTAGTTTTCCCATCGACGTCGCCGATCGCGACGAAATGTTGAAAATTGTCAAGAGTTCCATCGGTACCAAGTTTACCGCGCGCATGGGGGAATTGATTCCGAATTTGGCGCTCGACGCCGTGATGTGCGTGGCGAGAAAAAATGAAGACGGGACGAACGATATCGACATTAAAAAGTACGCAAAGGTGGAAAAGATTGCGGGCGGTTCCATCGACGATTGCGCCGTGTTGCGAGGGGTGATGATGAACAAGGACGTCGTCGCTCCGAGTCGCATGAAGCGACGCATCGAGAGACCGCGAATCTTGCTGTTGGATTGCTCGCTCGAGTACAAGAAGGGTGAAAACCAAACCAACGTGGAGATCACGAAGGAGGAGGATTGGGCGACGCTGTTGAAGATTGAGGAGGATTGGATCAAGGAGACGTGCGAGAAGATTGCGGCGTTCAAGCCCGACGTCGTCGTCACGGAGAAAGGGTGCAGCGATCTCGCGTGTCATTACCTCGCCAAGGCTGGCATCACCGCGTTGCGTCGCGTGCGCAAGACGGATAACAATCGCATCGCGCGCGCCGCGGGGGCGACCATCGTGTCCAGAGTGGAGGAGATTCGCGAGTCGGATATCGGTACGGGCGCCGGTTTATTCAACGTCGAAAAGATTGGCGACGAATACTTCACATTCATCGTCGATTGCGACGAACCCAAGGCGTGCACCATCGTCCTTCGAGGTGCGAGCAAGGACATTTTGAACGAAATCGAACGCAATCTACTCGACGCCATGGGGGTGGCGAGAAACGTCGTGCAAGATCCGCGTTTACTACCGGGAGGCGGCGCGGTGGAGATGGCGGTGTCGAGAGCCATCACGGAAGAAGCGTCCAAGATTGAAGGCGTGGAACAGTGGCCGTTCCGCGCCATCGGGTCGGCGCTTGAAGTCATTCCGCGCACGCTGGCGCAGAATTGTGGCGCCAACGTCATTCGTACCCTCACCAAGCTTCGCGCCAAGCACGCCGAGGGCGAAGACGCGCGCACGTTCGGCATCGACGGCGAGAAGGGCACCATCGTGGACATGAAGGCGCTCGGCGTGTGGGATCCGTACGCCGTCAAGGTGCAATCCATCAAGACGGCGGTAGAGAGCGCCACCATGCTCTTGCGCATCGACGACATCGTCTCCGGGTTGTCCAAGAAGAACGACGATGCCGCCGGCACTGGCACCGGTGTCAACGCAGGCGCAGGCGGCGACGACGACGAGTGAGAAGAGCGTCCTGCATCGTCGTGGAACCATCATCATTAATTAGTATATTCTCCTCCTTTGAATGAAACGTACACACCGTTACTAGTAAGGCGTAAGTCGTAAGAGTCGTGAGTCGAAAATTGAAAATCGAAAAACAAGATTTGATGATGAGGATTAATCCACATCGTCACACACGCGCGCGTTCGGACGACCATGGACGCGGCGCGGGTGGCGATGAAACACACGTCAGACGCTGGACGCGCGGCTCTGGACGCCGTGGGCGTCGCCCGAGACGCGCTGTGCCCTCGCGCGCGTCGACTCATCGACGCCTCGTTTCCTCCCGAGTCGCACGATCGCGCCGAACTCGCGTCGAGATTGCTCGCGCTGGCGGTATTGCAGTACGCGCAGCACATGGCGAGTTTTCGAGCGTGGCGATCGAGCGCGCGGGCGTGGTCGTGCATCGCGAGAGGGGACGCGAAGGGGACGTTTTCGTCGATCTTTTGGGCCTTCGCCACGTTTGCCGTCGTCGCCGAACCGTTGCGACTGTCGAGACGCACGTACAGGGCGTTACTGCGCCGGGAGATGGCGACGAGGTTCGGAAACGATGCGGTGCAAAAGATGCTGTCGGACGACGCGCTGGTGAGCGATGGGGCGGTGGGGACGCGGGGCGCGTCGACGGATGCGGCGGGGACGGCGGCTGTGGGCGCGCCGGCGTTCGCGAGAGCGGCGTTGGATGCGGCGGCGGATGGCATCGAGTCGTGCGTCGCGCTATTGTATCACTCGCAGAGTTTGTTCTCAAGTAACTTTTGGAGCGCGCCGGTGTTGATCGGGTGCGCCATCGTGGGACAAGCGATGCAGACAGCGCGGTCGTTTGACGGTTATGAGGCGAAAAAAGAAGCGCATCGAGCAGAGACAGCCACCGAGAGGTTACGCGAGCTTCTCAAGCATGCGCGCACGAACGGTGAAGCGATCGCGCTCGCGAACGGGAGCGCGGTCGAAGTGGAAGAGGCGATGGCGACGCTGGAGGCGGGACAAGAGTTTGTGTACAGACGAGAAGTTTTGAACTCCAGGACGAGTTTCCCGTCAGACGTGTACGAATCCGCGGCGAATCTCTTGCCCGTCCTTTCCATCATTCCTCGTCTCGCTCGAGGGATGAGCGTAGACGCGTGGGACGTGCAGGTGGCCATGACGTCATTCAACGGCGTTCGCGCCGCGTTGGCCGTGCTCGTGCAAAACATGACGATGTTGCGTACGGCGGAAACGCACGCCACAAACGTGTCCAACTTGTACGACGCGCTCGATGCGTCGTCCACTCGAGCGTCTATGGCAGTCGACAAGAATGGCGCGGCGATCGGTTCGAGCGTGCACGCGGAGACTCCTGAAGACGACATGTCTCTCGTGGAGGTTGAAGCCCTCACCGTGCACGGGTACGACGGTCTCGACGTCATTCGCGGGCTCGATTTCGTCCTCTGCCGCGGAGATTCTGTCGCCGTCGTCGGTCCATCGGGATGTGGGAAGACGCTGCTCGTGAAAACACTCGTCGGGTTATGGACTCAAGGGTCGGGCAGCGCTCGAGTCATCGATCGCGCTCGCGTGTGCGTGCTTTCGAGAAAGCCGTACTTGCCGAGAGGGACGTTGCTGGACGTGTGTTTATATCCCACATCTTCCGCCGAAATAGGCGCGGAGACGGTGGCTTTGCTCCGAGAAGTGATGGTAGCGCTCGGTTTGGAGCGATTCATGGAGTACTTGGACGTCATCGCCGCGTGGGATGATAATTTGAGTCAGAGTGAGCAACAGCGATTCGCCGTCTGTCGCGCTGTCGTGAACCGCGCCGAGTTGTGCATTCTCGATGATGCGACGTGCTCCATGGATCCCAAGGACAGAGTCGCCGCGTACGGTGTGCTGAAAAAGCACGTGGGTGGAATCTTGAGTTTAGGCGACGAAGTGTCGTTGCCCAAGCACCACTCGCGCACGCTCCGCGTACACTCAGATGGGACGTGGAGCGACTTTGTCGGCGGCGTCTCTCCGGTAAAACTTCACACGCAAAACGGTGAAGACGCAAGTTCCGCTGCGGCTTCGACGACAACTTCACTGACAAAACGAGACGCCACGCCCACGAACATGGCATTTAGCCCGTTACAGATGGACGCAAGCAGGAAGGGGAATCAATTTATTCGTCAGCAGACTAAGAAAGTCGCTCGCGCGCTGGGCGTAAAGCCGGAAAAGCTCGGCGTCGTTCCGACACCGACGAAAGATAGGACGCGTGGGAAATCTCTCTCATTCGACCCTCTTAAGTAATTTGTTGTTGTAGAAATGTACAGTTACAATGGACTCATCTAAACAAATCCGAAACCTTCGCATCCCTCCGTAATGGCGAGTAGAAGGCGTTCGCGAAGAATTTCTTTCGAGCTATATTCGTGTAAATCTAACTGATTGAAGCACGTGTGTGCGGACGGCAATTTCGCGTCGTCTGCGTGCTGTCTATGAATGGAGAATCTTTGAGGTCCTTGCATCCCTTGCAGGGCGCTGAATCCCTCGAGCGGAACTTTCGAAGTCCCGGTGCAAAACATCAATAATCGCGCCAAATCATCCTTTGATAATTCGCGCACGACGTCCCAAAACCATTGAATCTGTTTCGAACCAACGGTAAAGCCGGTGTATTCGGTATTCGCGCGCCAATCTTCTATGTCTATGTCTGGCGTGCCACTTATCATCAACTCGAGCTCTGCCGCGTTCAGAATGGAGATGGTTTCCTTCGGAATGACCTCCTCGAACCCCTGCACCATGGCCGCCAACTGTTCCTTGACGGCGTTTGTCATTCTGTACGCGCTGACGAGGTTGACGTATTCCGCTTTGTTTTCATCCGTGACGGGTATATTTCTCCCGTTTTCAATCAAATCGTGTACCTCCGTCTTACCAAAGTACTCCGTCGATTCGCTAAACGTATACTCCATGACGCCTTCGATGGAGTTTTCCAATATCCACTTTAGACTCTTGAAGTAATCTGGATCTACGCCTTCCATGTCTTCGTATGTGAGCACCTGCCCGAGCAAATGCTTGTAAATTGGACGCGTGAAATACGCATTCAGAAGAATGTCGTCCAAGAGAACCTTGCCGACGAGCCTTCCAACGAATCGGAAATAACGCGAAAATTCTGGATGGACTTTGCTATCGGCGTTCGGTTTGTAACATCCATCGTGAGATAACTCGAAGAGGGCGATGTCTGGTTTGAAAATTTCTCTGGCCAAAATGCTGAACCATTCCTTGATCAATCCTCCGCCGTCAAGTCCCTCTTCTCCGACAAACACGATGCTCAACTTGCCGCGTATCTCTTCCACACTTCTGTTGCTGAGATGTCTGAAAGAATCCTCAAGCACGTGAGCTCTCCTGATGTGAAGCTGACGATTTTCGGGACGTTCTCGTCCTTGACGATCGCGAAGTTTCTTTATGCGAGAGCGCACTTCCGCGCGCTTGACTGAAAAGTCGAGCAACCTCGGATTGTGCAACAACAACTTCATTTCCTCAGAGAGTAATTGCGGAGAACGCTTCAACTGCTTGTTGAGCAATTCTTTGTGTGCTTCGACGAACGCCCATATGTCTGCCATCAGCGCGTAAATCTCGGAGCCTTGCTTCGTCGTTGCGTTTTGTTCAGACAACGATTCGAGCACGTGAGTCGATCCTCGCTGCAGCGCGTGCAAAGTTTCGAGCATGTGACTTGATGTTCGTTGCAAAATCCCGGTCGACGATGGCGGTCTGATACCGATCGCTGGTGACGGTACGCGCAGAGAGTGTGAAGGGAGGAAAGCACCCGAATCGCGGCGCTGCCTCGTGAGCTCGCTCTCTATGAATGGCATAATCTTGCTACCAATCATCATGTAAGCCTTTATACCATCCGTCAGCACGGCGACAGCTTGAGAGTGCTCGTTATGATCATGCTGATCTTTCCCTTCCATTTGCTCGACGTATGTGTGCAACATTTTCCACAGAGGGCGAAGGTTTTTCCCGTAACTTACGAGTTGATTCTGCACCTCGTCAGTCGAGTTTTCGACGAAGGACAGCACGAACGTGAAGCATCGAGTCAAGCGAAGCAACAGCAGCATGCATTTGCTGATTTCCTTTCTCGCGTCGATGATCCTATTGTTGACCTTGACGTCGGTAAAGTCCACGAGCTTGCCCGCATCGAACGAAGCGACGGAGATGTTCTGAAGAGCGGTTTCGGAACAGGCGATTGCCGTTCTGTGCAATCTCGCCAAGACTTCATCTTGAACGTTTGACGGACAGGATTGACAAAGCTTTTTCAGAACGCTGTGAACTTTGTCGTACGTCTGCGAAGAGAGGTGAGGCTTTTCCAAAATACTTATGATATCAGACACCAAGTGCGGATACTTGGGCAACACCTCGCTGAACACGGCGGACTCCTTCAGCGAGCCCTTCAACGTCGCGTGCTTGGACAAGTAATTGTCAAGACACGTCGCGCACAGTTCAACACCTCGCACATCGTACCGCTTCGGCTCCCATATGAGCAACCGCAACAGGATAACGAGTAGTGACATGTCAATCGTCGCCACTCCGTCGCTCGACAGATGCGTGGTCTCCGCCGCGTCGTCAATCATGGAATCGATGGCGTCTGCGCTCATCGTCGTCGTTTCTTTCATGGAATCAGCGTTCTCGAGCAAATCGTAAAACCACTTTCTGGATAATTTTGGAACCGTCGACATCGCCTGTACGTGCTTGCTGCGACTCAGCAGCTGTGACAGGAGGATGAGGTATCTTCGAATCACCGTGTTGGAGAAATCGTCTCGCACGTTGTCTGCATTCCTACCTTTGACGTCGAACACCTCTTCGAAAATTTTCTTTAACATCAAGTTGCGATTCATGTCGACGACGCATAGGTTGACACAAATTTTGTTCACCGCGTCCTTTGACTCGATACGATTACTGCGGTACATGGCCAACAACGTGTTCACGTGCGCGACGTCCAACTCGACGTTCGCTTTGAAAGGCTTGAATGCCTCTGAATTCTCTTCGCGAGTCGGCGTCGGATGCCTGAAAAGCGTGTCGATGCGGTCTATGTCAACGCCTTGGACGGCCTGCGGAGGCATTCCTGGCATTTCCGGTACACGCGCCATGAATGCACGAAGTGAATTCGCAATCGTCTCGCGATTCGACGCGCCGGTTCCTGGACCAGGGCGCGGGCGGGCGGATGGGCTCAGTATTCTGTTCGCCTGTGCAGTCGTCGATCGAATCAACTCTTGCTGAATGTCACGCGGCATGGCCGTCAAAAACTCCGCTTCAATTGTAGTAAGCGCGTTGGCTCTCGTCGTGTCGCCGACTTGCTCGCGAGCGCGAGTGACGAGCCTATTCGCTTCCAGAAATCCATCTCGTAAGTCTTCTGATACCAAGGTGAGCTGATTGGACGTGATATTGAGTTGCGTCGCAATCTCGCGTTGGCGCGCGGTGCGCTCCTCCGGAGACTCGTCAGACGCCTTGGGACGCTCGTCCTCTTTGACGGCGGGTTCCTTTCCCTTGCTCGCCGAACCGGGCGAAGCCTCCGCCGCCGCATCGTTCACATCTGTTTTCATTAATAAAGTTTCATCCAACGCCACGGATTCACCGACGGACATGTGTACTGTGCTACACCAGAAACTCGATCGGGCGTGACGTCCGTCCAAACTCCAGCAAGTTTGATCTCGCACTTTAAAATCTTGCGGCGATTGCGCTTGGTACGTTCCGTCACCCAACCACAAAATTGCTTTGGCGGATGAAAGTGGATCAAAGAATTCCAACCTCGTCGGCCTGACCGCCAATCGAGCCATCTCTCCGCTGATTGAAGTGAGAACATTGTGAAGCGATCGCGACCTGGAGCTAAAGTCCAATGGCGTAGAGAGCGTGATGTTCAAGTTTGATCCGACGCGCTGCACATTCACGCCGTCTTGACTGAACGTGGCGGTTTCGTCTTCTCCCAAACCCCACGTGTGCCATGAATTCGTTTGAGTCACGGAGTTTTCGCGCGCGCTGCTTCGGAAGAAGTGGTCGCGCTGATTGTTCATCGAGCCAAACTCCGAGTCGGGCGAAGGACCAGTGAGCGTCTCATCCACAGACACTCTGCGACCTCCCGCGATCTCGACTTCACGTATCGATTGTGCCTCGACTCTTGGATCGATCCCAGCCATAGCGCTCGCGTAATCATTGGCGAGCCATCGCTCGAGCTCTCGAGTCGACACGTTCGTTTCTTGTTCGTTCATCATCGCCCGCGGAAGGATGCGAAAGTCTGAATGGGAAGATACAATTGAGGATGATGAGCGCGGCTCTTCGAAGTCACCCTCCTCTTCTTCGTCATCTTCATCCTCTTCTGAACCAACACCGTAGGCGTCGTAGTCATCCGCGTCTTCGTCGTACAAGCCGTCGTCGGACATGTCGTCCACCCCCCCGGGATGTCCGAGCACGACTTCTCGGTCACCGTCCTCGTTCACGTGATCGACGTCGCTAGAGTAAAAGTCGACTTCCTCTTCCTCCTCTTCCTCCTCTTCCTCCTCTTCGTCTTCAGAGTCGTCTTCGTCTTCAGAGGCATCGGAATCGTCGTCGATTTCTTCGTCGTCGACTTGCGCGTCGTCGAAATCTTCGCTGCCCGAGTGATCCTCTTCCATCTCGCTATCGGCTTCTATTTCTTCCAATTCATCAACCATCACTTCATGGTATGCCCCCTCTCCATTTTCGTCGTCGAGACGTTCCTCTTCATCCGCGTCGTCGTGCATTTCAACGTCCCCCGCACCGTCCATGCGCTCGAAATCGTCTTCTTGCATGTCGTCGTCGACTTCAAAGGCGGCTCCGTCGCCCATCATGGCGGGAACTTCGCCGTCGTAGTCTTCGATGCGAGCGACTTGAATTTGACCCCCAGCGGCGTGAGCCAGTAAGTTTTCTAGCATTTCGTCGGTGCTTGCAGCGTTTTGATCGGCGCTGCGTTCCGCCGCGGCGGTCGCCTGGCGAACGGCGTGAGTGATGCGCGCGAGACGATTTTCTCGTTTCGTCTTTGCCGACCGCGTCACGAGCGCTTCGAGCACGGCGAGGATGACTCGCATGAAACCTGGGTTCGTTTGATCGCTCGATCGCCGCAAGACTGCAATCAGCTCGATGATACGCTTCGGTACTTTCAGAGCGTACATGGTCTTCACGACACCTTGCTGCAGATTGAAAATCGCCCGATTCCGTATGCGCTCTCCGCTCTGATAGCCGCGCGCCAAGCCGTAATCCATCAGCGCATGCAAAAAGTCGATCAACGCGTGTTTGGGTGGAACCTTATCGGCGCACTCGTGATCTTCAACCTCGAGCAAAGAGAGAAGTTGCTCGATAATTTTTGATCGCGCCTTGGCGTTGTTCACGCAAACCGTCGCCAAAAAGAAGGCGGCATTTTCGTTCCCGCACCAAACTCCAGTCAGATCTTCCGACCCTTTCGCTGCGGGTTTTCTCCTTCGAGGTAAATGATCTCGTAAGATGGTACGAAACATGCCGCTCGTACCGTCAATCTTCATCATCAACTTTACACTCCCTGGATGCACCTCGACGATCTCGGTGAGCAATCGGAAAGCCGCGGCTTGACGCTCAAGCTGCGCCGTCGACTTGTCCCTGATCCCATCGATCGCCGTGGCCAGAAGAACCTCTAAGACTACTTTCAAACTCTTTGAATTTTTAACGTCAGGCAACGCTGGCATTTCTTTGATTTCGCTCCTCTTCGGTACGACGTATCGACGTTCGCCATCAGGATGTTCGCCCAAAGACTTGATCTCTGCCACATTCGCGAAAGCCTTCTGAAAGGTTTCAAAATCTCGTTCAACGGTGTGTTTCATCGCCGTACAGAATGTCTTCAACGTGACTTTGAAGTCTCGACCGAGCGGTGGCTTTGTGATACTCTTCACAATTTCGAGCTCCATCGCCGACTGAAGCGATTTTTTGTCATCCAAAAGGTGTCGAAGAATGACACAAACGCTGTCGTGGTCGTAATTCCAAAAGTACGTGAAAAGAGTATCCGTGAAATTCTTCGTGCCCGCGACTGGGTTCTTGGCCGCGATGACGCGATCGGCCACACCAGAATCACGTGAAAGATTCGCGAGCAGATCGAGGATGGCTGCCTGAATCGACGAGGCGTCGAAATGAAACGCCATGTCTCGCCTCTTCATTGATTCCACATCGAGTTCACCGCCACTATTGTTCGGCTTGTTTCGCATGCTCTCCGCATCAACATTTTCAACAGCCGTACTCCTTTGCAGATCGTCTGCAAAAGCAGATAAACACGCGATACATGCATCCGCGACCGCAAATATCTGATCCTTTGACAGGTATCCAAACTTGGAGTACGTACCGTCGCCAACCTTTTGCACGCACGAGGCGGTGTGGATACACGTCGTCATCGTCGCAAGAAACATGGGAATATTTTCCATCTTGGATTGGCATGCGCTTTCGATCGCTTGGCAAAATTCTTTCACGAGTGACTCAATCATGGACGCACGCTTCCACACGACTTCGCGCACGACCTCATCGCCTTGTCTCGAGAGCGCGTCCATGAACGCGTAGAGCTTGCACTCGTTCACGACGTCGGCGGCGACGTCCCTCTTGCGACTGCGGACCACTTCAGTGATGAGCTTATCGATGTATTCACGACGAGACAGTGTACTCAACTCGTGATTCTCCACCAATTTCAGTAAAAAGGTCGCTCCCTTCTCGGCGTTGATGCGGTAATAGGCGAACATAGCATCCACCAACTCCCGCACGCCGGGTAATCGATCTTGAACGGCGTGCACGTGTTTCACCTCCGCCGGAGCCGTGGACGGGTCCGTCGCCTCCGTGCTCGTCACTTGCATCGGTTCCGCCGCATTGTTCGCTTCATCAACGGGCGTCGCCGGAGGCGGTGGCGCTTCGTGAGGAACATCGTCCATGGGACGAGTCAGAAGATACTCCATCGCCCGTTCGACGCTTTGGCCGTTGACGGCGGTGATTGCGTGGTGCGCGTGTCCTCGACTGAATCCCATCTCAACGATGGACGCAATCATATCCTCCGATGGGACGAATGGTCGCGGCGGAGGACGCGGGACCGCGCGCGGAGCGGGCGGGCTTCTTCTCGGATCGGACGCAGCCGCCTGCGACGTGCCTCCCAAAATATTCAAGAAGCACTGCAAGAACAAATCCGCCTCCTTCTGAGACGCGAGCGCCGCGAAATTTGCCACATCCTGCCTCCACAGACATTTCAACGCATCATTCAAAGAACAGTGTATCCAATCCATACCAGACCTCGCATTAGTAAAGGCGTCGGGGACGTGTGAGTACGTCGGCATGTGAACGTCGGTCGCGCTCGCGTGCTCTGGAAGATCGGTGGAGAGCGCGAGCTTGTACGTGTTCGTCGACGTGATCAATTTGACGTCCGATATGGCTGAAAATAGGCGCGCGAAACTGCGAACCGTGTTATAGCATTCCGATGTGACGGCGACATCCTCAGTCTCGGTGCGCTTCACCCCAGATTGCAAAAGTTGTTGCGTCAGTTCAACCGTCGCCTCAAAGTGAGCGTACAGCAAACTGAACAAGCCGCACCTCGCCGCGTAGTTGATCATGACGCCGTTCGGTGCGTTTCTTCTATCGTCGAAGAAAATTTCATACGATAACGCGACGAACGCTCGCAAGTGACTCTGATGACGATCAGTCTCAGACTGATTCTGTGATGTCAGCATCACAGTGGATTGAGACAGTGCGCGCTTCACTTCGCACGCCATTTCCCACACGGCGTCGCCGCTGCACTTGATGAACTTTTGAGCGCACGGTCCTAAATCTTTTCTGCGACGCATGGTCGTCGATACCTTGGTGACTGAGGCGAAAAGCGCGCTGATCGACCTCATGAAATGATCCGCCCGCACGCACAACCACCACACGGGAGAATACGGCTGTTGTTTCGAGTCAACTTTCGCGAGAACTTTGTGGAACATCGCTTCCAATTTCGACGCGCGCGAGAACGCTTCAAGAGCCGATCGAAACAAGATCTGCGTCTCCTCTCGCGAATGCATGAGTTTGCAAGACATTGCCGGCATCTGCTGGATGACGGACGAAAACAAGTCGCAGAGACGCTCGTACCCAGCCATGAATGTGCACAATGATTTGACTTGTTCACAGAACGCCGTCTCGTTCTTCAAGTGTGGTCTCTTCGATTTGTTACTGATAGTGTTGCAGTAAATGTCATACGAGGCGTATTGATCCATGTTTTCATCCACTGGAACGGGCGCCGCGAATTTAGCGAGCTGCGAGCACACATCGGTCGACGAGCGTGTAAACTGTTTGACGAGCACGGCACATGCGCGCATCACTCCATCCGACGAGTCCAATAGCTCCACGCTGTACGCGTTCGCGTCGATCGGATTGATGATCGCCTTGCACGCCACGCTGATGGACTGGTAGCTAGAGCACGATGCAAACTCAATCGGCATGGGGCAAATGACCATCTCCAACAGTATCTCAACCGCTCCCACGTTCACGAGCGGTTCGCACATGTGAGACGTCGCTAAAACACCGTCCATGAATCTCGATATATTTTGAAGTCTCTTGGATAATGGCATCTGATCGATGACATCCTTGCTCACGAACGCGTGCTGATACGCGTCGGGGTCGTACATCTTCTCGTAGATGGCTTCTCTCGCATCTGACAGTATGTGGTGCATGACTTGAACGCCGTCACCTTGTAGCGCCGGAATGTGTCTCAAGGCTTCATTGATTCCTGTGCCGACGACTTTGGCCGTATCTGAGTTCATGGGAAAGGATTTATCTAAAAACATCGTTCTCAAACACGTGAGCGCGGACGATTTGATGACTTTTGCCTGTCCCTGCTCGTTCAAGCAAATGGCGTTGATCGTCGTCGGCACCGCGCAGAGCACCTTGGCCATGTTCTTGTTGTTCCCGATCGGCCACATCGTTTCCGTGATAAACTTGAGAAACGCATCGATGATACCAGCTTCGTCCAGCGTCGCGTAACACGTCGGCTCGTTGTGGATGACGTCGCACAACAAATTCGACGCCAAGGATGATACCCCAGGACCGAATTTGAGCGGATATCTGAGAACGGTGGCCAACGTATCGGTCAACGTACCATCGGCGAGTCCGGGCACGCGCGAGCGCAACCCTCCCGTCGAGAAGCACGTATACGCCATGGTTCGCATGAGCGCCTTGATCAAAACTCGCCTGTGATACCTCACGTACTTCGGCGCGTCGTTCCTGGACGCCGTCGTCGTCGCTAACGTCGTCGCTGTCGTCGTCGCTGTCGTCGTCGCTTGCGTCTCGAAATCTTCTAAACTAGAGAGACTATCTATCTTGCGCTTCCGCTCGGTGGACTCATCCATGTGTCCCGCCGCGCGTAACTCTTCCAGCGCGGCGCGCGTCTCGAGATGCATGCGCTTGGACAACATCTCGAGGCCTTGTAATTCCCTAAAACCCGTGACGGCGCTGCTCTGGTAATCCAGGTATGATTCAATCGTGTGCACGACGTCGATGACGACCGGTAGCATCTCGACGCGCGTCTGTTCGACGAGCGACATCAGCATAGGAAGTAATTCGGCATCCCTGATGGCGCCGCATCCCGGCGTCGTCGTGCTCAAAATTCCCAAGAGGTGCATCAGACTCCTCGCGTCGCGAATGACGCCCGAATCAATCTCATCCTCGGTGGCCGATTGCGACGTCACGGACGTCGACATGGCGGATAAACTCTCCGCCAACACCCCCGGACCCGTGCGTCGTCGAATGATTTGACACACCTGAAATCCACAGACGCGATCGTTCGTGTACGCGCTGAGACAATTCATTGCGTCGCGTCTCATATCAGACGAGCGCGTGATGCCTAAATCAACCTGTATCAATCCCAGGAGCGCCAGCGCGCTGCTCTGAGCGTCTTCCACTAAATTCTCGAACTCATTACTCTTCAAATTCGGATCACCGGCGTAGGGACTCAATTTACCCATGTTTATGATGACGTGTTGCGCCAGGCACGAGAGTCGAGCGCACGTCTCGCATCCCTCTCTGGTGCGCGCGAGCTCTTGAATCCACAACTCCATAACGAAGGCTGCGTGCACGGCGCCGACACTACTTCCAAACTCGTCGGTCTCGACATCAAACGCACCCCCAGCGCAATTTGGTTCATCGTCGCGAGCTTTGAACTTCGCGCGCGCGATTCGATTCGTCGTCTCGGCGAGCGAGAGACCGCCGGGAATGTCGGCGTAAAACTCGCGCTCGTTCACCACGGTGGGCGATTTTCCGTCCGCGATCGCGCGTCGACGCACGCGCAGACACAAAGTTATCCCCCCGTCGACGCTCTGACTCGACTCGCCGCGCCCACGCCGCCCACGTCCCGTCGTCGTCGTCGCCTCGTCGCCGCACCGCGCGAAGAGTTCGTACTCGACCCGATACGTCGCCGGTTCGCCATCCAAACGCGACGGTTCGACGAATTCGCATCGAACGTCTCGAACGATCGCTCGCGCGCGATTTGCATCATCGCACGGTCCCGGAAACGACCGTTCGTTCGCGTCAATCACAGCCCGCGCGCGGTCCCTCGCGCGTCTGTCGACGGCCGCCGCGAGCCAGACGGAACGTTTCACAGCGTCAGACGTGAAATATTCGTGTCGCATCGTGCGTCCGACGACAGATTTTCTCGTCGCCGCCGCTAATAATCGCAACACACTCTCACACGTCTCCCTAAACTCTAAGAAGGCTGTCACCGCCTCTCCGTGCGTAAACGCCGTGCCCTCGCCGCAATTTTCTAACACTTCGCGCATGAAATCCGCGATCCAATTCACCGCGCGAAACGTCTCGGCGCCCTCGTCCTCGTCGCGAGAGCGGTCACCCTCTGTCACACCACCCACGCGATTCACGCGCACGCGATGCGCCGTATTTCTCAAGTACTCGGCGAAACGCGCGAAGACATCCACCCAGTGTCGCGCGTCGCACTTGCCAAAGGTCCACTCGAACTCGGCGCGTCCCGACAGTCCCTCGGGAAGCGCGACGGCGAGTAAATCATCCACGATTCGTCTCGTCTCGGGACTCTGCGTCGTCCGAAACAAAACCCACAAAAGAATTCACGTCGTTGTATTCGTCAGTCTCGCGTGCGCGTGCCTCGAACGCGCGTTCGCGCGAAGAGACGCGCGTTCCGTCGCCTTCGTCGAGACGCGCGTCGAGTCGCCTTCGCGCGGACGCACCGCATCCATTCGTCGTCCCGTCGTCTCCACCGATCCTCTCTCCCGCGTCATCGCGTCGCGCGTCTCTCTCTCTCTCCCCTCACGTCACCCTCGCCACCGTCTCGCCCTCCCGAGCGTCCTCCCTCGCCCTCTCTCTCGCGTCTCGCCTCGCGCCGTCGGCACGACCGACCGATCGTTCGATTCGCTTTCGACCGAGACTTTCGAAAGCGCCGACCGCGACGACGAGACCGAGTTCGAGTTCGCCGCGCGACGGACGACGACGTCTCCTCGAGCTCGGACGCGCGTCGGGGTCCACCGTCCCGCGCGTCGAGGACTCGGTCCGTCCTTCGTCGGTCCTCCTCGCGCCTCTCGTCCTCGCGGTCGTCGCGCGTGGGTCATTATACGTCAGGGTAGACGTCGTCTCGATACCGTCCGTGCGTCCTTCTCTACGTGGGTGTACCTGTACCTCACGTTCTTTTTGGTCTCGATGTGTGTCCACGACACGTAGAGTGGGACGAGTACACCCCAACGACGATCGACAGATGCGTGCGTGTGTGGGCATCACCGCGCGCGCGCATGCAACCCTCAACCCTACGCACACCCAACGACACCCGCGTGTGCGAGGTGTGTGTAACCGAATCGAGATCGACGACCGACCCCGGAATCGACGACGCGCGCGACGACGGAGGAGGAGGACGAGCGCAGAGACCGCGGGGAGAGGTGCGCGTGGAGTCGTGTCGCGTGTGGTGCGTGAGGGATGGCGACGCGCGCGGTGCGACGAGCGATGATGATGACGATGACGGCGACGCGCGGGGCGATCGTCGGTCGCGCGACGACGCGCGCGTCGTCGTCGAGCGCGTCGTCGAGGGAGAGGATCACGGCGGCGCCGATGGTGTACGTCAAGGGTGAAG
>PVBE010469898.1_pt1 | contig 15921 bp, 12 predicted proteins | sample 1631181 | NCBI WGS metagenome assembly PVBE01 (sample SAMN08397723, study PRJNA350692) | Marine metagenome, whole genome shotgun sequencing project. | isolation source: water | place: Pacific Ocean | collected 2012-04
CATGCTACTCCGAGGCCATGGTTCGGACGTTCCTCATGTGGGATGGCGACCCAGCCTTCCTCGATGAGGCGCGTGACTACGCCAACCGATCGCTCGGGCTCGACCAAGAGTGTGCCGAGGCGCACACCTCGCTCGGCTTTGCCTACCAACACTCCGGTCAACCCACGGACGCCCAGCGGGAGTATCGGATCGCCATCCAGATCGACCCCGAAGAGTGGATGGCTCACTCCTACCTCGGCGCGCTGCTCGCGCGCGGGGGCAACTTCAAGTACGCGCAAGAGCACCTCGAGAGGTCCTTGGAGCTCCGGCCTGGGCACGTCGGTGCTGCGGACAACCTCTACCTCGTCCACATGCGACTCGGCGTGACTGAGGAAGCGATCACGGTCGCTGAGTCCGGGATCCAGTGCGGGCTCGAACAGCTCATCAGGTTCCCTGACGACCAAGAGACACGTACGCACACCGCGCTGCTCTTCGCCCGCCTCGGGAGGAGGTTGGAGGCCCGCGAGCTCCTTGAGGAGGCCCGCGAGAAGTTCTCCAAAGATGGCTTCACCAACTTCAGGGTCGCCTGCATCCTCGCCGCGCTCGGTGACTCGGAGGAGGCTGTGACAGAGCTCAGCGCTGCGCGTGACAGAGGCTACTTCGTGCGAGGTGAGCTGCTCGGTTCGACAGACCTCGACATCCTCCGCGGCCTCCCCGGATTCGACGACCTCTTGGTCTGAACGATCTTCAAACATGAGCCGCGCCCTCATCGTCTTAGACACAGAGACCGCCACGCTGCAGGGGGCACCGCACCTCTTGGAGCTAGGCGCTGTCAGGGTCGAGGACGGGGAGATCCAAGACTCCTTCGAGCGCTACGTCAGGCCCGAGGTCGAGATCGACCCGATGGCGACCGCGATCCACGGGATCACGATAGAGGACGTCTCGGACGCAGACGACGCCGCGGCCGTCCTCGGCGACTTTTTTGATTGGGCAGGCGAGGACTGGTTCGCCGCTCACAACGCGCCCTTTGACGCGAAGGTGATCGCATACGAGGCCAAGCGTCACCGCTTTGACGAGCTGCCGGGTGGCCCCTTCCTCGACAGCCTGCCCTTGGCGCGCAAGCACATCCCTGAGTCTCCCAATCACAAGCTCGTGACACTGAGCGAGCACCTAGACCTCGAGGACGGGCCGCATCACCGCGCGCTCTCCGACGCGGTCTATTGCTGGAAGGTGATCGAGGAGTGCTGGGAGCGCGCGGGCGGACTCGACTCTGTCTCCATGACGGAGCTGCTCTCTCAGTCGGGGCGCACGCTCACCTTTGCCTCAGCGGTGCCCGACCTCCCCCGCTTCCCGCGCCGCATCCGCGCCCTCGGAGACAACCTCTCCAGCGGCGAAGAGGTGACCGTCCTCTATGGCAGCAGCGGAGAGCAGCCCGCCACGCTCAGCGTCCGCCCTCGCTTCGCCTATCGCCGGCGCGACAAGGACTACCTCGAAGCTGAGTGCTGCCACTCTGGGATCCTCAAGACCTACCGCCTCGACCGCGTCCAGAAGATCGTCCGCTGACCGCGCGCCTCAGGCGCAGTCGGTCTTCTGAGACAGCGCGCGACGCAAGAGCTCGCCCAGGTCGGTGCCCGCGAGCGGTCGCGCCGTCTTCTGATTGAGCATCGGGACGGCGTCTTGGGAGAAGGTCGCCTCCTCTGCCGCGATCCGCGACCCGTCCGTGTGCAGGAAGGAGAGCAAGAGGCGCTGCGCGCGCACGTCGAGCGAGACGACGCGCACCGACACGGGTTGGCCCTCTGTGAAGAGGGTCGTGAGCGCCCGCTCGCTCGCGAGCCCGCACTCGCTCCTCGGGACGAACCCGCTGAGGTCCCCCTCCAAGGTGATGATGACGCCGGCGTCAAGGACCCGCTCGACGACACCTCGTGCCAAGCTCCGCTCGTGGAGTCTCTCTTCTGCGCTCGCCCACGGGTCGACCCCGACCTGCTTGATCCCGAGAGAGATCCGCTTCCCTCCGCGCTGAATGTGCAGCACCTTCGCCTCGACCGCGTCCCCCTCTTTGAGGATCTCAGCGGGGTGTGCGATGCGTCGGTGACAGATGTTCGAGATGTGAACCAGACCTTGTCGCCCGCGGCCAAAGCGTACGAAGACTCCATAAGCCTCGATGCGGATGACGCGGCCATGAACGATCTCTCCGGGCCGCACGCCGCCCTCCCCGCCGCGCTCACGCTCGCGCTTCAAGACACGCTTGCGGCTCAAGAGGCAGCGCTGTCGCTCCTGGTCGACCTCGATCACTTCGCAGATGAGGTGTTGACCGATGAGCTCATCCAGGTCCCCGCCCCTAGGGACGCCAGTCTCCGAGCGCGGCATGAACGCATGCAAGCGCCCGACCCTCAGCTCGAGTCCGCCGAGGTTTGTGCTCGTGACGCGGCCTTCGACGACGCTGGAGACCTCCATCTCCTCCCAGGAGTGGAGGACCTCCTCCTCTCTGAGCGCCAAGCGCCAGAGCCCCTCCTCTTGTCCCTTGAGGGTGAAGTCATAGGCGGCGCCTTCGCGCGGCTCAGTCGAGAAGGCGTCGCGAGCGATCACGCCCTGCATGCGCGGCCCGAGCTCGACGAAGACGTCTCTCCCGTGCACGCCGACGACAGTCCCCCGCATCACCTTGAGCGTGTGTCGCCCTCGCTCGTCCACAGCGCCTTGCCTCCGTTCGACGAACCCCATACTTGATGTTTACCCCGAAGAACCGCTCAGGGGAATCTCTCTCCGCGAAGGCGCAGCCCGGTATGCGTTCGGATGCGACAGCATCCAGCCCCCAACCAACGCCATGACCCGGCTGGAGAGGCACCCGTAAACTCTTACCTTGCAAAGCTTTATGCCAAACCGGATCGATCAACACGAACTGGAGACTCGACTTAGAATGAGCAGGCAGGCTCCAACACAACACGAGAATTCCCAATGATCACCACAACGCTACTCGCCCTCTCTGCTCCGCTCTTCCTCTCCCCGCCTCAGGTCGGCCAGGACTACGTCCTTCGTCAGGCCGAGGACTACTCGGCGGACGTCATCACTCTTCGTGAAGACCCGAACACGTCCATGCCCATGGGTTTCGCCACGCTCGAGATCACCAGGTCTGAGACGGTTGGAGGCACAGGGGACTTCGACATGCTCCTGATCCGGATGGACGAAGACTACAACGTCCTCTGGAAGCGCCAGTTCGGCGGCAGCAACGACGACTTCGGCCGAAAGATCGTGCAGACCAAGGATGGCGGCATCCTCGTGAGCGCCTATTCCCTCTCCACCCCTCTGACCACATTTCGCGCAGTCCTCGTCAAGTTCGACGGCGCCGGGAACATGATGTGGGCTCGCTGCTATCCGGGCGAACAGTGGGGAACCACCCAGGGGACCACCCACACCGAGCTCTCCAACCAGAACATCATGCTGGTCTCCGGGATAACCGGATTGGGTGTCAGCGGCTCGTTCGACGGGATTCATATCCTCACGGACCCCAACGGTGCGCCGCTCTCCTGGTGGCGCTACGACGTGACTTTGGGCTGGAACCACCCTTCACGACTCATCTACAGGGCCATCACCTCTGTTGGGAAGGACTCTGCGGCATGCGGAGTGATCCATCACGTGCAACCTGACGGCAGCGTGTCCGTCAACTCCTTCGTCCACAGATTTCCGGAGGTCCCGGGCGCTGGTGTGGCCTGGATCAACGAGTATCGGGTCGTCGATAGTCCCGACAGGGCCACCGGGATCGCTTGGACTGCGGACGACAACTTGGTGGTCTGTGGCGCTCTAGGCCCCTTCTCCTCTCCTCCGACTGATGGCTTCGGCTTCCGCACCCAAGCCGTGGACGGCTCGATGGCCGGGATCGGCCAAGGCTTGATCTACCCGGACCTGGTCCTCAACGACGTCATCGAGGACATCGATCCGAACACCGACCCGACGCAAGGAAAGCTGTGTTTCGCGGGATATCTCCTGCGTGAACCTGACGTCGCCGGGCTCATCGGGTTCGACGCATCGCTCATGCTGACCGACCCGTACGGCTATCCCATGAGGAACATGTACTACGACCCCGATCCCTGGGGCGCAGCGGTCTCTGTCACGAACTACTACACAGCCTATGGCTTCTCGAACAGTGGCTATTTCGGCTTGAGCACTTCCTTCTCCAGCGACTACGTGGCCGCACCCCATCAGCACTGGATCCACACCGATTTGTCGGACATCAAGACGGGATGCCTCGAAGATGAATACGGCCTGTGGCCGGCGAAGGTGCTCATCGACCCGATGATGGTGCCGGTGGGAATCTCCGCGATGGACGGTGTGGTAGATCTCGACTGGGACCCCATCGACCCCGACCTCGAGGTCGTCGACATCTGTGAAGAGGACGATGGCTCGATCGTCGCGACCTGTTTCGGCGACGGCGCCGGGACCCCGTGCCCCTGCGGCAACTCAGGCGGACCGGGTGAAGGCTGCGCCAACTCCACCGGCCTCGGGGCAATCCTCGCCGGCACGGGCACGCCCAGCGTCTCCGCGGACACGCTGGTCCTCTCTGTCACTCAGGGCAAGCCCGGTCAGCCGATCCTCTTCTTCCAAGGGATCAACTTCATCAACAGCGGCAACGGAAACCCCTTCGGGGACGGCCTCCGCTGCTGCGGCGGTGGCGTCAAGCGCCTCCAGGCCCGCATCATGGACGCTGTTGGTTCCACGAGCACGACCGCGACTCTCTCCGTAAAAGGCGGCGTCGCAGCTGGCTCGACCTACTGCAACCAGGGTTGGTATCGCGACCCCAGCGGGGCGGGCGGCTCACCTTGCTCGACCTTCTTCAACCTAACGAACGGTCTCAGCATCACCTGGGCTCCCTGAGTCTCAGTCCCTGACCGGGAGCTCTTCGAGCGTCTCTTTGCAGAGGCGCGTGAGGTCGTGCTCTTCCCCTAAGGTCTTCCGGCAGACGCCGAGCGATCGCTCAAGCCGCCCCTCAACGCCATCCGACCGCTCCTCCAAGAGGAGGAGGTCGAGGTGAACGCGTGCGTGGAGGGTCGAGGAGTGCCTCTCGCCCAGGATCAGCTTCAGCTTCTCAGCGGCCTCAGTGAGGAGGATCCTCCATTGCGGACATCTGGGATGAAGTGAGAGCGCGACGCCGAGGTCTACCTGACACTCCAAGGTGTCCGGGTGGTTCGGACCGTAGATGCCAAGGAACCCATCTCGTGCCTCCTCGAAGTACTTCAAGGAAGCGGAGCCCCTCTCCTGCCAGGCGAGGACTCGACCCAGGAGCCATGTCGTCTTCAGTGTGTCCGGGTGATAGGCGCCGAGGAGCTCGTTCTGCTTGAGCATGAGGTCCCACGCGATGGCCTCCGTGTCTTCAAGGCGTCCCTCGTCGAGCGCGAGGTTGGCGAAGAGATGGTCGACCCTTAGGGAGAGCCGGTGGCCTTGGTCGGTCTCACGCAGCTCTTCTCGGAGGAGCTCAAGCTCCTCTCTCAAGCCCTCATAGCTTCCAGTCGCGTGCTGGACGCTCAAGAGCTCCAGGCGGACTCGCAGCGCGGAGATGTCTCGCGCTCCGCGGAGCTCTACCCACGCATCCAACGACTCACGCAAGAGCTCATCTGCCCGAACAAAGAACCGAAGCTCGAACGCTGTCAGGCCGGCAGCCTCAAGGCGGTTCGCGGCCGCGGCTTGATCGTCTCTGCTGCCCACCCCTTGGAGGGGGTCGAGCGCGTCCAGGAACGCCCCGCCGTCATCTCGATCGTGCTCTTTCCGCAGGAGTCCGTTCAAGGCGACCGTGATGTTCTGTCGCACCCCATGTTGTCTCAGCTCCAGCTCACGCGACTCAGTAGAGATCTTCTCCACGCGCTGCACCAAGGTGGCTCTCCGAGCTTGCGCGCGCTTCATGAAGTAGACCCCCGTCCCCGCAGAGAGCAAGAAGATGAAGATCGCGAGGACGACCGCAGGTTGGCGGCGTGTGTACAGGTGCATCTTCACCGCCATAGAGGGCGCTGCCGCGTGCACTTCCCGCGCCTCAAGGAACCTCTGCAAGTCGCTGGAGAAGTCAGCGGCAGACTCGTATCGCTCCTCGCGCTTTTCGCTGGTCGCCTTCATGCAGACAAGGTCCAAGGCCCGCGAGAGGCTGGGGTCCCAGTGGCTCGGAGGTTGCAAGGTTCCAGTGATGACGCTGGCGACCATCTCCGGAAACGTCCGGCCCTTCGCCGAGTACGCGGGACGCCCAGCGAGGAGCTCGTAGAGGACGCAGCCGAGCGAGTACACATCAGAGCGAGCGTCCGGCCCTTCGTCTGTAGGCGAGATCTGCTCGGGGCTCATGTAATTGAGGGTGCCGAGGATCTCACCTGAGCGAGTCACACGTTCGCTGGCGTCTTCCCCCACCAAACGCGCGGTGCCAAAGTCGATGACCTTGGGCCTCCCCTCTTTGTCCACCAAGATGTTCCCCGGCTTCAGGTCCCGATGGATGACGCCTTGCTCGTGGGCAAAGTCCACCGCCTCCAAGACCTCGCAGAAGAGCTGCAGGCGAGCCCGGATCGAGAGCTTGTTCTTCTTCACATTGTCCGTCAGCGTGCTCGCACCCTCGACGTACTCCATGACGTAATAAGGGAGCTCGCGCTCCTCTGTGCCGATGCGCTGTGAGTAAGTACCCGCGGTGTAGACCCGAGCGATCGCAGGGTGCTCGAGCCTCGCGAGCACCTCGCTCTCAGCCTCAAAGCGTGCGAGCGCCCGCTCATCACGCGGCCCGATCAGCAAGGTCTTGATCGCGACCCTGCGCCGGGGGCTCGCTTGGATCCCCTCATAGACCATCCCCATCCCGCCGGACGCGATGACGCTCACCGCGCGGTAAGGGCCGATCTGCTCGGGGATCTCGACCACGGACGTGCGCTTCAGTCCGCCCTCATCGAGGAGCTTCCTCGCTGAGTCCATCTCCCGATCTGCGTCCAGGAGGCCTAGGACCTCGTCACGCGTGACCGGGTCGTCCACGCAGAAGCGCTCCACGAACGCCCGCTGCTGGGAGTCAGGGAGGTTCATCGCCGCCTCAAAGAGGCGGCGTACGCGGCTGAAGTCGGAGGGGTTCATGCGCTCTTTCTCCCCTCGAGCTCGTCCGCCTTGAGGCGCTGCTTGAGCCAGGCGCGCGCCATCGCCCACGCCTTCTTGGCTTGATCGACGGTGATGTCTAGCGAAGCAGCGATCTCTTCGTCTGTCAGTCCGGCGAAGAAGCGAAGCTCGACCACCGAGGCGAGTTCGCGATCCAGGCAAGCGAGCGCTTCGAGTGACTCATCCAGCTGGATGAACGTCTCTGCGTTCTCATCGGAGATCAGGAGCTCTTCCTCAAGGGGGAGCGCTGTGCGCCCACCGCCCCGCTTCTTGGTCGAGCGACTCCGCGCGTGGTCGATCAAGAGGCACCTCATCGCGCGGACCGCGGTCCCCATGAAGTGGGCCTTGTTCTTCCACTGCTTTGTGCCGCCGGACTCCAGCTTGATCCAGGCCTCGTGCACCAGCGCGGTGGGCTGGATGGTCAGCGCGCCGTTAGCGCTGGCCATGCAGGACCGGGCGCGGCGCTGAAGGTCGCCGTAGACAAGGGAGAAGAGCTCTTCTGACGTGGCCTCTGATGTGTCACCGAGGCCTCTTTGGGGGATGGAGTTCATGTTTATTGAGTTGTTGTGGGCTCGCTGCCGCTCCGTTCGGAGGTGTGAAAGGCCCCTTCAAAGAGAGTCTGGAGGGGCCTCTCGAACGGGTCATTATCAGCTATCTGCGAGCCCATTTCGTTTGGGGTGAATTACCCAATCGAGCTCTACCTCCCTAGACAGAGCGAGGAAGCGACTATTGCGCCTCTCCCTGGAGAGGAAAATCCCTGCCCTCGCCCTGTTCGCAGCGGCCTGGCGCCAAGGCCCTCTTCCTCACGTGCCTGCTGGCCTCCTGCGAGGAGGGGGCGCGTCCCTCAAGCGTCGCCGAAGAGCTCCGTAACCTTCTGGGTCAACTCAGAGGGTTTGAAGGGCTTGGGCAGAAAGGGGACGTCGTCCTTCGTGATCTCTAACTGCAGCTCTTCGTCGGCGATGTGTCCGGACACGTAGAGCACCTTCATCTCAGGGTGTGACGAAGAGACAGACCTCATGAAGTCTCGTCCTCCCATCCGAGGCATGACGACATCTGTGATGACCAGGTCGAACTCTCCGCCCTGCTCATTGAAGATCTGCTTCGCGTCCTCCCCGTCTGTGGCCTCTGTCACCTCATAGCCAGCGAAGCGCAAGGTCGAAGAGGCGAGGCCCCGCACGACCTCCTCGTCTTCGACGAGGAGGATCTTCTTTTTATCCTGAGATGCCTGGGGGCTCTCTTTGGAGGACTCTTGGTTCGAGGGGAGCTCATCCGTAGCAGGCAGGAGGATCTTCATCGTGGTGCCTTCACCGAGCTCTGATTGCACCTCCATGCTGCCGTTGTTCTGTTGGACGATGCCGTAGACGATCGAGAGGCCGAGCCCGGTCCGCTTGTCGAGGGACTTGGTCGAGAAGTAGGGCTCAAACATCCGCGCCTGCGTCGCTTCGTCCATCCCAGAGCCGTCATCCTGAACGATGATGTGCACGAGCTCCTCCCCACTCTCCACTGATTCCTCAGCTCCGATCCGTATCTTCACGGTCCCAAACCCCTCGATGGCGTCTCGCGCGTTCACGGTCAGGTTCACGAGGACCTGCTCAAGCTGACCTTGCTCGGCCTTGATCGCGGGGAGCCCTGCCTCGACCTCAAGCGACAGCGAGACCTTCTCTCCGAGCATGGACTGCAGGATCTTCTCCATGTTGGTGGCGACCACTCCGAGCGAGAGGCTCACTGGGACCGCGATCTGTTTGCGGCCGAGGAGCAAGAGCTGCCTCGTGAGGACAGAGGCGCGGTCACCTGCCAAGCGGATCTGCTCCAAGCTCTCATACTCTGGGTCATCCGGGCTCATGCGGCTCAGGCTCAGGTCTGAGTAGCCCACGATCGCGGTCAGGAGGTTGTTGAAGTCATGCGCGACTCCACCGGCGAGGCGACCGAGCGCTTCCATCTTGTGGTCTTCGCGCTTCTTCTCTTCGTGCTCTTTGAGCGCGTCCTCAGCGCGCTCGCGCTGGACGATCTCCTCTAAGAGGTCCTCGTTCGCGCGCACGAGCTCTTGGGTTCGTTTCTTGACGGTCTCCCCAAGGACCTCTTGGTGTTGCCCGTGTGACTGGACGAGCCCTGAGATCGTCCGGGAGAGGACCCGCACCTCTGTCGGCCCAGCGGAGAGCGGGGTCATCTCCTCTTGACCTTGCTCCGCCATGGTCGCCTCCGCTGTCAGCTGTCCCAGCGGGTCGATCACTGTCTTGGTGGTCCACCGCCACAGCAAGATGACGAGGCAGATGTAGAGGAGCGCCCCGATCCATGTCTGGAGTATGAGTCTCTCGCGGTTGGCGGTCGCGAACTCCATCCGCTGCGTGCGCGCGACATCGACCTCCTTGACGAGCTCCTTCGCGCGACTCCGCAGGAGGGCCAACTCGGCCGCGACCTCCTCTTCGAGCGCGCCGGTCTCTCTCATTCGGTCCACGCCCTCGGTGTGAGTGACGCCGGAGAGCATCCGTGCGACCGTCGCCGTGCTCTCGCCGATCAGCGCGCGCTCTTTGTCGAAGAGCCCTGCGAGCGGCAGGGAGTCCATCTCCTTGAGGCGACTTTGGATCTCTTCAGCGAGCTCTCCTGTTTGCTCTGTGAGGGAGGTGTGCGGCCCGCTCAGGGAGAGCTCTGCGATCTTGATGTAGAAGAGCAGCGACTCCTCAAGCCACTCCACCTCCTTGAGGTCCACGGTGTCCGCCGCGGCTTGCGTCTCCTCATCCAGGACCTGCGCCGCTCCTTGGAACAAGAAGAGCAGCAGCCCCAGCCCCAAGGCTGTGGAGACGGAGAGGAGGACGACGATGTGTGAGGAGATCTTCACGGCGCGGTCTAGTTTAGGCCTCGGTCAGGCCTTCTCTGATGGCGTAACGAGCGAGCTCGACCCGGTCGTGGATGTCGAGCTTGTCCATCAAGCGGGCGCAGTGGCTCTCGATGGTCTTCGGGCTGAGATGCATCAAGCCGGCGATCTCTTTCTTGGTGAGACCGCGGGCTAGGTAACGCAGGACCTCGACCTCTCGATCCGTGAGGGTCTTTGAGCGCATCTTCGCGCCTTCGGCGAGGGAGTAGCTGCCGTCCTTCTCGACGATCCGGTCTCTGATCTCGTCTGAGAAATAAGATCCCCCAGCTGCGACCTCTCGGATCGCCATGGCCAAGGTCTCTGTCGGCTCTCCCTTGTGGAGGTAACCGGAGGCGCCGATCTTCAGCGCGCTCTCGATGTAGTGATCGTGAAAGGCGCTGGAGAGGAAGATGATCTTCATCTCCTCTGACCTGCTCTTGATCCGCTCAGCGGCGTCAAAGCAGATCATCCCTGGCATGTCGATATCCATGACGATGACATCGGGCGTGAGGTCGAGGGCGGCCGCGAGCCCGTCGCCGGCGTCCTCTGCCATGCCGACGACGTCGAACTCCACCATGTTGGAGAGCTGCACCGCGAGCGCCTCACGCACGAGGGCGTGATCATCGACGAGGAGGATGCGGATGGCTTCCATGTTGGGGGGAGGCTGACGCTAGGGGCGCGCTGTTGGAGACCTGGTCATCGGGCCCTTGAGGCGGCCAGGTAACAGTAGATTAGCCTCTAGCGGGCCCAAATAGGCTTGGGGTGAATACCCCAATCCCCTAACCCCTGCAGGGGTCGATTCGTCTCCTAGGCGCTCTAGAGCGTCCTAACGAGAGCGTCTGCGGAAGGAGCCGCCGCCGCGCTCTTCCTCTTCATCTCGTTCGATGGGCTCCATCCCGAGCTGTTCGCGGATGGAGTCTTCGAGCTCATTGGGGAAGAACTCTCTCGGGCCGCGTCCGCCTGCGTAGGCGATGCGACCCCCTTTATCGACGAGGTAGAGCCTGTCGGGGTGTGCCGCGTAGGCCGTGTTCGCCGTGTTCTTGATGTCGTCGATGACGACGGTGAAGGCGGAGAGGTCGAGCTTGGCGTCGCAGCGTTTGGCGACGGCGAGGCGCTCTTGGATGGTGAGTGGCTCTTCTACGGCGGGGTGATCACCGCTGACTCCCCGCGGGCTCGCGCCGTCGAGGGCGTGGGCTTCGCTGATGTAGACGACGATGAACTCCACCTTGTCGCCGTACTGTTCTTGCATCTCGTTGAGTCGTCCGACCGACGACCGGAAGGGAGGTCATGTGTAGCTCCCGAAGATGAGCGCGACGGGCCGCTCCTTCTCCTTGAAGGAGGAGAGCTTGAGCTTCTTCTCTTTCTCCTCTTCATTCGCCTCTCCCTCTTCTCCCTTGGAGGCGTCCTGTTCTTTCACTTCCTCGGTCTCTTTGGCGTCTTCGGCGTCAGCGCCCTCCGCACCCTCATCCTTCTTCGCGCTCTTGCGCTCGGCGAGGACCAGGAGCTCGAAGTCCGGTGCTTCGCTCCCTTCGAGGGGTGCGACGCCGCGATCCGGTCGCTCTTCGCCTTCTCCGCGGGGACCCCGTCGGCCGCCTTCTCCCCTTCCGCCGCGTCCACCGCGAGCGCCGCCAGAGCGTCCGCCGCCTCGTCCGCCGCGGGAGTCACGTGATGCGCGGTCGCGCTCTTCGATCTCGGCCTTTGCGATGACGCCGTCGGAGTCCACGTCGAGGCGCTTGAAGTGCGTCTCATCGCGTCCATACTCCTCGGGAGTGATCTCACCGTCTTCGTCGGCGTCGTACTTTTCGGCGAGGTACTCCCAGGTGCTCTGCGCTTTGGGCTCTTCGACCTCTTCGGTCTCCTCGTCCTCTTTGGGCTCCTCGTCTTTGGCGACGGGGTCATCGACGGGCGCCATCGAGGTGATGAGGAGGGTGAGGCCGAGAGCGGCCAAGAGTTGAATCGTGCGCATCGTTGTTCCTTGGGAGGTCTGAGTGGGACTCCGTCGTCGTAGAAGCCGACGGGCCACAACACCGACCATATTCATGGGTTTCGCCTGAACTGCCACCCCCCTATCGGTCAGGAGGGGCTCGCGCTATCCTGCTCCGCCCCTAGGGGTCCTTCTTGGCCCTTTGAGAGCGGCTGTAGCTCAGTTGGTAGAGCGTCAGCTTCCCAAGCTGAATGTCGCGGGTTCGAGTCCCGTCAGCCGCTCCAACCTCTTTTTCTCGCCGGCCCGGATGAAGTCACAGACATGAAATCCCATCCGCGTCAGAAGATTCTACGAGCTGGCGTCATCGCTCTCGTGTCGTCGCTGGGGGTGGTCCTGCTCGGTGGCTGTCGGGCGCAGGCCCCCGATTCGGAGCGCTACCCACCCATCGACTGGCCCTCGAGGCCCCCTGTCGACTGCCCGTTCGAACCCTCCGAGGACATCGTTGGAGTCACGTTCACCGGACGCCACCGCGAGTATGCGCGTGCGGACTGCTGGTTCCCGTCGTGGGCCTCCGACGGGAACATGTACTCCCCATTCTCCGACGGCACCGTGGAGATCGTGTTGCCGGACGGGAGCCAAGAGCAGCTGTGGACCCTGGGGCAGGAGGGTGCGGACGCCAGCTGCGGCTGCGGGAAGATCGTCGGCGACGACCCGCTGAACCTCACGGTGATCGGGCTGGGCGTCCTGCCCACACCCACCGGTCCCTACAACGCGCGATACCCCTCGGGGAGCCTGGTCCACGATGGCATCTGGTATTACGGGAGTCATCCGGAAGGCCCCGGCGGACTCGGCCCACTCGTTGGCTTCAGGGTCTCCCGCGACCACGGCAAGACCTGGACGGATGGGCCCAACGATCCGACCGCGCCGCTCTTCGCGGCCCGATCACTCGACGATGAGGGCCAGCCGACCGGGATACCCGTTCGAATTGGCGAGCCGTTCTTCGTGGACTTCGGCAAGAACATGGAGCACTCCCCCGATGGCAAGGCCTACCTCATAGCGCATGGGGCGACCGCGCGTGACCCCGATCCGTTGGCGCGCCGCGCCCACTGGAACATGGGCGACGAGGCCTATCTGCTGCGTGTCACGCCGAGCCCGGAGACCATCAACGACGCGAGCGAGTACGAGTTCTTTGCCGGACACGACGAGGACGGCAAACCGATCTGGACGGGTGAGCGCGCGGCGATGAAGCCGCTCATCGAGTGGAAGGGCAAGGTCGGCCCCACCTCGATCACCTACAACCCGCACCTGGAGCGTTACCTGTTATGCGTCACCGACGGGAGCGTGAATCACGGCGCCTACGACACATACATCCTCGAGTCGCCGAACATCACGGGGCCGTGGAAGCTGGCGATCTACATGGAGCACTTCGGGGAAGAAGGCTACTTCGTGAACATCCCGTCGAAGTTCATCGGCGAGGACGGTCGAACGGCCTGGCTGTGCTATGCCGCGAACTTCAGCGTCGGGATGCCGGATCCCCCTCCGCTGGAGTCCAACCCGCCCGGCAGCCGGTATGGCATGAACCTGCAGGAGATCAGGCTGAGGGCGAAGGACTAGGGACAGTCCGTTAGGAGGGGCTAGTGGATGCCGCCGAGAACAGTGCCCACGAATCAACTGGGGCCAATCCCTCCCCCGCTCAGTCCCACCACCAGTTCTGAAAGCCTGCCGGAGCGAGCGTTGTCAGGAAGAGGCACAGCCCACAGGCCGCTCCGCAGAGCGAGGGGTAGATCATGTGGGCGCGCAGCCGCGGGGCGAGCGCGCACACGAGGAGCACCAGCGGCATTCCGATCGCCAACAAGATCGCAGCAGTGAAGAGCCACATGGCGATGTTGTAGTGCGTGACGAGCGCTTGGGTTAAACCCTCCATGCCGAGGTTGTCAGGCCAGTCACCGAGGCTGGAGTGAAGGTGCAGGGCGAGCGAGAAGAAGGCCACGAGAGCCAGCAGGCCAGGCGAAGCCGAGAGCGCGAGCCACTTGCGGGATGACGAGCTCCCCTGCCCTCTCGAGAGCGCCCAAGCCAAGGCCGCGAGGGTGCCGAGGATCGAAGCGGAATACAGGAGGAGCGGGTTCGTGAGGACGCTGTTCATCACCCAAACGTATCACTGAGAGACGAGGCTGCGCCGCCGCGTCCGAGATTCGTTATGGGTCTGACGCCTTCACTCAATAGCCGCTCTAGAAGAGGTCCCACCCCTCGCGGTAGGTCTTCGTGAGGAGCTCGGAGACCTCGGGCGCGCCCTTCGCCTCCATCTTGGCGGCGTCCCACTCGAGCTTCTTCCCCGCGCGGTGGGCGACGTTGCCCAAGAGGTTGTGTTCAATCAGCGCACCCGAGTAGTCGAAGTTGCAGGTCGTCGGCTCGCCGGTCTTGCACGCGTGCAACCACTCTGCGTGGTGGCCGCGAGACTTGGGGATGGAGCGCTCCGGCACCTCGTAACCCTCGAAGTCCGACGAAGGGCTGAGCAAGTGCCTCCCGTAGTCAGCGACGAGGATCCCCTTCTCACCCACGAAGGCGACGCCGATGCCCCAGCCGCCGAGGTCCGTGTCCGTGCCGAGCTGGGCTTGCAGTCGCTCCGAGCGACGCTTCATGCCCTCGGGTCCGTGGTACCAGAACACCTTCGTGGGCACCTCGAGGTTGGCGTTTCCGCTCCGCGGCGCGTGCTCCCAGACGACGTCCTGCCAGGGCGGGCAGCCCACCGGATCGGGGTCGGGGCCGCTGGACTCGACAGTGAGCGGCTGGCGCAGGTCGAGGGCCCAGAAGGCCAGGTCGATGAGGTGGCTGCCCATGTCTCCGAGCACGCCGTTCCCAAACTCCCAGCGCCGGTTCCAGTTGAGGTTCCCGCCCTTCCAGTATCCCTGGTTGTAGGGGCGCTCCGCAGCCGGACCCAACCACACGTCCCAGTCGAAGTCCTCAGGCTCAGGCTGGGCCTCAAGCACTGGGGTGTCGACCGCGTTGATCGAGCGGCTGCACCACACGTGGGCCTCCTTCACCGGGCCGACAGCGCCTGCCTGGACGAGCTCTACGACGCGTCGGTAGTTCTCCGACGCGTGAATCTGCGTGCCCATCTGCGTGGCGATCTTGTCCCTGCGCTTGATGTACTCGTCCTGCATCAGGCGCGCCTCTGCGACCGTGTGGCTCAGGGGCTTCTCGCAGTAGACGTGCAGTCCGCGGCGCATGGCTGCGACGGCGGCGGGGGCGTGGTGGTGGTCTGCCGTGCTGATCACCACGCCGTCGAGGCCGGGCTCCTCGATGAGCTCCCTCCAGTCGGTGAAGACGCGCGCGTCCTTGAAGTAACTCTTCGTGGTGGCGAGGGTGGCGCCGTTCACATCACACAGCGCTTGGATGTTCTCACCCGCGACCTGATCCTTGTTGGAACCGCCGCGCCCGCCGGTCCCGATGATGCCGAGGTTCAGCTTGTCCGCGCCCCAGCCGACACCCGCATACGTCATGGACGGAGCCCCGAGCGCGCCAGCGATGGCCAAGCCCGATGAAGTCGTCAAAAATTCACGCCGAGTGCTGTCGTTGGTCATGGTGGGTTCCTTCCTCTCGTTCCTTGAGCTGCTACACGTTATGAGCTCGCATGAGACTACCTACGTATATTACGCGCGTGCACCTCAAAGGCGTAGCGCTACCAGCGCGAGCTAAGACTAGGGCGTCCAGGTCACGCTGACGGCGTTCGTGAGGTTGAAGTAGGTAGAGCAAGGTGAGCCGCCGGCGCCGAGAGGGTCGCGGTACCAGCCCTGGTTGCAGTAAGTCGTGCCTGCAGAGACCGAGCCAGAGACTGAAAGAGCGCCGGCCGTGCTAGCAGACCCAGATGCGTCCATGAAGCGGACCTCAAGTCGTCTCACGCCGCCGCCGCAGCAGCGCAGGCCATCACCGAAGGTGTTGCCGATCCCGCCGTTGATGAAGTTCATGCCCTGAAAGAACAGCACCGGCTGAGAGAGCGTGCCGCCGCTGATGTTGAGCGTGAGACTGTCTAGAGAGACGCTCGCTACACCAGACGCAGAGAGAGCTGCGCCGG
>PVBE010020040.1_pt1 | contig 15919 bp, 16 predicted proteins | sample 1631181 | NCBI WGS metagenome assembly PVBE01 (sample SAMN08397723, study PRJNA350692) | Marine metagenome, whole genome shotgun sequencing project. | isolation source: water | place: Pacific Ocean | collected 2012-04
CCACGCCATCGAGGTGCGCATCTGCGCCGAGGATCCGGCCAACAACTTCGTACCCTGCCCCGGCCGCATCGACAGCGTGCGGCTCCCCGGAGGACCCTGGGTGCGCGTCGACGGCGCGATGTTCGGCGGGTACGAGGTTCCGATCTTCTACGACCCGATGCTCGCCAAGCTGGTGGTCTGGGGGCGCGACCGGCCCGCGGCCATCCAGCGCATGAAGCGGGCGCTGTCGGAGCTCGTCGTCAGCGGCATCCGCACGAACATCCCCTTCTTCATCCAGGTCATGCGGCACGGACCGTTCGTCGAGGGCGACTACGACACCGGCTACATCGAGCGCCACCTGGGCAAGGACCTGCGTTTGGACGACGGCTCCAAGGCGGAGATCGCCGCCGTCGCGGCGGCCCTCGCGGTGTTCCGAAGCGAGCAGGCGCGCGCGCGCCGGGTCGAGCCCGCGGGGGGCCCCGGAGCGGGCAGCTCGTGGACGATGGCGGGCCGCCTCAAGCGGTTGGGGCGCAGCTGATGGGCTGGGAAATCACCATCGGAGAGGACGTCTGGGAAGCCGACGTCCGTGACCTCGGGGACGGCCGCTACGCGGTCTCCCTCAACGGCACCGAGATCGAGGTCGACGCCTCGTTCCCGGAGTCCGGTGTGCTGCACCTGATGCGGGACGGCGAGGCGTTCGAGCTGGACGTGCAGCCGACCGAGGCGGGCCAGGCGGTGACGCTCTACGGCACGGTCTACGAGGCCGGGGTGCTCGACGAACGAACGAAGGCGCTGGGCGGGTTCGGCGGGGCCGCCGGCGGCGACGAGGTCGTCAGCACGTCGATGCCCGGCAAGGTCGTCGCGGTGCTGGTCGCCGAAGGAGACGCCGTCGAGCTGGGCCAGGGGATCGTCGTGGTCGAGGCCATGAAGATGGAGAACGAGCTCCGCGCGGCGGCCGACGGGGTCGTCAAGACGGTGCACGTTGCGGCTGGCGAGGCCGTCACGGGAGGCGCCCCGCTGGTGACGATCGCTGCCCCGGAGGAAGCGTGAACAAAGCGATCGGCGAGCAGTTGGAGCTGTGGGAGGCCGAGATTCTGGCCCCCGCGAAGGCACGCTTTCCGCTGCGGCGGGAGCGGTTCGAGACGTCCTCGGGCACCGAGGTCCCGGATCTCGTGGGGCCGAGCTCCGACGGCGTCCCCACCGAGGCGACGTACGTCGATCGCTTGGGCGTGCCGGGCAGCTTCCCATACACCCGCGGCGTGCAGCCGACCATGTACCGCGGCCGGCTCTGGACGATGCGCCAGTACGCCGGCTTTGGCAGCGCGTCCGAGAGCAACGAGCGCTACCGCTACCTGCTCGGTGCGGGCCAGACGGGCCTGTCGGTGGCCTTCGATCTGCCCACCCAGATGGGCTACGACAGCGACGCGCCGGAGTCCCTCGGCGAGGTCGGCCGCGTCGGCGTGGCCATCGACTCGGTGGAGGACATGGCGGTCCTGATGGACGGCATCCCGCTGGACTCGGTGAGCACGTCGATGACCATCAACGCCACCGCCCCGGTGCTGCTGGCGCAGTACATGGCGGTAGGCAAGCGCCAGGGCGTGCCCGCCCACAAGCTGCGGGGGACCGTCCAGAACGACATCCTCAAGGAGTACATGGCGCGGGGCACGTACATCTACCCGCCGCGTCCGTCGATGCGGCTGGTCACCGACCTGTTCGCCTTCTGCGCCGAGCGGGTGCCCCAGTGGAACACCATCTCCATCTCCGGCTACCACGTGCGGGAAGCGGGCTGCACCGCGGTCCAGGAGGTCGCGTTCACGCTCGCGGACGGCCTCGCCTACGTGCAGGCGGCGGTCGAGCAGGGGCTCGACGTCAACGCCTTCGCGCCCCGGCTGAGCTTTTTCTTCAACGTGCACAACAACTTCCTCGAGGAGGTCGCCAAGTTCCGCGCCGCCCGGCGGCTGTGGGCGCGGCTGATGAAGGAGCGGTTCGGCGCCAACGCGCGCTCGCAGCGACTTCGGTTCCACAGCCAGACGGCGGGCTCGACGCTGACGGCGCAGCAGCCCGACAACAACGTCGTCCGTGTGGCGGTGCAGGCGCTGGCCTCGGTGCTGGGCGGAACGCAGAGCCTGCACACCAACAGCCGGGACGAGGCGCTCAGCCTGCCGACGGAGGACTCGGTTCGCATCGCGCTGCGCACCCAGCAGATCATCGCCAGCGAGACCGGCGTGGCCGACTGGGTCGACCCGCTGGCCGGCTCCTACGCAGTGGAGTTCCTCACCGACTCGATCGAGGCGGGGGCCCGCGAGTACCTGGCGACGATCGACGGCCTCGGCGGCATGGTCGCGGCCATCGAGCAGGGCTACCCCCAGCGTGAGATCCAGGACGCCGCATACCGAACGCAGCGGGCGATCGAGCGGGGCGAGCAGGAGGTCGTGGGCGTGAACGTGCACCGCCTCGAGGCCGAGCCCGTGCCGGAGACGCTGCAGCTGGACCCCGCCCTGGAAGCGCAGCAGGTCGCCCGCCTGCAGACGCTTCGGGCCGAGCGCAGTGCCTCGGCCGCGACGGCCGCCATCGACACGGTCCGGCGCACCGCCGAGGGCACCGACAACCTGATCCCGCCGATCCTCGAAGCGGTGGAAGCGCGCTGCACCCTGGGCGAGATCAGCGACGCCCTTCGGGGGGTCTTCGGCCTTCATCGGGAAGTGGTCGTCTTGTAGGTTCGCGGATCGGTATTACCCTGAGGGGAGTGCCTCTTCCGCTCCTGAAGACCGTTGGCGAAGTCGCGCACCTGCGCTCGACGCACGATCTGTACGACCTGCACTTCCACACGCGCCACAGCGACGGCCTCGCCCGCACCGCGGATGCGATCGCCCTCGCCAAGGAGCGCGGGGTGACCGTCGCGATCACGGATCACAACGTCATCGGCGGCGCCCTGGAGGCCGATGACGGCGAGGTCGTGCCGGGCGTCGAGGTGACCACCGCGGAGCGCATCCACCTCCTCATCTACTTCCGCCGCAAGGCTGATCTGCGCCACTTCTGGGACCGCAACATCGCCCCCTACCGGCCCGCCGGCGCCTCTGCGTTGACCCCGGTGCGGCGCTCGGCGATGGATCTGCTTCAGGACCTGCAGCCCTACGACCACCTGACGTCCGCGGCCCACCCGTTCGCCATGGCCAAGAACGGCTGGATGAGCGTGCGCACCAAGCACGGCCACATCCTGGAGTCGCTGCAGGACCTCGACGCGGTGGAGGCGCTCAACGGCGAGGAGCTGGATGGCGGCAACGAGCGCACCGCCGCGCTGGCCCGGGAGCGTGGATTCGCGGTCACCGCGGGCAGCGACGGGCACCTGCTGCGGGAGCTCGGCCTCGTCGCTCTGGCCGTGCCCAAAGGCGAGGATCTGTTCGAAGTCGTGCGCGCCCGCACGGGAGCCGTCGTCGATCTGCGGGTCGACGGAGCGTGGCGGCGGGTCGCGTCGCACGCGGCCAAGGCCCCATACTTCGCCGGTGCCCCGGTCCGCGCCCTCAAGTCCCTCCTTCCCTAGGACCTCCTAGATGACCGCGCTGTGGGGTGCGGCGACCGCCGTCCTGTGGATCGCCCTGGCGCTCTGGGCGGCGTGGCACGTGCTGCTGCACAAGAAGCTCGCGCAGAGCCGGCTGCTGTGGCTGATCAGCATCGCGGTGTTCCCCATCGTGGGGGCGATGGTCTACGCGCTCATCGGGGTCGACCGGATCGGCCGGCGGGCGACCATCAAGGAGCTGCGCAACCAGGACGTGCGGGGTGAGATCTCGGCGCTGCTGGAGGCGGATCGCAGCCAGAGCGGAGCGCCGTTCGAGACCGAGGGGCTCCCCGATCACCTGGACGACTTCGCCCACCTGCTGGCGAAGCTGTCGCGGTACCGGGCCGCCACCCACAACCGGGTCGATCTGATCGACGGCGGCGACAAGCTGTTCCCCCGGCTGCTCGGCGCCATCGACGCGGCGCAGTCCTTCGTCGTCCTGGAGACGTACATCTACGACTGCGACGCCATCGGCACGCAGGTGCTGCAGGCGCTGCGCCGCGCGAGCCAGCGGGGGGTCAGCTGCTACCTGCTCTACGACGCCATCGGCTCGTTGAACCTCGACCTCGTGGCGGTGTCGGAGGCGCAGGCTGACGGCGTCCGCATCAGCCCCTTCGCTTCCCGCTCGCTGCTGCGCGGCCGCTTCCAGATCAACCTCCGCAACCACCGCAAGATCGTCGTCGTGGACGGGACCGTGGGGTTCACCGGCGGCACCAACATCTCGGCCCGGCACACCACCCAGAAGGACGTGGGGGTCACCTCCGAGGACTGCCACTTCGAGGTCAAGGGGCTGGCGGTGCATCAGCTCATGGCCGCCTTCGCCGAGGATTGGCACTACGCCACCGGGGAGAAGCTGGTCGAACCGAAGTTCTTCCCCGAGAGCGTGCCCGCGGGGGAGGCGACCTGCCGGATGCTCCCGTCGGGGCCCGATGGGGACCGCGAGATCTGGCACAAGACCCTGGTCGCGGGCATCCACAACGCGACCCGCGTGGTGCGGCTGCAGTCGCCGTACTTCATCCCCGACGAAGCGCTGATGATGGCGATGACGACCGCCGCTCAGCGGGGGGTGCAGGTGCAGCTCATCGTGCCGGTGCGCAGCGACCACCGGTACGTCGACTGGGCGATGAAGTCGTCCTTCGCGGAGCTGCTGGAGGGCGGCGTGGAGGTCTGGCGCCGGGAGCCGCCGTTCGTGCACAGCAAGCTGCTCGTGCTGGACGACGGCTGGGCGACGATCGGCTCCGCCAACGTCGATCCGCGCAGCTTCCACCTCAACTACGAGCTCAACCTCGGCATCGTCGGCGAGGACGCGGTGGGGCAGATCGTCGGCTACTTCGAGGCGCAGCGAGAACGCAGCGAGCGGCTACCCCCCGAGTGGGCGGCCGCCCGGGGCCCCATCGTGCGGGCGTGGTCTTCGTTCTGGTCGCTCTGGTCCCCGCTGCTCTAGCTGCCGCTGAACCAGCAGTCCGGCCCGGTCACGCCGTCCAGCGCCTGCACGTGCATGCGGAACTCGTCGTCCACCGACAGCCAGCCCCGGTTCGGGATCTCCTCCCACACGTCATCCGGGCTCGTCGGGTCCGACGCGATCAGGACGTGGGTGTGACGGATGCCGGTCCGGCGGGGGCCGAAGCAGACCTTCTCGGCGATGGGGCAGATGTCGAAGTCGGCGCAGCGGCGCTTCTGGGTGGAGAAGCTCAGGCCACCGTTGAATCGGTGAGCCAGGAGCAGCCGGCCGTTGGTCAGCGCGAAGTTCATCATCGGCTCGCGCTCGTCCGCCCCGGTCTCCAGCGATCGGTCGCGCAGCCAGGACATCAACTCGCTGAGGGCGTCGCCGGTGCCGTCGGGGACCCGGCCCGCGGGGTGTTCGACGTCCAGGCCGACCTTCTCCAGCGCCGTGAGCACCAGATAGAACAAGTGTTCGCTGTCGGTGGTGCCCGTGATGTGGCTCAGGAACCGCGGGTGGATGCGCTCGCGGACCTCGTCCTCGATGTCCCGGAAGCCGAAGATCGTGCCGTTGTGGCAGAAGGTCCAGCCGGCGTCGAAGAAGGGGTGGGTGTTCTCGATCGCGAGGTCGCCGACGGTCGCCTTGCGCACGTGGGCGACGACCGCGTGTGACGTGAGGAACTCACTGACCCGCTGGAACCGCTCGTCGGCGAAGGCCGCCTCGATGCTCTTGACCTGCCGCGGGGTGGACTCGCCCGCGAGGTAGTAGGCGATGCCCCAACCATGCGGATGGCCGCGAGACTGCGCCTGGAGGGCGTTCTCGGCCTTGACCAGGGATCGCTGGACCTTCAGCGAGACCCGGCTCATGAAGGCGAACATGCGGCACATCAGACAATCCTCTTAACGGACTCGCACGGGTCCACGCAAGGCACCATACTCCTCCGAATGTTCAACCTGGGCCCACTGGAGATCCTGCTCATTTTCGGGATCGGACTGCTCGTCTTGGGCCCCCGGCGCCTGCCGGAGGTGGCCCAGTACCTGGGCAAGTTCTACGGGATGATCCGCAAGACGACCTGGGAGCTGCGGCAGACCCTGGACCAGGAGCTGCTGGAGGAAGACCGCGCTGAGCGGCGGGCCGAGGCGGAGAAGCGGCGGGAGGAGTTCCGCGCCAAGCGAGCCGCCCAGCGTGCGGCCGAGCCGGCGCCCGTCGAACCTGAATTTGGGCCCGCCGTGGCCGAGACGACGCCGGAGCCGGACGAGGAGGCGTCGTGATCGACGAGACCCTCCCCGTGCCGATCGAGGAGCCGGTCGAACCGACCGAGACGGACGCGGACGTCGACCCCGAGGCCGAGGACGACGACGGGCCTGGCGACGAGGTCGAGGAGTACCGCATGACGCTGCTGGAGCACCTGCTCGAGCTGCGCAACCGCATGGTCAAGGCGGGCATCGGCCTGATCGTCGGCCTCGTGATCTGCCTGCCCTTCGGCGGCGAGATCTTCGACTTCCTCATCGCCCCCGCGGACGGGAAGCTGCACGAGGGCGAGTTCATCGCGACGAAGCTGTACGAGGCGTTCATGACCGACCTGAAGGTCGGCTTCTTCGGCGCCCTGGTCGTCGCGATGCCGGTCATCGCGTGGCAGACCTGGGGCTTCGTCGCGCCCGGGCTCTACAAGAACGAACGCCGGATGGTGTGGCCGTTCGTGATCCTCTCGACGCTGCTGTTCGCGGTCGGGATCGCGCTTTGCTACTACGGCATCCTCCCGTACGCGATCGAGTTCTTCACGAGCTACAACGCCAAGAGTGGGGTCACCACGCAGCTGAAGGTCGAGGAGTACCTCAGCTTCATCATCCGGTTCCTCGTGGCCTTCGGGGCGGTCTTCCAGACGCCGCTGATCATCTTCTTCCTGGCCCGCATGGGTCTGGTGACGGCCGAAGGGCTGCGCCACTTCCGCCGCTACGCGATCGTGCTCGGGTTCGTGCTCGCCGCCACCATCACGCCGCCCGATCCGGGCAGCCAGGTGGCCGTCGCGCTCCCCTTCATCCTGCTGTACGAGATCGGCATCGTGACCGCGTGGCTGTGGGGCAAGCCGAAGATCGGCACCGTCACCGAGGACGACGACGACGCCGAGGAGTCGGCGGAGGACTAGCCGCCGACGGCCTGCGCGATCGCCGCTTCGACGGCCGGCTGGCTGAAGCCGCGCATGACCTGGCCGTTGACCACGATCACCGGCACGCCGCCGCGACCGCCCGAGATCTCACGGAACTCCGCGGCCCCCTGGCGATCCTTCTCGACGTCCTTCTCCACGAACGGGATGCCCCGGCCCTGGAAGAAGGAGCGCGCCTTGCGGCAGTAGCCGCACCACGAGGTGCTGTACATCGTGATGTCGAGCGACTCGATCTGGGCCGATGTCAGCTCCCCGAGGGCTCCCTGAGCGGCGCGATCGAGGGTGCGTCGGGCGGCCGGCGCGGATGGCGGCAGGCCGGTCCGACGGCTGGATCCCGCGGCGGCGCTGGGGCGCGGCATCTCCACCCCTTCGAGCCGGTTGGGGAGGTGGTCGACCTGCGGCAGCTTGTCGTTCAGGGCGATGCGCCGGCCGTCCGAGATCCGCTGGGTCAGCGTGTCGGCCTTGTCCCGGTCCTCGTGCCCGCGGGGGACCTTGTCGAGCTCGCGGAGCACGGACACGTAGCCGGGGTGGCTGTACGTGATGGTGGGGTTGCGGCGGAGCAGCTCCCGCTCGATCCCGATCGCCTGCTCGTAGTGATCGGCCGTGCCGCTGGCGCAGCCGACGAGGAGGAACGAGAGGATGAGCACAGCGGCCTGAAAAGTTCGCATCGAACGCGTACGATAAGCGCCCTTTCGGGAGGTGCAATCGATGATCGAGTTGTTCGCAGACGTCGACCTCAGCCAAGACGCCGCGGCGTACATCGCCAGCGGGCTCCGCGCGCTCGCGGACTGTGACGGGCTTCACAACAACGAGCTTGCCCTGGTGGAGGAGTTCGAACGTGGCGTCGGCATCGATCCGACCAACGGTGGGGACTTCGCGGCTGCCGGTGGTGGCCCCCTCAGCTCCGACAAGGAGCGCGAGCTGTTCCTGTCGTCGCTTCAGCTATTGGCGCTCGCGGACGGCCGCATCTCCGACCGCGAGGACGAGTGGATCAATGCCGTCTGTTCGGACCTGGGTATCACCGGGGACCGCAAGGACGAGCTCGCGGTACAGGCCAAGCAGTACCTGCTGGGGAGCCTCGCGGGCGTGTCGGCGTTCCGGCCTCAGGCCGAGGCGGTGGGCCACCAGCTCGGCTTGACCGACACCCAGATCAGCGCCGTCCTGGACGACGCCTAGAGCTCCCTAGAGCCTCTTAGAAGACCGTCGCTCCGGGCCGCGTGGTCCGCGTCGGGGTGCGCTCTCCGGGCGCCGACCGAGCGACATCCTTCCAGCACGTGACGCGGTCGCGTCCGCCTTCCTTGGACTGGTACAGCGCCTGGTCGGCCAGGTCGATCAGCTGCTGCTGGTCGGTGGCGTGATCGGGGTGGGTGGAGATCCCGATGCTGACGGAGCAGCGGAAGCTGATCGGCTTGCCGCCGTCGCTGAACACGAAGACCTCTTCCTTGAACGCCTCCCGAATGCGATCGGCGAGGATGCGCGCCCCTTCGGCGTCGGTGTCGTCCAGGACGAGGCAGAACTCCTCGCCGCCGTAGCGGGCCGCCAGGTCGGTGCCGTCGCGCACGGTGTCCGCGAGCAGGCGGGACAGCCGCTTGATGACCTCGTCGCCCATTGGGTGGCCGTAGGTGTCGTTGACGTTCTTGAACTTGTCGATGTCCATCAGCAGCAGCGACGTCTTGAGGCGGGTCCGCCCCGACGCTGCGAGCTTGCTGGAGAGCACCTCCTGGAAGCGCCGGTGGTTCGGCAGACCGGTCATGCCGTCGGTGACGCCGCGGCTCTCGTGCTCGGCGAACAGCCGGCCGTTGCTGATCGCGGCGCCGACCTGGTGGAGCAGGACCTGGAGCCGCTCCGGATCCTGCGGCTCGAACGCCGGGGCGGTGCGCCGCGCCGCGACCATCGCGCCGAGGGGGAGGCCACCGCCGGGGGCCACGATCGGCAGCACCAGCAGCGAGCTCAGGTCGAACGTCGGCCCCACCGCCGAGCCGAACAGCAGCGGGGGGCGGTCGGCGGAGGCGACGTCGGGGCGGTCGATGGCCGTGGTGTGTCGCACCGCCTGGGCGAGCAGCCCCTCGCTGGGGGTCACGAAGAAGGGGGCGTCGGACGGCTCGGGGTCGAAGCCGGAGTGGGCGACCACGCGCATGCGCTCGCCGGACTCGTCGCACAGGGCGACGGCGCAGGCGTCCATGTGCACGAACTGGCCCGCAGAGCGGACCACCGCCTCGGTGATGGCGTCGATGCGGACGTGGCGGCTGACCTCGCGGCAAGCCTCGTAGAAGGCGTCCTTCTCGCGCATGCCGCCCTTCACGGACGTCAGGTCGACGGCGCGGGTGATCAGGCGGGCGACGAAGTCGGCGATGTTGCCGGCGAGCTCGCGGCCCACGCTGTCGAGGGCGTCGGCGTCGACCATGTCGAGCACGACCACGCCCCAGGAGCGCTCGGCGTCCGTCAGCGGCATGGCGAGTACGCCGCCCAGTTCGCTGGCGTCGACGCGGTGCACGATCCGGGGGTCTTCGTTGTGGACCGACTTGAGGAACACGGGGCTGCCGGCCTTGAACGCCGCGCCGAAGATGCCCTCCCGGGCGCCCACCTCGGCGACGACGTGCTTGGTCTCGCCGGCCATGGCGACGGCGGCGAGGCGGTGCTCGAAGCCGTCCGCGCTGGGCCGATACACGGTGGCGGCGAGGGCGCCGGTGGCGCTCACGAGCACGGCGCAGGCGCGCTCCATGTCCTCCTGGAGCTCGCGGGCGATGGCGCGCAGGTCGCGGTCGTGCTCGGCCGCGCCGTAGCTGCTGCCGCGCTGGCCGGCCTCGATGTGGGTCTCGTGCGCGAGCCCCCCGGCCTCGTCCTCCATGGCGCGAAGGCGGGAGCGGGTCCGGTCGTGGGCGGAGCGCTCCCGGGTGAGGGCGTGGCCCGGCACGACGGCGCACAGCAGGAGCCCGAGGGCGAAGATCACCTGCGCGGTGATGGGGGCGGCCGCGGCGATGCCGAGCCAGCCGGGGACGAGCACGGCGAGGGCGAGCGCGGCGGCCCAGGGGAGGGTGCGGCGCTGGCCTGCCTCCAGGCTCCCGGCGCCGATGGCGAGGAAGCCGAGGGCGGTGACGAGGCCTCCGGCGCCGCCGGCGGCCTGGATGGCGACGGCGCTGGCGACGGCGAGAGCGGGGACCCACAGCGGGGCGCGGCGGCCGCGGCGGGCCGACAGGCTGGGGGCCGCGAACGAGCGGATGGTGAGCAGCACGGGCACAGCGGCGAGGCCGGCGGTGCGAGCGACGTGCAGGGGGGCCCGGTCGGGGTCGGCGAACCCGAGGGCGACGCTGCCGGCGCACATCGCCAGCAAGGTCACCTCGACGGCGGGGAACGGTTCACGCACGCGGATGCGGGCCGTATGGGGAGTCCCTGTCATGGCTGCGCTCCGGGCTCGATGTGACGGTCGTGCAGAAACGCGAAGTCCGCGGCGCGGTCTCCGGGGAAGAGGTACAGCAGCTCGCCGGGCTTCACGTAGCCGAGTTCTTGTCGGATCCAGCGCTCCTGCACCCGCGTGTCGGTCTCCATGCGGGCGATCTCACTGCGGAGGTGGGCGATCGTCTCGGTTCGCTCTTCGATGCGAACCTGCCGCGAGTCGACCTCGGCCTGGAGGCTGCGGTTGGCCAGGATCCCGCGATCGCCAAAGCACGCCCACGCCGCGCCGCCCGCGAGGACGGCGAAGAGGATCAGCGGAAGCGCAGATCGAAGGGTCGAGTTATCGGTCACGAGCGAGCGAGATCTCCGGACGTCTATAGATTATAGAGATGCGCACGATCGCGCTCAAGGTAAGACGCGCCAATACTGGCGGGGAATTCACTCCGTCGATCGAACGAGGCTCAAAGTTCCTTCGTTGACCTGGCTCAGACGGCCCCGATCGGGGCGGCTCTCGAGGCTCAGTTGACCGCCGTCCGAAGGCCCGGCGAGGCTCAGTCCCCCCCCTTCGGCCGTCGGCGCGGTCGCCGGAGCGGGCGGCCGAAGCAGGCGCTCCACGTCCGGTCGCAGTTCCTGGCGGTCGAACAGCCCGGGCAGATCACGCGCCAGGCGGCGGAACCGCATCCACACCGCGACTCCTTCGGCGCGACGTGTCGGAGATCGGCGACTCCCTCCTCGAGGGCGGCCAACTCGGCCGAGTCTTGGGGCGGAGGCCACAGCGCCAGTTCGGTCCACCGCCGGCGCAGGATGTTCAGCCCGACGAGCCCGAAGAGGAGCACCACGCCCGCGGCCAGGAGGCCCCCCCCACGAGGGGACGGGAGGAGGCCGACGGACCGTCCTGGGTCTCAGCGCGGGTTTGGAGACGTGGCCCGTTCGGGCTTCGAACCGGGCTACCAGCGAGCCCTGGTCGAACAGCCGGAGGGGGCGTGTGGGGATCGGGCCCACGATCCGTTCGGTTCCGGGGGCGACGTCCTCGAGGTGAATGAACCCGCTGCCCGGCCAGGCCAGGAAGTCATCGGGGACCCCGTCGCCGGAGCCAAAGGTCATGCCCGGCGACGCACCGACATCGACGATCAACAGGTTGTGACGGCCTTTCGCGTACTCGACGTTGCCGTGCGCCTGCGGGAGCACGGCGGTCGTGAGTAGCAACAGGGGGAGCCAGGCGGCCACAGAGGACCTGACACCGTCGGTTCCGCCCGGTTCCGGCCGATCTCAGCCGGGGTCGAGACAGGACATCTGGATGCTGAGGTGCCGCCGACGGTGCAGGCGTCCGCCATCTGGCGTCGACATGGCCGATGTCGACGGAATCTGTCGTGTTGAGGCGCCACCTGACGTTCAGATGCCGCTGAGCTGCCGCCCGGGTTGCACGCCGTGGTCGAGACGAGCCATCTGGACGCTGGGGTGCTGCTGGGTGCGGGCTTCGCGCGAGGCTAGTTCTCGTCCGTCGCCAGCGAGAAGTTCGTCAGCCCCAGCTCGTGCGCGATGGTCATCACGTCGATGAGCCGCTGGTACTCCAGCCCCTTGTCGCCTCGGAGCACCACCTGGGTGGTGGGGGCCTGCTGGGCGATGCGCCGCAGCTCGCCGCGCAGCTGCTCCATGGTCACGCCTTCACCGTCCACGAACACGCGTCCGTCGTCGGTCATCGTGATGCCGATGTCTTCGCCTTCGACGATCATGTCGGGGGCGCTGCTCATCGGCAGATCGACCTCCAACGCCGACGGCTCGTTCACGAACGTGGTCGAGACCATGAAGAAGATCAGCAGCAGGAACACCACGTCGATCAGCGGCGTCAGCTCGAGGATGAGCGGGCGTCGCTTCCGGTCGTGGGAGAAGTCCATCTAGGGGACAGCCCGCAGGCTCTCGGAGCCGGGCTCAGGCCCCTCGCCGAGGTTCACGAGGAGGTCGAGCAGGTCGAGCGCCTCCTCCTCCATGCCGAGCACCAGCTGATCGACCTTGGCCATCACCATCGAGTGGCCGACGCGGACGGGGGTGGCGACGAGCAGGCCCGCCAGGGTCGTGTACAGCGCCGTGCCGATGCCGCCGGCGAGCGCCGCCGCGTCGCCGACGCCGTGCGTTTCGATCGCCTGGAAGACGTCGATCATGCCCCACACGGTGCCCAGCAGACCGAGCAGGGGAGCGACCACCGCGACGGTCTCCAGCACCACGAGGCCGCGCTGCAGCGCCATGCCTTCGTGCCGGCCGACCTCGCCGAGGAACTCTTTGACCACCTCGCGCGGCTTGCCCGCCTGACGCAGGCCCGCGATGAACACCCGCGCCAGGGGCGAGTCGTCCATCTTGCACAGCGTGATCGCCTCGGCCGTCTCTCCGCGGAGTACGAGGTCTCGGACCTGGATGATCAGCCGCCGCGGGACCACCCGCTCGCGCTGGAGCACCCACAGCCGGTAGAGGAAGACGGCCATCGCGATGAGCGACGCCGCCGCGATGACGACGATGATCGCGCCCCCGCTTCCCCAGAATTCTCCGTCGGCGAACAAGTCGGACATGGCGCGAACCTAGGCTTCGTCGGGCTCAGTCGCAATTCAGACGCGCGGAGACGGCGTCGAACTGCGGGCCGACCGGTTCGAGCCACAGGGGCAGCTCGTCGGTGGACACGGTGACCGATTCGCCCGCCGCGAGCCGGACGGGCTCGACGCACAGGACGACTTCGGGGCTGGGGATGCCGGGGCAGACGAGCGCCTCGGTCTGCGTCTCGATCTCGATCGTGCCGGCGGCTTCGACCTCGTGGATGGCGATCTCGGCGCCGCCCCAGAACTCCTGGGCGGGCCCTTCCTCACCGCCGGGGCTGGTGGCGTAGATGGTGCGCTGGTCGGAGATCGTGCTCAGGATCGGCACGTCCAACGGAACCAGGGTGTCGCCGCAATCCAGCTCGGCGGTGGAGAAGTCGTCCTGGTCGTCCACGCAGGAGGCCGCGCGCGCGCAGCTGATGTCGGCGCAGTCCGCGTCGCCATCGCCGTCGTCGTCGCCGAGGTTGAAGCAGACCTCGCCCGAGGCCACGCACGTCACCGACACCGTGCCGTCCAGCAACAGCGTGTTCGTGGCGATGAGCTCGAGGGTCAGCTCTTCGCCGCTGCCTTTGGTCGCGGTGATGAGGCGGTCGCCCGAGACCGAGTCCCAGATCTCCAGCATGCGGACGAGGCCGCCTCCGGAGTCGACCGCGAGGCGGGCCGAGTGCGTGCCGTCGAACAGGTCGAGCCGGAGCTCCACGCCGGTGCCGGTGCCGACCTCCACCGGGAGGCTGTCGCCGCTGCCGTACTCGGTCAGCACCTCGACGTCGCCGCACTGGAGGATGCCGTCGACGTTCAGGTCCGGCTCGGGCGGGTTCCAGAATTCGCATCCGGCGACGGCCAGGGCGAGGAGGATGAGGGGGAGGGGGCGCAGCACGGCGGCGATGATACCGTCGCTCGATGCTCCGCAGTCGCTATGCGCTTCCACTGGTCGTACTCCTGCTGCCGGGTCTGCTGCTCCTACCTGGGTGCTCGTACATCGCGAAGCAAGCCCAGGGGCAGCTGTCGCTCCTTGCAGGGCGGGTGCCGAACGAGCGGGCACTGGAGACCGTGGACTTCACCGACGACGAGCGGGAGATGCTCCTGTGGGTCCCGATCATCAAGGAGTTCGGCGAGTCGGTCATCGGTCTGTCGTCCACGAAGAACTACACGACCATCAACCCCGATTTCGACAGCGTCATCTGGAACGTCAGCGGGGCCGCCCCCGATTCGTTCACCTCGCACTCCTACAAGTACCCCGTCGTAGGCGCCCTCCCGTACATCGGCTTCTTCGACAAGGAGGACGCGATCGCGGAGAAGGAGCTGCTCGAGGAGCTGGGCTGGGACGTCTACGTGCGCAGCGCCGGCGCGTACTCCACGCTGGGCTGGTTCAAGGACCCGCTGTGGCGCTCGATGCTCGACTGGGACCTGCCCCAGATGTCCAACACCGTGCTCCACGAGCTCTGCCACTCCACGCTCTGGATGGGCGGCGAGGGCAAGTTCAACGAGAGCTTCGCCAGCTTCGTCGGCGATGAGGCCTCCCGCCGGTTCCTCCAGTCGATCGCGGACGAGCACCCCGAGGTGTGGGCGACGTTCCTTCAGCGGGAGGAGGACTCCGCCGCCTACCGCGCCTTCATGCACGCGATGGTGACCCGGTTGCGGGGCTTGTATGCCTCGGGGCTGTCCCGTTCGGAGATCGTCGTCCAGCGCGAGGAGGTGCTCGAGCAGGCCCGCGCCGAGTACGCCGAACTGGACTTTCACAGCGCCGGATACGCCCGCGCGCTGAACCCCGATCGGGTCCTCAACAACGCCCGCCTCAAGCAGTTCCGCGTCTACAACACGGGGCTGAACGACTTCGATGACGCCCTCGCCCGGTTCGACGGCGACCTGAAGGCCTTTGTCGAGACCGCGCGCAGCGAGCTGACCCGCCGCAAGCGCCGCGAGCGGGGCAAGTTCGATCCCTACGCCGCGCTTCGGGAGTTGAACCCGCCCGAGTGATTCCTGGCACGGGCCGTGCAAGCAAAACGGCCGACCCGCACAGGAGCATGCACTCTATGGCCAGTAAGCTTCGTCCCCCCCGTGACGCCCGTGTTCTCGATTCCTACCTGTACGACATGGGGACTCATCCCCTCCTGACCCGCGACGAGGAGTACGAAACGGCTCGACTCGTCCTCGAGGGGAACCCCCACGAGAGCGAGCGCGCCAAGGACAAGATGATCAAGAGTAACTTGCGGCTCGTGGTCAGCATGGCGAAGCAGTACAGCTACCGCGGCATCCCGATGTCCGACCTCATCCAAGAAGGCAACATCGGCCTGATGCGGGCGGTGGAGAAGTTCGAATACCACCGCGGTTTCAAGTTCAGTACGTACGCGTCGTGGTGGATCCGTCAGGCGATCGTACGGGCCATCGAGAGCCAGTGCCGCACCATCCGCGTGCCGATCTACAAGCTCGAGGTCCTCAACCGCCTCAACGCCAAGACCCGCGAGCTCGGCCGCCGCCTGGGCCGGGACCCCAGCCGCACCGAGATCGCCGAGGGGATGGAGATGACGGTCGACGAGATCGACAACCTCATCCGCATGAACCGGGAGCCCATGAGCCTCGACTCGCCCGTGGGCGAGGACGGCGACAGCAAGCTCGGCGACTTCATCGGCGACGAGAGCAACGCCGCGCCCGAGACCCGGCTGGTGACCGAGTCCCTGGCGTCCGGCGTCACCCGCGCCCTGGCCACCCTGGACCCCCGGGAGGAGAAGGTGTTGCGCCTTCGCTACGGCCTCGACGACTACGAGACCCGCTCCCTGGAGACCATCGGCAAGTGCTTCGGCCTC
>PVBE010568989.1_pt1 | contig 15919 bp, 10 predicted proteins | sample 1631181 | NCBI WGS metagenome assembly PVBE01 (sample SAMN08397723, study PRJNA350692) | Marine metagenome, whole genome shotgun sequencing project. | isolation source: water | place: Pacific Ocean | collected 2012-04
CGTGTCGCTTGCGATCGATTTTGATCCCGCACCGGCTCATCAGGGCGAAGGCGAGTGCCCCCTGCCCGGTCAACATGCTGATCGGACCGTATCCCTCGAAACCGGGATTGTGTCCCCAGCCTCCGTGGGAATCCATCCCATCCTTCGGGTAGGCATCCGGATGGCTCTCCTTGACCTTCGGGTTGACCTGCGAGAGATCCATGTACTGCGTCGTGGTGAGGAAATCATAGACCTCCTGCAACTCCTTGATCACCCATTTTTCCCGGGTCGCAAGGTAGTATTCACTCATCACGATCGCCGCCGCCATGTAGCGCCAGTTGATCAGCCATGAATCGTCTTTCGCCCTTGTCGTCCGGGCATGAAACTGGACATTCAACCGGACTGCCGGAAGGTACTTCCTTTTCCCGGTCGCCAGGAGAGCAAGAGGCGCAAAGGTGTTGTGGGGGGCAGCCCCCCACGAACCGTCCTTGCCCTGCTGCTTGACCAGGTAGTTGCAGAGTTCCCCGAGGATCCGGGAACTCTTCCTGCAATCACCGGGATACTTTTTCTCGAAGGTGCCGTACTTCCCCCCGATCCGGAGGTCCACTTTCTTCTGTTTCTTTCCCCGGAGGATCGTGAGGGAAAGTTTTCCCCGGCGCGACTTGGTCTGGCAGGATTCAAGCGCCTTTGCAAAGTCGAGGATCGGTCCGTGGGGACCGAACTTGTCCATCCCGTAGCCGTTCCGGTGGTCGGTCATGAACCGCTTCCGGCCCGCCCCGGTGATCCGGTCACCGACCCAAACCCTTCCGTAGGCGGGAGTTCCCTTGAAGACATGACGGACGACCAGCTGTTTTGGAAATTCTTCGACCAGTTCAACGCGCATGCCGGTCAGACCCAGGTTGTAGTACCAGCCGGGGACCTCGGAGTCCGGCCCCTTGTCGGCCTTCTGGCTCCATGGCCGGTCGCCCTCGTAGTGAACCTGGGACCAAGCCGGACTCGAAATAAAAAGACCAAGAATAAATCCAGGGATCATCGTGAGGAGGGCGGATCTGGACACGGCTCATCCTCTCGTGTGAATCTTTCAAGGGGGGACCGACTACTGCCTATATTAGGAGCCCGCCGTTTCAAAAGTTTCAGGGGGCGGGGCTTGCCTTCCCTGAAAAACCCGTTTTTACGGACGACTTCTGGGGCATGGATCCACCTGGAAGCCATAAACGAAAAGGAGAAGGTTCAGGGAGCAAGCGATATTGGGGACCCCGGCGGACCCCGCAAGGGTGAAAGATTCCCGTTTCCCCTCCCAGGCCCGCGCCCGGCGCTTGTCCCCGGGATTCCCATGCCATGATCGAGTTACTTTTCCTTCCGTTTTTCGAGTTGCGCACGCATCTTTTTGATCAGGGATCGGATGGCGGCGGCCTGGGGGTGTTTGGGTGAAAGTTTCAACAGATGCTCCCAGTCTGAGATCGCCCCATCGTAGTCCCCTTTTTCCCTTCTTGAGATACCGCGGGTGTACCAGGCATTTCCATACTTCGGATCGATTTCAATCACATGAGAGTAATCCTCAATCGCCCCGTCGTAGTCTCCTTTTTTCTTCTTTGAAACGCCGCGGTTGATCCAGGCCTTCAGGTATTTCGGATTTATTTCAATCGTCCGGGTGTAATCCCCGATCGCTCCATCGTGGTCTCCTTTTTTCATCCGGGCATTGCCGCGGTTGTACCAGGTACCAAAATATTCAGGATCGAGTTCAATCGCCCGAGTAAAATCCGCGATCGCCCCGTCGGGGTCTCCTGTATTCTCCCGGGCAAGCCCGCGGTTGTACCATGCGCCAAAATTTTTCGGATCGAGTTCAATCGCCCTGGAGCAATCCTCGATGGCTCCTTCGTAATCCCCTTTTTCACTCCTGGCATTTGCGCGGTTGTTCCAGGCCTTCAGATATTTCGGATTTATTTCAATTGCCCGGGTGTAATCTTCGATCGCCCGGGCGTGGTCTCTCAATTCCGCCCGGACAATCCCCCGATTGGTCAAAACCTCCACATCTTTCGGATCAATTTCAATTGCCCGGGTGTAATCCTTGACCGCCCCCTCGCGGTCTCCCTTTTTATGCTTGGCAGACCCGCGATTGTTCCAAGCGTTCGCATGTTCCGGATCGATTTCAATGACTCGAGAATAATCCTCAATCGCCCCGTGGTAATCTCCTGTTCCATGCCTGGCAATTCCGCAGTAGTTCCAGGCCTTTACATGTTTTGGATCGATTTCAATCGCCCGGGTGTAATCCTCGATCGCCCCGTCGTAATCTCCCATATCCACCCTGACAAGTCCGCGGTTGCACCAGGCCTTTACATATTTTGGATCGATTTCAATCGCCCGGGAGTAATCCTTGATCGCCCCGTCGAAGTCTCCTTTCTTTCTCCTGGCATTTCCGCGGTTGTTCCAGGCGCGGACATATTTAGAATCGAGTCAATCGCCCGCGAGCAATCCTCGATCGCCCCGTCGAAGTCTCCCGTCTCTTCCTTGGCAATCCCGCGGTTGTTCCAGGCATGTACATATTTCGAATCGATTTCAATCGCCCGGGAGTAATCCTTGATCGCCCCGTCGTAATCTCCCATAGCCACCCTGACAAGTCCGCGGTTGTTCCAGGCAGGAAAAAAACCAGGATCGAGTTCAATCGCTCGGTTGTAATCCTTGATCGCCCCGTCGGAATCTCCTTTTTCCGCCTTGGCAAGACCACGCTGATTCCAGGCAGTTGCATATTTTGGATTGAGTTCAATGGCCCGGGTATGGTCCTCAATCGCCCCCCCGAAGTCTCCTTTCCTGCTCTTGGCCATGGCAAGATGATTCCAGGTGTCGAATATGTTCCCCCCGTTTTTGACCGCCCTGTCGGCCAGGTCGAGCGCCCGGTCATAATCTCCAGCTTCAATTGCCTCATCACAACGCATGATCAATACAAAAGGGTTGTTCGTCTCACCGATGGCTTCCGCCCGGTTTCGGATTTCCTGAAGGTGTCGGGAATCGTGGGTATTTTTCCCTTCATCTTCAATCAGGTGCAGATAGTAAAGAGCCTCAAACGCCCGCTCCTTGTCGAGTTCCGTGGCCTTTTCCAGGAATCCTTTCGCTTCCGCCTTCATCTTCCTGTCGTTGGTTTCGTAAAGAAGACGGCCCGCTTCCGACAGCCAAATGGCATCCGGGCCGGTTTCGGCTTCCGCCTTTTTCAGCATGCCAAGAAGGCTCTCGCTCCCCTCTCCACGTTGGAGCGCCTGGCGGGCATCCATGAGCGCTGTCGCCCGCAGGACCGCCATGTTCGCCTTTTCCCTTGCCCGGTCCGCCTTTTCACTCCCTTCCCGTTCGATTCGGTTTCTCTCCAGCAGGGCATCGATTCCGAAACCCGCGCCAATCACGATTGAAACCAGGAGCGCCGCCCCAAGTCCCCAGGTCATGGGCTGTTTCCGGACTTTCTTGGCAATCAGATATCCAAACGTCGTTGGACGCGCATGTTTCAGCGGTTCCTTTCCCAGGTATCTTTGCAGGTCTTCCGACAGTTCGCCCGACGTCGAATATCGATTTTCCGGTTCCTTGCGAAGGCATTTCATCACGATGGTGTCGAGGTCTCGATCGATTTCGGGCCGGTGGGTGCGTACGGAAACCGCTTCCTCCTCCACGATCCTCTTCAACAGGTCGTAGACCGTATCCCCCTGGAAGGGGGACCGACCGGCAAGAAGTTCGTACAGGGTTGCTCCGAGTGAATAAATATCGGTCCTGGCATCGATGGATTCGTTCTCCCCCCTCGCCTGCTCCGGGGACATGTAAGCGGGTGTACCCACCAGGTGTCCGGTCCGGGAAATGGAGGAAGCGACGAAAACCTGTTTCGCCAGGCCGAAATCGGCCACGTACAGGTGGTAACTTTTTCCGGACCGGCGGGAAGGGCTGTCAAGGGGGAGGGTTGATGTCTGTTCTCCCACCAGGAAATTGGTCGGTTTGATGTCGCGATGAATGACATCGTTTTCGTGGGCATATTGAAGGGCCTCCGCAGCGTCCCGGACAAGTCCCGCCACCAGGTGCGGGTCCCGGCGGATAAATTCCCGGAGGGTGGTCCCTTCGACAAATTGCATCGCAATGTAATGATGCTTCCCGAAAACCCCCATCTCATGAATCGGAATGATATTCGGATGGTTGAGGCGCCCCACCATTCGGGCTTCCCGCCGAAACAACTGGATGTTGATCTCCTCCTCGTTTTTGAGGAATTTCAAAGCCACCCACCGATCGATCCCCTTGTCCCACGCCTTCCAGACTTCCCCGGCACCTCCAACGCCGACCTTTTCCACCAGCGTGAACTTGCCGAATACCGATTCCGGCCGAATTCGGCGGGCGGTTTCCACTACCCTGGGAACGGGACCCGGAGCCAGGCCGGTATTCTCCTGAATTTCAAACGTTTCCTGGAATGGCTGCGGGGGTTCTTCCTTCAAACCGTCCGCAACCTTCCGCGCAATTGAGCCCGGAGAGATCTTCCCGGGATCCGGTTCTTCGGAAGGGGGCTTTTTCCTGGACGGCTCCCGTGAATCGGCCTGTTTGGGCCTGCACATTGCACAGATACCGTCCTTGAGGGCCAGGAGTTCTCCACATGACGGACAGGGTTTATCGCTCACACTGTGGGATATTATATCCGGTGAGGGGAGGTGTGTGGGAACACTATCCGGAGTTTCCTCCCCGGGCATGCCTGCGAGAGATCCGGATCCGCGGGGAAAGAGGCTTCGACAACCCTCCCCGGCAACGAAGTGGAGCTCCCTGGGGGGGGGGACGCGGGAGCGGTGAAGGAGGGGAAGATTCCCGGTCGGTATCCCGCGGGAAAACTTTTTACCCGGTTGGATTCCGCGAAGCGATGGTTTGGCAACCGGGTCAACAGGTCGCTTCCGGGGAAGACCCCCACCGGGAAATGGAGGAAATCCTCGGAAGGTGGCCCTCTCTTCGCTCGTTACGAAGAGAACCCGTATTCCAGGTACCACTTCGCCCAATCCCGCACGTTTTGACAAGAGTCCGTTTCGGCCACCGTGGAGAACGTCTCTCTTACGGAAGAGGGCAACTCTTCGTAGGACTGGTGAAAAAATTCAAGAGTGCGAAGTCGGACAGCCCGGTTCGGGTCGTTCTGCGCCGTCCATCGAAGATCCTGCAGGACGTCCTCCGGGATCTCCTCGACAACCTGTTCTTCCACCGCTTCGAGGGGGCGGTTTTTGAGCGCTTCGAGAGCCGCCAGTCGAACGGAGGCATTCTCGTCCGCACGGAGAGCGTGAAGGATCCGGGTTCTTTCCGTTCCTGGTTTTGACATCGTCAGGGTGATGAGCGCCGCACTTCGGATGCGGGGGCAGGGGTGGCTTGTCAAAGACCGGACCAGATCCCTTTGCGAATCGGTCCCTGACCGTCCTATCGCAAAAAGAGTCTCCGCCGCGCGGGCGGACTCCCTTTCGGTCAGATCGGTATGAAGGGTTTTTCCCAGAAAGCGGACGATCCCGTTTCGATGTTTCGTACATTGGCGTGCGATTCGGGCCAGAATGTCCAGGGCCACATCCCGGAGGCCCGGCTCCCGGGTGGCCTCTTCCCGCAGGAATCGGACGGTTTGTGCGGGAACCTCGCTGGTCAACGCGAGCATGCTGACAGCCGTCCGTTTCATCGTCATGGGAAACCCGGGGCTTTGAATGAGACCCAGGAGAACCTTGTGTGCCCCGACAGAATCGGTTTGCCTCCCGAAGGCTTCCAGGATGACCCCCTTCGAGAAATAGTCCAAGCCTTCTTCCGTTGAGATCAGAACCGCCATGTCTTCCCAATAGTCGGGATTTGCCTCCATCGCACGGGCAAGCGTCTCAACCAGTTCCCGGTATCGATCCGAGTCGAACTGGATCGATTCTTTTCGATGCATGAGATATTCGAGAGCATCATAGACATTCCAAGCCGGTTCAGCGGTCTCCAGATCGGTACCGGTTCCTTCCGGGCTTTTCCTTTCCTGCCGGGAGAGGGGCGTCTCCAAGGGTCGATCCTGCTTTACTTCGATTCGATCCTGTACCGGCGTTTTTGTCTTCACCGTGCGGTCGGCATTGGCCATGCCGAGGCCGAGGATCAGCGCGAATCCGCCCAGGATCGGAAAGAAACCTTTTATCCATCGTACGCTGTTTTTTGAAAATGATTTCATTTCAGGACCTCCTATGGCTCTTTCATTTCGTCCTCATTCTTCGATCTGTGCATCCAGATCCGGGAACGTTTCACCAGCCGGATTTCGCAAGGAGATTACTCCCGAAGTTTGCCCGATCGAGTGTTTTCTTTTTCCTTGGGTGTTGAGGGAGAACCACTCGAATCCGGCTCCCATTCGTTCGACGAAACCGGTTTTTTTGAACCGATATCAAGTGTCTCTCGCTCTAATTCCACGCTGATATTCCATGCTGCGACCATGTCGTTGGTGAACATGAACAGATTGATATTGTTTTCCGATTCAATACTTGCGGTTGACTCGGCATTTCCGTTCACGTCCGCCTCTGATTTCGCAATGATGTTTACAAAGGGGGTTTTCGAGGAAATGGTTCCCTCGAAACCGACTTTGATTCCCACTTCGACTCCTTCCTTAACGCTGACTCCCCCATTCCCCCCAATACTGATTGCGGTGGAGGTCTTATGATTCTGGTCATACTTAACCGTCGCATGTCCACGTGATGGGGTTCCCTCAACGTTCCGGATCGTATTTCGATTTCGAACGTCGGGTATCAGTTGTCCCCCGTTCGTTCCGAACCAGCCGCCCGGAAGCCCTCCGATAGAGAGCAACATGGTGTCGCAGGTAATCTTGTGATAGAGGGTTGCTTCTCCTCTATGTGGGATGTTCGTATGGGACCAATGATTCCACCGCTCCCATGTGCTTCTCATTGGAGGAATCTTAAATTTCATGTGGTTGTCTTCATCGCTTCCGAACCAACCTTTCGTATATAGATTTCCGTAAGGTGCCGTTTCTCGGAGATGAAAATATCCAACGTTCACTTTGTCATTCGTAACCCCGTCAGTCCAAGCCGGGCCCTCCGTCTCCGGATCCCAATCATTAAAAACCTCCCTTGCCTTCCTTCGACGTCCATCTAAGGAAACGAATTCATCCGTTCGAGGGTAATACGTGCCGTACTGTCTCGCTTTGATTCCCTCGGTTCGGGTGTTCGTGATCCGAAAACGTTTGTATGTTGAGCCTTGTAACTTCCGCAGCCTCATCTCGATCTTCTTCGGATCTCGTTGTGGATTTTTCAACTCCTTTTCCAACTCTAACTCTCCGGTATTCTTCCAATTCGATCCAACCGTATGGACACAGTAAGGATCCTGGCATTCCAAGCGAGGACGTTTGGTCTTATCCTGGGCGAGACTTGCGCTCGAGGCGACGAGGCTCAAAATCGTTATTTTTATCCATTGAGGCATCATATTCAGCTCCTTAACACGTAGGGGTTCCTTTACGGGACCGGGGCCCCTTCCAACCGTCGAAATCACCTTTTTTGGCTATTTTCCCAGGCCGATCATCCTTTTTCGTTTCCCTTTCGGTTTCTTTTTGAAAAGGAATCCGAATCGTCGGTTTGGGGTGAGTTCTCCTATTTTTAGTCGTCCGATCTTCTTTGGGGTCGACTTGGAATCGAGGCTCTCTATGGCCCCCTTTGCGATCGCCCCCGCATACGTTTTCTGCCACTTGGGATCCGTCAGGCGGGACCGTTCGGTTGCATGGGTCACAAATCCAAGTTCCACCAACCCCGCAGGGCAGTGTGTCTCCTTCAGGATATGCAGGGATTGATCGTCTTTCACACCCCGATCCCTGGATTGAAAGTCGGCATGAACCAGGGCCCGAACCAGGTTTCTCCGGATGCAGTCAGCCAGGTTTTTACTTTCCAGGTCCCCTCCCTCCCGAATCCAGATCTCAAAGCCATGCGTCGAAGGGCCATAGTCCCAATTCACATGGATCGACAGGAACAGGTCCGGTTTTGCCTCATTTACGGTACGCGCGCGTTTGGGAAGAGAAACGGAGTAATCGCCAGTCCTCGTAAAAATGACATTCCACCCTCTCTTCTTGAACTCTTTCCCAAGAAAATGGGCAACATCAAGGGTAATATTTTTTTCCAAAACTCCACCTGCCTGGGCTCCGGAATCGTTGCCTCCATGACCCGGATCGATCACGACAAGAAATTGATCGGGCTTCCCGGATCGACAATCGTTGCAATTGGGGGTGGGAGGACTCGTCTTATCCTGGGCCTGGCAAGCGGGAACAAGAAACAGGAAGCATATAATCGACTGTATACAGGTTTTATCCATAAAGGCTCCTTTCAGGTTTCTTCTGCCTTTCCCTTACGGGGATTCGCCTCAACCCAACCCTCAATTTTGAAATCCGCCCCTGTAGAAACCGCGCTTCTTTGGGGAGGGTGGGAGGGAGCCCCCTTTTTTCGCAAAAAGAGCGGTTTTCGCCCCCTTTGACCGCCCCCCCCCTTTTACCGGTTCAAGACTCCCTGGCTGCAGGTTGATCGATCCATTCCCATTCCCTATGCTGGATCCCGATGATACGGCGGAAATGGGTTTGGATCGCCTCGGTTGCCACGCTGCTGATCATGTTTGCCACGGCCGGCATCTGGGTCTACCGCAAGGTGATGCCGGGAGCCGTCTTTGCGGCACGTGCAGCCGATTCCAGCCCCGAGGCTGAGAAAGCGGGCGTACCGTTCGAGGAATGGGAGGACGTTGTCACGGTGGACGGCCTCAGGATCCCTGTCCGTGTCTACCAGCCGGTGGACGGCCACGACCGGACCGTCATTCTGGCTCCCGGCCTTCACTGGGGCGGGTACAACGAGAAGCGGCTCATTCCCTTCGCACGCAAGGTGGCGGGAATGGGCATCGCGGTGGTGACACCCGACATCCACGACCTGAAAACCTACGACATCTCCCCCAGGGCGGTGGACGACCTCGAACGGGTGACTCTCTGGGCTCTCGATGATTCGCGCATCGCGACCGAAGACGGCAAGATCGGATTCATGGGGATCTGCTTTGCCGGCGGACTGGGTCTCAGTGCGGCTTCCCGGCCGTCGCTTCGTGACCGTATCGCCTACGTCTTCACGTTCGGCGCACACGGCGATCTCAACCGCACGATGGAATATCTCGTCACGGGAATACTTCCGGACGGAAAGAGGTTGAAGGCCCACCCGTACGGCCAGGTCGTCATCCTGCGCCAGCTTTGCGACCGAATCGTGCCGAAGGAGGATGTGGCGCTCCTCCGGGAATGCCTCCTCGATCTCCTGCACGGAGAGGACAAGGTCGTGCCCGGAAAGGTGGCGCGCCTGGGCGGGATATCACGCTCCTATTTCATGATGGCGAAAGAGTGGAAGACCGATGAACTGGGCAGGGTGCTGGCTCCGCTGGTAAGGGAATGTGAATCGCCGGCAGCCCTCTCCCCGGTGCGCCAGCCGTCGCCGTCTTTTCCCGTTTACCTCCTTCATGGATCGGTCGACAATGTTGTCCCGCCAAGCGAATCGAAACGGATTGCGGAATGGGCTTCCGATTCGACGCTGCTGATCAGCGACCTGGTTGTTCACGTCGAGATGGGAGAGGACTCGGACCAGGGTTGGTTCGCGAAATGGGAACTGGCATCGTTCTGGTCCGACATTCTCCGGGAATGATCCAGCCGTCCCTCCCGGGAAGGATCTGTTGTAATGACCGGCAGGGAACCGCGATCCGTTTGTCCCCGGACCCTTCTCTGCTACAATCATCGTCCGGGATCCGTCCGTCGAAGATGGTTCCACCGGAGGCTTTTCTATCCCACCTTGGTTTCCGGGAAACAGCCGGAAGCAGGAAAGGCGAAAGGATCATGGAATTATTGTCCTGCGATGATGTCAAAAAGCTGGTCGAAGAGGGGCTTCCGGATTCGACGGTCCAGGTGGAAGACCTGACGGGAACTTCGGATCACTTTCACATCCGGGTGACCAGTACTTCCTTTGAAGGGAGAAGCCTCCTGGAACAGCACAAGATGGTACAAAAAGCGCTCGGGATTCACCTGGGCCGGGAAATTCACGCGATTGAAATCAAAACGATAACCGGCTGAAGGCCGGGAACAGGAAAGGCTGGGACGAAAAGATGGAGTGGAACACGGAAGAAATCAAGAAGATCGTGGAAGGATCGCCGGTGGTGGTGTTTGGCAAGGGAGAAAAGAACATGCCGATGTGCGGTTTTTCGAGCCGCGCCTACCAGGTGATCGAATCCTGCGGGCATCCTTTCGAAGTGGTCAATATTTTCCGGGATGAAAACATCCGTCCCGCACTCGTTTCGTACAGCGACTTTCCCACGACCCCGCAGATTTTCATCGGGGGGGGAACTGATCGGTGGATCCGACATCGCCATGGAACTCCACGAATCCGGGGAACTTCAAAAAAAGATCGAAGCCGCAGTGGGAGCGGCATAACCGCTTCCGGAACACCCTGGAAAAACAGGGGGGAACTCCTGTCCCAGCCCCTCACTTCCAGTCGATGTATTGGATCCGGGTGATGCCCGGGATCAGCCGCCCGAGGGGCTCCCCCGTTCTTGTCAGGAGTACCGTTTCGCTGAAGCTGGTCATCCGGATATAGAGGACGTACTGCCCGGTCGGATCATAGACCGGGATGCCGTTGATCCAGTCGTCCGCCAGGATCGTGGTTTCTCCCGTGCCGTTGAGGCTGGCTTCGACCAGGTTCCACGGCGTGAAGACCGCCTCCGGATCCGACGAGAAGTCCGTTCCCTTCATGAACCGCGTGAACAGCACGGATGTCGCATCCCCCACCTGGTCATGCTCGGAGACGCCGGTGACGAAGGTCAATTGTTCGACGCCCGATCCGTCTCCGTTCATTACCGCAGTCTGAAGTTGGGGCCACGCGTTCCACCGATCCGTCTTGAAAACGATCCGGCCGTCCGGCAGGTACTCGGCGTCGCTGTCACGGACGCCCGGAGGAGTGATGTTGGTCCCGGGTCCGCCCGTCGAGGGCATGATGGAGATGGTCTCGTTCGTTCCGAGGGAAAGGGGGGACCAGCAGATCATGGAATCGTCCGGGGACCACGCCGGGTGGGCGTTAATGAAACTGTCGTTGGTCAACTGTACGAGGCCGGTGCCGTCCACATGGATGGTATAAATCTCCATCGTCCCCATGTCCGCCGGGTCCGATTGGGCATGGAACGCGATGCGGGTGCGGTCGTGCGAGAGAGAGACGTTGTTCTCGGGGAGGCTGTTGTTCGTGACGCGAAAGACCGTCCCGTTCGCCGGATCGAACGTATAGATCTCGCCGTTCGTATCCTCGTGGGTGCTGACGAAGACGATCAGTCCGGTAAGCCCCGCGGGAATGGCCGGATGGGTCCAGGGTCCCCCGGAAGAAAGGGGAACGGGGTCCCACGCTCCGGGGGCGAAGAGTGTCGCTTCGTTCAGACTGTTCTGTGCGAACTGGACGTGATCCCAGAGCACGATGTTGTACCGGGACGAGGCCGTGATCTCCGCATCTTCCCCCCGGGAATCTTCGGTCATCGGCAGGAGAAATTCGGCACGGTACCCCCGGGCCGTCGCGTCGTATTCCAGTCTCGCCAGGCCGTCGCCGACGAGGTCATCCGCGTTCCCCGTGCCCACGTGCTGGTCCGCGAAAAAGGAACCGACGGGGCCGGCAATGAGCGGACGCTTGTCCTCGCCTGCTTCATGTATTCCATCGCCGTCATCATCGATATGAATCCAGACCGCATCGACATCGGTCGGCCCGCCCTGGCTCCATTCCCCGTTGAACGTGTCGTCAGACCACGCCAGCGCCACGTACAGGTGGCGGTCATCATTGGCAAAGGCCCAGGTAAGCGTGGTCGTGACACCGCTCGGCTGGAAAGTGAGGACGGCCTGCTGGGTGGAGAGTCCCGTGAAATCGACCACCCCGTCGATGGGAAACCGCTGGGCGACCGGCAGAACCTCCGGATCCGGATCGGATCCAGCACTTCCCCCGCAGGAAAGCAGGAGAATGCCGAGGAGAGCCGATGTTAAATGCATGCCTGGCGATCCATTCATGTTCGACATGAAGCCTCCTGCATGGTTACGACCCCATCTTGAAAACGTCATCTTGAACACGCCGGGGTTCCACCATTCGCGTTCAACCGAGGGAATACCCGGCGGAAGCCGGACAGGTTTCAATTTTCCGGGTATGAAGACCGGAAAATCGGGATAAAAATTCACGGCAATTCCGGATTCCCCGTCAGACTTCCCTGTCCCGGAACCATCCGTTTTCGGGACGCGCTCAGGCGATCTGGCGGGAGGCGAGATCCTTGAAGATCCCCTCCACCTTCATCAACTCTTCGAAATTGCCCGACTGCACCAGTTTGCCCTGCTCCATGACGTAAATCCTGTCGGCGTTGATGATCGTGCTGAGCCGGTGTGCGATGACGATCCTCGTCGCCTTGAGCTGCTCTATATTTTTCGAAACCATCGCCTGGGTCCTGTTGTCGAGCGCGCTCGTCGCTTCGTCGAAGAAAAGAATCTTTGGACGATGCGCGAGCGCCCGGGCGATCAGCAGTCTCTGCCGCTGTCCGCCCGAAAGAGTGGTGTCGGAAACCATCGTGAAAAGTTTCATCGGCATCTGTTCGATATCCTGGTCAAGACCCGCGAGCTTTGCAGTCTCCATCACCTCGTCCATCGTCATCATGCTCGATCCGCGGATGTTCTCCATGATTGATCCGGGCAGGATCTTCCCGTCCTGCAACACCACGCCGATCTGCCTCCGGATCTCCTGCAGGTCAAGATCCTGCATCGACTGGCCCTCGTAGAGAACGTCCCCATAGGTCGGTTTTTCCAGGCCCAGGAGCAGACGAAGAAGAGTCGATTTCCCCGAGCCGGAACTTCCGACAACGGCGATGAATTCACCCTGGTTCACCCTGAGATCGACTTCGGAAAGAACCACCGGCGTATCCTCCCCGTACTGGAAACTGACACGGGAGACATGGATCGATCCGGACAGGACACCCGGATCCCGCTTGTCCTCGAGATTTTCCGGGGCCTCCTCCAGAATGGGAAGGAAGCGTTTATAGGTCGGTTGGATTTCCATCAGGGGAACGAAACTGTTCGCCAGCGAGGTGAAGGCGCCGAAGAAAGCTCCATACGCGGCGGTCACCGCGAAGTAGACGCCGAATTTCAGATCTTCCGATTCGGGATTCGTAAAGAGGTAGAAAAGGATTCCGGTTCCGATCGGAGTGATCATACCGAGGATGACGGAAGAATTGATCTGCACTTTCTGGGAAGACAGCATGGACGCACAGTTTTTCCGGAAAAGGTCCGCCCAATTTCCAAAGAACCGGTTTTCGGATCCGCTTACGCGGATCTTCTGCATTCCCGTGAGAATCTGGAGGTTCAGCGCGGAACTTTTCCCCGAACTTTCCAGGACCTGTCTCTGGTGTTTCAGATTCAGATAGCTTGCCAGGACGGTGATTCCCGTTGAGACAAGAGTCAGCAGAACCGCCCACATGGCGACGGTGGGGCTGTAGTAAAGGATCTGGCCGAGGTAGACCACCGAGAAAAGCCCGTTCAACATCGTGTTCACGACCGTCTGGCTCAGGAAGGTCCGGATCGATTCGATTCCGAGAGCTCTGCGGGCCAGGTCCCCCGCCTGGAATTTTCGGAAGAAGGTTGCCGGAAGGGCAAGAAGCCGGTCGAGCACGGCTGCCTGCAGATCGTAACTCGTCTTCGTTTCCAGGCGCAGCGTCACCAGGCCGCGGACGAAACCGAGTCCGATGTTGCCGAGGTTTAATGCGAGAAGAAGAAGAACCAGGATCACGATTCCGTTCTTTTCTCCGGCGGGAATGAGTTCACTGGTCAACTGCCCCATGGCGATCGGCAGCGCGAGACCCAGAAGGGCGGCGGTCAACGCGATGGTGACGATCCCGACAATGCCCCCCCACTGTTTTCTCAGGGTGAACCGGCCCAGTTTCAGAAGGCCCACCGCATCATCGGGAAGGGGACGGTAAAACGTATAGGCGGTCCCGAACAGTTCCCCGGCAACCCCGGCCGTCACCGGCCGGGAACTCTTTTCGAGCGGCTTGTGGACTTCGTACGTTCCCCCCCTTGCGGGCAGAAGAGCGACCGGATGTTCGCCATCCTTTTCAAAGGCGAGGAGGGGGCCTCCTTCCTTCTTGTACCACATTCCGGAGAGGCTCACCTCCCGGTACCGGAACCGGCAGAGTCGACTGATTCTTTCGAGGGGGTTCTGCCGGGAGGGTCGTTCGAGGGATTGAAGGTTCGGTTCGATCCGGATTCCGGCTTCATTGCCGACCGCCTGGCATGCCGCAAGGAGCGGTTTTCGCAGTTGAAACCCGGTTGAAATCGAGACGTCATTCTGGACGAAGGTTCCGGCGAGATTAGCGAGTGTTTCTTCGAAAGATCCTTCATCCGCTTTGGTTCGCAGTTCGATTCTATCCTGACTTTCCGATTCCCGTTTCTCGAGCAGGGAGTCGAGTCGCAGGGAGGCATAGTGGAAAAAGAGATTCGATCCGGATTCGAAGGAGTTTGGGTCCTGCGATTCCCCCATTAGTCTCGTCTCTTCCACGGCGGTCAGGAACGTATCGGACGACGCCGGGAAGGGAGGACTTTCCCGGGTAAGGACGAATCCGGGTAGAGCGGGTGGATGGGCCGAGCCGGAGATCACCGAGTTCCAGACGACCCCCTCCAAGGGCCCGCTCACATCCCCGGCGGCAAGGGTCGTTTCCTTTCCGATCGAAAGGTTTCCCGTGTCGTCAGGATGGGGCTCCAGTCGAAGGCCTTTCGTAACGCCTTCGATCATTCGCTCGAGGGCGAACCGGAACTCGGCCGGATCGAGTCTTGTTTTTTCGACCCGATGGAGCTTCGAATTATTTCTCGGAACGATAAGCCATTCGATTTGGGGAGCATCCTGGTTTATCGAAAATCCGGAAATCATCTCGCCCGGAGAAAAGGAGCAGACAAAGAATCGGGGCCCCCATTTTTCAGGGTCGAGCTTTTTCTGGACAAAAAGGTCGCCCCCCCCTTCCCCGATCCACCACGCATCGGAACAATCCCGGAGGGAAAAAGGTTCGTTTGCTCCGACCTCTTCGACCGTTCCAGACGATAAAAATGTATCTTTGAGTGTCATGGTTCAGGCTTCCGACACCAGGTTCGCGTAATATCCCCTGTTTTCCATCAGGCTTTCGTGCGTTCCCCTCTCGATGACCGTGCCCTTCTCGAGGACGACGATTTCGTCCGCGTCCCGGATCGTGCTGAGCCGGTGGGCGATCACGATGCAGGTACATCCTCTTCGCCGGATGCATTCATCGACCTTCATTTCGGTGGTCGGATCGAGCGCGCTGGTCGCCTCGTCGAGAATCAGGATCCGGGGGTTGCGGGAAAGTGCACGGGCAATTTCGAGCCGCTGGCGTTGTCCCCCGCTGAAATTCCGCCCCCCCTCGTCGATGTTCGAGACGTATCCCCCCGGGCGGGAGACGATCGCGTCGTGGATCTGCGCATCCTGTGCCGCCTGGATGATCATTTCGTCGGGCAGGGTCCTGTCCCAGACCGAGAGGTTGTCCCGGATCGACCCGTTGAAGAGGATGACGTCCTGGTCGATCATGGAAAGATTGTCGCAGAAAATTTCCCGGTTGAAGGCGGATCGTGGTTTCCCGTCGAAGGTGATCTCTCCCGACCATGGTTCGTTCAATCCTGCAACCATCTTCGCGATGGTCGATTTTCCCGAACCCGTCGTTCCGACGATTGCGACCCGGCTTCCCGGTTTGAGCGTCAGATTGAAACCGGTGATGAGGGGGTCCGCATACCGGTCGTATCCGAAACGGATGTTTTTCAATTCGACATGTCCGGACAGGAGGGGGGCATTTTCTTCCCCTTTGGCATGCCGATCTGGGGATAGTGAAGAACGTCGTCGAGCCGGTTCATATTCGCGATTCCGGCGAGGAGAGA
>PVBE011235743.1_pt1 | contig 15917 bp, 15 predicted proteins | sample 1631181 | NCBI WGS metagenome assembly PVBE01 (sample SAMN08397723, study PRJNA350692) | Marine metagenome, whole genome shotgun sequencing project. | isolation source: water | place: Pacific Ocean | collected 2012-04
CCTGCGAGTGCTCCATCGGCAGGGCAACGCATGAGGCGGCGCCAGACAGGCTCTTAGGACACGCACAAGGCCCTGGGGCTACTACCCTGGGACGCCACCATAGCCAGAATCCCCGTCTTAACTGCTTCGGGCAGGTCCGCCCAGGCGTCGGCTACTTGTTGCAGATCGGGGTCTGCAATTTCTCGCTTGTCGCTCTGCTTGTCGTCTGGCTTGTCGGAAGGGGGTACATTCGCAGAATCGTTGCAGTCACCCGTCTGCACTATTGGGGGTGTGTTGGGCGCATGACAACGGCCAGTGTCGGAGTCCGTATCACCCCTGTTTTTCAGGGCGTTAGGCGTTTCCTGACACTGGCCGTCATCGCCTCTCATCTCGGTGGAATCCACTACGCCCGGCGGGACTCGAACCCACGACCCCCGGTTTAGGAAACCGGTGCTCTATCCGGCTGAGCTACGGGCGCAAAGTGTTAAACCATAGTATCTTACAAAAATAAATATATTGGACAAAATAAGCTGTATTTGATACCATTTGTGTGTCTTTTGATACCAATATCGATGCACATTTGATACCATTCGTCTGTCTCTTGATACCGATGTCCATTTGATACATAGTCGCTCCGCACGGACTGCCTTGCCCGTAATCTAGCGGCGCATTATGACAGCAGAGGGGGCGAGAATCAACTGTTTTCAGTCTGTGTCCCCTACTAGCCGTATTCATACCAGCCAGTACTCTCGATCCGCCTGTGATTGGAAGCCGTGGGCCAGGGCCGCGGCCATCCTCAACGATGCAATCCTGCATGAGCGAGTATTGTGGATCACCTATCGATCAACCAGTCAGGGCGGCGAATTGACCACGGCGTTCCACCCTTACGGCATGGTGCTGTTGTCGTCGTCTCTGTATTGCATAGGTTGGCTTGAAGAGTACGGAGAGATCCGAACACTGAAGGTCTCGCGGTTCCAGGGCGTGCAGCGGACGGAGAACACCTTCGAGAAGCCGGCCACTTTTTCCCTGGTCAAACACACCTACGGCGCCTTCGGCATATTCGGCCCAGGCAAGTTCCGGACGATCAGGGTGAAGTTCACGGGCTGGGCGGCCATCAACGTTCGAGAGCACCGGTGGCATCAGAGCCAGAAGATCACCAGAGACACGAAGAAAGGGCTGACAGCCGAGTTCGAACTAAGCAATACCGTAGAGTTCAAACGCTGGGTGCTCGGTTTCGGGCGATATGCGGTGGTCGTCAAGCCAAAGAAACTGGCGAAAGATATCGCCGACGAACTCGCCGCGGCGCGCGAGTCATACCGATAAGGATCTGCAGCAGCCTATCCGAGGAACGGTAAGACACAATCATTTCTGTCTAAACCGAAAGCCCGTGACCATATCCAGATTACGACAGAACAGTTGCGTCAAGCGGTGCATAGCGACATGGAAAAGTTGCTCGATGAAGTGACCGGCGCAGTCATCAAATATTGGTGAGACACTATGGAAATTATCTGATGGTACATTTTCTTGACCCATTATTTTTTCCTCTAGCTAACGCCTACGCCCAGCATGGGCGCGAACTACTGGGGTTAAAGTCCCCTGTACGGGAACCGGTTTATGCATGAGCATAGACAGAGTACTAGACGAAGGCAACTGCGTCTCGGCGACGAGGGGTGGGAGGGAAGTCCGCAAGAGCACTCGTTGAAATGGCATGCTGCTCTGGCCTCATCCACTTTATCGCCAAATTATGGAAGGTTAACCGCCCGCACACGCCGCGCTACGGCCTGGGCGCCGGCGAGCAGTTCGCTGTATGTATAGCTTTCCGTCTCGTCGCTCACCGCCTGTCGAGCCGACCACCGCCGCGCTGCGTCTGCGAATTTACTTGCCAGATTCAAACTCATATTCAGTCTCCTGAAATCATTGGTTATAGGTCGCCAGCCGACCCGCACGCTCACTACCCGGTACATAGCAATGGGCGTGCCTATCGGCCCGAACGGCGTATGCGATCGGGAGCAAATCGCACATACCTCATGACCAGCAAAGGGATTAGGGTAAATTGAAAGTTAGAACAAGCAGCTGAGGTGAGTCGGACGGATATCCGACATTCTTGAGTATCCACAATTATTGCGATTAGATATTGCTGGCTTTGTGGCCGACTGCCCGAGATGTCGGCAACGCTACTGCGTATGCAGATGGCGTGAACTGCTATAAGCCGCCTTGTCTGGAAGATTAGTTCCGCCGCGGCGCTGTTGTCGGAGAGGTGCGTCTGAATATGCCCACATGGACCGGCCAATCCTTCTTTGAGTCGGGAGAATCCGGATATGCAACGCCAATACTAACCACACGATCTGCATCGGGATCGGACTCGAATTTGACCATCAACCCGCCGCTTTCGCCGATTCTCTGTGCATTCGGAGGCAATCCAATGAACTGTACGTGCTGTTTCGGATCGCTCACCGCCAGAACGGTATATTGTGTCTTCGCCGTTGCCTTGAAAACCCACCTGCGATAGTTCACCCATTTCTCAAGAGCCTCGACCCACTGAGAATGACGGTCCGCCTCCACCGATTCGCAAAGCCGCCATCCTTCTTTTTCCATCTCTATTCGATATCGAGCGTAAGCCGTCGACACCTTGGCTAGTCGTTCTACTTCTTCAATGGACAGACGGACCTCCGGATCAGTAAGAAGTTTCCACAACGCATCCACGTCGACGGCGTAGTTTATCCCCCGCTCGGTGTTTCCAAAGGAAACAACGCCGACCACGCGACCGTGACGATTGAATACAGGGCTCCCGCTGCTGCCCTTATAAACTTTCGCGTTGATCTGGATGACTTTGCCGTAGTGGTGTTCCTCCCCGTAGTACTGTCTCCTGACGGCTGTGATTTCTCCCGTGGTTGCTGTCAGTGAGAGGTGACCTCCGGGGTGCCCGGTTGTCCATATTGAATCCATCGGTTGAGACTGCAGCTTTTTGGGAAGTAGTTTTATGGGACGGACCTGCTTCCTGTCGATGAGATCCCGCAGCCAAGGCGGGACGGGAATATCTATGATCGCCAGGTCCGCACGTCTATGAATCGCCCCGACCGACGCTTTCCAGGGAACGGCCACTGAGTTACTACTCGGATTGCTCGGGTCACCAAGCAGGAAAACCAACTTCAGCCCACCCTTGCTGACCCCCTCAACTACATGCCTGTTAGTCGCGACCCACAACTTACCCCCGTATTCAAACAGGAAACCCGAACCGTGTCCGCTCCCGTCCCGGATGATCGGGATCGCCGAAGACACGCGTGAAAACAGTTCACCGGGTTGTTCATTCGCCTTCACCATAGGCCATAGCTCGTCCCTGATATCCGTAATTCTCTTGGAAACAGAGTTCTTGTCCCGAGCGGTCTCCTCCTGAAGTGCTGTCAGCAGTCTGACCTCCTCGGGATCTTCAGCCTGGAGTTCAAGTATTTCACTGAACTTGCTGATCGAGGCCCGAACTCGTTCTTCCCAATCAAGAAGCTGGCTGGGCTCAGCACCGCCAACAAGGTGTCTCACCGGCCTGATAAGATCATACGCCTCCTGGTGCAGCATCTGCGCCTTCTTATAGATCGGTCGGTCCGGTGGAGCGTCGTTCCCTGACAACACGATAACCAGCACGACTACTAGAACAACCAGAGCCACCGCAGCGGCCATCGCCGCCTTATGCCAAAACGGACGCTCGTCGGCAGGCTTGGCGAACGGTATTCCGTCGCTGTCGACAACGTTGCCGGATGGTGTTGAATACCGGCTTATCGGCGATCTCGAATCTGGGCGCGTCTTCCTGTCCTCCGTAGCATCTGCGGTTGCCGATCGAAGCGATTCAAGTTCATTGCGGCCGCCAGCTTGGGCGGAAGTCGGCAAAACTGCAGCGGGCGCTTCGCGTTTATCGGCCCGGCCCGGCGCCGCTGAGTTCGTTGACGCTGCAACCGCAGGTATCTCGATAGGAGCCTGGCATCGAGAGCATTGACCGCGTTTTCCGGCATTTTCGTCAGGCGCCCGCAAAACCTCGCCGCACGACGTGCATTTCAACTCTATCATTCTGTTCCCTTTACACGCAGTTGAACGTCTCAGAATCCTAAAGCGGAGTCTTCTTGAATAAGCTTCCGTTTGTCGCAATCGTTAGCTGTCCAAGATTCTATCCGACCTCTCGGTTTTGTCAATATCGCTCTCACGTCGAGATTGTCCAAGTGAACTCCTGCTCGAATCGCCCCGCCCGGGGAATCCGGACGCCTTGCATAAGATGCCCGAGACCTGTATCCTGCGATGACCAAGGAGCGAAATGTTCGAAGAACTCGACTACAGTCAAACCCCCCTGGGCGAACTTGTCCTGCGTCGCAGGACGGCTGCGGCGTTGGACGAAGCGATCGTCTACGAGGTCAAACTCGCCGGAGAATTCCTCATGTCATCGGTGGTTAACGACTCAGAGATCGCACTGGCCGAATTGGCGATCGCCGAACTGGGCGGCGCCGACTGCAGCGTACTGGTCGGCGGGCTGGGGCTGGGCTGCACCGCCAAGGCTGTGCTCGAATTCGATAACGTCAAATCGCTCGTGGTCGCCGAATATCTGCCCGAGGTGATCCGATGGCATAAGAGAGGTCTGGTTCCGCTTGGCGACGAACTTACCGGCGATCCGCGCTGCCGGCTGGTGCACGCCGACTTCTTCGCACTGGCGGACACCGGGTTTGACGCCGACGCCGAGGCTGACATCCCCACGACATACGACGCTATAGTGATCGATATCGATCACTCGCCGCGCTTCCTGCTCGAACCGCACCACGCGGCGTTTTACGATCCGGCCGGCCTGCGGCGCCTGGCCGGGCACATCGCACCTGGAGGCGTTTTCGCTCTCTGGTCGGCCGATCCGCCGGATGCGGCGTTTGTGGACTCGCTTCAGGGGGCCTTCGAAACGGTGCGTGCCGAGAGCATCGAATTCTTCAATGCGATAGTAGATTCGCCCGACACCAACACAATCTACATCGCCAAACGCACCGCCCGGTAACCGCCCTTCTTGAAGCTATCGCCGCCTGATCAAACAGCTTACCGGGCGTGATCGATCCGGCTTTAGCAAATTCTCAAAAAAGTTCTCGCCAAAATTCGCCTGCGGGCAAATCAAATCTTACTGTTCCCATGTCAACGCAAGACAACGCTTCGTCAGGAACAGAGTAGTTCCCAACGACATAAGGCGCCCAATTAGGCGCATCAAAATGCATACCCCAGGAGGTCGAACTAGGAACCAGATTACCAGAATCGCCGTATTCACTATCGTTTGCCTGATCAGCTCCAGCGCAATGGGCGCCATTTCCGGCGGAAGCTACACTCTGTATCCCCCCGATCGAGACCTGGGCGATCTTGACCACTATCGAAACTACACATGGGGCATGAACACGCCGTGAGACATTACTCCCGATGACATCGGCGAATACGAACATGTCGTCGGAGCGACGGGGCGTAATCGTATGCGCTGCTGCCGCGAATGCACGTTGCGGTGGTGATGCGCCCCTGCGGACACCGCCCTGGTCCATCCGGATAAACCGGATATCGCCGAACCGTCTTTATCTTCGACCGGGGATGACGACCAGCCGTGGTAATCGTCAACATCGTCGTACTTCTTGCGGGAGCCCCTCCGTTCTCCGTTTTCCCGCCCGAACACGGGAGAACCTCCGGGATCTTCATATCCTGCGGCGGAGATCTCGGCCATCAGCTGCGAGGTCAGCGCCGGTCCAATTCGCTGAACTGCCAGGACCCGGTCCGCAACCGCCGCCGAACCCAACGTCTGCAGCACCGAAACCATCATAATGGAAACCACCAGCGTTGACAGAACGGCTTCAATAAGTGTAATGCCCGCGCACCGCACAGCGGATCGGGACATCTCAGGGGCGCGCAAGTTGTTACAGCCGATCAACACCAGTCAACTTCCTCCGATGGTTTTCAAGATGTATTCCAGCGAGAAATACTGCACATCCTCGGCCACTGCGACCGCGTCGCCCCCGTTGTATTCTCGCATAATCGAATCTCCGGACGTTCCCGACCAGGAGTACCGAATAGTCTCGGACTGTCCGTTGCTATCACGATCGGGAACGGTAAACGTTACGGCGGTGTCGGTTCGCTCGCTGAAACTCATCGCCAGGTTCAGGTCCGTGGTGATTTCGTCTATCAACTCTGAAGCTTTACTGACATCCTCGCCCTTGCTGTTGAGGCATCGCGTCGACAGGGCCATTACCGAGGCCATCGCCATCATGATCATGGATATGATCACCGTGGAGAGCATCACCTCCAGAAGCGTGAACGCCCGGGCGTTGCGCCGCATATGTCGCTTGTGGTGATGCATTACTGTATCTCCGCCCTTCCGCTGTCGGCGTCAAGCACTACGGTCTTGGTGTAATCGCCCACCCCGACCACTATCGTCCCGCCGCTGTCGGGTACGCCGTATCCGTCGAATATTACTTCGCCGTCACCGTTGAAACTCGCCGAGACGATCTTGGCCTGGTAAGGCGACGCCGAAAGGATAATCGTATAATCGGCGACTCCAGTCCGCAGATCTTTTGCTCCGGGTATCTCGTACTGCTCGCTGGAAGCATCGAAATCGATAGACTGGGTGCTTGAGGACATGCTCGCTCGCCTTCGCGCATAACCGAGGTCAGCGGCCACTTTCTTGGCGGCCATCTCCGTGCGATAACGCTGATTGGCCTTTCCGTAGCGAGGGACCGCCACTGCAGCCAGCAGCGACACAATCGCTATCACAATGACCAACTCGAGCAGCGAGAATCCGCCTCGGCTCGCGTCCATTACAAACTCCTTACTATCCGATCGGATCGCCCCTGAACGTCACAGACCGCTTGACGCCACTCCCGTGGGAATGCGCGGCAAGCGGTCCTGTGAGCGTCCTCCCGGGAAAGCACTTGACCTCCCGGTCGCCAGGCGACCGGGAGGCACAGTGTTTTGTATCTACTAGTACGTATTGTACGCCACGTCGGCGCTGTCCTTCTCTGTGGCGGTCGTGTTGGATACGATGCTTCCGCTTGCGGCGGTGTAGATCCAACCAACTGTATCTCCGCTGGTGGCGGCGATTCCAGTTTGGCCTTTCTTGGCTCCGACCGGGAGCTTGGGGACCTTGCGAAGATACGGACCGTAAATGTAGGTCGTGGTCTTCGAAGCGTTGGTGGCGCCTGTGCTGCTGCTGTAGAGCGTCAGCTGATTGGCAATCGCCGTCGCGGTCGGATACGTGCCGTTGTGTTCACCGGCGTACATATCGATCGCGTTGCGAAGAACCGACAGATTACCGCTCAACGCCGCATCGGACGCGCCGGCCGACCCGCGAGACATTCGGGGAATGGCGACGGCGGCGACGATACCCATAATCACGATTACGATTACGAGTTCCAACAGACTGAATCCACTTCTCTTTCGTCTCATTGTCCTGCAATTCATTTGTCCTATCTCCATTTCGTGCATTACGTCTTTAGTAAGCCGTCGACACCCTTTGGCTTCTAAGAGTGGAATCGACCAAGCGGATAGGCAACTTAAATTAGGAATGATGTTTTTCGCCGTAGAGTCGGGTCTCAATAATCCCGCCTCGGCGGGGACCCGGATGAAATTGTGCTAAGTCTTTAGTCAGTTAGAATTATCGTCGGTCGCGTGGCTGAGATCCAACTTGACTTCAATGCCTTCGCAGACCAGTATGGCGATGTTTTCAGTCACGGATTTCAGTTCGAAACCGTCTACTTTTTGCCCGACCGATACGCAGTTTCCGTCGATTATCGCAATACTCCGTCCCGCTGCGACAATAGCACCCTTGAGCTTGTGCACACGGACAAACTCGCGGGCCTTGAGTGTTGCGGTGTCCACTTCGGGCTTCACCTCAACAACATCTTTGTCCTTGACGGGAGCAATCCACTCCGGCGACGGGAAAAATGCATCCTTAACCACCACCTGAGCAAGCCCGTGCCTGCGAGAGACCTCACCGAGGCGCCCGGCAAGATTGCTCCGAACCGCCGCGGCCCGAGTCTCATGGTCGTCTACCGGAGACTCCAACTGGGGATCGGCAAGTTCATCCGCTTCGTTAGTGAGGGCTGCTTCAGCAGTTACAGGTCCTACAGGCGAACCGCTGGGCATAATCTTGTCGCCGATAAACACCGCCACTGCTATGCCTAGAGCCACGAACAATCCAAGATGTTTCTTTTTTCTCTCCATGAATGGAGTAGACGATTCAAATCAAGCAGAAGCAAATCTTGCCGATGTTTTTCCTTCAACCATCCCTATTCGCCTACAATACAGACACTTATGAGCCGTACCAACTCCAGAAATCCAAAGATTTCCAGCGTTGACGTCGCCTGAAGATGCGATACAATCACTGCGACAGTTCATCAGCAGCCAGCAGGAGACCAGACAATGACCGAACTCGGGAGCCTACATCGATTCAGACAGTTATTCGCAATTACAGCCTGGTTGCTTCTTTGCTCTGCAGGGGTCCAGGCCGCTGAGTTCTTCGTATCGCCAGACGGTAATGACAAATGGTCAGGGCGATTCCCCACCGCCCGGGCCGATAAGACTGACGGGCCGCTGGCTACGCTGAATCGAGCCTGCCAACTGGCCGGCCCGGGCGACACCTGCTTTGTTCGCAAAGGCGTCTACCGCGAGATTCTTCGCCCGGCCAGGAGCGGCAAGCCCGCAGCGCCGATCACGTTCTGGAACTACAGAAACGAGCAGGCGGTAATCAGCGGAGCCGATCGCGTGGCCGGATGGAAACGTCAGGGGAACGACGTCTACACGGCCGACATCTCCTGGAATCTGAAGGACCAGAACCAACTGTTCGCAGACGGACGTATTCTCACCGAGGCCCGCTGGCCGGACATAGGCGGAACGGTCCTGAAGCCGGTTCGGGCTCGTGTTCAGTCCGGAACGGAAAACACGATCACCGACCCGAAACTCACCGGCCCGCAAGACGCATGGAAAGGCGCCCTGCTGTGGTGCGCCGGTGGGTCAGAGTGGATATGCTGGACCGCGCGGGTTACCGCATACGACGCCAAAACGCATACGCTGACGTTCGACACGAACCAGACCAAACGGCGATGGTATCGCCCGAGAAAGGGAAATCCGTATGTGCTGATGGGCGCCAGGCGGGCGATGGACTCAGACGGCGAGTGGCGAATGGACGGTGCGAGCGGCGAACTGCACCTTCGGCCGCCGGGCAAGAAGGATCCAAAAACACTGGACATCGGCGTTAAGAGGCGCCTGGACGCAATCGATCTGTCGGGGCGATCTCACATTCGCATAATCGGCCTGGAGTTCCGGGCCGCGGGGCTCCGCACCGACAAGACCTCATCGGACATCCTGCTGAAAGGCCTGCGGGGCGCCTGGGTCGGACACTCCTACGAAAAGGACATCACCGGCAAGTCGGGCGTACTTATACACGGGACGCGAATCGAAGTGACCGACTGCGAGTTTTCATACAGCTCCGGAAGCGTGGTCGATGTGCGAGGGCGCAGTAACAGAATCGTTAACTGCTACATACACGACGGCAACTACGGCGCCAAGTGGAGAGGTACGATGGCGGTCACCGGACAAAGGCACGTTATAGCCCACAACACAGTCCGCCATTCGGGCAGGGACCTGGTCAACATTCACGGCCTGACTGAAAGCCTTATCGAGTACAACGACCTGTCGGACGCCGGTTGGCTGACAAGCGACCTGGGCATGATCTACGGGCACAACACCGATTTCGGAAACACCGAGATCCGATACAATCTCGTACACGACAACCACGCGCCGTCATGCAACATGGGAATCTACTTCGACCACCTAAGCCACAATGTAATCGTCCACCACAACGCCGTCTGGAACGTCCGCCAGGATCCGATCCGCGTGAACAACCCCAGCTACTGCAACCTGGTCTATCACAACAGTTGCTGGAACACCGGGCGAATCGTGACGTTCGATCACAGCCGCCGAAACGATCTTTTCGCCACGCGATACCATAACAACATCATCAACGCTCCGTTCCGCCTGCCGAAACACGTGGCGACAACACACAACATCATCACCAAGACCCCGGCGATGGTCAGCACCGACAAACGCAACTTCGCACTGAAGCCGGACTCCAAAGCGCGCGACGCGGGCATGGTCATAACGGGAATGTCTTCGAACGACGGAAAACCGGACATCGGCGCACTTGAGTTCGGCAAGAAACCGTGGACTGCCGGGCACGACTTCTCCCGCACCGGCGCTCCGGACAGCGTCCTGACTCGTTCGATGATCGGCGGGATGAACCTGGTCAGGAACGCGTGTTTCGAACTGCCCACGCTGGAGGCCTGGACTCCAATCGGAGCAAAAAAAGCCGCACTGACCAAAGGCAACGGATGGGGAAACAGCGTCTACGGTTCCGGCAAGGCCTGCCCCACCGGAACATCCAAATTCGAACTTCGCCTCGGCGGAGGTGTTGACGGGGTCCAGCAGAAGGTCGCGGGCCTCCCTTGGGCGGAATACACACTTTCGGCGTGGCTGAAGGTTTCGGACGCCAAAGAGTCAGTAAGCCTGTCGGCCGCAGGTTTCGGTGTAAAGGAGATCACTGTTTCGACAAACAGCACAACGTGGGTCCGCAAGACAATTTCGTTTAAAACGGGGGGCGGCGGATCGGGCAGCATTAGAATAACGCTGAAAAAGGACAGCCGCGGAGAAGGTAAGGCCTGGTGCGACAACGTCATACTCCCCCAGGCGATCAGTAAGCCGAAACGCCATTGAGCCGACGCCGATCGGCGGGCATATCCAACTTACGCCACTCGCGTCCACAGCATACCTGATCAGATCGATAGGAAAACCGGCAGTTTCGCACAATCCGACGACGGAGTTGGGCTGTTTTGTTGCGATCTGTACACTTGTTCCCACCCCCCTGCCGCTCCGGCGCCGTTAGTTGACCGCCGCTGCAATTCGATCGCCGACGGCGTACCAGAGCAGATCGACCTTCAGCTTTGTGGGCTCTTTGGGGTTTGTGGGGTCCCCGGAGACCTCAAAAGACGCCACCGATGTGTCGGGGAACTCCCGTTGCAATCGGTGCAGAAGCTTGACGCATTCGGGGAAACTCCCGCTTCCGACCAGGTAGATCGGAACGGTCTGGTATCTCGAACCGTTAAGGCATTTGTCGGGTCGAAGCTGGTCGAGTTTCAGTCCACATTCTCCCGTCAGAACCGCCAGGCGGGCAAGGTGACTGTTGATCTGATCGACCGGCTTGAGCTTGATCGCGTTATCCGACAGCTCCTGCTTCAGCAGTGTTATCCGCCGCCGGCAAGCAGCAGCGTCTCGGGCGACGCGTCGGGATATTGGTTGGTCAGATAGGAAAGAGGAATCCTCATCTCTTTGACCACCGAGTCGCAGTAGGCGCCGACGGCATGGTTAATCCGGGCAAGGCCCCAAACCTCGATGAGCGTGCAGCCTCACAATGCTCGTTCGGCATCGGTTTGCGGGCTTTGGTGTCTGATTCTGGATGCCCGCAAGACACAAAGCCAATGCGCCGAGTGCAAATTCGGTTGTTAAAGTATGCAAGTGCGTGCGAGGCCATTCTGAGGAGCCGCAGGACTGCTAAATTACCATAAGTACTAGTAAAGTTTCCTACTTATGACTGTTGAGTGATTATGACTCGGAAGTCCGAGTCCCTGTTTTTGGAAATGTGGAAGCGCGTGTTTGTATCTTTCTTATCACTTTCGTCTTCCGCGGGGCTGATAAAGTAGGAGGCTTGTAGTGTATTTGCGATTAATTTCACGCGATTTGTCCGACGCGGGGGACAGCTTCTCAGCGTATCTTAATTTCGTGGGTTCCCAGGCAAACTGGCCAAATGAAGACCCATCGAACCGGCAAGGCCTGCGATCGTCGACGAACAGCCCCGGATCCAGCATTGCCCGAGTCCTCCGCATTTGCTATGTACCGCTTGTACCACGTCCGTGCGAAGAGAAAGTCTCTATGCATAGGGCATAATATACCTCCTTCTTTATCCATACGAGACTCTTTGACAATAAAGTGGTACAAGTGGTACAAGAGAATATAAGTCTTTGTTTCATCTTCGATTAAGAGGGGCCACTTGTTCAAACTCACGTGGACGGCATGTGGTCCATGTGGTCCGTCTCTTGCCATTATTCCGCATTCGGTCTTACGCATGATTACTCTGTCCCGTGTCAAAGCGGTACATGGACCACATCACGTCCCGTACGGTACCACGATATCAGCCGGGCTGCAGCAGATCCCGAAGAAGGACCTGGCGCGGTTTCCGCTGGTGGCTCGTCCATATCGCAAGCCTCGGGCCGTGAGCAGGTCTTTGATCCGCCTGGGGCCGAGCGATTCATCGACTGGGGACTCAGGCACCCCGACCAGGTCACACCGATCCCGTTCAAGCCCGTGGGACAAGGCGGATTCCCGCAGGAAGCGGCCGACTGGTTCTACTCGATCGTGCTGTCGGACCCGGAAAAAGACACATCAGCACTGGCCCGGTGGCGAGCCAAACTCAGACACCCCTCACGCTGGTTCCGCAAACCAACCCCGCGCAAATAAGCAGTGATACTAAACCAGGAGCGAACCGATGAAGCGACGCGAGTTCATGAAAAGCGCTCTAGCCGCAACGCTGATCGCAACCGCAAGCGTTGGGGCGATGAGGGCGGCCGACAACAAACAGGCCAAACCGAACTTCCTGTTCATACTGGCTGACGACTGCACGTACAACGTGTTGGGCTGCTTTGGCGGTAAGGATGTCAAGACGCCGAACATCGATCGGCTAGGACGCCAGGGCGTTAAGTTCAACCGCGCTTATGCGGCAATGTCCATGTGCGCTCCGTTCCGCGCGGAACTCTACACCGGCCTGTATCCGGTCACCAACGGCGTGGCGTGGAATCATTCCAAAGCCAAACCGGGCACAAAAAGCATCTGTCACCACCTGGGCGGGCTCGGCTACCGCGTGGGCCTGTCGGGCAAGAAGCACGCAAGCCCGGGGTCGGTGTTCCCGTTTGAAAACGTAAAGGGTTTCCCCGCAGGGGACGGCGTCGGCGAGTTCATGTCGAAAGACGCCAAACAACCGTTCTGCCTGTTCCTCTGCTCCAACAACCCGCACGCCGCCTGGACAACCGGCGACGCCTCGCAGTTCGACCCGGCCAAGATAACGCTGGCCCCGGTGCAGCACGATAACCCGCGCACCCGCGAGGCCATGACGCGATACCTCGCTGAAGTCGGAGATCTCGATCGGGAGGTCGGCGAAATCCTGAACCTGCTGAAGAAAACCGGCAAGGCCGACAATACGCTGGTGATGTTCTCCTCCGAGCAGGGATGGGCGCTTGGCTTCGCGAAGTGGAGCAACTGGAATCTGGGAGTGCACACCGGCCTGCTGGCTCGCTGGCCGGGGCGAATCAAGCCCGGAACCACCACCGACGCGCTGGTTCAGATCGCCGACATAACGCCGACGTTCATAGAAGCCGCCGGCGGCGACCCAGCCAAATTCAAACTCGACGGGCGCAGCTTCCTGCCCGTGCTCGAGGGGCGCGCCAAGGAACATCGCAAATACGTCTACTGCATCCACAATAACGTACCGGAGGGCAGGCCCTATCCAATCCGATCCATCAGCGACGGCAAGTTCCACTACCTGATGAACCTCAAGCCTGACGAATCATATCACGAAAAGCACGTTATGGTCGCCAACTCCCGCCTGGCGTGGTGGCCGGGCCTTGTCGAATCCGCCGCCGCCGGCGATGAGTCGGCGAAGAAGGTAATGGCCCGTTACCAGAAGCGCCCAGCCGAGGAACTCTACCGCGTAGACACCGACCCGTACGAACTTAAGAACCTCGCTGACAACCCGGAATACGCAGCGGTCAAGAAACGCCTCAACGCCGAGCTGAAGCGATGGATGAAAGCCCAAAAGGATCCCGGCGCCGCGTTGGACACTCCCGAAGCGTACGGCGCCAACCGCAAGGCCGGCGGCACCGCAAAAAGGGCTCCGCGCAAGAAGAAGCCCAAAAAGTAATCGCGCCGCTTACACGTCTTTGGCGGCCGGTTTTACGGGCCAGGGCGGAATTCCCTTTTCCGAAGCTCTCTGTTTGATAAAGAGCACCTTGTAGGGATTGTCTTTCGGTACGGGGACGTCCTCGTTGACCATCGCCGGCAGGACCTCGGACCACCACTGGTCGTAGGCCTTGCGCATCTTGGCGACCTGGTCGGGATGCTTGTCGATCACGTTGGTGGTCTCGCCCGGATCGGCGTCGATGTCGTAGAGATCCTTGTTGCCCACCAGGCGAAACCGCTGCGTGCGAACGGCGCACGGGCCGTATTTCGATTCGGCGGCCCGGCCTTTGGACCATCGCCCGCGGTGAACGAAAATGAATCGGTCGGCCCATTTTGCCTTGGGGTCTTTCAGCAGCGGCGCGAAGCTCCTGCCGTCGAGTTTTACGTCGGGCAGCTTGCCCCCGCAGACCTCGGCGAGCGTCGGGAAGATGTCTATGTGCCCGGTCAGCGCGCCGACGTCAACGCCGGCGGGCGTCTTGCCCTTGAGGCGAACGAAGCACGGCACGCGCGTGCCGCCCTCGTTGGCCGAACCTTTCTTGCCCTTCATCCCGGCGTTGAAGAGTCCCTTGGCCGGAGCCGCGGGCTTGGGAGCGGGCTGACCCTTCTTGCCTTTGCGTTTTTTGCGTTTGCCCCCTCCGGCCTGGGCCGAGCCGTTGTCGGTCATAAAGATCACAATCGTATTTTCGGCGATCTTCCAGTCATCGAGCTTTTTCAGCAGGATGCCCACGTTCTCGTCGATGTTCGTGATCATCCCATAGAACGCCGCATGCCCGGCCGACAGTCCGGCAGCGAGATACGGTTTCTTGTACTCATCCGGGCAGATCAGCGGCCCGTGCGGAGCGTTGGTGGTGATGTAGGCGAAGAACGGCTTGTCGCCGCCTTTGGCGCCCTTGATCCACCGCAGCGCCTGTGTGAAGAAGATATCCGTGCAGAATCCTTTCGTCTTGACGAACGAGCCGTTGTGGCGAATGGCCGGGTTGAAGTACTTGTTGCCCGGCGCGTCGCCGCACGTGCCCGAGTAGCTCTGGCCGATCCCGCCGGCGCCGTGGACGAACACCTCGTCGAAGCCGCGGCTTTGCGGTTGGTAGGGCTCTTCGTCGCCCAGGTGCCACTTGCCGAATACGCCGGTGGTGTAACCGGCGCCTTTGAGCATCTGCGCCACGGTCGTAGACGAAAGGGCCATCCGCTCGCGTTCGTGGATGGTGTGCGTAACGCCCGAGCGGAACTCATGACGCCCGGTCATCAGGCTCGTCCGCGTCGGAGCACACGTGGGGCTCACGTGAAAGGCGGTGAATCGCACACTCTCGGCGCCAAAAGCGTCGATGTTCGGCGTCTTGATGATCTTGTTGCCGTGGCAGGCCAACTCGCCGTAGCCCTGATCGTCAGTGATCACAACCACAACGTTGGGCTTCTTGGGCCAATCGCCCGCGCCGGTTTTGGCGTGTATAGTCCGCGGCATCACTGCGACAGCGGCCGCCGCTCCGATCCCCTTCATGAATCTGCGCCTGTTCATAGTCACTTTCATATCTCCCAGTAGAAGTTCGATGCCGGTGTGCTTACGGACCGGCGAATCCGGTGTAGAGTTTTCCGTAGTCTTTCGGATACGGTTTCGGTTTGGCTCCGGGCATATCGACGCGAGGGTTGGCGTCGAGGGCTTTCTTACCGGCCTGGATCGCTTTGAGAATTGCAATGTACTTGGGGTCGGTTTTGCTCTTGAGTGCGGCGCGTTTGTCGTCGCCGATTCCTCCGGCGGATTTCGCCAGACGCGAGGTCAGAACGCGGCTGAATTCGGGGCGGGTCAGGTTGATATCCGTGTGGGAGAAGCCTGTCTTGCCGCCAGCAGCTTTCAGGGCGTTTTTCAACTGCCCCAGCCATGGACCAGTCCACAGATC
>PVBE012475488.1_pt1 | contig 15917 bp, 14 predicted proteins | sample 1631181 | NCBI WGS metagenome assembly PVBE01 (sample SAMN08397723, study PRJNA350692) | Marine metagenome, whole genome shotgun sequencing project. | isolation source: water | place: Pacific Ocean | collected 2012-04
CTGCAGTCTCGACGCTCCTCGCCACGCTATCTGAGATCGATGGGGAGCTGGCGCGTCTGCGCTAGTCCTCTTCGTCGTCATCCGCGGTTCCGGGTGCCCAGTGGAACTCGCCCTCGAGCAGGAGGGACGGCGTGGCCGTGGATTCCGGGCTGGTGGAGTAGTCGATGGCCCACACGGAGATGGCCAGGTCGCCGGTGTACCTCAGGCCTCCGTTGGATTCTTCCTTCACGTCTGTGATCTCCAGAGAACCCGTGGTCGCTCGCAGGTCCACATCGTCGAGCGCATCGTCCTTGGTGTTGTCGTCCACATGCGCGCAGAAGGATCCCGCAGGAACATCGAGGCACTGCGCCTTCGATAGCTGTGAGGGGGCCCACACGGGCATGGTCCCGCGCTGCTCGGGTGGGATCATGTACATCTGGATGTGAAGGGGCGGGACCGCAAGGGGATCATCCATCACCGGGATGAAGCGCAGCGAGAACATCTCACCGGAGAGGATCGAGGATGAATTCCGGAAGCAATGCCCGTTGACATCCACCACTTCCCGGTCCGAGGAGGTGAGTCCATCCAGTCGATTCTTGATGCCCTCGTCGTCGAGGGCGATACAGCTGGCATGGATGGGTCCATTGTCCTTGCCGGTGTCTCCCTTGGACTTGCAGGCCATGGTGCAAAGCCCAACAAGGGGCATCATGATGTGTGGGCGCATGTTGGACTCCATCGTCTCGTCTGCAGCTTAACGGACCAGGTAGGGGTTCTGACGGGTTAATGCGGCCTCAGAGGGCGTCCATTGGCTGCAATTCTCCGCTATGTCCTGATGGCCGCTGTGGCTGTGTTCCTGACCCGGTGGCTCCGCAAGGCGCTCTCGGGAAGTGGCGGCGGGAAGTCGCCAAAGCCAAGCCCGTGGCCTGGATCCCGAGAGACAAGTACTTCGCCCCGTAGCAAGCTCAAGGTGCTTCGCTTCCGGACGGATCCGCTCGAGGTGCTCGGGCTGGACTCGACTGCGACGGACCAGGACATTCGCCAGGCATATGAGCAGGCGATGGAAGAGAATGATCCGGCCAAGGTCGCAGGAATGGCGACGGAGATTCGGGAACTAGCTGCCCGCCGTCAGCGGGAAGTTCAGGCTGCATACCGCCAGCTGTGTAGCGAGGAGTGACGTAGGAGCTGTGTCAGTGATAGGGGTGTCCGCCGGAGGCCTCCATGCTGCAGATTCCTCGTTCTACCCGCATCGCGGCCATTGTCGCTGTGGTGATCTGGCTGGGTCACAGACCGCTTGTTGAGATCGCCGTAGACTGGCACTGGTTTGATGCCGTGGGCTACCGCGGGATCTTCGAGACCATGCTCTTCACACGCCTGAGTGCGGGTATCGCGGGCTTTGTCCTTGCGGCCCTCTTTGTGGGGCTGAACCTGCGCTGGGCCTCTCGGGCGGCCCCCATCGAGCAGGGCAGGCTCACGGAGCTGGCTGGCGAAGTCCGACTGGACCCGGCGCGAATCACAAGCCTGATCCGCCTCCTGGGCCTGGCGGTGACCGGGTTCCTGGGCCTGATGTTTGGCCTGGGCACCCTGGGCCTCTGGATGGACCTGCTCACCTTCATCGAGCATGTACCCTTCGGCACCGTGGACCCGATCTTTGGCCGGGACGTGGGTTTCTATGTCTTTCAGCTGCCCTTGATCAGTGCCATCCAGAATTTGGGTGTGGCGCTCGTGGTGATCACTGTCATCCCGGTGGCGGTGTACCACGTCTTTCAGCACGTCTATGTCAATCGTTCACCGCAGCCGCTCTCCGATGCCGGTCGCAGGCAGCTCCTGGTGCTCGGTGCGCTGCTCTTTGCCTTCGCCGGGTTTGGCTGGTGGCTGGATCGCTTTGATCTGCTCTACCAGCGCGAGGGTGCGGTCTGGGGGATCGGGTACGCAGACTTAAACGCTCGGATTCCTGCTTTCTGGATCATGACCGGCGTGTCCGCGCTGGTGAGTCTCTTCCTGCTCTTCAGTCTACGGAGCCCCTGGCTGCGTCAGCCCGTGACCGTGGTGGGGGCCTATGTCATCGTGCGCCTCCTGCTCGTGAGCGCCTGGCCACAGATTGTTCAGGAGTACTCGGTCAAGCCCAATGAGCTCGGCATGGAGCAAGAGTTCCTCGAGGAGAACATCGAACATACGCGCATCGCCTATGCGCTCGACCGCGTGGAGGTGAAGCCATTTGAGGTCTCCACCGAGCTGACTCTCGCGGATGTTCGAGCCAACCCCGAGACGGTGGACAACATCCGCGTCTGGGACGACAAGCCGCTGCTCACCACCTACCAGCAGCTCCAGGAGATCCGGCTGTACTACAGCTTCGTGGACGTGGATGTGGATCGGTACATGATCGACGGTAAGTCGCGGCAGGTGATGCTCGCAGCCCGTGAGCTGAACTACGGCAAGGTCCCGGACAATGCTCAGACGTGGGTAAACGAGCACCTGCAGTACACCCACGGCTACGGCCTCACCATGAGCCCGGTCAATGTCGTGACCGACGAGGGGCTCCCTGAGCTCTTTGTGCAGGACATTCCGCCTGTAAGCAACATCGAATTGAAGGTGACTCGCCCGGAGATCTACTACGGCGAGGTCACGGATCGATACGTCTTCGTGGGCACCAAGGAGAAGGAGTTCGACTACCCACTCGGGGACCAGAATGCCTACACCAAGTACGCGGGTGAAGGCGGCGTGCCCATGAATAACAGCCTGAAGAAGGCCATGTTCTCCCTGTACTTCCAGGACATGAGCATCCTCCTCTCCAACTCGGTCACCTCTGAGAGCCGCGTGATGTTTCGTCGGCGGGTTCTGGAGCGCCTTCAGACTCTGGTGCCGTTCCTTCAGATGGACGGGGACCCCTACCTGGTGACTACCGAAGAAGAGGGACTTCAGTGGATGGTGGATGCCTACACGGTCACCCACCGCTATCCGTACTCCGAGCCCCTGAGGATCGGAAACCGGCGCATCAACTACATGCGGAACTCAGTCAAGGTGACTGTGGATGCCTACGATGGATCGGTCGCATTTTATGTGTCGGACGCGGACGACCCCCTGGTCAGGGTCTACAGCAAGATCTTCCCCGACGTGTTCAAGCCGCTCTCCGAGATGCCAGCTGCGCTGCAGAGCCACATTCGCTACCCGGTGGACTTCTTCGATGTCCAGGCAGCCCTGTACCGCGCCTACCACATGACAGATCCCACGGTCTTCTACAACAAGGAGGACATGTGGGAGTCGCCGCGGGAGATCTTCGGGAGCCAGGAGCAGCTCATGAAGAGCTACTACCTGATCATGAAGCTGCCGGGAGAGGACAAGCCGGAGTTCATCCTGCTGGTTCCCTTTGTGCCTACAGGCAAGGAGAACATGATCTCCTGGCTGGCTGCGCGCTGTGATCCGGAGAACTATGGACGGCTCGTGCTCTACCAGTTCCCGAAGGAGAAGGTGATCTTCGGGCCTGCGCAGATCGAGGCGCGGATCGACCAGACACCAGAGATCAGCGAGCAGATCACCCTGTGGAGCCAGGCGGGCAGCCGTGTGGTCCGAGGCAATCTCCTGGTCATCCCCATCGACGATGCGCTGATGTATGTGGAGGCCATCTACCTGCAGGCGGAGTCTGCACAGCTGCCTGAGCTCAAGCGGGTCATCGTCATCTACGAGAAGCAGATCGCGATGGAGAAGACGCTGGATGATGCCCTGGCCAAGGTCTTTGGCCGAACTCCCGTGCCGCAGGTGCCAGCCTCAAGCGAGGGGAAGCCTGGAGAGGGTCTGGTAGCACCAGTCGTCGGCGGTGAGTGGATACAGCTCGCTCGCACCGCTCAGGGCCAATATGCGGAAGCGGTCGCGGCTCAGCAGGCGGGGGACTGGGCAGCCTATGGCCAGGCTCTCAAGCGACTCGAGGCAACCCTCAAGGCGCTGGACGCTGCAGCAGACAAGCCTGAGTAGGGCGGGCTCACTCCTCGCAGGCCAGCTCGGTGATCTCCAGGCTGTCGATGAGGTGGTAGTTGGTCTGGCCACCGGTGCCGGCGGTGAATCCCAGCCAGGCGTTGAAGTCGAAGTGTCCGTCGAGGTCCACATCGATGACCGTGGCGCCGTCCAGCACCACCAGGACATGCGGGGCGGCCACCATCACCCGCAGGTTGTGCCACCCCGTGTCTTCCAGGTCTGGTAGGGCAGACCAGGCCTGAATCGTGCTGAGGTCTCCGTCGAAGTAGAAGGCTGCGTGGTCATCGGAGGTCGGGTCGAAGCCCGGGGTCTCGGAGTTGTAGTGGGTGTCGATCTCGATGGACCATCCGGGAAGTGCGGGGCCCGGGGTGCAGTCGGCTCCGCCTCCAAAGCCGATGCCGCAGCCATCTCCACCGAGGAAGACGCCGCCGTAGCGATCCGTGTCCAGCGCAGTGATGGAGATTCCATCCGCACCTGTGCCGTCCCCGATGTAGAACATCAAGTCGACTTCCACGGCACCGCCATTGACCAGGTGGCCGGTCTCAAAGGCGGAGCCCACGACGTAGGTCTCGGGGGAAGTAAGCTCCAGCCAGCCCGCGTCGACGTCCCAGCGGCTCACCCCCTCGAAGTGCCAGTCCACCAGGTCGAGCTCGTCATAGGTGGCCAGGTCCTGCTGACACACGCTCACGGAGTCTGAGCTTGTGTTTCCGCAGGTATCTGTGGCGGTCAGTGTGAGGGTGTGATCGGCCGGGGAGCGGCCGGCTGCAGGCCAGTCGACCTGGATGCTCCCGTCGGGTGCAGCCGGGGCCGTGGAGATGGGGCCGTCCTGGCTGGATGACCACACGATGATGAGATCCTCGGCGTCATCCTCTACATCTGAGACGGACCCCCGAAGCTGGACCTCGGCTTCACTGGCCAGCACGCTACCGTTGATGGGGCGGTTGATGTGGATGGCGGGGGCCTGGTCTGCGAATGCCGCGAGCGTGACGGCGAGCTCAGGCTCATCGGGGTCATTGCTCAGGAAGGTGAGGGTGGCCTCTCCGTCGGTCCCGGTGGCGGTGAAGAGCGCTGCTGTGCCAGGTGCGAGGCTCAGGGGCAGGTCCGGCCCATCCACGCTCCAGCCACTGCCCTCCACCACGGCGTCCTTGAGCCGAAGGCTGCTGCTTCCCGCGTTCTTGACCCGGACCTCGTGGGCCTCGGACCCGCAGATCTGAGCGGCATGAATAGAGGCGGGAGTGGCGGTGATATTCGGTGTGCCGGCCTCCTCGGGGGTGGCGCTGTCCAGTCCGGCGACTGCATCCCCACCTCCCTTCAGCGAGTACTCCGAGCAGGCCGGGAGACCGAGCACGAGAATAGACAGCAGAGGGGAGAGATGCCTCACAGGTCCATCGTAGCCTGGACCAGGCGGGGGTGGGCGGCTAAGTGTGTCCCTACAGACTGGCCGGAACCACAACAGTGATCTCCTCAGACCCAAGCAGCGTGGTGTCATCGCCGTATATGTTCAGGGTCATGGGGTAGGTCTGCTCCTCATCGGAGGCGGGGACCTCGCCGGTTACCGTGACGGTGAAGCTGAGGCTCACTGGGGCCGCGCCGACCGTGACATTGGTGTACGAGCCGGGGGACACCTCAGTCTCAAATCCATAGGTATTTCCCACGATCTCGGCGGAGACCGTGGAGAAGGTGACGCTCTGGAGCATGCCCTCGATGGCATCCACCACTTTGTCGCGGAATGCGGAGGAGGTTCCGGCCCAGGTCAGGACAAGGGGGTCATCGACCAGTCCATCTCCGTCTGCCGCATACAGCGAGTCGGTGGCGATGGCGAGCTGCTGCATCTGGGCCACAGGGTTCGAGGTCTGGGCGCTGATGCCGATCAGCCGTGCGCCCCGCGCGCTTGCTGCGATGACAACATCGGATGCGCCCGCAGTGAAGTTGGCTTCCGGTGGTGTGTCGTGGCCAGCGTCTGGGTCGCGCATGGTGGCGTCAGTGGCGTAGACGATGACTGGCAGACTGCCATCGCGAAAGCCGAAGCCTCCCAGGATACCGCCGCCAGGAGTGGATGGGTCTCCAGCACTTGATGCCGTGCCGCCAAATGTATCCGATGGGTCAGAGGCGAACGGGCGGACATCCGTGGAGAAGTTGAACAGGCCGTCGCCGTCCTGGTCGAACCCGGCACCGGTGAGTGCCTGGTAGAGGCCCTCCATGGTTGACTCCGGAATGTCATTCCCGTTGTGGATGGAGATGGTGTCCAAAGCGGCCTGGACCCGTAGCCGATCGGTGGTCACCTGCTGCAGCAGGATGAAAGGCAGGTCTCCGCTGGTGCCCATGCTTGCGTAGTTGTAGTCGTCGTAGGTCGCAAAGCCATAGGCGGCATCGCCCACCGTAAGCTCGAGCTCAGAGACGATGGAGCCGTACTCGCTGGCCACCGCGTTGGCTGTGCTGCCCATCGAGCAGGTGGTGTCGAGCAGGAACGCCACATCGATCTTGTTGACCTCGAGCTCGAGCGAGGCCCCGAAGACCTCATCGATCTCCACGGGGGCAGGATCGTCGGGATCGGGAATGCTGGTATCGACATCCTCGCCGGAGCCTGCGTCACTCTGCTTCTGGAAAGCGTACTCGGAGCAGGCCAGACCCAGCGGGATGAGTGCGAATACGGGTCGCATGTTGTCACCGTGGTGCGCGAGGTTGCTAACCGCCGTCACCGGGGAGGCAAACACGCAGAATCAGGTTTCTCCTTTTCCAAACCCGGTCTGGGGAGGAGGGGGCTTCAGTGGTAACCTGTCCAGGCCGCTGTGATTTCGGGTTCAGTTCTCACGGTGGTTGCCCGAAGCGGGTGCGACTGAGGCCGGAGCGGAACATGCGGCGCTATCCCTTCACTGTCCCAGGGTTTGGGCTCCTCACCGCAGGAGGAGGACCTGGCGTGGTCGACCGACTTCGGGGTGCGCTCGAGCCCCTGGTCCTCTCTCTGATCCAGACCCTGGACCCAGACCTTGCCTGCCGGGCGGTCACGACGGACGCGGTCCACACACTGGATGGCGAGGAATTTCCCAAGGAGTGGTGGGTCCGGACAGCATTCGTGCCTGCGGATGTGCTCGAGCCTGGCTCTGCCCGCGAGGTGGCCTGGGTGACGGTGGAGTACTCGCAGTGGGAGGAGGAGGAGACCTGGGTGACTCAGGCCTTCCTGCGTGTGGCCGACGTGGAGTTCTCCTTGAGTGCTGATAGTGATGCGGAGGCCGAGGTGCTGAACCTCCGCGCGGTCCACCTGCCCAGCGGGGATGTGACCCGGATCGGAGATGTGCTCATGGAGCACTTTCCGCCGGCTTAGTCCATACCCCACGCACTCCGGGGGCTCTCCTCGTACAAGGCGCTGAGCTTCTCGGCGAGGTCGAGAGCCTTCTTGGAGCCAGCCGGTGGGCTGGGCTGGAGCACCAGGTAGAGATCCCCTCGCTTGCCTCCCTTCCTGGGCAGACCACGGTTCTTGATGCGCATCTGCTGGCCTGCGGTCGCGCCCTCGGGGATCTTGACCTTGATGGTGCCCTGCAGGGTCGGGACCTTGACCTGAGCACCAGCCATCGCCTCGTGGATGGTGAGCGGCACACTGAGGCGGAGGTTGGCCCCGTCACGCTCGTACCACTCGTGGGGCTCAATCTGGATCACCAGGAGCAGGTCTCCTGGGGTGGCGCCCTTCTTGCCTTCAGCACCCTTGCCCCGAAGCCGGATGGTCTGCCCGTCCTTGACCTCCAAGGGCACCTGCACCTTGAGATGCTCCTCCTTCATGCTCCGGCCAGTGGCCTCACAGGTCGTGCACTCCTCCCGAAAGCGGTGCCCAGCGCCGCTGCAGGCAACGCAAGGGAAGGTGACGGGGCCGATCTTCTTGTCCCCGCTGCCGGAGCATGCGCCGCATCGCTCTCTGCCCTTGCCTCCGGTGCCGGTGCAGGTCGGGCACGATGCTGGGCGCCGAACGGTGATGGCCTGGCCCTCACCAGCAACGAGCTGCTCCAGGGTGCAGCGAAGCGGCTGCTCGATATCGGCACCCTTGGCGGGCGCTCTTGGCTTGCGCGGCCTGGATGTGCGGGACCTTCCGCCGAAGTTCTTCAAGAGCTCCTCGATGTCCAGGCCGCCCATGCCACCGCCCATGCCACCGCCGAAGCCGCCGCCACCGAAGCCGCCGCGGCCGCCGCCGAAGCCGCCGGCTGCCTCGCGCCATTGCCTTGCGCGGCCCGGGTCGAAGCCCGGCTTGAGGGCGGCATCTCCGAAGGTGTCGTAGGCGTTGCGGCGTTCCTCGTCCCCGAGCACCTCATAGGCGGTGTTGATCTCCTTGAAGCGATCAGCGGCCTTGGGGTCCTTGTTGAGGTCCGGGTGGTACTTGCGTGCGAGCTTCTTGAATGCCTTGCGGATGGTGGCCTGGTCGGCATCACGACCGATGCCCAGGATTCGGTAGAGGTCTCTCACGGTCCTGACCTAAACCCCTCTGCGCGTGCTGCCCAGTGGCATGCTCAGTCGGGTCCCCAGGGACCGCTGAGCCACTCGGCGAGGATCAGCGCGCTCCACAGGCGCCGGCGGTGGTCGGCCTGTCCCGCACGGTGCTCCTCCACGGCGCGGCGGACACTCGCTCCGGGTACCCAGTCTGCGACCCGGTCCTCGAGCCCATCGAGCAGCCCGGTGCATGGCCCCCGCAGCCAGGGGCCCACCGGTGCGCCAAAGCCCTTCTTCTTTCGCTCCAGGACTTCGGGTGGGAGCAGGTCTGCGACCGCGGCCCGGAGCACGCGCTTGCCGGTGCGGCCGCGGAGCTTGTGACCGATTCCCATCTGCGCGGAGAGCTCGACCACCGCGTGGTCGACAAAGGGGCTGCGGACTTCGATCCCGTGGGCCCCAGCAGCGCGATCCACCTTCACGAGCACCCCATCCCCGAGGTACATGCGCTGGTCCAGATACATGGCCCTCGAGGCGGGGTCTGCTCCCTGTGTTGCCTCCGCGTGGGCATCCACCTCGGTCCACACCCTGGGGTCAGCCTGGATCTCCTCGGGGAGCCAGGCCCCCATCCACACCTGATGGCGTCGGGCCCAGGGCAGGCCCAGGCCCTCTGTGAAGCGTCGGGCCATATAGTCGGCAGTGACGCCGCCTTCTTGCATCGGGAGGGCCTGGGTCAGGCGCCGGAGGATCCCTCGGGCGGGTGCCGCAGGACCGGCCAGCCAGTGGGCGGGGTAGGTGGGGTACCCAGCGAGTGACTCGTCGGCCCCATCTCCGGACTGCACGCAGGAAAACCCCTCGGCTCGCACAGCACCCATGAGCTTCCAGGTGGGGAGGAGCGAGGAGTCGGCGAGCGGCTCGTCCATGCCGGCTGTGATGGCGCGGAGGACCTCAGGCAGATCGTCGGGCCTGAAGTGGACCTGGTGGTGGACTGTGCCGAGGTCTGCTGCGAGGCGGGCTGCGGTGGTGCCCTCGTCGAATCCGGGGCTGGCCACATGCATGGAGAAGGTGTGGATGCTCTCTCTCGCCTTGGCTGCGGCCAGTGCTGCGACCGAGCTTGAGTCGATGCCGCCGCTGAGCAGATAGGCCACTGGCACATCCGCCTCCATCCGGCGGTGCACGGCCACCTGCAGGGAGCCGTGCAGCGACCTGGCCCAGCGCTCAAAATTTCCGGCGCCCCCGGACTGTGGCACGGGTGGAGTCCACCAGCGGCGGTGTCGCAGGCCACGCTCGTCTACCTCCAGCCAGGTGCCTGGCCCCACCTTCTGGATGCCTCTCCAGATGGTGCGGGGAGTCGGGATGTACTCGAAGAGGAGGAGCTGCTGGACGGCGACTGGGTCGAGGGCAGGGGAGATGGAAGGATGCGCGAGCAGCCCCTTGATCTCGCTGGCCCAGGCAAGCGTGCCGTCGGCAAGCTGGGTCCAGTGAAGGGGCTTCACACCCATGCGGTCGCGTACCAGGTAGAGGCGCCGCTCGACGGTGTCGAGCGCGGCTACCGCGAACATGCCGTGGCACTGAGAGAGAGCCCGCTCCATGCCGGTCTGGTTGATCAGGCAGGCGAGGAGCTCCGTGTCCGAGCGGGTCTTCAGCTCCACACCGCTTGCCTCGAGCTCCCGGGCAATCCGTCCGTGGTTGTAGATCTCGCCATTGAGGCAGACCCGCCAGCGCCCTGAGGAATCACTGGCGGGTTGCTTGCCGCTCTCCGGATCCACGATGGCCAGGCGCTCTATACCCATCGCTGCATAGGGTGCGCGTCCTCCGTAGCGCCGAACGCTGTGCGCATCCGGTCCTCTGTGTGCCAGAGCCCGCGACATCGCAGGGACCGGTGATGGGTCCACGCCCGCCGCGCGGAACACGCCAGCAATGCCACACATTCAGCGCTCCTCGGGCGCGGCCTCCACCCGGGTGGTGGCGCCGATCCGGTAGGGCGGGCGCCCCTGGATCTCGTAGTGCATCCGGATCAGCACCTCAGCGATGATCCCGAGCGTGATCTCCACCACACCGAAGATGGCGAGCATTGGGCTCACCACAGTCAGGCATGCTGCCAGCAGCGGCTGGTCGACGGAGGGGAGCCAGCAGACGATGGCGCCGATTCCTGCCATCACCCCCACAGCGAAGAGCAGGAAGCCCAGCCAGCCGAAGAAGTAGATCGGCGTCACGAAGAAGTCGCGAAGGAACTTCACCGTGGTCAGGTCCAGGAGCACCTTGAAGACGCGACTGAGCCCGTACTTGGAGCGGCCCTGGGTCCTGGGATGGTGGCGCACAGGCATCTCGACCAGTCGGGCCCCGGCCCAGGTCACGTAGATGGGGATGAAGCGATGCATCTCGCCATACAGGGGGATCTGCTCGATGAACTCCCGCTTGTAGACCCTGAGCGTGCAGCCGTAGTCGTGCAGGGGGACGTTGGAGAGCCGGCTGATGAGTGCGTTGGCGATTCGGCTGGGGAGGGTGCGGCTGAGCCACGCATCCTTCCTGTCCTTGCGCCATCCGCAGACCACGTCGTATTCATCGAGCCGCTGCAGCATGGCAGGAATGTCGGCGGGGTCGTTCTGGAGGTCCGCGTCCATGGTGACCAGGACGGCTGCCTGGGCGTGGCGGATGCCAGCGGTGATGGCGGCCGTCTGTCCGTAGTTTCGGACAAAGTGGATGACCCGCACCCGGTCGTCCTCGGAGGCGATCGCATCGAGCGCGGGACCTGTGCCGTCCTGGCTGCCGTCATTTACGTAGACCACTTCGTGGTCGTGATGGGCGAGCGCCTTGGCGATTGCGGCGTGCAGGGGTCCGACGTTGTCGACCTCGTCATAGACGGGGACGATCACGGAGACCGCAGGCGGTGCGGTGTCGGACATTGGCCTCCTGTGGCGTACTGGACGCTCGCCCAGTCTACTCTGTGACAACGGCCTCGGGGTCCTCCTCGATGGGCTCACCCTCTTGTGTGGGGGGCGGATCGACGGGTGGGTCCTCTTCTTGGGGCGTAGGGGCCTCGCCTTGCGTAGGCGCTTCACCCTCTGTGGGCGCCTCGCCCTCTGTGGGTGCATCACCCTCCTGGACCGGGAAATCCTCCTTCGGGGCGACCTGGTGGTCTCCTGGGGTCAGATCGCCGAGGTCCGGCGCATCGGTCAGGGTGAGGACGAGGTCCGCGACCGCCTCACTGTCCACAACGATGGGCTCTGCGATCATCCCTGCGGGATCGGAGGGACTGGGGCCGTCCCCGCTGACGTCCACGAATCCGACCACGACCAGCGAGCCGGTTCCTGTGGGCGCCTCCACCGAGAATGGGCCGGGTTCCTCAAGCTCGAGCATGTGGGCCAGGGTGGGGGGGGCCTCCCCCTCTCGCTTCAGGAAGTCGATACGAAACACGCCGGTCTGGCTGCCTGCATAGACCAGCGTGCCGGAGATGATCACGCCGGTGCCGGCCTCCACCTGGAAGGAGCCTGGCTCCGGCGGGGGCCCCAGGGGCTTTCCGGCTCCCGGTCCGGACCCCCCACCTGCGGGCTGAGCACCACCTGGGCCGTGGCCCAGGTCGGATGCGGTGGTTGGATCGGGGCAACCCTGGAGCATCATCAGGACGAGAATGGGAACAGACATCGGGACCTCCCCCGGAGACCTAGCCCGGCGATTCGATCGGGGCGAGGGCACAATGGGCTATGTTCGAGCCCTCTTTGGGAGGTAGTTCATGCGCACCCCTCTTCGTGCCCTCATGGTCCTCGGTTTGCTCTTCTCCTGTGGTGGAAAGGACGAGCCTGTAGGTGGAACGAGTACTCCCATTGAGGATGCGGACACGGATACCGATACCGATACCGACACGGATGCGGATGCGGACGATGATGCGGATGCCGACGGATTCACGGTGGAGGACGGGGACTGCGATGACGGAGACCCCAGCGTGTACCCGGGGGCTACGGAGTACTGCAATTCCGTGGATGACGACTGCGATGGGCAGATCGATGAGGATGACGCTATCGATGCGCCCACCTGGTACACGGATGGAGACGGGGACAGCTACGGCGATGACGAGACGGGTGTGATCTCCTGCGACCCTCTTCCCGGCACAGTGGCACAGGGAGAGGACTGTGATGACACGCTTGGGTCGGTGAATCCAGGGGCGGATGAGCTGTGCAATGAGGTGGATGACGACTGCGATGGAGAGGTGGATGAGGATGACGCAGTCGATGCGAGCACCTGGTATGTGGATGAAGACGGGGATGGCTATGGCACCGATGAGACTGCTGCCCCCTCCTGCAGTGCCCCCTCGGGCACGGTGATCGTGGGCGGAGACTGTGCCGACGATGACCCGACGGTTCATCCTGAGCAGGATGACTCCTGTGACGGTGTCGACAACGACTGCGACGGTGAGCTGGACGAGGATGTCGCGGAGGACTGGTTTGCTGTGAGCAGCAGCTGGGAAGAGATGGATGTGGTTCCAAATGCCTACCCGGTCTGGATCGGCATCCATCCGCTGGACGATAGTGTCTGGGCTGTGACCCGGGCCCCCACGGGTGTGGGCGGTGAGCAGGGCCCGGCCTTCCTCGTGTACGAGGAGGGCGTGGGCTTTACCCGTCAGGACAGCTTCACCCCGGACGGCGTTCAGATGGATGTGCACGCAGCCACGTTTGATGAGGACGGCATGATCTGGGTGACCGGACGACTGGAGACGGTCCCTGGAGATCTGGCCTCGTCCGAGGTCCTGCTGCTGCGCTTCGACCCGGAGACCCTGGAGGTGGAGGAGCTTCACCTCGATGACGAGCTCTCCAGCGTGGAGTTTGCCTTGGACATCGCCTCAGATGCAGGTGGCGTCTGGTTGGCGGGCCGGCGCCGGAGCCTGGAGGGGCAATTTCGAGCCAGCCTGTGGTTCTCCGATGGCACCGAGACCACCCTGGTCGACTCGGTAGCGCACCCCTCAGTGATCGAGAGCGATGCTGGGTACACCTCCCTGGCCTTGGATGCCCATGGGCTGCTGTATATGGGTGGGCAGATGGAGGACGAGGCTGGCGTTGCCCAGGCGGTGGTTCGAGGGGGCGACTCCGAGGACCTGGAGGATCTCTTCTCCTATGCCACGGGCGGGGAGGGGAGTCTCAACGATGAGGTCCGGGACATCGCCGTGGACGCGGACGGCGTCTTGTGGTTCACGGTGTACCATCGGGAACCTGGCGCCTTCGATGTCCCGATGTTTGATGACTGGCGGCTCTACACCGGGCCAACAGAGGGCCCCTTTGAGGTGGTCGATACCTTTACCATCACGGAGGGTATGCCGAGCTTCGGGCGATCGGTGGCGGTTCATCCCACGGGTGTCATCTTCACCACGGGGGTGGCTCTGGACACCTCGGGTGGCTCCCACCTGATCGTCCGGGCGGGGCGTCCGCCGGACATGTTCACCTCGCTCAACGACCTGAGGGACGCCTCGATGAGCAAGCCGGACCAGGGCACCTATGCACGCTCGCCGGTCTTCGCGGCGGACGGCACAGTGTGGTTGATCGAGGGCTGGCTTCACTCCGGGGGCACCACGGAGACCGGGGAGGAGACCTTCAACACACGGATATGGCGAATGAGCTGCCTGTGAGCGGGGCAGCCATGTCGTGGTTTGGGCCGGGGTGTGCCATAGAGATCGGGTAGGTTCTGTAGAAACAGTGACTTAGGGCGTTGGCATGGACCTTGCTCCTGTATCGGGTGCATTCAACGGAGGACCATCATGCGCCTTTTCTTCTTGCTCCCCTTGCTCCCCTTGCTCGCGGCTTGTGAGGAAACCTCGTGTGAGTTCGACTGTGATGGTCCGAACGAACCCGCATTGGCACTGGTGTGTGACTCGACGCCTCGAACGGTGTCCGAGGATGAGGCTCTATCCCTGGGGTTCTCGGTCGCGGAGGCCATGGCGATGATAGAGGCGACGACCGTTCACGAGGCGGAGATGGAGAGTGGGGGAACTACAGAGGTCTCGCTCACCCTCACGCAGGCCAATGGCCCGGTCATCTTCATAGACCAGTACGACCCCTATACTGGGGAGGAGTCACCGGACTGCCCGGACTATGTCTCGGTGCCCGTGGATGCCCTGGTGTCCTCCCTGGATGGAGGCTTTGATCTGGACATAGAGGCGTCTCTGAGGGTGATGGCCATGGACGCGTTCACGCTGGAGGTGGATGTCGATCTCGGTGAGAACGAGGGCAGCTTTGGAGTAGAAGAGGTCGCTGGGGAGGAGAGCAGTCTACGTATTGAGCATCAGAATGTGGGCGGGGTGAGCAGTGGCGAGATCAGTGTGATCACCGTGGGTTCGGACTCTGATGTTGCGTGGGCCTCAAGAGACCTGGTGATGTCCTGGACCTCTTCGGACGAGTAGTGCTCGCGGACACTCTTGTTCGGCGCTTGCCTGCAGCGCCGGGGCGCCATACGGATAGGCATCTCGCCCTGTGGAGGAGCGCCCGTGTCCGTCACGCTTCGCGGCTACGTCTTCCTGGACAGCCTGCAGCCTCAGCTAGCCGCGTTCACGGGTACTACCTGTCGTGGCTTCCTGCCTCTTGCTGGCCAGGCCTCCCTCTGGGTGGAGACCGCGCCTGGAATGATCATCAACCGGGTGACAGACGTGGCACTGAAGGCCACACAGGCCATCCCAGCGGTGCAGGTCGTCGAGCGTGCCTTTGGTCTGCTTGAGATCCACCACGATGACAAGGGTGAGGTTCAGAGCGCAGGGGATAGCATCCTGGAGTACCTGGACATCAAGGCGGATGACCGCGTCCGCCCGAAGGTTGTGAGCAACCAGATTATCCGTGCGGTGGAGCCCTACCAGGCGCAGCTCATCAACCGGAACCGCCAGGGGATGATGCTGATCCCTGGCCAGAGCCTGTTCATCCTCGAGACGGAGCCTGCCGCCTGGATTGTGGCTGCGGCCAACGAGGCGGAGAAGGCGGCCAACGTAAATTTGATCAATGTCCGACCCTTCGGAGCCTTCGGGCGCCTGTGGATGGGGGGGACCGAGAGTGAGATCGATAGCGCCCGTGACGCCGCGATTGCGGCGATCGAAGCGCTTGCAAAGAGTTGATTTTTAAGGGCTTTGCCCAACAGGAGATGTGATGGCAGATGCACTCGGCATGATCGAGACCCGCGGCTTTGTCGCCATGGTGGAGGCCGCCGACGCGATGGTGAAGGCTGCGCGTGTGGAGCTGGTGAGCATGGAGAAGATTGGCGGCGGCTACGTCACCGCCGTGGTTCGGGGCGATGTCGCTGCGGTCAAGGCCGCTACCGATGCCGGCGCCCGTCAGGCCCAGCGGGTCGGCGAGCTGGTGAGCGTGCACGTGATTCCACGCCCGCATGAGAACATCGATGAAGTTCTGCCGCTGGGTCGGGCACCCGCGCGGAAGAAGTAGGCTTCGATGAAGCTCGGTCGCATTGTCGGCACGGTGGTCTCCACCCAGAAGGATCCCAAGATTGAGAGCCTGAGGCTCTACATCGTGCGGGATTTGAGCATGAAGCTGTCGGACAAAGACAGCTTTGTGGTCGCGGCGGATACTGTCGGA
>PVBE011993585.1_pt1 | contig 15915 bp, 12 predicted proteins | sample 1631181 | NCBI WGS metagenome assembly PVBE01 (sample SAMN08397723, study PRJNA350692) | Marine metagenome, whole genome shotgun sequencing project. | isolation source: water | place: Pacific Ocean | collected 2012-04
CTCGGTCCTGTGCAGCACGCCCTTCACATCTTCGAAAGCAATCGAGAGTCTAGCGAGCGACTGTGAGACTTTCGAAGGCTCCTTGGCTACCACGTCAACCCAAAGGGCCTCCAGGGCATTCTCAAAGGAGGTGGTCACCGCGGGGACGTCAGGCCGGTGTTCGGCCCTGCGATCAAGCTCTGGGACGATGCGGGCCCAGGTCTCCTCAATAGCGGCCACCTTTCCGGAGATAACGAACCAGGGTGGCCCTTCCCCGTGTCCACCGCCTTGCCGAAGAAACCCGCCTATGCCGCCCCGCATACCGATGGCCAACTCGATGGACTCTACCTGGGCGGTGACGACTCGATAGGAGGGATTGTTGGGGTTCTCTACCCGGTCGAGTGCGCATCCACCACCCGCCAGGCCACTTATCAGCAGCAACACCACCAGCAGGAGGGACATCCGGTCTTTCATAGAGTCCTGTTTACACGCATTTCGTATTCTTCGAGCGGCCCAGAACCGTTCAACAACACACCGGGAACCTGTGAAAGGGTGGGGTTGTTGGCAGTCTGGTCGTGGTGAAGCCTATAATGTCGCAGGAGACGACGTGGATATCGTGTGGTCGGCATCTGTCCAGGTGCGGGTTCCCGCGTAGGAAACGTTCGGTCTCATGGACCATCTCGCCGTGAAGAACAGGTCTCTCGATCAAAGCGATGCTAGCAGGGCGGACTGTGGCCGTCAATTATTACTTTGCACCCCTATTCTCTCCCGGTGATGGGCAGCCGTTACTACACCGCTCACTTGCGGCCCAAGGGGTCCGCAATCCCCGATGACGTCGTGTAATTGGTGTATGGTCGCGTTCGGGTCGCATTTGCGCCGGCCTGAATGCCGGGCGCATCCGGTCGAGGATTTTGATTATTTTTAGGCGTCCGGGAAACCCACCGTTCCAAGGAAGACTTCATGCCATCTGACTCTGCTGAAAAGGGGTTGATCGGCCATTGGCCGATGACCGGGGATTTCGAAGATTACTCCGGCACGGGGCTGGTCGTTCGCAACCATGGAGTTGAGCTTGCCGACGGGCGCGGCAACGTGCCGAAAGGCGCCGCCCGGTTTAACGGCACCGGCGCTCACCTGGAGGTGGAGGACCATCCCGCGTTGAGGCTGGGGACCGGAGATTTTTCAGTTTCCACATGGATTCGCACGGGCGAGGGAGCGGGCGACGTGGTGGGCGACCTCGTCAGCAAGTTCGACACCGAAGCTCGCAAGGGGCTCAATCTGTCGATAGTGACCAACGGGGGTATGACCTACACGGCCCAATCCAACTATCGCAACCTCCATTTTGGGATCGACGACGGGCGCGTCGAGCCGTCGTGGACGGACTGCGGCCGGCCCGGCAACGCGGCGATGGTCGCCGCCCTCAAGGTCTACGGCGGCACGCTCTACGCGGGAACGCTGGAACTGGGCGCCGAGGAGGCGGGACACGTCTGGCGCTTGACCCCCGACAGGTCGGGGTGGTCTGACCTGGGAAGTCCGGACGGCGCCAACATAGTGAACACGGTGGCCGAGTTCGAGGGACAGCTGTTCTGCGGGACGGGGCGATACTGGCCCCACGGGTCGGCGATGGGTGAGACGCTCAACCAGACGCCGGGCGGCAAGGTCTACCGGCTGGAGGCCGATGGGAGCTGGTAGTATCGCGGCCATCCCGGCGCGGAGGGCGCAGTGCCCGAGGAGTCGCCGGCGAAGCCACCTAACTCGGGCAAGGCCGACGACGTCCTTGGCCTTACGGTGTTCAACGGAGACCTCTACTGCACCAGCAATCACCGCCGTGGTGTCTTCAAGTACGGAGGCGGCGAGAGATGGGAGCACATCGGGCTGGACGAGCGTGTCCTTAGCCTGGCCATCTATCGAGACCGACTTTACGCCCTCACAAACAAGGGCGGGCCGGTCTACCGCTACGAGGGCGGGAGCGAATGGGTGCACTGTGGCCTACCAGGCACCTCCACCGAGACCTACGCCGCAGTAGTCCATTGCGGACAGTTCTACGTCGGCACGTGGCCCGAAGCCGAGGTTTTCAGGTTCGAGGGGGAGGATGAGTGGGCCCGGATCGGCGCAGGGCCGGTGGGTTACGAGCGCGAGATCATGGGGATGGCACTCTACAACGGTAAGGTCTACGTGGGAACGCTGCCCATGGGCCAGGTCTGGAGGATGGACGGCGAGGGGTTTGCTTACCTGGGTACGCTGGACAACTCGCCCGCGCCTATGCGGCGCGTCTGGACGATGGCGGTGTTCGACGGCAGGCTGTATGCCGGGACTCTCCCGTCGGGGCGGGTGTATTCCATCGAGGCGGGGAAGGCGGCCACGTGGGACCGGGTGTTTCCCGAGGGCTGGCACCATGTGGCGGCTGTCAAGGACAAGGGAAGCCTGCGGGTCTACGTGGACGGCGAGTTGGTTGCGGTCTCAAGGGGGTCCGCACCAGAGGAGTACGACCTCAGCAACGACCGGAATCTGCTCATAGGATTCGGCACCCACGACTATTTCCGCGGGTCGATGAGCGACATGCGGCTGTATGGCCGCGCTCTGGGCGAGGGGGAGATAGAGGCGCTGGCCACTATGGCACCGGGTAGGTGATTCCTTCCTTAGAAACTATCTCAAAAGAAAGGTGACTTCTTCCCACCCACCCACAAGGGTGTTTATTTCTGGGGGATTCCCCCTCTGGACTCCCCCATTTAAGTATTTTGGGATGGGTTCTAGTGCTCCATGGTGCCGCCACCGTCCATGTTGATGGACTGGCCGTGTATCCAGGAGGCGGCCCCGGTGCACAGGTATGCGATGAACTCGCCGAGCTCCTTGTCGGTGCCGGCCCGACCGATGGGGATGGTTGCTTCCATCTCCTTCCAGACGTCTCCCCTGCCCATGTCGTCGACGCGAGAGGTGTCCACACCGCCGGGGCAGACACAGTTGACGTTAATACCGTGGGGTCCCAATTCTCTGGCCATGGACTGGGTCATGCCGACCTGGGCGAAGCAGGCGGCGTTGTAGGAGAGGTTGTTGGCCCCACCTTTTTTGCCCGCCCCCGACGAGACGTTGACTATCTTGCCACCCCGGCCTTGCTCGATCATCGGTCTGATAGCTGCCTGACTGCAGAGAAATGTGCCCCTGACCTTTACGTCCACCACTTTCTGGAAGATATCGGTGGTCAGGTCGAGAATGGGCACCCGGTCCGGACCGCGTGCATAGGCCGCATTGTTCACCAGGATGTCGAGGCGGCCGAACTCCTCCAGTGTTCGGTCCACCATGGACTTGGCCTGTGCCTCGTCGGCAACGTCCACCACCAGGGGCAGCGCACGGCGTCCCAGGGCTCGGACCTGATCGGCGGTGCTCTCGATATCTTTCCAGTCGGCCGCCTTCTCGTCGGGTGGGAATGAGGCCGGGTCTCTGCCAGTGCCGGTCACCACGACATCGGCGCCCAGGCCGGCCAGGGCGACGGCTGTGGCCCGTCCTATGCCCCGAAGGCGTCCGGCCCCCGTTACGATTCCGACTTTGCCGTCAAGCTCTCCCATAATTACTCCTTATTACTATCGTCCTCTGTTGACATCGTCTACAAAAGGAGGCTTTTTATCCACTCGCCCTCGAATGTATTTGAGGGTATCCCCCAAGCCCCCGTCTGAGGGGGTTCAACCCCCTCCGGACACCCCCATTGTAGAGGAAGCCACCAGAGCCAAAATATCTTAAAAAGGGAGGTGATTTACACCCCCCCCGATATAAGTATCGTCCCGCGGAGCCGGGATCCCGGATCCATCGGGAGGGTCCCGATGCGTCGGGACCCCCACAAACCTCAGAGGTTTGTCACTTTTGGGGGCACATCCCTTCGACAGGCTCTCCGAGGAGTCGGTCCTTCCGCAGAAGGACTCCGAGCCAGCACAGATCAAGGTATCGGAGAGTCCGACGCGTTCATTATTAGTACGTCGGACAGGGCGGGCTCCCCAGACCCTTGGCAGAGGGGTGTTCCCCTCTGCACACCCCCGATAGAACCCTGAGAAAAATCTTAGCGCTCAAGTAGACAACCGGCCGATGGGATTCCTCCGGCCGGCGGCGTGCCTGTCTGACGGTCGATTATAACAGCGATGGGTTGGCCGCTCAAACGACGACAGCAGCCGGCAGAAGTCTGATAGTCGACGGGCGGTAAGGGCCTTGAATCGGATAATCGGCGGGCGTATGCTACCGGTGCTGTCTCTTCAAGGATAGGGGCCACTTGTATCCAAATCGTAAGGAGAAGCCATTGGGCACGGTAATGACCGTTACAGGACCCGTTTCGTCGGACACGCTGGGGATGACCCTGACTCACGAGCACCTGTTCCTGGACCTGACCAGAGGCGGAGCGGGCCGGAACGGGTTACTCAACAACCAGGAGCTGGCCTACCAGGAGGTCATGCGGTATAAGAACGCCGGCGGCGTGACGCTGGTGGACCAGACGACGGGCGGCCTGCACACAAGCGATCACGACATCCTGCCGGTCAAACACCCGATCGCCGTCCGGGAGATGGCACAGCGCACCGGACTCAATATCATCCTGGGGGCAGGCTGGTACCGCGAGCCGTTCTACGAGCCCAGGTTGAACAGGATGAAGACGGACGAGATCGCCGAGGAGCTGGTGCGGGATGTCACCGAAGGGCTGGACGGCACCGACGTCCGGGCAGGTATTCTCGGCGAGATCGGCTCGCATTTCACGTGGGTGTCGGCCCTGGAGGAGCGGGTGTTCCGAGCGGTCGCGCGGGCCCACAAAAAGACGGGGGTCACGATCGCGACGCACTCGACCAACTGGTCTGTGGGACTGGACCAGCTGGACATCCTGGAGAATGAGGGTGTGGACCTGAGGCGGGTCGTGATCGGCCACTGTCATAACTGGCCCAGCCACGAGTACCACGCGGAGATAGCCCGCCGAGGCGCTTTTGCTCAGTTCGATAGGCTGGGAAACCCCGATGAGTACGATCACGCCATCCAGCTCGGGTTGATCAAGAAGATGATCGACGCGGGCTACGTGGGCCACCTGCTGTTCTCGCAGGACGTATGCCTCAGGTCGGACTACGTCGCTTACGGCGGGAAGGGTTACGGGTACGTGGCCAACGGTTTACAAGGCGACCTGGCGGCGATTGGAGTCTCGGAGGAGCAGTTCCAGCAGATAACCGTGGATAACCCCCGGCGGGCGCTGACGGGCGAGGAGTAGGGCTATCCTAAAAACCCAGGTGGCTTTTCCCCACCCGCCCACCCGTAGAAGATTTTTACACTCTGGGAGGTTCCCCCAGACCCCCTAGCAGAGCCCCGACAGGTCGGGATCTGCACTCCCCCATTCAAGTATTTAGGGATGAGTTCCAGGAGTTCTCGCCCTAGAGTTGTTTTACCTAGTCTGGGGTTATACGAGAACATTTATCACCGCGTGAACGTGACATGATACGTGGCAGAGGTTAATCGAAAGCGGACTGGCCAGGTAGATGCCGAATGGAGGTGTGCAGGTGAAGTTCGACAGAAGCCGAGAGATGTACGAGGAGTCCCTGAACCTCCAACCGGGTGGAGTGCACAGTTCTGCACGCCTCGGAGAGATGCCCGTTCCCCTGTATTTCGACAGGGCCAAGGGCTCCAAGTTAATCGATGTCGACGGCAACGAGTTCATAGACTATGTGCTGGGTATGGGCCCGGCCATATTCGGCCATGCGCCGGACTTCCTGGTGGATGCGGTGTCCGAGGCGATGGGAACCGGTCTGCTTTTCGCCGGGCAGCAGGAGATCGAGGTGGAGATCGGCCGGATGGTCACTGAGATTGTCCCGTGCGCCGAGATGATACGCTTCGCAAGCTCGGGCACCGAGGTGGACGAGGTGGTCATCAGACTGGCCCGGGCGTACACGGGCAGGCAGAAGTTCATCAGGTTCGAGGGACACTACCACGGCTGGAGCGACGTCCACGACTGGAGCGTCCATCCGTCGTTGGAGGAGGCCGGCCCGGATCACGCACCGGTGGCGGTACCGGAAGCGGCAGGCATGTCGCCGAGCGCGGGTGAGGATATCATCGTCTTGCCGTGGAACGACCTCGACATCCTGCGGAAGACGGTTGAGCGACAGCGCGATGAGATCGCGGCCATCATCCAGGAGCCGATCGTGTGTTCGACCAATACGATCGTACCCAAGCCCGGGTACCTGGAGGGGATGAGACGGCTCTGCGACGACCACGGGATCGTTATGATCTTCGACGAGGTGGTCACGGGGTTCCGGGTCGCGGCAGGCGGCGCCCAGGAATTGCTCGGGGTAACGCCGGACCTCGCTACCTACGCGAAGGCCATGTCCGGTGGCTTCCCTGTGGCGATGATGGCGGGAAAACGGGAGATCATGTCGCTGTTGGGAGACGGTACCGTGCATCACGGTGGAGCCCTGAACAGCAACAGGGTTAACATGGCGGCGGTCCTGGCGTCGCTACGAAAGTTCACTGAGAACGACAACGCGATGTATAAGCCGCTCTACGCCACCGGGAACAAGCTGATGGAGAGGCTGCGCAGGCTGGGCGATAAGCACGAGCAACCCATTCTCGTCCAGGGGCCGGGGCCCGTTTTCACGCTGGCGTTCACCGATGCCAAGGAGATCACCGACTATCGTTCCCATGTCAGGAACGCGGACGAGAAGAAGTACGAGCGGTTCCAGCAGGGCATGCTGGAGCGCGGCGTCAGACTCTTCCCCAGGGGTTTCTGGTTCGTCTCGACGGCGCACACGGATGAGGATGTCGAGAGGACTCTGGCCGCGGCCGACGAGGTTTTGGCGTCGCTGTGAACGCTAGGTCGGTGATAGGAGCAGACCCCACCCCATGTATGTGCCCAGCCAGCCTTCCGATATAAGTATCGAGGGTATCCGCCATCCTTCGTCGGAAGGACCACCAGAGGGGGTTAGACCCTCTCTGGACACTCCCAGTTCCAGGAAGTCAGCAGTGCCGGATAAGCACTAGGCCTTTGGTTCGACGAAGGTGAGCGCTTTGGCCGGATTGTCCACCAGGATTTTCTGTATCGCGCTCTCGGTGTAACCCCTGTCACGCATACGGGGCACGATGTGGGCCAGGATGTAGAAATAGCCGTGACCGCCATGTTTCAGAAGCCGGTCCCTGGAGCAGATGTCGTGGGCGATGACGATCTTGTCTTCGTAGCCCTGGGCGATCATCCAGGCGATGTCGTCCATGCGCTTGGCGTCGCTGGGCAGGTCGATGTTCAGGTTGCCGGTGTAGAGGGACTGCTCGCGGCCGAAGAGGTCCCATTCAAGGTAGCAGCCGCTCTCTGCTACGCTGGTCAGGGTGCTCTTTTCGAACACGGTGCGTTCGATGTGACTGATGACCGTGCGGTCCAGATCGGCGCCAACCTCGCTTAGAACTTCTATGATCTCCAGCGGGGCCGTCTCGTCCCGGCCGGGATGGATATTGAGCGGGGCGCCGGTGATCTGCTGGGCCCGTCCCGAAGCGCGGAGGACCTTGCGTTCGTTGTCGGTCAGTGGCCAGGAGCAGCCCACCTCTCCGATGATGCCGGTCTTGATCTGTGTGCCGTCCACGCCCTCGGTGACGTCTCGCACGATGCGCTGGACTATGTCGTCCTCGCTGCGGTCGTCCATGTCGTCGGGGTGTGCCAGATAGACGTAGTGTGAGGCCCCCATGATGATGTTCAATCCGGTGGCCCTGGAGAGGCGCGCCAGGCCGACGGGGTCTCTACCGATATCTACGTTGGTGACGTCGACGATGGAGTTGCCGCCGTACTGTTTGAACAGCATGGCCTCGTCGATGGCGGTCGAGAGGTCCAACAGCCGGGCGTTGTCGGCGTTCCGGAACATCTGGTAGCGGATGAAGCTCAAGGTCTCCATGTATTGCGGGTGGTCCTGGGACAGGGGTCTCGAGTAGATGTCTTTGAAGTGCGCTTCCTCGGGCGGTGGAGACACTGCGGAGAGGTCCGTGAGCAGGTGTTCGTGGGTCATGGTCACGCCCAGGTCTCCGGGTTCGATCAGCCCGGTCACTGTCTGGATCTTGCCGACTATGCCGCCGCTTGCCATGAAGTTTTCTCCTTTTTTATCCCCTGGATTTATAGGCCTTATTTATACATTAATGTCGAGGGCCCCGTCCATATACGGAAGGACCGGCCTCGCACCAAAAGTCCGTGGTCTGGTGTCCCACCCAAAGTGCTGGACACCGGATTCGACCATCCCCCCGGCCCCCTTTCCTTCGACAGACTCTGGCCAGGAAGGGGGAAGAATTTATAGCTGAGGGACACCCCTTCGGCTGCGCTCTCCGAGGGGTCGGAGTCCGACGCGTTCATTGTAGGTACGTCGGACAGGACAGGCCCTCAGACTCCCTGCTAATCCCGACTTGTCGGGACTGCACACCCCATTCTTCATCAACCCGCTAGCCTATCTCTTCCGCCAAACGCCATAAGTTTCCAACGACATCCGCTCCCAGGTGGACTCTGGCGACGCGGCGGCCTGATTCCTGGAGCGCTTGCAGGTCTCCCAGGGCCTGGGCATCGACAAGGGTGCCGAAGGTGTAGCGCCTGCCGGGTATGGCAAGGTCCGGGTTATGGTCGGTTGTTAGCTGAAGAAAGAGGCCGTTGTTAGTCCCGCCCTTGTGGAGCTGGCCGGTAGAGTGTAGGAACCGTGGGCCGTATCCCACTGTCGTGGCGATGCGGGTTTTTTCTGTAATCGCCCGACGCAAGGCTGTCAGCACGCGGTCTGTTTCCGGTGTCTGGTGGATGTAGGCCATGATGGCGAGGTAGTCGTCCCGTGCTGCTTGCGACAGGAGATTTGGTGGCGACCCGGAGACCTCTGTCTCCGGCATCTTTGCCGACGCCTCGTAGCCTTCGAGCACTGTCGCCGTCATGTCCTTGGCCTGCTGGACGTTTGGCTGATCGAAGGGATGGATGCCGAGTACCGCACCGGCGACGGCCGTGGCGAACTCCCAGCGGAAGAACTCGGCGCCGAGGTCGTATTTATCCCTAAGGATCAGGCGCACCATGGGATGGCCTGCCGCTTCGACCGCCTGGACGGCGGCGTCTGTGCCGATGTTGTCGTCATTTTCCAGACGCAAGTACACAAAGAGCCGGTCATCGTCGTAGTGCTCGGTCGCCAGCAGGGGCTCACCCGTCACGGGCACGATTCCCTTGCCCTCTTTGCCGGTGCTCTCGGCTATGAGCTGTTCGACCCACAGTCCGAAGCTCTCGATCGAAGGTGAGGTGACCAGTGTGAGTTTGTCCCGCCTTCGCTGGGCCTGAGCGGCCAGTGTGGCCCCGAGCCGGGCACCGGGGTTGTCCTGGGCCGGAACGCCGGCGCCGCAGCTTTCAGCCATCCGGTCGGCCCTGTTCAACAGCTCGGCTACGTCGATCCCCATGAGGGCCGCGGGCACCAGGCCGAAGTAGGAGAGGACCGCGTAGCGTCCTCCTATGTTCGGTGGATTCAAGAATGTTTTCCGGAATTTTTTGTCCTGTGCCATTTCCACCAGTGACGTGTCGGGGTCGGTGACGGCCGCGAAGTGATTTCCTGAATGTTCTTCCCCGCTGGTTTCCTCAACGAGCGCCCTGAAATGACGGTATAAGACGTTAGGCTCGACGGTGCCGCCGGACTTGGAGGAGACTAGGAACAGGGTGTGGGCCGGGTCAATGGCGTCGGCCACGGCGCGTATCCACGCCGGCACCGTGGAGTCCAGGACTATAAGCTCTGGAAATCCGTCGGCGCTGCCGAAGGTCCGGCGCAGGACCTCGGGCGCCAGGCTGCTGCCACCCATGCCCAGAAGAACTACGTGTCGAAAGCCGGCGTCCCGGACCTCGTCCGCAAAGGAGCGCAGGCCCGCGACCTGGGCGTGCATGGCTTTCGAAACGGTGAGCCATCCCAGGCGGTCGGTTATCTCTAGGGGCTGGGGTTTCCAGACGGTGTGATCCCTGCGCCAGATGCGTCCGACCACATCCTGGCGCTGCAAATCGGCCAGGGTCCGCTCCACGTCCGCCATTTATCTTCCAGAACCGGGCCGGCGCCGCCCGCCGAGCAGCGCGGCCGTCTTCTCTTTTATGTTCTCCAGCAGCGCGTCGTAGGAGTCGGCAAAGGACGATACGCCGTCGGTCAGCAGCGTGTCGGTAACCTGGCGCATGCTTACGCCGTTAGCCTTGAGGGCCTCGACGGCTCGCTCGGCCCCCTCGATGTCGCGCTCAAGTGTCTCCGCCGGTGTACCGTGATCGAGGAAGACCGTCAGGGTCGCCTCGGGCATGGTGTTGACGGTGTCGGGCCCAATGAGGGTGTCCACGTAGAGCAGGTCGTCGTAGGCCGGGTTCTTGGTGCTGGTACTGGCCCACAGGGGCCGCTGGACCCTGGCGCCCATCTCACGCAGAGTGGCGAACCTCTCCGTGCCGAAGGTGGCCTTGAAGTCCCTGTAGGCCAGCTTGGCGTTGGCTACGGCCGCCTGTCCCAGAAGGTCTACCACCTCCTCGTTCCCCTGGCTGTCCTTCTCTTGAAGCAGGGAGTCAACGGCGGTGTCCACACGGCTGACGAAGAAGGACGCCACCGAGGCCACCTTATCGATGTCTCCACCCGAATGGGCCAAGTGCTCCAGTCCCGCGATATAGGCCTCCCGGACGTACCGGTAGGTCTCAAGCGAAAAAATCAGGGTCACGTTGACGTTGATACGTTCGCCGATCAGCGTCCGGACAGCGGGAATGCCCTCGGGGGTGGCCGGAACTTTGATCATGACGTTTGGCCGGTCCAAGGCGGCAAACAGCCGCCGGGCCTCCGCGACGGTGTTCTCGGTGTCGTAAGCCAGGCGAGGGCTGACCTCCAGGGAGACAAATCCGTCCGCACCGTCACATGCGTCGTAAGTGGGACGGAGCAGGTCGGCGGCGGCGCGTATGTCTTCGATGGCCAGGGCTTCGAAGGTCTCGTCCGATGTCTTGTCCGAATCGGCGAGGGCCAGCAGGGCGTCGTCGTAGTCGTTACCTCCTGAAATCGCCTTTTCGAAGATGGTGGGATTGGATGTCAGGCCGCTGACCCCCTGGTCGATGAGCTTCTGGAGTCCTCCGGACCTGATCAGGCCCCGGCTGATGTTGTCGTACCAGACTGACTGGCCCAACTGCTGAATGCTCTGAACGTTGTTGGTCATGTAAGAAACCTCACCCAAGGAGTTTTTCGGCCTCGTCGGCCATGCGTTGGGCTGTAAGCCCGAATTTTCGTACAGTATTTCTGCCTTGGCCGATGCGCCGAAATGAGGGATTCCGATGGTCGTTGTCGGCGGCCTATCTGAGAGGTTTGATGTGCAGACCACGCCGGACGGTTCGGTTGGCGGGAGCGTTCGCACATCGGCAGGCGGATGTTATTGTCTAGCCTCTCTTGGCGTACCGATCGCGGCTTCAGCCAATCATAACAACTACGCCATGGTTTGCATATTGCCAGGGGTATAAGGCGTCGTCTTGACAGTGCAGGCCGGCGGGCGTAGCGTGAGGTTATGGACACCGGCGGCCCGGGTATCCATCGCAATCGAGATAAGAGAGTTCCCGGTTAGAGGGGGTCATGTATGGAAGAAACGAAACTGGAATACGCCTTTTCGATGGAGACCTCCAGCATCAAGTACGGGCCCGGCGTGACCCAGGAGGTCGGGTACGAGATGAGGCGGCTGGGTGCGCGGCGGGTGATGCTGGTGACGGACCCGAGACTCAGGGACAGCGAACCGGTGTCAATCACCCTACAATCGCTACGAGACGAGGGGATCGACGTGGTGGTCTTCGACCAGGTGAGCGTCGAGCCCACGGATGTCTCCTTTAAAGAGGCGATCAAGTTCGCCACCGATGGGGGCTTCGACGGGTATGTGGCGGTGGGCGGCGGCTCCAGCATGGACACGGCCAAGGCCGCTAACCTGTACGCGACGCATCCGGCGGACTTCCTGGCGTACGTCAACGCGCCCATCGGCGAGGGTCGTGCGGTGCCCGGCCCACTGAAGCCGCTGATCGCGATTCCGACGACGTCGGGGACCGGCAGCGAGACGACCGGGGTGGCCATCTTCGACCTGCTGGAGATGAAGGCAAAGACGGGTATCGCGCACCGGGCACTGCGTCCGGTGATGGGCATCGTGGACCCCAACAACACCCGCACTCTGCCCAAGATGGTGGCGGCGTGCAGCGGTTTCGACGTGCTGTGCCACGGTATCGAGTCGTTCACGGCGCTGCCCTTCGGCAAGCGGGCCGCGCCCAAGTCGCCGGAGATGCGACCTGCCTATCAGGGCTCCAACCCACTCAGTGACGTTTGGGCCGTCCGCGCCATCGAGATGGTGTCGCAGTACATGGTCAGGGCGGTGAAGGACCCGTCGGACGAGGAGGCCCGTAGCCAGATGCTGCTGGCGGCCACGTTCGCGGGGTGCGGATTCGGCAACGCGGGGTGCCAGCTTCCCCACGCCATGTCGTACCCGGTGGCCGGGATGGTGCGCGATTTCAGACCAGAGGGGTACCCTGAGGGACATCCCATCATTCCCCACGGGATGTCGGTGGTCTTGAACGCGCCGGCGGTATTCCGGTTCACGGCGCCGGCCGACCCGGACCGCCATCTGTACGCTTCGAGGCTGATGGGGGCGAATACCTCGGGCGCCAGCCCCGAGGACGCCGGCGAGCTGCTGGCGGGCGCCGTTATCGAGCTGATGCGCCAGGTCGATATCCCCAACGGCCTCAACAGGGTGGGTTATTCGGATGCTGACGTGGACGCCCTGGTGGCGGGAGCCATACCCCAAAAGCGGCTGATCGACCTGGTTCCCCGGTCGGTGTCCGAAGAGGACCTGGAGCGGCTCTACCACGAATCAATGACCGTCTGGTGAATCTACCGTAGGCGATAGAGACCCGGGGATGTAAGCGCGGGGGGAAACCTCTCTGGTGGCACAGCTAGCCTCCACCGTCGCGTCCCGGACATGGGGCTTCGTCAGGAGACGGCCGCACGACTTCAAGGTCATGATGGCGCGGCAGTCCATTGCGATGTTCCTATTGCAGCTTTCCTATCCTTATGACTCCATCTTCACCGTCGGCCTGGGCGCGACTGCCATCCAACTCGGGCTTGTCCACAGCATCGGGCTGGCGATGGGTGCGCTGCTATCGCCGCTGGCCGGACTGCTGATCGACCGGTACGGCCTCAAGAAGGTTTTTCTGGCCGCAGTTGCCTTGCTGATACTGTCTCCTCTGTTCTACAGCATCGCGTGGCGTTGGGAGATTGTCATCTTCGCCATGCTCTTCTATTACGCCGGTTTCCGGATGGGCGGAACCTCTTGTACGACGGTCTGTGCGACTTCGCTAAGCAATGTCGACCGGGCGAAGAGTATGGCCACGTGCGAGACCATGGGCGCGGGAGCCGGCCTGATCGCACCTCTTGTGGGAGCGGTCCTGGTCAGTATCTTTGGGGGGGTCAACGTCGACGGCATCCGGCCGCTGTACTACATACGGTTCGCCGGGTACATCCTCATGTTTGGCTTCATCGCCCTCACACTCGTGGGGATCCCGCCGAGGAAGATGATCCGGCACAGGACCAACTACCTGAAGGACTTTGGAGAGTTGTTTCAGAGCGGGAAAAATCTGAAGCGGTGGCTGTTGATCTCTTCAGTTATGTGGCTGCCGGTAACGGTAATTCTTCCCTTTACGTCCTGGTACGCCAACGAGGTGAAGGGGGCCCAGGAGTACGTGCTCGGAGGAATGGCCGCCGGTGCGGTGCTGACCCAGATCGTGACGGCGGTGCCCGTGGGACAGCTGGCCGACCGGATCGGGAGGAAAAAGGTCCTCTATTTGATGGCTCCCCTGTGCTACGCGTCCAACCTGCTGCTCATTTTCGCGCCGAACCCGGCAACCCTGATCATCGCGGGCTGCCTACAGGGGTTTTATATTGTGAGCATGGTCGTCTCGGGCGCCATGGGGGCTGAGCTGGTACCCCACGATCAGATGGGACGGTGGCAGGGGTTGCTGGGGCTGTTGTGCCGAGGCCTGATGAGCGCTCCCATGCCCGTTCTGGGCGGAGTCATCTGGGTTACCGTCGGGCCGTCCTACGTGTTCGTGGCGCTCATCGCGATTGACCTTTGCATCAGGATACCGGCACTGATCGGTATGCCGGAGACGCTAAGGGCGCCCCAGAACAGGGGCCGGGCTCAGGGACGGGGGTAGGCTCCTCTGCATCGGCCTGAAGGCCGAGCACACCCGGACACTCCCGTAGGGAATTCCTCGATAGACTGTCAGTCCTCGAAGAGGGCGACGGCGCGGATGGGTGAGCCGCTGCCCCGGCGGAATTTCAGCGGGAAGGCAATGAAACGGAAGCGGCCCCGGCCGACGAGCTTGTCGAGATTCATCAGGCCCTCGTAGTGGGTGATGCCCTCGCGTCCGCAGGCCTGGTGGACCTCGGTGTTTGACACGCCGATGATGCCGGGGCTCACCGCCTCGACGCCGAAGGCGCTTATCTTTTTCTCTCCGAAGTATATGGCCGTGGCCTCGGTCATCCCAGGCCAGTCGGACAGGAACTCGGGCTTGCCCCAGAACCTGTCGTAGTGAGCGAGGTAGATGAGTACCGTGTCGTTGGGCCTGAGGTCCAGGTTATCCTTCTCCAGGGCCTTCTCGATCTCGTCCACGTCGTAGAGCGCCTTGGGGGCCAGATGAGAGAGGTCGAGGCAGATGCCCTCGGTGTAGAACCGTTCCAGGGGAAGGGAGTCGATGCCCTGGTCGTCCCACTCGACGCCGAAGTGCCGTGGGGCGTCGACATGGGTGGCGGTGTGGGGTCCGGCATGTTGATCATGTCCACGGTGGAGCTTGATTTACCCTCGTTGACGACCAGCGACTCCGCATGGGTGATGTAGGGGAAGTGCATGGCCTTGGGGTGGGTGGTGCAGCGGTGGTAGATCTCCTGGGAGAGGTCGATAAGCTCGGGCATGGGTTCGCTCCTATCGGGGATTTTGCGGCCCATGATACCAGACTGGAGGGTATTAGAGGCGGGGCGGGCCTGGCGGCAGGACCTGAAACCGCCTGTGCGGCATCTCTCCACGGTCCAGGTCTGGAGGTGGAGGAGGGGTGCAGACGGTGGGGCAGGATGGGTCTCAGCCCACTATCGTTGGTGCGGAAGTGGGCGTCAGCTACGGAGCATAACTGGTCGGGATGATCCCAGCTAGGAGTTCCCTCGTTGCCGAGTCGCAAGGTACTCATCGGCCAGCACGACCAGCGCCAGTACCGCCAAGAGGGTACCTCCTGTGAACCAGCCGGTGACGCCGAGTTTCCACGCGCGGTCGATCAGCCCCACGATCAGTCCGAGGACTCCGCAGGCTATGGCACCGAGCATGAAGAGGCGGGCGAGTAGGATACGGGGTTCCATGTCATTAACCTCCCTGGAGAATGTAGGTACCGAGTTGTTCAGGAGACTGACAGGATGATCTTGTTGGTGTGGCGCTGCCGTAGCCCGATGGTACCACTTTAGGAGGTTGAAATCGAGGGGAGGCACGATGATTCCTCATTCCGGACACGCACTGTCACACTTATATGCAGAGTTTGTCCGGTATCCGACCCCCCAAACGGCAGTGTACCTCGTTGTTGTAACTGCTGCACAGGTGTTGGCTGCGCTGTCCTGTGATTGTGGGGGTCACAAGCGGGAGGGTAAGGAGCACACGCCTAGTTGCCGGGCGCTTCAGTGGGCTAAGGAGCGCAATGCGCGGGTGGTGGCTAATCCCGAAGTCCATCCACCACTTCCAACGGTCCCAGATCGTACGGTATTGGGAACATTGGATGGAACGTGCCCCTTCAAATCCTCTGAAAATCCGATTAGCTGTTTCTGTTAAAAACGGTCCCCGTGATAAACTGGCGGTACCGCATACTAATGAAAAGCCGTTGAGTGAACGGCCGGGTGATCCTGGAGGTCAGTTCCATGCTCACGGACGACGAGCTGTTTGATA
>PVBE010791314.1_pt1 | contig 15913 bp, 14 predicted proteins | sample 1631181 | NCBI WGS metagenome assembly PVBE01 (sample SAMN08397723, study PRJNA350692) | Marine metagenome, whole genome shotgun sequencing project. | isolation source: water | place: Pacific Ocean | collected 2012-04
AACTGCCTAACTGCTTTGCTGTTTTACTGCGTTGCTGCGATTCTGCATGTTGTTCGTTGGTGTTGCTGTTCAGTCGCGTTGCTGTTCAGTCGTGTTGCTCCTGCCTCTATCTCTGATACCAGCTTGTGAGGGCCACCGCTAAAGCATCGGCGGCATCATCAGGGCGGGGTGGATGCTCAAGATTGAGTTCTCGCATCACAGCATCAAGAACTTCGTTTTTGTCGGCATGACCTGAACCTGCAAGAGCAAGTTTGATTTGCATCGGTGGAAACTCCACCACCGGAATATGAAAACGAGCCAGGGTCATAATCACCACACCACGGGCTTGAACCACGCTGATGGTTGTGCTGGAGCGGTAGAAGAAAAATTTCTCAACTGCTGCAAGCTCCGGCTTCCATGCCCGGATCAGTTGGCGTAGATCGGAGGCGATCTCAACCATCCGATCGCCTTCGCTTTGGCCGCGTTCGGTGCTGATGATGCCGCAATCAAGCATTTGCTGTTGGCCATTCCCTGTGTCGATGACCCCATAGCCGACTCGAGCGAGGCCGGGATCGATGCCAAGGATGCGCAAAACAGCCTTAACCCGCTACAGCAAGTTCAAAGTCAGCTCGATCGCTGCTTTCGCTGCGTTCAAACACCTTGCAGAACATTTTGACGACTCGGTCCCCGGAATCGATCTGTTCCAGTGGGTCTTTCCGCAGACGATGCCTTACGGCGCAGGAGATAACACGCGCCACATCGTCTTCTGAAACTTCGGTTCGCCCTTCAAATGCTGCCAGGGCTCTTGCAGCGCGGTTGGTGACGATGTCGCCGCGCAGGCCATCAACATCGAGCTCTCCACAGACAGCGGAGATGCGCAGACGTAGATCGTTGTCGATGCTGACGCTTTCAAGGCGCTTCTGTGCGTCAACTACCTTTTGCTGCAAGGCATTCTGGTTAGCTTGAACCGACACCGAGAAGTTTTCAGGATCACTATCGAACGCTGTTCGTTGATCCACAACTTGCACCCGTAATTCAGGGTCGCGAACGGTGCGTACTTCCACGCTCATCCCAAAGCGATCAAGCAATTGCGGCCGTAGTTCTCCTTCCTCTGGGTTGCCGGAGCCAATGAGAACGAATCGGGCAGGATGACGAACTGAAATACCTTCCCGTTCAACAGTGTTCCAGCCTGAGGCTGCTGAATCCAGAAGCACATCCACAAGATGGTCGTCGAGAAGATTGACTTCATCGACGTAGAGCAGTCCTCGGTTCGCTTTGGCGAGAAGACCGGGTTCAAAAGCTCGTACGCCTTCGCTGAGTGCTTTCTCGATATCAATCGTGCCGCAGAGGCGATCTTCTGTTGCCCCAAGAGGTAAATCAACCATGGGAACTTGCTTCCCTTCGGTTGATAGCTGTTCGCCTTGTTCCATCCGTTGGCGCACTTCAGTGCTTTGTAGATCCGGATCGGATGGAGAGCTGTTGTAGGGGTCACCAACAACGACATCAATGCCTGGGAGAAGATCCGCTAGGGCACGGATTGTTGTGGATTTGCCTGTGCCACGATCACCCATGATCATCACGCCGCCAATGCGTGGATCGATCACATTGAGCAGTAAAGCTAGCTTCATCTCCTCCTGACCAATCACGGAGGTAAATGGGAAGACCCTGCGCTTCTGCGGTGAACTCACGGGTTGATGGCTGGCTATGGGTTGGATTGTTTCACAGGTAGGAGCGTTAGCACCTGGGGAGGAGTGGCATCGGCTGGATAAATCAGTCTTACCCGCAGCTTGCGGGTTTGCCCTGGTGTGATGGTTACTGACCCAAGATTCGGGCCTTTTTGGCCTTTGCGCAGCACGAGGTGGAAGCGTTGAGGACCTAGGTCATGACTTGATTTGTTGTCGAGTCCACTCACTTCGATCAAGCCACGAAACATTACGGGCCCTGTTGTTGAGGATTGGAAGTCGAGGTGGGTGTTGTTCTTGTCGTTTTTGATTGGCGACTCGATTTTGAGCAACATGGTTTTTGAATGTTTCGAGTCGTTGTAAAGCGGCAAGGTGAGGTCATATTCCACCCCGTAGTTGCCATGAGCTGCCCAGGCTGTGCCCTGGTAGTGGCTGATGAGTTCAGCGGTTTGTACTTGGCCTGTGCCAAGCCGGCCTCTCTCGATACTGCTGATTGGCCAGGAGATGGGGCTATTAGCGAGGCGTAGCACTGAACTGCCAGGGTCTGTGATCTTGGCTTTCCATGTGCTGCCAACTTGGATGCCGCTGACTCGTGAATAGATGATCTTGCCGTTGCTGCCCCTTGGCGTGGGGGTATGTTCCTTGGCGCTGAGTTTGCCGCTCTCAAGAAGTTCAATCCAGCGCTGCAGCGATGGGGCTTCTTGTCCTTTTCCGTAGCCAGCCAAGGTGGCCAAGGCAATGGCTCCGTTGCTGTGCAAGCGCATCTGAAGATTTCGGCCATTCAGCAGTGGGTCGAGTCCAGCGACTGGAATGGGAAGCACGATCAAGGCACTCGGGCTGCCAGGCATCAGTTGCCATTGATTGGGTAGCTCCGAGGCCTGGTTCCCTCTGAGCAGATCACCTGCGACTCGACTGCCCGGCCCGGCGGCAATCGCTGAGGTGGTTTCTGCTATCACCGCTGGAAGGGGAAGAAAAGGCGCTGCTGTCTGACCTGTTGTTGTTGCTTGTGAAAGAGAGGTGCTGCCAGCTAATAACTTCAGCGTTATGGGTTCGTTCCCTAGAGGCTGGGCCAATACGGCAAGCCAAAGGGTGACGTCAGGTTCATCCTTTTGCCCGTCATAAACATGATGGCTGAATAGATCGAAACGACCGTCAAGCGTTACGGCCAGATTGCTCTGGCTTGTCTTATGAGCGGTGTTTTGACTGTGCTTGGCGGGGAAGGTGGATAGCAAAATTCCCTCACCTTTGATCAGTTCAGGATTGTTGTCGTTCACCATCAACACCCTGTCCAATTCACCTGGCAGGGGTCTGACCTCTTGTTGTCTCTGTTCAATGCTTGGGGCTGCACTGGTGACAGGACTGATCAACAGGCCTTGCACCGCAAGCAGGGCACTGGCAAGCAAGACAGGTGAATTCATGATGGCTGTCTGCTTGTTGCTGGTATTGCTGGCGGTGCTGCTGGTTTGGGTCGAAGGACCGGAGCCATCGCTGCAGCCATATCCCTGATCAACTCCGTTGAACGAGGGTCATTGAAGGGGCCTTTGACGAGAAAGCCTGCAACCGCTCGTGTTCCATCTGGCATTTCAATCAAGCCTGCATCGGCATAGGCGATGCCGATATCCCCAGTCTTGTTAAACACCCGATAGCCCTTCACCAGCAGAATCTCGTCAGGTGCTCCCTGTGTCCCTCCGAGCCCCTTAAGAAGGCCTCCTGGAAGGAGGCGGTTGGAGCGTGAGGTGCTCATCACCTCTCGGAATAAATCACGGGTGCGAAGGGAGAGGACTTCGCCTGTATCGACAAGTGCAAGGCTTCTTGCAAGATCCCGGGCGCTTGTGGTGTTGGTTCCCTCTAGATCTGGCAACCAGTTGTTCACGATTGTGCTGCTGAGTCCGAGGAGAGCGAAGCGCTCATTGACGACCTCTTTCCCCCCGATGCGTTGAATCAGCAGATTTGTGGCCGTGTTGTCGCTGATCCGGATCATTTCAGTGGCGACTTCGTGGGTGGGGAAGCGACTGCCAAGAGGCCGGCTTGCCATCCAGCCGGAACCTCCTCCTTGCAGCTCTTTGGTGAGTTTGAGAGGCTCATTCCAGCTGAGTTGTCCGTTGTCGACTAGTTCAAGAGCTGCGAGCAGGATTGGTGTTTTGATCGAACTGGCAGCTGGGAGAGCCCTGTCTGGGTCGAGCTCGGCATAGTTGCCGTTATCGAGAACCAGCATGAATGCGCTGACCTGCAAATCGGGTTGCTGGGCAGCTAGTTCTTGCCAGCGGGCGCTCAGGTTTGTGATTTCGTTTTTTGTTTGGAAGCGTCCTGGCAGTAAGGCTTGCCGTTTTCGATTAATCGAGTTGTTGAGCTGTTGCTGATTCGGGCTATCTGTTGAGGCTCCTTTTGGGAGTAACCAACTTGGAAGGGGAATGGAAACCGGCAGGCTCAATCTCCCTTGCTTGACCTGGGGGGCCAAGATTTTTAGTGCTGAGCCCGTGATCACTCCAAGGCCTATCCCCATCAGGACGAGGCGCACCACAAGTCGCATTGGGCGACTCCAGGTTGAGCTTTTGCGGGTATGGCGACTGCTGGCCAAGAGAGGCAATCATCAGGAGCTTGGCTGAGGTTAAGAGTCGCGCGAATGGATCGCCCATTGGAGTTGCCGAACCATTCCCCGCAGCATCGCCACTTCTTCAGGACGAACAGCTGCTCGTTGCAACAAGCTGCGCATTTTTGTCATGCGTGGCTCGGCCGTGTGGTTCAGCAGGAAACCCACTTCGAGCAGAAGCTTTTGTGCATCACTTAAGCAATCGTTGAGTTGACGAGGTGATGCTGGATCCGCCTCTTGGCCTTGTGCATTGCTGGATGAAGAGGATTGCTGACAGCGCCGTAGTTCATAGAGCACGACGGCAACAGCATGAGAAAGATTGAGGGAGGGGTAGTTGGGGTTGGATTGCAGTGAGATCACTCGTTGAGCAAGTCCTAGCTCTTGGTTGGTAAGGCCTCGGTCTTCTCTGCCGAATACGAGTGCAACAGGATCCTCACTTTGATTATCAAGCAACCAGGGCAAGGCCTGTTCAGGAGATTGAAGGGGGATCTCTCCGTGATCGATACGTCCACAAGTGGCCACCACTCTTTTGCAGTCGGCGATGGCATCCAGCAGGCAAGAGAATCGCGTGGCCTCCTTGAGCAATGTTGAACCTCGGACGGCCATGCGCATTGCTTCTGGGTCGTTCGGATCACATCGGGGAGACACCAAGCGGAGTTCCTCTACCCCGAAATTGAGGCAGAGCCTGGCCACACTGCCAATATTCAGAGGGCCAGCAGGTTCGACCAAAATGACTTTGATGGCCAGTTGGCTGCCATCGAAAGTTGTCTCCCTATTCAGATTCAACTGAGGGAATGCAGATGGGCCAGCAGGTCTGCCATCGCCTGAGGCTCCATCTCAAAACTAGGCATCGGTGGTGTTGTCCCCCCAACGACTTGCTTGATCAATTTTGCATCGCTGCGTCGGTTGCTGACATTGTGGAGATCAGGGCCTAATAACCCTTGTGCACCGATGCCGTGGCAGCCGGCGCAGTTCATGCGGAACAGCTGGCCTCCGTGTTCTGCTGAACCCTGCAACTCGATTGTGGCGTTGATGTAGGGATCTCGTTTCGGTGAGCCGAGAAACAAGATCGACAGGATGAGGAATGAAGCCGCTGCTAAGGCCAGCAGCCCCCCGACAACCCTGCGGCTGCTTGCCGTTGAGTTTGCAGCAGTTGATGACGGACCCGTCACGGCGACTTAAAGGGCATGGAACTATTGTGCTGAATCATTCACTTGGCCGCGACCAAATGATCGAACCCCTTCTTTGCGGAATCGTTTTGGGTCTCATTCCTGTAACCCTGCTTGGTTTGTTTGTTGCTGCTTGGAATCAGTACCGACGCAGTAGTGCTCTCGAGGGCTGATCAACAGTAGGGCGCTGCTCCCATAGAGCCGACGGTCCTGTTCAATCCATTCTGGCGGGGTCTCAAGAGGGGAGTCTCCGGCATGCTCACAGATCACCAATGCATGTTCCTGAAGCCAATCACCCTCAAGAAGGGCTTTGAGAACCGGTTCATAGAGCATTGATGCATAAGGCGGATCGAAATACACCAGGTTGAAGCCTTGCTGCGTTTCAGGCCAAGGATGTTTGAAGTGGGTTGAATGCCAACCTTTCTTCAGCCATGTCAATAGGTCATGGCGGATCACCTCCACGTCAGTTTGTTGCGAGTTGGCCGAGGCGATAGTCATCAGATTGGCTTTGCAAATACTGGCTGTTTTGCTGTTGTTCTCAACCGCCACAACCCTTCTGGCTCCATTCAGCAAGGCTTCACAGCCCATGACTCCACTGCCACTGCAAAGATCGAGCCAGTGGCTGTTTTGGAGGCGAGGTGCGAGAAGGTTGATCACCGCTTCGCGCACGCGACTGGTGGTTGGCCTTGTGCCTTTCCCTGCAGGGCTCTGCAGTTTTCGCCCTCCTGAAACTCTTAGCTGTCCAGTCAAGACAGGATCTTTGCGCCTGTTTCCAGCCATTGCAGCCAACGTTGCAGCATGCGTTGCCCGGCCTTGGCAGATTTTTCGGGGTGAAATTGACAGGCTCCTAGCCTTCCTTTCCAAACCATCGCTGTGACATTGGTTTGGCCATAGGCTGCGGTAGCAGCCAGATTGCTTGCATCGCTAGGGATGGCGGCATAGGAATGCACGAAATACATCCAGCTGCCTGGATCGCCCTGTTCAAGCAATGGACAGTCGTTCTGCTGTTGAAGTGGAGCCCAGCCCATATGGGGAATGCGTTCCCCTTGGTTGGTTGGTAGTCGTTGAACGTGGCCCTTGAGCAGTCCCAGTCCAGCAGAAAGGCCTTCATCACTGGATTCGAATAGCAACTGAAGCCCAAGGCAGATGCCAAGGAGAGGTTTGTCGCCCTGAACCCAACGCTTCAGATCTGGTACAAGTTCGGTTTGCTCAAGATGTGCCATGGCCGGATCAAAAGCGCCGACACCAGGCAAAATCAGGGCATCACAATGATCAAGTTCGTCAGGGTGACGAACCAGTTGAAGAGAACTGTTGAGCCTTTCAAAGGCCTTCTGCACGGAATGCAGATTGCCCATGCCGTAATCAATGAGGCCCAGACGCGTTTTCACAACAATCCTTTGATGTCTGATTTCAAGGGTTTATCAAACATCCACCGCCATGAAGTTGTTCTGGTGGTTCGGTTCTGAATCTGGAGTATGGGTTCAGAGGTATTTGGAAATGGTCCCGGAAAGGGTTGCCTTAGGGACAGCGCCAACCACGGTGTCGACCTTTTGACCTGCGTTGAACACGATCAAGGTTGGGATGCTACGAATGCCGTACTGGCTTGCAACGTTGGGGTTTTCGTCGGTGTTGAGCTTGAAGACTCTGATCTTGCCGTCGAATTCTTTGGCGATCTCATCAACGATCGGGGCGACCATGCGACAGGGTCCACACCAGGGAGCCCAGAAATCAACCAGCACTGGCACGTCACTTTGAAGGACGTCCTGCTCAAAAGAGGCGTCTGTGACAGCGGCGGCACTGGACATTCCTTGAGATCTATGAATGAACCCAAAACTTAGCAACTGTTTTGACTTGATTCAGATTTTCTCTTCGTCAGGAGTGAGAAACGTGACGGTCGCAGGAGGAGAAGACTAAAAGCCCGAACGCGTCGGGCCGGGGGTGTGAGGAGTGTGTGGGCCGAAGCCCTCACAGCTTGATATTAGCTCTTGCGCCTATAGAAACCACGGCCTCAACTGTAAGGAGGACTGGTTGATTATTTGCCCATTCCTAGTCTCTGGGCCTTCTGGTAAACCTTGCCTTCAGTAAGCAGAGATGGTGCAACCACAACCTCAACGGTTTGCATCTCTTTGATGGTGCGGGCGCCAAGAGTGCCCATGGATGTCTTGATGGCTCCAAGGAGGTTGTGGGTGCCGTCGTCGAGCAAGGCAGGCCCACGCAGGATGCGTTCGAGGCTGCCGATCTTGCCAACGTTGATTCTTGTTCCTCTTGGGAGCACTGGACTTGGGGTTGCCATGCCCCAGTGGAAGCCACGACCAGGAGCTTCTTCTGCTCTGGCGATTGGTGAGCCGATCATCACCGCATCTGCACCACAAGCAATGCATTTGCAGATATCACCTCCGGTGATGATTCCGCCATCGGCAACAATCGGGACGTATCGGCCACTTTCCTGTTCGTAATCATCTCGAGCAGCAGTGCAGTCGGCGACAGCAGTGGCCTGAGGGATTCCAACGCCAAGAACGCCTCTAGAGGTGCAGGCCGCTCCTGGGCCGATCCCCACCATCACTCCAGCAGCACCAGCCCGCATCAATTGAAGCGCGACGTCATAGGTGACGCAGTTGCCAATGACTACTGGTACGCCCATGTCTTGGCAAAGGGCTTTGAGGTCGAGACTCTCACGACCTTCAGGGCCAATGTGCTCTGTTGATACAACTGTCGCCTGAACAAAAAACAGATCGGCTCCAGCCTCTGCGACGGTCTTCCCGAATCGCATGGCAGCGACAGGGGTGCCGCTGACTGCTGCAATTCCACCTTGTTGTTTGATCTCTTGAATGCGAAGTCGGATCAGCTCCTCTTGTACCGGTTGGCTGTAAATCTCTTGCATCAGAGGGACAAAGTCGTCCTTGCCGACGCTCGCGATGCGATCCAAAACTGGGTTTGGGTCGCTGTAACGGGTTTGAACTCCTTCTAGGTTCATCACCCCCATGGCGCCAAGGCGAGAGAGCTCAACAGCCACTCCCACATCGACCACGCTGTCCATGGCGCTGGCAATGATCGGAATCTCACGCTCGATGCCCCCAAGGCTCCAGCGGGTGTCTGTGACATCTGGATCTACCGTGCGATCGCCTGGGACAAGGGCGATTTCGTCGATGCCATAGGCCCGGCGAACGACCTTGGAGCGTCCGAGCTGAATGTTCACCGCGAGCCAATTAATGTCTGGCCAAGTTACCAACTTGGGAAGGGTTGGTCAGAGCCTTTTTTAGCTTTTGCTGTCACTCTTGCCGCGGAAGGCATGCCAGCGATCGAGAACTCCTGAAATCACCTCTTGGCGATCTTTGCTGCGAATCATTCGGCTCAATAAGAACCAAATCAGCCAGATCACACCAGTGAGTTCAAGCAGGCCGGGTAGAAGAGGCACGCTGTCGATGGCGGCCATGACTCCGCTATAGACCCTCAAGGCCAGCAAAACGGCAATCAGACCTGCTAGCAGCAGGACGGGTTGACGCAATCGTTGCCATTGATCTTTTAGATCGTTCTGTTGCCACCAGCTGATTACTTTTCCTGAAAGGATTTTCCACTCTCCGCCTTGATTTTCATCGCCAGGCAATGGATTACTGATTGCCGGAATACTGACTCTTTCGATGATGTCAGGGTCTTCTGCTGTTGCATCCTTTTGCTGTTTTGATGATTTGTCCTGAGTTTTGGATGTTGCAGCTTCTTCCTGAACCACTTCGGCGGACGTTTCTGTTTCAGCAACCTCTGGTTTGTCTTTGACCAGGTCCTTGTCTTTGATCAGCTCCTTGTCTTTGATTGTTGCCTTGTCAGCAACCAATCCTTGATCAGCATCGTCAAAAGCAGAGTTGACTTTTTTGCTCTTTGACTTGGCGGATGGACCGTTGGCTTGACCAATGGCTTGACCGATCGCTGGTTTTGGTTCTTTCTGTTGCGGAGAGGTTATGGGTAGTTCTGGTGCAATCGATTGAGGCTTGCTGCTCGTCTTGACTTCAGAGACAGCAGCTTCAGAGAGAGGGTCTGTGACGGGAGTATCCCCTGGTTCGAGACCATCCATGGCGTCTGTGGTGTCGTCGTTGTTCTTTGGCTTGGGGCTAGAGCTTGCTTCAGGGCTGAAGCTTGTCGCTGTTGATTCTCTGGTTGTTGATTCCGCTGTTGAAGATGCGGCAGTTATGGATTCGGCAGATTCTTCAGATGTCTCGTTGGACGAAGGTGTTGCTTCAGCGGTTTGCTTAGAAACCTCCGCTGGCTCTTGAAATGATTCAGCGGACTCCTCATTGCCTTTTGAGGTGCTCTCTGATTTGGATTCCTCTGCCGTGCTCATTGTCCCCAATCTCGACTAGCACAAGATTTTAAGAGGGTTGTCTAGTGCTGATTCATTGACTTTTAAAAGCCCTCACAGTATTTGGAGTGGATTTTGTTGATCTGATGGCTCAAGCCATCGGTTGCCGAGATAACCTGTAATGAAGGCAGGTAGCTTTTTGTATGGCGGATCCAGTGGGACCCGGTAGTGGCGTTCCCGGAGAGTCCGACGATCGGATTATCCAGACTGACCTGCGTAACGAGATGTCGCGCTCCTATTTGGAGTACGCGATGAGCGTGATTGTCGGGCGTGCCCTGCCTGATGCTCGCGATGGACTCAAACCTGTTCACCGTCGCATCCTCTACGCGATGTATGAGCTGGGCTTGACCAGTGATCGGCCTTATAGGAAGTGTGCTCGGGTTGTTGGCGAGGTTCTCGGTAAGTACCACCCGCATGGAGATACAGCCGTCTACGACGCCTTGGTGCGGATGGCTCAGGACTTCTCGATGCAGATGCCCTTGATTGATGGGCATGGAAATTTTGGCTCGGTTGATAACGACCCACCTGCAGCCATGCGATATACAGAATCGCGGTTGCAGTCGTTAACGACGGACAGCCTTCTCGAGGATATTGAAGCCGAGACGGTTGATTTCGCTGACAACTTTGATGGCTCTCAGCAGGAGCCAACGGTTCTGCCTTCCCGCATTCCCCAGTTGTTGCTGAATGGCTCCTCAGGGATTGCTGTCGGAATGGCAACGAACATTCCTCCTCATAATCTCGGCGAGCTTATTGATGGTTTGCAAGCTCTTATCTCCAACCCTGAGTTGAGTGATCAAGAGTTGATGACGATTATCCCTGGACCTGATTTCCCTACAGGCGGACAGATCCTCGGACGTAGTGGTATCCGAGAGACCTATCTCGGCGGGCGTGGTTCTGTGACCATGCGTGGGGTTGCCAATATCGAAACAATCGAAGCCCCTGGCCGCCCTGATCGTGATGCTGTGATCATCACTCAGTTGCCATATCAAACCAACAAAGCAGCTCTAATTGAGAGAATTGCTGAGATGGTTAATGATAAAAAGTTGGAAGGTATTTCTGATATACGAGATGAAAGTGATCGGGATGGAATGCGAATCGTCATTGAATTGAGGCGTGATGCATATCCCCAGGTTGTACTTAATAATCTTTTTAAATTAACCCCTCTCCAGAGCAATTTTAGCGCCCATATGTTGGCGCTTGTTGATAGTGAGCCGGTGCTTCTTACCCTGCGCAAGATGTTGCAGGTTTTCCTTGAATTTCGTGTTGAAACGATTGAAAGGCGTACGCGTTATTTACTTCGCAAGGCAGAAGAGCGCGATCACATCCTGCTTGGACTTCTGCTTGCGCTCGATCAGCTTGACCCGATTATCGCCTTGATTCGGGCAGCTTCTGATACGGCTACTGCCCGTAAGCAGCTTCAGGAGCGTCATGGCCTTACGGAGATTCAGGCCGATGCCATCTTGCAGATGCAATTAAGGCGTCTTACTGCTTTGGAGGCCGACAAGATTCGCCTTGAACATGAGGACCTTGTTAGCAAGATTGCTGATTACAAAGACATCCTTGGCAGACGTGAGCGTGTGTTCAGCATCATTGAGGAAGAATTGGCGAAGTTGCGCGAAAAGCACTATTTGCCAAGAAGAACAGAGATTCTTGATCTTGGTGGTGGACTTGAAGATATTGATTTGATTGCTAATGAGCGATCTGTGGTTCTGCTTACTGAGGCTGGCTATTTAAAGCGTATGCCTGTGAGTGAATTTGAGGCCACCAGTCGTGGTACGCGAGGCAAGGCAGGCACTCGCAGCAAGGGTGAGGAAGAGGTGAAACTATTTATTAGCTGCAACGACCATGACACGTTATTGCTCTTCAGTGATCGTGGAGTTGCCTACGCACTGCCTGCTTATCGTGTACCTCAGTGCAGCCGGGTTGCTAAGGGAACGCCGATTGTTCAGCTGTTGCCAATTCCTCGTGAAGAGGCAATTACTTCACTCTTATCCGTTACCTCATTTGATGAGGATACATATCTCCTGATGTTGACTCAAGGAGGCTTTATTAAGCGGACGCGTTTATCGGCTTTCAGCAATATTCGTTCCAATGGATTGATTGCTATCGGCTTGGAAGAAGGGGATTCACTCTCTTGGGTCCGGCTTGCTGTAGCAGGCGACAGCGTTTTGATTGGTTCCAAAGCTGGAATGACGATTCACTTCCGCCTTAGTGATGAGGAGCTTCGTCCATTGGGTCGGACTGCTAGGGGTGTGCGGTCGATGAATCTCAGAGGCGCGGATGCCCTCGTCAGCATGGATGTCTTACCAATTGAGCTTGCTGATCAGGTTGACCAGAGCAGTGACGAGGAAGGTGAAGCTGAAGAATCAACCTCTGATAGCGCGACTGTCGAAGGCCCCTGGGTTTTGGTGGCTTCTGCTAGTGGCCTGGGTAAAAGGGTTCCCGTTACTCAGTTTCGCCTTCAGAAACGAGCCGGCATGGGTCTACGTGCCATCAAGTTCAGAAGAGAAGGGGATCAGTTGGTTGGCTTAAGGGTTTTGGGGGCTGGGGAGGAGCTTTTGCTAGTCAGCGAACGGGGTGTAATTGTGAGGACTAGCGCTGATCAAATTCCTCAACAGTCTCGCGCCGCTACTGGGGTTAAGCTCCAGCGCCTTGATTCAGGCGACCGTTTATCTGAGGTCGTGCTTGTTCCACCTGAAGATGAGGCTGTCGACGAGGCTGATGCTGATTCTGAATCCACTTCTGAATCCACTGCTGAGGCCAAGGCTGACTCCACTTCTGAAGCCAAGGCTGACTCCACTGAGAACAGTAAAGATCAGGAGGCTTCCCCCAGCTGAGATTGACTACCTGCGCTGATGTACTCGTTTTGGGTGCCGGTCCGGCGGCTTTGTGTATAGCAGCCGAGCTGGTTGAGCAAGGTCTTGTCGTGAAGGCTTTGGCTTCTCATGCTCCTGAGCAGCCATGGCCAAACACCTATGGCATCTGGGCGGAGGAGCTTGAGTCTCTTGGTTTGGCCTCCTTGCTTGCTCAGCGTTGGACCAACACTGTTAGCTACTTCGGAGATGGCGTCGGAGACGATGGCATGGCGCCCATTAATCACAACTTTGATTACGGCCTTTTTGATCTTGCAGCGTTGCAGAAGACCCTGTTGGCACGTTGTGGTGACTTGATTTGGAACGTTGAGACTGCAGAAAAAATCAATGTCTTGGGAGCCCAGACAGAAGTCTTATGCCGTTCTGGGAATGCTTATCAAGCCAGAGTTGTGATCGATGCCAGTGGTCATCGCAGCCGATTCATTCGTCGCCCTGATCACGGTCCTGTTGCAGAGCAGGCCGCCTATGGCGTGGTGGGTCGCTTTAGTTCTCCACCAGTGGCTTCAGGCCAGTTTGTGTTGATGGATTTTCGGCCTAACCACCTCAGTAGAGAGGAACGCAAGCAGCCGCCAACCTTCCTCTATGCCATGGATCTAGGTGATGGCATCTTTTTTGTTGAAGAGACATCTCTTGCTTGTGCTCCTCCACTCACATCAACGAAGTTGAGGGAAAGGCTTTTGGCACGGCTTTCTAGCCGTGGTGTGGAGATTACGGAGGTGATCCATGAGGAACGCTGTTTGTTTCCGATGAATCTTCCTTTACCGGATCGACAACAACCTTTGCTGGCTTTTGGTGGAGCAGCGAGCATGGTTCATCCTGCATCGGGCTACATGGTTGGGGCTCTTTTAAGACGAGCACCTGCATTAGCCAGAGAGTTGGCTCGTTCTCTTGCTGTCGAGCCAGCTCTTGATTCGCAGGCGTTAGCGAAGAGGGGATGGCGGGTGCTTTGGACGCCTGGTCAGGTGCAGAGGCATCGGATTTTTCAATTTGGACTGAGTCGTTTGATGGGCTTCGATGAAGCTGAGCTGCGCCTTTTCTTTGCAACTTTCTTCAGCTTGCCTCAGCAGGATTGGACAGGATTTCTGGCCAATACATTGTCTCTTCCAAAATTGGTGAGGGCCATGATTCGCTTGTCCTTGATTTCCTCATGGGACATTCGGCGAGGCATGGCCTTGGGCTCAACTCACTTTTAGTTGTTCTGCTGAGCCCAGTCGGTGGCTTGAATCATTGGGAAGAGGTTGTCTTCAGATTCAACGGCATTGAGCCATTCTTCTGGTAGATCTTCGTTTTGATCGATGGCTTCCATCAAGCGCCAGAAACGCTTGAGGTGGCGATGGATTCGTTCCTTAGCCAGTTGGGTGGTGGTGCCAGCCCTCAAGATGAAGCTCCAATCGGATGATTGGGCCAGTAGAAGCTCACGCGCTGCCTGCTGAAGTAGGCGCAGGTGCGAGGCCTGGGAAACGCCTCGGCTGCAGCGCTGAACCATCGATTCCGAAGCTTTGCTCCATTCAGGGACAATCCAGGCATTGCTTTCATTGAGCCAGTAGTCATGAAATCCGCCCTGCCCCCAGCTTGATGGGGAGGGTTCGCAAAGTTGGAGGTTTGGACTGGCGCTAAGCACATCCCTTAGTCGGGTGAAGGAAATGTCTTGTTGTTGAGCTTGGCGAAACAATTCAGCCAGAAATGTTGGACCTTCAAACCACCAGTGGCCAAAGAGCTCTGCATCGAATGGGGCCACCAGCAAAGGCTCGATATCCATTGCCGTTGATAGTTGGTCAAGTTGACGGCGGCGACCCTTGAGGAAGTGCTCGGCATGAACCTTTGTTTTTAAGCCTGCGATCTCGGGCTCGTAGATGGCTTTGGCATCCAGTGCGGCCTCTTGGTCGGTCACCCGATGCAGCTTTAGGCCTAGGGGGCGAGGTTCTTGAATTCCGAGTTCATGGAGCTGTTCTAAGGGCAGATCCCAGCCGAGATCTCTATGGAATTCTCGGTAGGAAGGATTGCCCGGATAGCCATCTTTTGCAGACCAAACAGGAAGGGTGGCGCCACTGTCGCGACCGAAGAAGGCGACGCCATTGCGACTACATATCGGTGCATAGACCCCATAACGTGGCCTGGGCTTGGCGTGAAGTAAGCCGTGCCCGTCCAAAACGGCATAGCGAAGCCCGGAATCGAGCATCCAGCGGTCAAGCCCTTCGTAGTAGGCACATTCAGGTAGCCAGATCCCTAAAGGATTTTCACCGAGCAATCGGCGGTGTTCACGAACGGCTGTTCGAAGTTGACCACGTACGGCTTCTGGGTGTTCTCGAAGCAATGGCAAATAGCCATGGGTGGCTCCGCAGGTGAGCAGATCGACAACGCCGCATTGTTGAAGTTGACGAAAAAGACCGAGGAGGTCGCCGTCGCAAGCCAGCCAATATTGCAGTTGGCTTTTGATGGTGTCGGCGAGGTGGTCTGCTGCTGCTCGGCGATCTTTGGGTGCATGCCGAAGCAGATCAAGCCTTACGGCCAGCCAGGATGGAAAGCGCTGCTTGAGTTCGGGTGCGGTGAGTAAGGAGAGAAGCGTTGGCGATAGGCCGATGGTGATGCGGGGACGCTGATTTGGAGCTGTCGCAGCCTCTTCAAGAACATGCAAAAGAGGCAGGTAGCACTCCATCAGTGCCTGAAAGAACCAGTCCTCTTCCAAAGAGCCGGCCTCGGCCGAGCGCACGTAAGGCAGATGTGCGTGCAATACGAGGGCGAGTTCGCCTTTTGCCAAGTTCCGAACTCAGGATGATCAAACTTAGAACGCTCTCATCCTGAGATGGTTGCTAAAGATGGCTCACAGAAGATTTGTCGCAGAAGAATATTTGTGATCTTCTACCTATCTGTTCTGTTGCGACAGGAGAAAGCCATCTTTCCCTTTTAAAGGTTGGGGTTGATTCTCAGCTTTTGTGCGCAGAGCTAATCCCTTTAGAATCAATCAACTTGTAATCGTTTCGACTAACTCCGTCGAGGGGGCTCTAATGGCCAAAGACCCAGGTCGCGTACTGATTTTCGACACCACCCTTAGGGATGGTGAACAATCGCCTGGGGCAAGCCTAAACCTCGAGGAAAAACTTGCTATCGCTCAGCAATTAGCCAGGCTTGGCGTTGATGTTATTGAGGCCGGCTTCCCCTTTGCTAGTCAGGGTGATTTTGCTGCTGTGCAGCGCATTGCCCATCAAGTTGGAGGCAGTGAAGGCTCGATCATTTGCGCATTGGCTCGTGCGTCGCGCGCTGACATCAAT
>PVBE011306072.1_pt1 | contig 15912 bp, 7 predicted proteins | sample 1631181 | NCBI WGS metagenome assembly PVBE01 (sample SAMN08397723, study PRJNA350692) | Marine metagenome, whole genome shotgun sequencing project. | isolation source: water | place: Pacific Ocean | collected 2012-04
AGCCTTCTCAAGACCCTTGATAAGCTTATCTCTTGAATAAGCCTCTCTTCTTCCGTCGCGTTTTACAACCGTAAGATCTAGGAGCTCAACCTCCTCTAATGTTGAAAATCTAAAACCGCATTTTTCACACTCTCTACGACGACGAACGCTTGCTCCATCGGTAGAAATTCTTGAGTCAACTACTTTTGTATCTTTATGGGTACAGACCGCACAATGCATATCGTATATTTAGCTAAGTGGTTGCATTATAACATGCTAAACGTTCATATCTTTGATTTGTTCAATGAATTCAAAAAAGCCTTCGATGGAAGGCTTTTTCTCTACATCATTTTTTTTCTAATGAATGCTGGGATCTCTATTTCATCCTCTTCTTGCTGTTTTTTCTGCATTGGAGCCATTGGAACCTTTGGTTTCAGCTTTGGCTTTGCGGTTGGCATTTTGTGTGTTTTTTGTTCTGACGGCTGCTCTGCACGCACCTTGTAGTTTACCGTTGGCTTGCTTGCAACCTCATCATCTCTCACCTTTAGCATTGAACTTGGTGTCCATGTTCCTTGCGCTTGAACTTCTACAGATCCAGGTGCAGATGTACGTCGTTCTCTTGAATCAAACCCTGTAGCTACCACAGTGATACGAACCTCTTCTCCAAGTGCATCGTCTATATTTGCTCCGAAAATCACTTTAGCATCCTCATCTGCTGAGCTTGTAATGATCTTCGCTGCCTCAGCCACCTCGTGCATTCCAAGGTCTCCTCCACCAGCAATGGTGAATAGAATTCCTTTTGCACCGTCAATTGATAGTTCTAGAAGCGGACTTGCAATTGCTTGCTTTGCAGCCTCGATCGCTCTATTTTCTCCAGTCGCTCTACCGATACCCATAAGGGCTGATCCAGAGCTTTCCATGATCGCTTTAACATCGGCGTAGTCAACGTTGATCAAACCTGGAACAGTAATGAGTTCTGCGATTCCCTGCACACCCTGTCTAAGCACATCATCAACGACACTGAAAGCATCCATGAGCGATGTTTTCTTATCAATAATCTGAAGCACTCGATCGTTTGGAATTGTAATGATTGCATCAACGTGCTGAAGCAATCTATCAAAACCTTCATCAGCGATACGTCTTCGTTGCGCCCCTTCAAATGTGAATGGTTTTGTAACAACAGCTACTGTCAAAGCACCTATATCTTTTGCCAGCTTGGCAACCTCTGGAATAGCCCCAGTCCCTGTTCCTCCACCAAGACCGCATGTAAGAAATACCATGTCGGCACCTGTAAGAGATTCTCGAACCTCATTATGGTTTTCTTCAGCTGCTCGCGCACCTACTTCTGGATTCATTCCTGCCCCAAGACCTCTTGTAATTGTTTTTCCAATCGGAATCTTTACGGAGGCAAGATTTTGATTGAGAGCTTGTACATCTGTGTTAACCACAATGAACTCAACACCCTTAATGTTGTCGCTGATCATTCGGTTTATTGCGGCTCCACCACCACCACCAATACCAACAACCTTAATCTTCGCAAATGTTTCAATATCAGGCTTTACTTGTGCCATATCAATGTTAGTCTTCCTCCCTTGAACAAATTATTTACTCAAATTTGGCTTCCTTGAGCACAAAAATCATTCATACTTTAGCACTGAGAGATCTCTTGTCAAGAAAAACACGCCTTGACGGCGTGTGTCTACTAAAATGGATTATTATTGGCCTTTTATGGCTTGATTGATTTGAACAATTTCTTTATTCCGCTTGATATACCTGACATATCTGGAACAGATGAAAATAGCTTTCCTATACCTCCTTGGCTCGATGCTCCCCGTATGTGATGCCCCCAAAGAACAAGTCCAATTGCTGTACTCATGCTTGGATCTCCCACTCTATCGATTACTGACGTCACTCCAATTGGTGTTCCCAGTGCCACAGGTAGTCTCATTCCTGTTTTTGCTGCATCAAGCATGCCAGAGAGTTTTGCGCCACCTCCAGTAAGAATAATACCAGCCGGAAGCATTCCTGATCGTTCAATTTTCTGCAATTCTCGATCTACATGTTCAAAAATTTCTTGAACACGAGCTTCTGTAATATCAGCCACAAACTTTCTGCCTACGATCTCTTCTTCAAGTGCCCCAAGCTCCGCAAGATTGATCTCTTCTTTTTTACCAACCTCTGATGCGTTTGATGTTGCATATCGAAGTTTTACCTGCTCCGCTACATCAATCGATGTCCTGAGTCCAATCGCTAGGTCTGATGTTATGTGCTCTGAACCAATAGGCAGAACTGATGTGTGTAGAATATCCCCCTCTTCATAGACAACCATGGTTGATGTAGAGGCGCCGATATTTACAACACAAACACCAAGTTCCTTCTGGCGTTCGCTCACAACCGCTTCGGATGTAGCAAGAATTGAAAAGACAAGATCCTCTATATCGAGACCTGTTCTGTATACAGTTTTCGTAAGATTTTTGATCTGGGAACTAAGCCCTTGGATAATCAAGGCATCTACCTCGAGACGTATCCCATTCATTCCAACCGGATCTTTTACTCCCCTTTGCCCATCTACTGTAAAACTCTTTGGAATAACATGAATGATCTCATAGTTGGTCGGTGTAGCAACTGTCCTTGCTGCTTCGATCGCTCGCTCGACGTCATCCTCCTGAATTTCCCCATCACTTCTCCCAACCCCAATTACACCCCTGGATTCTTGAGAGATAATATGATTTCCGCTAATACCAACCCAAGCCTTGCTCAAAGGAAGGCCTGTAATCCTCTCTGCTTGCTCGAGAGCTTTTGAAACAGAAGAAACAGCATCTTCAAGGTTCGTAATCGTACCCTTGCTGATACCGCTTGATGGCACTTCTACAGCACCAACGATATGTATTTGTTCTTTTCCGTCTGGAGATGGAACGAGCTTCCCCACAGCGACTCGCACTGCGTAGGACCCGACATCAAGACCTGCGTATAGTTCTTCACTCATATATTCAGTATATCCTTAACTTGCTCGCTCGAAAAGCGCGTAAATATATGGACAAAAAATCGTCATGCCTATCAATGCTGACACGAGAGAGGCAATAAGGACTGTACCAGCCATTATATCTTTAATTTCTTTAACAATTGGGTGAATTCTTGGCTTAAATGAATCTACAATTCTCTCAAATACACTGTTAATCATCTCAAGTGATAAGACACTGACTATTAGCAGGAGTAAAATAATGTATTCAAAGGTCGTTACATGAAACAAAGTTGCGAGCACAAGTACTGTAACAGCAGTAATCACTTGAATACGAAAATTCTGCTCACTCTTAAAAACAAGACGCACTCCTAGAAATGCGTGTTTGATGCTTTTTTTAAATCTCCGTGGATCAATCATATCTGTGGATTTACTCCCAAATCTTGTAATATTTTCATCTGAAGTGCAAACATTTTTGCAGCATCGCTCTGTTTTTCGTGATCATGTCCAAAAACATGCAGCAATCCGTGAACAATCAGGAATACAAGCTCGCTTCTTGTTGGATGCCCCATTTGCTTTGCTTGCATCCTTGCTTGCTCATAACTAATTATGATTTCCCCTTTTACCTCTTCTCCCTCTAGTTCAAATGCTAGTACATCTGTAACAGCGTCTTTTGATCTATAGAGTTTATTCAGTTTCCTTATTTCCCTCTTGCTTACAAAAGCAATTGAGACCCAAATTTCTTTTTTTCTGTGCTTGATGTGTTCAGAAGCAATTTCAAGCACTTCTTCAAGAATTTTTTTTGGTAATCTTTGCCCACCCTTAAGCTGAGACTGATTCACATGTGAGTAAATCATATTTTTTATGCATCAACATCTTCAGCTGGCTCAACTGAGGGAGTGCTTTCATCAGATGACTCACTTGATTCATCGTCAGTTGAAACAACGTCCTCTGGTGGAATCGGCTCTTCTTCACCTTCTCCAACAACATCCTCATCTGAATAGCTGTCTTCTGGGGAACTATCTGCCTCTTCAATCACTGAATCTGCTTCATCTGTATCACTTTGAGGATTCTCTATACTCACCGTGTCATCAAGAGGAAGATCTTCTGCTGGAACATCTTCTAATTCACCGGGCGCTTCTTCAGCACCCTCGACAGTTCCTTCTTCTACAGATGCTGAAATCTCTCCTTCAAAATCTGAGACACCACTTGATTCTGAAATTTCGATACTGTTAATAATCATCAGAAAAGTTTGAAGATAGTCTATTGAATCAATTCTCCCAGGATCATACGTAAAACTGAGCACACTTCTACTACCCTCTTCTGGTTCTATGTATACCTGCAATTGATCTGCGGTTTTAAGTGTGTTTAAACCATTTTTTGTTTTTGCTGTTTTGATTCCTGATTTTGCTTCTGGAAGTTTGGTGTACCACTGTCTGAGCGTCTGATCTGCCAACTTTCCCGGAAACTGAATTGTGAACTTCTCTCCTGTTGTAGAAGTTATTGTGAGAGGTTTTGTGAGCTCTTTTGATACCACCCAAGAAGAAGGGTAGGAAAAATTAAGTGCATGCATACCTGTATCCACGCTGTACTCGTTTACCACTCCCGCAGCAAGAAGCGTTCCTGGAGCAGTGCCGTTTGGATTGTATCTGTGGAAAACCTCGTTTCCATCAAGGAACCCATCAAGATCACTGTCAGGAAGCTGTGGGTCTGTTTTGTAAACAAGTTCTTCTTCTTTATCACTGAGACCGTCTGAATCAGTATCTTTTCCTGACGTTAAATCTCCTTCGAATGGATCTGAGATTGTTGTGTCATCATCCTCTGGCGGTTCATCAACTGGTTCAGGTCTACTAGTTGGTTCTGTTGGCTCATTTGGCACCACCACAACCGGCTCTGTTGGTTCATCCTGATTATTTGAACTCTGAACCACAAAGAATCCCCCAACCGCAAGAAGAATAACCACAACCCCACCAAGGATCGCGATTGTCTTCGTTGTAGATCGTTTTCCTGGAAGTGTTGGTTTCTGTACTGGTGGCGGTTTTGGAACAGGCTGCTTTACCACAACTGGTGCTTGCTTTTTATCTTCCGGTTTTACAAATTGCCCCGAGCTGCCATGTCTGTATTTTTCTGGCATCGCAAAAATTCGCGCAGGCAACCCCTTCACTTTCACTTCTTTCTCTGGTTGTTTTTTATCCTTCTTCGCCATAATTACTTAAGGTCTGGATCTTCGTCTGTTTCAGTTTCATTATCTTCTGTTGGAAGCTCCAAGATTTTTCCTTCTCCGAGAGGATTGTAACCCCCTGTTACTTCAACACCGTCTTCAAATGTATCTCCATCTGTATCCACGTCTAAGGGGTCTGTTTTCCAAGTATTCACCTCTTCGAAATCAAAGAGACCATCTCCATCTGTATCTGTAAGCTCCGGATCTGTTCCAAGAGCCGCCTCCTCAGCGTCTGTTAGACCATCACGATCTGTATCAGGATCAGGCTCAGGAATTGGTTCGTCTATAACAGGCTCTGGTTCTGGTTCATCTTCGACAACAGGTTCAGGAATTGGTTCAGTAACCTCATTTACTGCAGGCGCCTCTATTTTATCTGGTGGAACCGGTGCTGTATCTGTTTCTGATCCCAAAATTCTCATAGAGAGCAAAAAGGCTGCTGTAATAATCACAATAATTGCAACCACTATCACAATTGGCTTCCATGGAAAACCACCCTTCTCTGAAGAGATTTGCCTATTCCTCTGATCAACTATTGAGTGTGGCTGACCGGAAGATGTTCCAGCGGCCTGTGGGTTAGGAGCTGGTGCTGCAGCCGGTTCAGCTGGAAGCGAGTCCGGCGCAGGTGCCTGCGCTACTTGTGGTTGTGTTGGCGGAGCAACTTGAGGTGCATTTTTGTCAGTTTCTGCAAAAATGTCTTCGGGCTCTTTTTTTACGTCATCAAACATAGATTTTTTTTATAATGTTCCTTCTCCATTTGGATTATAGCCGTTATTAACCTCGCTGCCATCACTGAATGAATCTCCGTCCGTATCTTCATTGGTTGGATCTGTACCATATTCATTCACCTCTTCGTTGTCATTTAGCCCATCTGCATCCGTATCTGCAATACGCGGATCAGACCCTGCCTCAAGCTCGTAAACTGTTTCGAGCCCATCAAAATCGGGATCGTCTACTTGTGCGAAGTCGTAACATTGAGCTGCAAGATCTTCGTTTGCTGCACCAAGACAAATACTTGGATCTTTCTTCTCTACAGCCTCTTCTCGCAAACTCACCATACTGCAAAAGTCCGCATCATTATACCGCTCAACGCAATCATTTGATGTAACCGGACCCCTGATATCGTTTTTGCATGTATTTTTTTTCTGCTCATTCTCCACCTTATTGCACAAAGAAGCATCGCCCGAATTCTTTGCTTGGTGTGAAAAGACTATGTCTAAACAATCAGTTCTTTTACCAACATCTTCAACTTCTCTGCACAGCTCCTCATCCTTATTTTCATAAGCAACTAGCCAGATGCATGAATCTTTTTCTTCCCCATCAAGAGTCACACACCCAGAAGCATTCTTTTGCAAACGCGCATTAGAATTTATTTCGTTTTTTATGCATTCATCTGGGTTACTTGCCTCGCTGCATCTTTGAGTTATTTGATTAACTTGATCCCTTACTGTACTTGTTAGCACAAGCGGCTCTGAATCCGATGATCTAACCACGACACCCCAAACAACAGCAACTATAATTAGAAGGAATATGACGCCAGCCCCTAAAATAAGAAACTTGGTTTTACTTTCGAGTTGTGAAAATCTTTCCATCATAAACTAATTTGCTGGACAATATTGGAACCTGAAATTTTCAAAAACTGCAGAACCTGAACCATGGAAGAAAACGTTGAACGGCGCAGTAAACTCAATTCCTGGACAATAGAAGTCATCTGGAATTGCAATGTTAACGTTGTTTCCTGTTTGAACAATACCTGAACCAGTTGTCACATCCCCGTCATTGTCTGTAACAGCGGTTGTTACAGCCATTCCAAGAATCGCATCTACAATTGCATCATACATCGCGTCAATTTCTGCTGCTGTGTCTGCCTGGAAGGCAAATACGTCTTGCCCACAATCATCTAAATTGGCCATAGAATTTCCTAGACAAATCTCACTTGACATGTGCTCCATATAAGCAACAAGTGAAGAGGTGTCATTTGCAACGATTCCGGCTGAGTAATAAATAATTCCATCATCACCTTTGAATTGATTCGCGGCATTAAAATTCATCACCTGAGCGTCATAACGAGCCTCTGCCACACATTTCTGTTTTGGATTAGTAAACACCTTATTTCCAGCTTCTGTTACATGGTTTTGTGAAAGACCACTACATTCTCCACCGATTCCTGAACCCGGACTTCCATCAGATAGCAGAACTACAATTTTTACATCAGCAACCGACCCATCAAGCATGGTGTTTGCTACCTGAATTCCCTCAGCTTGATTTGTTCCTCCACCATGATCATATCCCTCAATTTCTGTAATTAAATCAGTGACACCTTCACTACCTACAAGTTCATGCCCTTCAGTTGCCGAAGATGTAAATGTTGCAAGACCAATTTGTAATTGAGCATCTTCAAAGCCTGAAAAAACAGCAAACAAATCATCAATCGCGTCAATTGTTGCCTCCTTAACCAAATCAAGTCTGTCTAAATCAGGTGAGCCATAAATCATAACTGTATCCATACTTCCAGAAAGATCAGTAAGGAAAATTATGTCTACATCTGGTGGGTTGAAGTCTTCTCCCATAGACGCATCTGCTGTGATTGATTTTCCAACCGTACAAGCTGGTAGCAGAAGCGACGCATTGTCTGGACTGTTTCCTTCTGAGTTTAGATAACTGTAGATCTGAATTGAATTTGCTGGTGATGATCCGTTAATCTCACTTTGTACAAACACACTGGCTTCTTCATATGCTACTGGGCATGAAGATGCACAGTTATCTGCACAACTTGGCGGAATGCACTCTCCGTCCCCTGGACAGTGAAGCGTGTTCTGGGCAGTGCTCGTGCTTGGATGCGCAATGCTACCCAGCGTACACCTTTCTCCGTTTCGATCTCCACCATTACACACACCGATATCCCAACAAGTCTCATCAGCTTCACATGCTGGTGCGCTGTCTCCTTGTTCTCCAAGATCACAAGCATTAAATCGTACTTCTGAATTAAATGTTGTTGAGTTTGTTACATTTATACACCCCATTTGTCTCGCATACCCGTCACACTCCTCTGTAAATTGAATTGTGTTGTCACCACAGTATCCACCGTTTTTTGCTTGGTACTGACAACTCTCATTACAGAAATTACATGTTGAGTTATATGCTGCAGAGCAAGACTCTCCGTTTGCGGCACCGTTATCACAACCTTCTACTGCAGTATAAACATAGCTATCACCACAAATATTCGTCTCGCAACTATTGGTACAACTATCATTATTTGAATCGTTTGCATCATCGCACTGCTCATCACCTTCAACTACTCCGTTTCCACAATTTTGTAGCCCACCGCTACAGTGAGACCATGCAATCCACTCGCAAGCGTTCACTCCTGTATCTTCACAGTTTCTGTAACGCACGAGATCGTATTCATTTTCTCCACAAATACCACCTCCTGAACATTGACCGTCATTTGCACACACCCTTCCTACTTCTGATCCACCAATACAAACCCTTCCTATTCCACATGCGTTGTAACCAATATAACTATTGCTTGGAGTAAAACCGCCACCACAAACCCCACCTGCGCAATCATCACTAACCGAGCATGGTTTTCCGATCTCAGAACCAGTTCCACAAATTTTTCCTCCGTATTCCTCGTACTCTCCGTCACACTCTTCTCCTCCGTTTACAAGGTTATCTCCACATGTTGGCCCTGGGTTAGTGCAGTCAAATCCACAACCAAGAGCTGCCGTTGCGTTGTAAATTCCGTTTGCGGTTGTACAGCTATTAATACTTGCCCATGAATCTGCATCCGCAACTACCGATGAATGATTTGCAACTGTTCCACAATCACACTGTTCTGATCCGGTCAGATACCCGTCTCCGCAAACAAACGCATCATCATAACTACAATTCTCATCACAATGACCATATGTTCCATTAAGTGGCCCGTCATCACACTCCTCACCAGACTCAGCTTCTATTTGGCCATTTCCACACATGAAAGGCGCACACTGGGCTCCTGCTGCGAGTGCCTCTGCAGATGATAGATATCTCTTACATGCCATAGCATCCCCTTCTTCAGTAAAGCAAGCAACGTTTACAATACCTGGACTACACGTATTTCCGGCATCGCATGTCCCTTGTCCAGATCCGGTACAATTATCACCTATCTGAAAAGTCGTATCGTTCACACAAACCTGACAGAAATTTGTAGCAATGTCTCCTGCTTCACAAGACTCACCAGAACCAATACTTCCATCTCCACATTCGCCTGAAGTTCCAAACGGTGTTCCAGTACAAAGTTCTGCGCTTTTTGTAAACCCAGCTGGAACACCCCCACTTGGTTGTGCGAACGTTTGATATTCAACAACAAATGTTCCATCAGAACCACTCGTTATTGGGGTGCTCCATTCATCCGCATCATATTCCAGCTGTCCGTACAGAGTAAAACTTCTTCCCGCGACAGTTTTGTATGAGTAGACATGTGAACCACTTGGGCACTGATATACACCTTCTGTTCCGTTCCAACAACTAATCTCATCATAATCATCAATTCTACACTCGTTGTAATAGACGTTTACTGGATCTGTTGGGATTGCGTTCTCTAAAGCATTTCCAAGTGCCGCATTCCAAGAAGACCAGTTACTTACAGTTCTTGAAGGAATGAATGTTCCCTCAAGGATCTGCGGGTATGTTGCAACACAAGACTCGCTACCAGGACACTGATTATCACTTGTACATGATACATCTGTTGTTACCTCACAAACTCCATTATCCTCACCGTGCTGTGTCAAAATGCTATCAACTGTTCTCAAGTCTGTAAGACGTCTCATGTCACGTCTTAATTTTCCTTTTTCTGCGTCACAACTCACTGCTGGGTCTGGTTTTAACTCACAGTCATCTGCTCCGTTTGATGGATTACAAACCCCACCTGTAAGACTACAGGTGCCACTTGCACCATCAGCAATACAGGTTTCTACACAACCACCATCCCAGCTACACGCAATGTAATCGTAAGCTATATTTTGTACATAGGCTCCTTCTGCTGAAGTTCTACACAAGTTCACGTTTGAAATATCAAGTTCGTCGCTTACGTTTCTTCCTTCATTAAATTTAAAGTTTGGATAAATTCTTTCTAAAATTTCTTTTGTCTTGTCTCCTGCATCTGGATTATTCGATACTACGTAAATGTTTGGATAAATTGTTCCACTAGTGTGGTTTGGTGCCGCAACATATCGTGTTGTTCCGCTACTAGCCGCTTCGTATCCATCGAGAGTTGTTTCTTCGATTGCACCACTAAATCCTTGGCTTTCGTACCATGCTTGCGGATCTAGATACTCTGCGTTAGGCGCAACACGAACACCTACAGCATCTGAAAAGCCAGTTACTTGGAAAATGACTTCTTGGACATAATCTACAGCAGAAAACATAGTATCAAGCACGTCAATTGGACCAGTAAGTCCAGGCAGATCATCTTGCGTTCCTGCATCTCCAAAATCTCTACAATAGTACATGGAGAAATTTGTATCTTCTGTATCTTCTACAAACGGGAAATCTCCCCCAAGTGTTGGCCATGGATTTTCACAAATGAACGCCGTAGCAAGATGGGTTCCACTTATCTCCTTTGCAACCGTTGTGGGGTCAAATAGCTCGTCTGTTGAAATTGTAGTAGTAGCTACGATAAACTCATCGCCTTCATTTCCCGCTGTTGTGTACAGAGCCTGCGTTGCGTCCCCTGGATCTGCTACCAGATCAACAACATCAAGTGAAGGATCAGTCACGTTTGAATTCCAATCCCACTGCCACTCGTAGCTACCTGGTACTTCTATTATTTGTTCCAGGTTTCCACTATCTCGAAGAGTAAATGATTTTGAAGTAAATTGGTGAATTTCTCCATGTGAAGTGAAAAGTCCGTCTGAATAAGATTCAAATGGAAGTTGTGCTGGTGATACTTTATTAACATCCTCTACTTGTACTAAGTCTAGCTTACAAAATCCGTCTGATGTTAAGAAGTTTTCATTCCAGTTTGGATCACAGCCATCTTCACCATCTGGCATCACACAAACAGGAGCACCTTCTGGACTCAAAATTCCGTCATGTGTTTGATCGTTAGGTGTATCGTCTCCATCTACATATATTCTGTATTCTCCATCTGCCTCAAGAGGGACTTGTGGAATGATTTGAACTTCTGCCCCATCGTTACTATTACTTACCTCGAATTTTATTGGAACATGGCAATGAGTATCATCAAGTACTTTTGCTTGAACAGAATTTGGAAGCCACCCGAATAGTAATTGTTTTGTCCACCCCCAAATCTTTGCAAAGAAATTCTGCGACTCTCCCATTGCAACTCTAAGATGTGTATCAGGACACAACAATGCTGGGTTTGAAGTTACCAGCACTCCTCCCGCACGATAAAGCACAAGTGTGATGTGAGAATCATACTCATCGATAGAAATTTGTCCGTCCTCGTTATCGTCTGTTGATGGATCGATTGTTTCTGCGTCAATTGGAGCATCGAAGTAAACACTCATTGCTGTATTTCTACAATAGGCATCCATACCTCCTGTTAACGCACCATTATTTTCTGCATTTGAAATTGGGAGCATTGGTCCTGATCCATCTGTCTCAAGATGTGGTCTTGGAGTACAAAAACCACTAGCAGAACAACCAAGAGTATCTACATCTCCGCACTGAGCGTCTGTTTGGCAAGTACAGGAAAGTGATAGGGCTGAAATTGCACTCTTGGATGGATCGATGTCAATCTCTGCTTTTATGTCTGAGTACGCTTTATCTTCTGAATCTAATTCAAGCACTGCACCAGGCGCTACCTCTGAAACTCCGTAGTTTCTTATTTCAAGTACTGCATCCCCACTCACTTCACATTCTTCATATGCCTCTTTAACCCCATCACCACAATAACTCGGCACTTGATAGTGCACTGACGAACCGAGCCACGTACATGAATCGCTGCAACCCAACTCACCATCGCAATCTTCATGAGAGTCGGTTATTACCAAGTCACCACAACATGGAGCATTGATTGGATCACAAGTTTGTCCAAGATCGCACTGCGCATTTGTAATACAAGCTGTTCCGGATATTGAGCACCCAAAAGCACATGCAGGGGTTCCTTCATGCAAACATTGTGATGAACACCCGTCTCCATCAAGAACATCTCCAAAGTCACAATCTTCTCCATATTCTTCAGCAACAACAGTGTCTCCACAAACCGCATCTATATCATCAATGGAGACAGATCCTTCAAATAAACAAATCGATGAGCAACCATCACCACTTACCGTGTTTCCATCATCACAATCTTCTCCACCAATGCTCGAAACGTGATCGACTATTCCATCACCACATTCTCCTGCCACATTTTGTGAACCTTCATTCAAACACTGAATACTACACCCGTCACCACTTACACCATTTGAATCATCACATTCTTCTATAGGCACACTTACTATTCCGTCACCACAACAGTTCCCTGGAATAACATCACAGGTTTGACCCTCTGGACAATCGCTTTCTATCAAACATTCTGCACCACTAATGTTACAACCTCTTGCACACTGATTATGTCCTTCATACAAACAAGTGTCTGAACACCCAAGACCCCCCTCACATTCTTCTCCAGCCTCAATTCCATTTAGACCGCAGACAGATGTTGCGGTTGTAATAAGTGCCCCAGAGTTCAAACAATCTGAAGTACAACCAAGCGGAATACTGCTTGCAAGCTCAATACCACCTGCACCAAGCATCACTGCTGTGTTGCTGTTTACGTTATTTCCTCCTGGAGGAGGGTTATTGTCTGGATTGTCGGTTGCTGTCCATGCATCCCAATCATACGAATAAGGCTGCAATAACTGTCCAGAAAGTGAACATTCATCTGGTGCACCAAGTGGCCACGCGTGAAACTCTTGGCGTTGACCAATAAAACTCATGAGTGCTTGTGTTGGCTGTGTGACAATTGAATCAACACTACAGCTCACGTCAGAATTTTTTGTTTTAAATACCCAGCTGTAGTCATCTGCGTATGCAGAGTAGGCATTATCATCTGATCCGTAATTTGAACCAGATCTAGAAAGCGGAACATGCGAAGTGGAGGATACCGCTCCGTCGATGACAACTCTATACCATGTATCTGCATTCAATTGCTGACCACCGTCCCAAACTAGAGCAACAAAGTGATCAAAAGCTACTCCAGCAACGTCGTTAGTTTTTATTGTGTAAGAAGGTAGACCTACTTGTGTTAGCTCACTTGGATGACAAAGTGCGTCATCACATTCGTAAAGATTGATATTTGCCGCATTGATCGTTGTTAGATCCATCTCTGTACTAAAAGCGGCGTAAACAAGTGCGTTTATACATGCAGTCTCACAAGAAGGCCCATGAGTAACGATTGAAGGGTCCGTAAAATCTATCGTTAGATAAGCTATATCAAATGCATCTCCTCCTGAGGAAAGAACTTCTCTTGCCCTTATATCTACCGGATCTCCAACATTTGTTTCTGTCAGTGCTGTTGCCTGAGAAATACAGACACCAACAGCAGGAGAAATTGGATTCATGGTTGCCTTATCTAGTTGATCTGAATGCCATTCGAGCTGATAGTCATCAGTACATTGAAGGGCAACACATTGATCCTGCAGTGTTCGAAGTGCAGCATCGTATGCAACAAGTTGATTTACGTCGGTTGCGATAAATTCGTGTGGATCCACGAGAATAGACCCGATCTGACAAGCTGTTCCTTCTGGGGCAGTTGAAAATTCCCATACGTAATCTGAGAGAAGCAGTCCTTCACCAAGAGCAGCAACTGTTCCACCGCCCTGCTCTCCTTTGATGGTAACCCTATAAGTTGTACTTGCTTCAAATGTTGGGTCACCTCCCGAACGAACAAGATTGAACCCTGTTGCATTCGGAGTAACCAGCGGAGGTACGTTTTGCCATGTCGAACATGCTTCTGGCCCAAAGGCTGTACATTTTTCTATAACAATATTCCCGGCAGTAAGAGTTGCTCCATCCATTGGCATGTCAAACGACGCACGGACCTGTGCGTTTGTACAAATACTTGATGCAGGACTCCAACCACTCCACGGTGAAGGTGACAAATTCTCCGCATCACACGCAACCACGACTTGTGGTCTTTCTGGAATTGGTCCAGTTGAGACCATATACGCATAGTGAGAGTCTGCAGGCGCATCATCACACGCAATATTACACGAACCATTTGAACAACACTGCTCTCCTTCATCGCAAACATCAGGTGTTTCGCGACAGTCGGCAACTGTGAAATTAATAGAGTTACTTTGCAAGTTTCCTGGCGCGGGTGTTTGTGCGTATATCGGCCCCGTTAGAGCAAGACCTGGAACTATAATTTCGCTAATTTCTGTGCTTGACCACGCCAGATCTCCCGCTGCATTCACACCAAGATTTCCATCTGTAAATCGAACTGTACCGTCAAGATTTCCTAGGTTTTCTCCGTAAAGAGTCAGTTCTACACCCGCTGGACCAGCACTTGGTTGTACATCACAAATAGCCGGACCTGGTGTGTCGTCTCTTGTTACAAAATCTTTCGCCTCTGAAGTCGCTCCGTCAGCGCGCACAACTTCGAGGTCGTGAGTTTGAAAAAGTAAATTTGTTACTGGATCTGTCTGGTATGTCTCCGGAACTTTAAGAATGATGTGATCGTTGTGCCAAAAATCTACCTCACAATGATCTGGAAAGTCTGTATCCCCGTTTGCAAAAACATCATCTTCTGGTCTTGTGAACTTTACGACCCCCGTGCTTGACCCAAATCCGCTTCCGAAAATAGTTATGTATTGTCCAGGAGGACCCCAGTTTGGAGCTTCCTCACATGTTCCAGCACCACAATCCACGTCAGAACCACACCGGTCTCCTGCGTTTGCACCTCCCTCACACGCCTTCCAACCAGAATCAATATAAGAAATGACCGGAACCTCATTTTCAGCAACATCTAAAATAGTGAAGTTTACTTTGTTTGACGATACCCGAATCGACTCACAAGAACCTCCGTTTTCTCCACAATCATCATCCTCGGTACAGTACGCAAGCGTCTCAGTACACCAAGAAGCCGCACACATTTCTGCCTCCTCGCAGTCATCGTCTGTAGCACAAACTTCACCCGTTGGAACTTTGTCTGCATCTATACACTGATAGTCCCCTGAAAATAACTGAGCTTTATATGTAGTTGCGTTTGCGTTTGGTACTACTGCCGGAAATTCTGTGTCCGTCCAATCATCTGGATCAAGATAAGAGTTTGGTTCATAAGATCCAAAAAATAATGCAGATGACCCTTGATCATCCCCAAAACCAAGCCCAAGAACATCAACTGCAGTTGATTGCAACTGAGCTGCTGGATCAAATCCGCAAATACCAGGCCTTACAACTGCGTTTACATCAAAATCAAATACGAGTGGTCCAAATGCATCATCTGTTTGATCGGTCTTTGGTGGTGCACCACCTGTTGTTACCTGAATTGGACCATCAATGGCGTTTGCATGCACTTGCACAACAATCTGAGTATCTGACCACTGTGTACTTGCATTACATTCATAAGCATTCATTGTCCGATCATCTCCCGGACCATCCCCACCAAGGAATGTGATCAAACCTGGATCTGCACCAAAACCTGATCCGTAGATTGTAATAAGGTTTCCTGGCGCACCGTCTCCGGGTGACATGTTTGTAATCTTTGGAGCAGTTTCACAAACCAGTGCTTCTTCATCACAGTTTGCAGAAGCGCAATCTG